>Ga0007801_10000065_pt1 | contig 28676 bp, 23 predicted proteins | sample CryBogmetaGMA2M_FD_60372 | JGI IMG/M metagenome (GOLD analysis project Ga0007801, IMG submission 60372) | Freshwater microbial communities from Crystal Bog, Wisconsin, USA - MA2M | ecosystem: Environmental > Aquatic > Freshwater > Lake | place: Crystal Bog, Wisconsin, USA | collected 2009-07-06
TCAGAATCTCATTGAGAAGCTCACGAATTCCCATCTCGTCATCAACAACCAAAATACTAGCCATGCTTAGGCCGCCTCTTTTGCTAGATTCATAAATAATATTGATACCTGTGCACCAACCACTTCTTGTCCTTGCATCCGATTCCGTATTTCAATTTTGGCAGAGTGATCATCAATAATTTTCTTAACGACTGCCAAGCCCAATCCCGTGCCCTTACTCTTCGTAGTGACATAGGGTTCGAATGCCCTTGCCAATATCTTAGCCGTAAATCCAGTGCCTGAATCACTTATTGTTAATCGAACTGCTTTTTGTACTATGCCATTGTGCTCCCCGTAGGACACCAATTCTGTTTTTACCTCAACTGGTTCACTTGGGCGCGCACCCTCAAGGCTTGCATCCTGAGCATTTTGAAGCAGATTATGAATAACTTGACGTAGTTGGGTTGGGTCTCCCATGATATTAGGGCAAAGTGGGTCTAGTTGAGTGCGTAATGGGCTGCCCTCGTATAGACCCAAAATTTCCGAAGTGAGCATATTGATCGAAACAGGCTTTAGTTGCGGCGTTGGTGTCTTAGCAAAATCCCTAAAGTCGTTGACCATCTCTTTCATGGCCTGTACCTGACCAATAATAGTTTCAGTGCTGCGATTGATCATTTCCTCTTGCTCAGGGCTAAGCTTGCCGGCAAGCTTATGTTGTAAGCGTTCCGCTGATAGCTGTATTGGAGTCAAGGGATTTTTAATTTCGTGAGCCAAACGTCTTGCGACCTCGCTCCAAGCAATCGATCTTTGCGCGCTAACCACATCAGTAATGTCATCAAACACCACCATGCGCAAATCTCCCGTCAATTCAGTTCCTCTAACAAATAAGGTAACGCCCAACTCATTATCAAATTCATTTGTAGTGTGGAGCTGGATTTGCTTTTGCCAAACGGGGGCATTTTGATGGCTAATTTGTGTGGCAGAGCTTTCTTCAGATACTGTTACCGCAAGCTTCATGGTTGCAAAGCCTTCTTTAATTGCCTCTTCAAACTCCAATAGGGCAGGGCTGCTGCTCAAGGGCTTACCATCCAAATAAGTCAGGTCTTGCTTAAAAATCCGATCAGCCCCTGCATTGCTAGACACGACGTTATAGTTTTTGTCAAAGATACAAACCCCTGCGGTCAAGCTTCCAAGCACTTTTTCTAAAAATGCCTTGGACTCCTGTAAAGATGTGCGCGTATCAGCTAACTGCCTTGTCATGACATTAAATTGGCGAGTCAGCATACCAAGCTCGTCCCCAGTATCTAGCTCTGGCTTGGGCGATAAATCGCCTTGCGCAACCGCTTGGGTCCCCTTTAGCAACATCAACAATGGTCGGGCCAGTTGACGCCCCAACAAGAGCGCCAGAGTGATTGCCAGGAAAACAGCAAAAAATAGAGTGAGCGTCAATGTACCAACAAACATCTTGCGTAAACCGGTTCGCCCTAGCGACTTCTCTTGATATTCACTATAGGCTGACTCAACAGCAAAAATATTTTTTGCCAGCGGAGTGGGGATGAACCGTACTAACTGCAAGAAATATTTATCGTCTACATCGGATTTGCTTTGGGGTGATTTTTTTCGCACGATCGGTACAATCGCTCTTACTCGATAGCCTCGCTGCCCCCCATCGAGCTCGATTTGATCCAAGAAGGTAATGCCCTTCTTTTGAAATGCCTCTGAAACTACCTCCGAGCTAGGTGGAGGCAAGTATTTTTTAGGCCTTAACTCGCTAGTGAGAATCAAATTACGCTGCATGTTAAAAAGGCTAACTTCCTGAATGCCGAATTGATTGCGGATCTTCATTACCATCGCGCCAACCTGATCAGAGCTCGATCCTGGTGGGGCCTGAACAATTTGTTCGGCAATGTAATTGCCCTCGGACAATATCTCTTCTTGAGCAACGCGCAAGGTAACGCGTCCTAGCTCTAAACCAGAATTGAGTGCTGACTCTACCTTCACATCAAACCAAGATTCGATACTACGTGAAACGAACTGTAAAGAAACGCCATACAAAATTAAGCCTGGAACAATTCCAACTAAGGCAAAAATCATTGCTAGTTTGGCAATCAGGCGTGTACCAAAGTGGCCTCGATACCAGCGCACTCCAATAACGGCGACCAAAGTCAATATCACCAGCGTTAAACAAATGCCAATAACAATGTTGGCTGCATAAAGCCAAATATAGTAGTTATCAAAAAACTCTGTATTGGATGAAGCAATCGACAGCAGAACTAAAAGCAATAAGGCAAAGGCCCCAATCACCCCAATAGCAATTGGAATGATCTTCTTTCTCCAGGCCTTTGATGCAAAAATATTGGCCATTAGCGGTGCTATTGATGCTCTCATTACTTAATTACATTAGGTCCATTGGGCGAAAATGCGAAACGATACCAATCGCTTGAAACATTCCAGTCGCGATTATTCAGGGCGTTCACCTGAAAAGGTTTCGGTAGCTTGCTTAGATCTAAAGTCATACGCAAACTTGCTGTATAGGATTTATTGGCATCAAGCTGACCGCTCTCAATCACGCGCCAACCTCCAATGCTGCCAACCGCCTGTAAAGCCTCAGAAAGTGTTTTCGCAGAAAAGGTAAATCCTTCCGAAGCAATTCGGTATTGCTGAGTTAGGGGCTGATAAGACAAGCGCGTCTGTCTTTGAGCGATTGCTGGTTTCTCATCAAACCAGTACCAGCGTGAGCGAGTTAAATCAAACTCTGCTTGAAAATAGAGCACCACTCCTTTTTGTACTGCATCCTCTAATCCTGGAGAAAGCTCTATCTGGAAGGCAGCATTTAAAAGCCAGTCGTTATCAACCCTTTCCAACTCAAAGGATTTGATCTTGATTCCTTCTGCGCTTGCGCTTGTTGAAAATATGCTCAACGCCATCAAACACAAAAAGATGAGTTGTTTAATTCTTTGGCTCATGGCCCATTTTTCTTAAACAAAGCATAGTAAAAACCGTCACTTACCTCAGTAGGCAGAATCTGTCCAGGGGCGCCTAATCGTACCGCATTGCTATGCCCTGCAGCAAACCAGATTGCCTGATCCTCGCCCTCCTCAGGAAAAACGGAGCAAGTAATGTACAGCAGCAAACCTCCGGGCTTAAGCATGGCCCAGGCCTGCTCCAAAATACCTCTCTGCTTTTGCTGCAAAGACGAAATATCGGCCTCACGCCTTAAGAAAGGGATATCAGGGTGCCGCGCAACAATGCCAGATGCAGAACAAGGGGCATCGAGCAAAATCTTGTCAAAAAAGATGCCGTCCCACCAAGACGATTTAGAGGCATCGCCTCTGAGCACTTTTACTTTGTCTGAGGCCAAACGCAAGCGGTCTAAATTACCGCTAATTTTTCCGAGTCGTTCGCCATCCAATTCCAGGGCAAGCATCTCACAGTCCGCACATTCCAATATATGTGCAGCCTTTCCTCCTGGGGCGGCACATGCATCCAAAATTCTTTCGCCTGCCTGTGGATCCAACAAAATTGCCGCGAGTTGAGCCCCGGCATCCTGGACAGACACTGCGCCAGTATAAAACCCAGGTAATTCTGAGACTGGCACTGGGCTTGGCAATAGCAATGCAGACGGTAAATTTATCCCCGCTATCTCTTTCACTGGAATTGATGTAATTCCCACTTCGTTTAATAGATCCTGGTACTGCTCACGCGAATATTGTTTTTGGTTCACTCGCAAAATTAATGGCGCACGTTTTGCTTGAGCGAACAAAATAGTTTGCCATGCCTTTGAGTAGTTACGCTTTAAATTAGCGCGCCACCACGATGGCACATACATTGCAATAGGATCTGGCGGATATGAGGAGGCTCCCTGCGGGGGTTGAACTATAAGGCTTACCTTACGCAGCACTGCATTAACTAAGCCCTTTGCATACATAGTCTTATCGTATTCGCCACAAGCCTTGACGGCCTGATCTACGATCGTGTGATGTGCATAGCCTTTACCTTCGGAGGCTTCTTGTAAAAACAGAGCAATCGCGACGCTTAATAAATGATCTACTTCGGGAGGCGGTGTTTTCGGAACAAATTGTTTAATTAACTCATGAGCTCGAACCCATTTACGCAATGCGTCAAAACTTAAGCTCTGGACAATGGGGCGCTCATGGGCTTCTAGCTCTTCTAAAACTTCGGTAAGCGACCTACCACTCATTACTTCACCAACTGCCTGTGCGGCAATCGTGATTGCCTCAGAAAGCGGAAGGCTGTGAGGCGTTTTTTTATCAGTCAAATGAATTTACTCTGGGGTATTCCCCGTTTTTTGCTATGGCGTTTGAAAACATAACAATTCTTCGTTGACTTTAAGTGGCTGAAGGCACATCTTTGCACCCATTTTTTTTCCACCAGGTTTTTGCATTTCTAAAATCTCTATAGCGCCTTTCCCGCACTGAATATAGGCGCCATCATTACCAAAACCCAAGACCTCACCAGGGCGACCCGTTTGCGCATATGCGCCCTCCCTCGGAATTCGAGAGTTCCAAAACTTCATCGCAAGCTCTTTAATATTACTAGTTGCACCCGGAAAAGGGTTAAAAGCACGAATGTGGCAATCAATTTCTACTGCACTTAAATTCCAATCTATTTCTGCTTCCGTCTTCAATATTTTTTCAGCATAGGTAATGCCGGCACTCGACTGTGGCGTACGTACTAAATTTTTACCTGCTTGCAAAAGATTGAGGACATCAACGATAGCTTTGCCACCCATCCCAGCCAATTGATCATGCAAGCTTGCGCTTGTTTCAGTGGGCCTTATTTCAACTTCCTTCGCGAGCACGGTGTCACCGGTATCCAGCCCCGCATCCATTTGCATAATACAAATGCCTGTTTTTGTATCGCCTGCTTCAATCGCCCGCTGTATCGGCGCGGCACCACGCCAACGAGGCAATAAAGACGCATGGATATTAAAGCTACCGCACCTTCCATGGGCCTGCGTAATATCTAAAATATCTTGCGGCAATATCAGTCCATATGCAACAACGACCATTGCGTCAAATTCAGTATTACTCAGCCGCAGATATGCCTCTTGCGCTTGTGCTTGTTTTTGTGGGTCGGCGCTATTGCGTCTCAATGTTTGAGGCTGTAAAACAGGAATATTTTTTTCTAGAGCAAACTCTTTAACAGGGCTCGCTTGTAAGTGCATACCTCTACCTGCGCGGCGATCAGGCTGCGTTAGGGCCAGGACAATTTCGTGACCGGCAGCATAAATGGCACGCATTGTTTGCGCAGCAAACTCAGGAGTTCCAGCAAATACAATTTTCATCAGCAGCGCCTAGCGCTCACCTGCTAACTCTTTAGCACGCTTTTTTAGTTTTTGTGAAATACGAGTTCGCTTGAGTAAGGATAGGTACTCAACAAACACTTTGCCTTGCAAATGGTCAAGCTCATGCTGCAAACAAACTGCTAATAAGCCGTCTGCATCAATCTCGAACTCTTTACCATCAACATCTAATGCTTTGACTCGAACTTGCGCAGGCCTTTCAATTTCATCATAAAACTCCGGAACAGAAAGGCAGCCTTCACGCCATGATTTCTTTTCGGGGCTTGCCCAAACAATTTCTGGATTAATAAAAACCTGCAAATTATTTTGCTCATCTGATACGTCAATCACCAAGATGCGCTCGTGTATATCCACCTGTGTTGCAGCTAAACCAACGCCCGGCGCTTCATACATTGTGTCTGCCATATCGGCAACTATTTTTTTAATGCGGTCATCCACCTGCACAACAGGTTTAGCAACCTTGTGCAAGCGAGGGTCTGGATAACAAAGGACGTTTAACAAAGCCATATAGGAATTATCCAACAGAGCAATCAGTCTGTCCTGATTGCCGCAAATTGCTAAAAGATCAAAATCCTTTAATGTCCATACCCCTTAAATCAAAACATTTCGCCTGCATCGCACGCGGCGACCAATACTACCCAGCCCGCCTTAATGATTTATATGATCCGCCGCAGCGTCTCTATATAAATGGAGATCTCAACTTGCTGCAAAAGCCCATGATTGCAATTGTGGGGGCTCGTTGTGCCAGCCTTGAAGGCCTTAGAAATGCTGCTACTTTTGCTCAAGGGCTCTCAAGTGCTGGCTTATCAATAGTCTCAGGGCTTGCAAGAGGCGTTGATGGGGCGGCACACCAGGCAACCCTCATGCTTGGGCCCAATCACCTTACTGTGGCAGTGTGTGGGGCCGGAGTAGATGTGATTTACCCCAAAGAGCATATGGATTTAGCCAAAAAGATTAGCAAGCAAGGTTGTTTGATCTCTGAACTCGCTTTGGGAGAGCCGCCAAAGTCATGCCACTTCCCAAGGCGGAATCGAATTATTGCTGCCCTTTCTATTGGTGTAGTTGTGGTTGAGGCGGCTGAAAGATCAGGCTCCCTTATTACTGCAAGGCTTGCTTTAGAGCTTGGAAGAGAGGTTTTTGCGATTCCAGGATCTATTTGCCACCCCCTTTCAAAGGGCTGCAACCTTCTGATTCAGCAAGGCGCAAAACTAGTACGAAACCCAAAAGATGTTCTAGAAGAGTTGGTTTTTTGATAAAAACCCTATTTTAAGTCGTTTAAATGCAGTTTTCTGCTCAAAACTCCTTTAGAAAATCGCTCCCAGGAGAATGAAAAACTGGCCTTTTTGGACTTTTTCCAATTTATCGGTTAATAATAAAAAAGAGGTGGGCAATCGATCAAACCCTGATTTGGTTTAAATTGATCACCTTTTTCCCCTATTAAAAACATCATTTCAGGCTCAAATTTAGGCAAACGCGTGGCTAAAGCATCTACCAAAAGCAACCCCAAACCCTCTTCTGCGGATAAACCCAAGGCACTCATCATTGCCGAAAAACCCTCGGTCGCCAACGATATTGCCAAAGCCTTAGGTGGCTTTACAAAACATGAAGACTATTTTGAAAACGAGGACTTTGTAGTCTCCTCTGCTGTTGGTCACCTCCTAGAAATAGCAGCGCCAGAAGAATTTGAAGTCAAGCGTGGCAAATGGTCTTTTGCGAATTTGCCAGTAGTGCCTCCTTATTTCGATTTGCGCCCGATTGCGAAAACTGAATCAAGGCTCAAAGTTTTACAAAGACTCATTAAACGCAAAGACATTAACTCACTAATAAATGCATGTGACGCAGGGCGTGAGGGGGAGCTTATTTTCCGCCTCATCGCACAACATGCAAAAGCATCACAAAGTGTCAAAAGGCTTTGGTTACAGTCAATGACGCCAGCAGCAATTCGTGACGGTTTTGCAAACTTGCGCACCGATACAGAAATGCAGCCTCTAGCCGATGCGGCCCGTTGCCGTAGTGAAGCCGACTGGTTGGTGGGTATTAATGGTACGCGCGCTATGACCGCCTTTAACAGCAAGAGTGGTGGATTCTTCTTGACTACTGTCGGGCGTGTTCAGACCCCTACGCTGTCGATTGTTGTCGAACGCGAAGAGCTGATTCGCAAGTTTATTTCAAAAGATTATTGGGAAGTTAAGGCTGAATTCATTGCTGCTGCTGGTGTTTATGAAGGCCGCTGGTTTGATCCAAAATTCAAGAAAGATGTTGCTGAGCCAGATGCTCGTGAAAATCGCCTCTGGAGTGAAGCTGCTGCGCAGAGTATTGTTGCAGCATGCCGTGGGAAAAAAGCGCGTGTTACAGAAGAAGCGAAGCCTGCTACACAGTTAGCACCTCAATTATTTGACTTAACAAGCTTGCAGCGTGAAGCCAATGCACGTTTTGGTTTTTCAGCAAAAAATACTTTGGGTCTTGCCCAAGCTCTCTATGAGCGTCACAAGGTTTTAACTTATCCCAGAACTGATGCAAAAGCGCTTCCAGAGGACTATTTAGATACCGTTAAGCAAACGATGGAAACGCTTGCTGAACACTCGCAAGAATATCGTTCATTTGCCAAACAAATTCTTCAAGGCGATCCAAAGGATCCGAAAGCAAAAGCGGGATATGGCTGGATCAAACCGAATAAACGCATTTTTGATAACTCCAAGATTTCTGATCACTTCGCAATTATTCCAACGCTAGAAACCCCAAAAACTCTGAGTGAGCCAGAAGCAAAGTTATACGATTTAGTGGTTCGTCGTTTCTTGGCGGTCTTTTATCCGGCAGCAGAATTTAAAGTAACAACCCGAATTACTGAAGCCTCAGGACACCACTTCAAAACTGAAGGTCGCGTACTGGTTAATCCCGGCTGGCTTACTGTTTACGGCAAATCAAATCAAGCTGATGACGAGCTGGTGCCAGTCCAAGAGGGCGAGACTGTTCAAAGCGAATCAGTAGTTGCGGTGCCATTAAAAACCAAACCTCCTGCACGGTATACGGAAGCGACTTTGCTATCAGCCATGGAAAGTGCCGGCAAATGGGTTGATGATGATGAGATGCGTGAGGCAATGGCAGAGAAGGGCTTGGGTACCCCTGCAACACGTGCTGCAATCATTGAAGGATTGCTTGCGGAAAGATATATTGTGCGGGAAGCGCGAGAACTTATCCCTACCGCAAAAGCTTTTCAGTTAATGACACTATTGCGCGGTCTTGATGTAGAAGAGTTAACGCGCCCCGACCTCACCGGCAACTGGGAAAATAAACTCTCTCTGATTGAACAAGGCAAGATGAATCGCGACACCTTTATGCAAGAGATCGCACAAATGACTCAGCGCATTGTTAAGCGTGCAAAGGAGTATGACAGCGATACCATCCCAGGTGACTATGCAACAATGACTACGCCATGCCCGCACTGCAAGGGGCCAGTAAAAGAAAACTACCGCCGCTTTGCTTGTGAAAAATGTGGCTTTACGATCAGCAAAACCCCTGGTGGACGAGCCTTTGAATATCCCGAAGTAGAAGAATTGCTGCGCGAGAAAACAATCGGACCGCTGCAGGGCTTCCGCAGCAAAATAGGCAGACCCTTTGCAGCGATTATTAAATTAAGCGAGATACCTGAGGACGACGCAGATTATCCAAATGCTGGTTTTAAGCTTGAGTTCGATTTTGGTAACACGCAAGAAGATGAAACAGAAGCGATTGATTTCACAGGTCGCCAAGCTTTAGGCGTATGTCCAAAATGTTCGGGTGCGGTATATGAAGATGGCATGCGATACGTTTGTGAAAAGAACACTGGTCCAAGCAAAACCTGTGATTTCAAAACTGGTAAGGTCGTCTTGCAGCAAGAAATTGCAGCAGAGCAAGTGCAAAAATTACTCAAAGAAGGCAAGACTGATCTCTTAACCAATTTCAAATCGAACCGCACTGGGCGGGGCTTTAAGGCCTATTTAGCCTTGGGTCCAGATGGAAAAATTGGCTTTGAATTTGAGGCTAAGGCAGCTGGTGTAGCTAAGGCTCCTGCAAAGAAACGCGCTGGTGCAAGCGCAGCAAGCAAGTCTGCAGCAAAACCAAAGCGAGCGAGCAAAGCGAAGTCATCTTCTAGTACTTGAGCGGCAATTAATTTTGCCGCCAAGGCTGACCATAAAACACCTCTTGAGCCTAGTGCGGTAGCCAAGAAGATCCCAGGTCTTTGAGTAAGCGCACCAATGATTGGCAGACGGTCGCCAGCCACACAACGCACGCCGACAAAATCCCCGGCCTTCTCTAGGCTTTTGATGTCCCCCTCCACAAAATCTACCAAGCCTTTAGCTTGCTCACGATTAAACGCGTCGCTTCCATCCCTAGGGCTAAGATCATCTTCGCCCTCGTCAAAGCTAGAGCCAACGCTCCATCGATAGCTGCCATCGTCCAGCTGTTGCGCTGGTAGGCAATACCCGTCTCCGGATATTCCAACCCTTGGTAATTTTTCTACCCAAGGATCGTCTTTTTTAATAGAAAAAATACTGAGCTGGCCTCGAACAGGCTTTAAGGGCAAACGAATTCCTATAGTACTTAAAAGGGCTTTGCTCTCCATGGCAATCGCCACAACAATTTTATCTGCGGTCAGAATCTTTTCGTTGGAGTTGTCGAACAAATTCCAAGATCCATTGAACTCTTCAAGCTTTGTAATCTTGGTATTCCAAATACAGCTTAGGCGCTCGTGATCTTGCAAAAGAATATGACTTGCATCAGATAAGCTTAAAGAGGCGCCGCTTGCTAGCCAAACTCCTGACTGCTTGATGCCGCAAATATTTTCAGCCTCTTGAGCATCTAAAGGCTTTGCAATAGATTCATCGAGATCTAATGAGCGCAAATAATTACTTATTTCTTTCCGATCAAAGACCCGATCTTTTTTGGTTGGCTGGAAAATTCCATGTCGATTCCAAACTTTCCCCCATCTGGCCTCTGCCAACAAAAAAGCAATTCGTGTGAGGCGTAGCAAGCGAGGAGAGCCCTTCCCGATATGAGGGTGGGCAATCGCGTAGGCATGGCTTGAACAAGCGGTAGCGGGAGAGTCTGCGGCATCAATAATACAAACCGATTTACCGCGGCAAAGCAACTCATTGGCAATCGTTGCGCCGCAAATGCCTGCCCCAATCACCACTATTTCATGGTGTTGGGGTTTGGTCATTAAATGGGTCTAGATATAACGTTTAGTAAAAAATATTGAGTTAAGCGTTCAGGCGCTTTTCAATTTTTGCGCGCATTTCTAGTAGCTCTTTAGGCAAGCGCTCGCCAAGATGCTCAAAAAGTTCAGTATGTAATTTCAACTCCTGCTTCCAGTCATCAACCTTAGCTGTAATAACCTTGTCAAACTTATCTCTTGAGAAATCTAAGCCCTGCCAGTTCAAATCAGCGTGCTCTGGAGAGATGCCAAATACGGTTTCAACACCTTTTGCTGTTCCATCAACGCGGCCCAAAACCCAAGAAAGTACGCGCATGTTTTCGCCGTAGCCAGGCCAGACAAACTTACCACTCTCGTCTTTGCGGAACCAATTCACACAATAGATCTTAGGCAATACGGCGCCTTCGGCTGCGAGCTTCTTGCCAATATTTAACCAATGCTGGAAATAATCACTCATGTTGTAACCAGCAAAGGCGATCATGGCAAACGGGTCTCGACGAACCACTCCGACTTGACCAGTAATAGCAGCAGTTGTCTCAGAACCCATCGTTGCGGCCATATACACACCCTCCACCCAATCGCGCGCCTCGCTGACTAAAGGCACAGTAGTTGAGCGACGACCACCGAACAAGAATGCATCAATCGGAACCCCTGCTGGATCATCCCAGTTAGGATCTACCGCAGGATTATTTGTTGCTGCCATAGTGAAACGTGAATTTGCATGTGCTGCTTTGCGTCCTGCTGCGCCGTCTGCTGGAGTCCAGTCTTTGCCTTGCCAATCGATCAAATGCGCTGGCGGCGTTTCAGTCAAGCCTTCCCACCATACATCACCATCATCCGTTAAACCAACGTTAGTGAAAATCACGTCTTGATTCAACGAATCAATGCAATTAGGGTTAGTTAAGCGATTTGTTCCGGGGGCAACGCCAAAATATCCAGACTCTGGATTAATCGCAAACAAACGGGTTTTGCCTGTGACTGCGTCTTTGCGTGGCTTGATCCATGCGATGTCATCTCCAATGGTCGTTACCTTCCAACCATCAAATCCTGCTGGAGGAATCATCATTGAGAAGTTGGTTTTGCCGCAAGCGGACGGGAATGCTGCGGCAACGTGATATTTTTTCCCCTCAGGAGAAGTTACGCCCAAGATCAACATGTGCTCAGCAAGCCAGCCCTGTTCACGACCCATGTTAGAGGCAATGCGCAGTGCAAAACATTTTTTTCCTAACAAGGCATTGCCGCCGTAACCAGACCCAAAAGACCAAATTTCACGTGTCTCTGGATAGTGAACGATGTACTTTGTTTTGTTATTAGGCCAGGCCATATCTTTTTCACCAGGGCTTAGAGGCTTGCCCACAGTATGAATACAGGGTACAAATTCGCCATCAGCGCCCAGCTGATCAATAACCGCTTTGCCCATGCGAGTCATTAAGCGCATATTGATAGCAACATAGGGGCTGTCTGATAATTCAACGCCAATATGGGCAATTGGGGAACCAATTGGGCCCATCGAGAATGGGACCACATACATTGTTCTGCCACGCATAGATCCCTCAAACAAGGGCTTCAAAGTAGCGCGCATTTCTGCAGGGTTTACCCAATTATTTGTAGGGCCGGCATCCTCTTGTTTAGCAGAGCAGATATAAGTTCTATCCTCTACACGAGCCACATCATCTGGATCAGACAGGGCTAAAAAAGAGTTTTTGCGTTTCGCTGGGTTAAGTCGCTTGAAAACGCCCGCCTTAACTAGTAACTCGCAAAGCTCGTCATACTCAGCTTGGGAGCCATCACACCAATGAATAGCATCTGGCTTGGTAAGGGCTGCAACTTCCGCCACCCATTCAACTAAGCGCTTATTTCTGACATATTCTGGTGCATTTACATCTATTGTTGCTGTGCTCATGTGGTTTCCCTCTGAAAATTGAATTTTTTAATCTAGTGATTTTATCATTTTGGGGGTCAGAAAGACCCACGCTAACAAAGAACAAACCCTTTATTTCCCAATACAGAATTGGCTAAAAATTTTACCCAAAAGGTCATCTGGAAGGAGCTTTCCAGTAATTTGTCCAAGGTGGTTTTGGGCCAAAAAGAGTTCTTCGGCGAATAACTCTAGGGAATTGTTGCCATTTGCTGCGAATTGTTCCGATCTTGCTATATGCTCCGAGGCGCGCTCTAGGCAATCTAAATGCCTTCTTCGAGCAACAATTGCCCCCTCTTGAGGGCTGCTCCACCCAACTATTTCTAATATTTTCCGCCTTAAAACATCTAGCCCTGCCCCGGTTTTGGCCGAGATCAAAATAGCCCCTTTTGAAGTATTTTCTGAACCAGGTATCGTTAAATCTGACTTATTGACAACCTCCAGAATTGGGCATTTTGCAGGAATTTCTAAAAGGATTTGCTCCCTTAGTCCGTCATCGGAAGACTGGGGGTCTGTCAAAAAAATCACTAGGTCTGCCAAACGAATTGCCTCCCAAGATCTTTCGATACCCTTTGCCTCAACTGTATCGCTTGTTGAGCGCAGGCCGGCAGTATCAATAATATGCATAGGCACCCCTTCAATGGTGATGCTTTCTTTAACGCGATCACGGGTAGTGCCAGCAATGGGAGTAACAATTGCCACTTCTTCACCTGCCAGTCGATTGAGCAAAGAGCTTTTGCCAACGTTCGGGGCACCAGCTAAAACCAACTGAATGCCATCCCGCAAAATTTTTCCCTGCTTAGCGCCATCCCGCAGAGCCTCCAATTTTGTTTTGACTGCTGCTAAGCGCTCACGGGCTAGCGCGTTTTCTAAAAATTCAATCTCTTCCTCGGGAAAGTCTAAGGTTGATTCAACTAGGACGCGTAATTGAGTAATTTCTTCAATAAGCTCATTAATGTCCTCGGAGAAGACGCCCTGAAGTGACCTAGCTGCGCCACGAACGGCCGCCTCACTCTGGGCATCAATTAAGTCTGCAATCGCTTCTGCTTGGGCTAGATCAATTTTGTTATTTAAGTAAGCGCGCAATGTAAATTCGCCTGGCTCCGCAATTACAAGCCCATTATCTTTACCCAACTCTAGGCAGCGTTTCATGACCAACTCGAGAAGCTGGGGGCCGCCGTGACACTGAAGCTCTAAAACATCTTCACCGGTAAACGAAGAGGGGGCAAGAAAATAAATCGCAATTAGTTGATCGATGGTCTGACCATCAGCATCACGCAAGGTCATTAGGTTTGCTTGTCGTGGGGAAAGCTCTTTTTGAAAAAGCGCCTTTGTAATAGATTTAAGGTTGGGGCCGCTGATCCGAACTACGCCAACGCCAGCCTTGCCTGGTGCTGTAGCTAGCGCAATGATGGGCAGCTTTCTGGTCATCATTGCGGTGCACTTTCCATAGGATTTATGCCGTAACTGGACTACTTAGCGTCTTTTTTTCCAAACATTTGGTTAATTTGCCACTGCTGTGCAATTGACAACAAATTATTAACCACCCAATACAAAACCAAGCCCGCCGGAAAGAAAAAGAACATGACTGAAAAAATGATCGGCATGTACATCATCACCTTTGCCTGAATTGGATCAGGCGGGGTCGGATTGAGCTTAGTTTGTACAAACATCGATATAGCCATAATGACCGGCAAGATGTAGTAGGGGTCAGGCACAGACAAGTCATGAATCCATAAAACCCATGGTGCGCCCCGCATTTCAACCGAAGACAGTAACACCCAATACAGGGCGATAAATACTGGGATCTGGATTACCACTGGCAAACAGCCGCCAAGTGGATTGATTTTCTCTTTACGATACATCTCCATCATTGCTTGATTTAGTTTTTGTGGCTCACCCTTATATTGCTCCCTCATAGCCATCAAACGTGGCTGAACTTCTTTCATGCGAGCCATGGATTTATAGCTTGCGGCTGAGAGCGGGAAGAACACCAACTTAATTAAAACCGTTAAAAGGATGATGGCCCAACCCCAGTTACCAACATAGCCATGGATCTTTTCCAGCAGCCAGAAAATGGGTTTTGCCAAAATGGTTAAGTAGCCATAGTCTTTTAGCAACTCAAAGCCAGGGGCAATCGTTTCTAAAACGGTTTCTTCTTGTGGGCCTACAAATAAGCGGGCTTTTTCAACAACCGTGGAGCCTTGTGCAACAACCCCGATAGGGATTTGCATGCCGATGCGATATAGGCCGTTATCAATTTTCCCAGCATAAATATCGCGGGCAGATTTATCGCCTGGAATCCAAGCGCTAGCAAAATAATGCTGAACCATTGCAATCCATGCTGGCTCGCCAGCAGCCACTTGGGTTGGAATGGTAATTTTATTTTTATCAATTGCTGTGAATTCCAGTTTATTGAATTTATCTTTATCTGTGTAAGCAGCAGGGCCAGTAAATGTGCTTGCTGAGAAAGCGCCGTCAAAAGGGCCAATTTTTTGCTCTTGGCTAGCATCGCGCACGATTTCTGTATAGAGCACCAACGGTGTAGTGGTTGCGCCAGACTGGGTAATACGGTGCCCAACATCGACAACATAACTTCCTGGATTTAGGATAAATGTTTTTTCTAGTTTGACGCCATTGCGCTCGCTGGCAAGTATAAGAAAGGGTCTACCTGAGCCATCTTTTCCAGATTCAATTAACTTAAAGGTGCTAGTGTGATTCGGTAAATCATTATTGCCAAGCGCAATTAATCCGGAGCGCGCAAAATATTTATGGCTTGGGGTGTACTGAAACAGCTCTATTGGCTTGTTATCCGAAGTAAGCGCCTTCAATAGTTTCGCATCAATAACATTCGCGCCATTAGTACTAATTTCTAAAACCAAAACATCGTTTTGCAAAACAAACTTTTCTGCACTTTCAATTGCGCCGGAATTAATAGCCGGTGTCGCAGCAATCAATGGTGCGCCCGATATTTGGCTTGGTACATCTACTTTGTTAGTAGCGCTGGACTTGTCTGCTGGAGCTGGAGCGCTTATAGGTGCGCCGCCAAACATGGAGGGCTTGCCTTCATGGACCTGCCAATTGTTGTAAAGCATTAGCCCGGACATTGAGAACACAGCCCAAAGAATTGTTTTTTTAAAGTCCATTTGCATTCACTTAATTTATTGAGATGTTTGTTTTACTGCAGGATCATAACCGCCTCGTGACAGTGGGTTACAGCGCAAAACTCGCCACACCACCAAACCTAAGCTTTTAATAAATCCGTAATGATTAAAACAGTCACAGGCATATTGCGAGCAACTCGGAACATATTTGCAGTGCATGCCTAGATAAGGGCTTAAAACCAACTGATAAATTTTTACCAGCCTAAGGGCAGCATTATTGAGGGCGCGCACTCTAAATCAACCCCACCATCTGAGAGCGCAAAACTTCCTTTTCTTTTTTTCTTAGCTTGCCGCGTGTTTCGCGACCAATTTGCTTTTTCAGCTTAACCACTACATCCTTGTCTAGGGTGTTAGTTTGAGCCTTCCAAACCAGCTCTCGAATCATGCGCTTGATGCGATTGCGATCAACGGCTCTTTTGGCTAATTTCTTTGCTATCGCAAGCCCCAAGTCGGGCTTTTCGCTTTCTTGGGAGGGCGCAACATACAAACCCCAATACATTGTTGACTTGGGGTTTGTTTTAAGTAATTCAGAAATCCTTGCGCTGTTCAATGGCTAAATTAAACTGCCAAACGCTTGCGGCCTTTTGCACGGCGTGCATTTAATACTGCGCGTCCGCTTTTGGTTTTCATGCGAATACGGAAACCGTGGGTACGTTTGCGGCGGGTTACTGATGGTTGGTATGTTCTTTTCATGATAGATCCTAGGAAAACCAATTATTTTCCTTGTTGCAGAGCAAAAGGTCAATCTATCTTGACGAATATATAGGTGTTTTTCTCTATTTTGGGGTGTATTTTTTCTAAAGACTTAATTTAAATGGGTTTTTTGTCTTTATACACAAGTTATCCACAGCTTTTCCACGTTTTTCTGACTTGTGGATAACTTTGCAGCATCGCTACAATGGATTCTCTAAAAATATGAGCAACCTACACAATCCCCTCGCCTTGAATTCAATTAGCCCTTTAGGTTTTTGGGATGCTGCCATCAGCACCCTTTCCCGTGAGCTGTCTCCCCAGCAGTTTAAAACCTGGATCCAACCATTAACCCTTGTATCTTTTGATGAGAGTGACCACTCACTAACAGTCGGGGCGCCCAACAGATTTAAGTTGGATTGGATCAAAAAGACGTTTTCAGATCGCTTTCAAGAGCTGGCCTCGGAGTATTTTGGCCTTCCAATTAATATTAGTTTTGTAATTGATCTTGAGGTGGTGGCGCCTAATGCGGCCCCTCCGGCTAGAGAGCCTGCCACCACAAAACCCCTAGAAATAAATATTTCAGAGGCGGCCATCTCTTTAGAAGAAAGTGCATTTGAGGTTGAGGATCACTCTAAGCTGAATCCCAACCTTACCTTTGAAACATTTGTAACTGGTAAGGCAAATCAACTTGCGCGGGCCGCTTCGATTCAGGTAGCCCACAACCCGGGCAGCTCATATAACCCCATGTTTTTATATGGTGGCGTAGGCCTTGGTAAAACCCATCTTATTCACGCAATTGGAAACCACCTACTAAAGGAAAGGCCCAATGCCCGCATTCGCTACATTCATGCGGAACAATACGTGTCCGATGTGGTGCGCGCCTACCAACAAAAGGCGTTCGATCGCTTTAAGCGGTATTACCACTCCCTTGACCTATTGCTAATTGACGACATTCAGTTTTTTAGCGGCAAATCAAGAACCCAAGAAGAGTTCTTTTATGCATTTGAGGCCCTACTGAGCAACAAAGCCCAAGTCATTATTACAAGCGACACTTACCCAAAAGAAATGGCTGGAATTGATGATCGGCTAATTTCTCGCTTCGATTCTGGGCTTACGGTTGCGATTGAGCCCCCCGAACTAGAAATGCGGGTTGCGATCTTGATGAAAAAGGCAGTTAGTGAGGGGATACCAATGAGCGAAGATGTGGCTTTTTTTGTAGCCAAGCATTTACGCTCTAATGTGCGGGAATTAGAGGGGGCGCTACGAAAGATTTTAGCTTTTGTACGCTTTCATGGACGCGAGGTCACCATCGACGTTGCCAGGATTGCCCTTAAAGATCTGCTTTCGATCCAAAATCGACAGATTTCTGTTGAGAATATTCAAAAGGCTGTTGCTGACTTCTATAGTATTAAGGTTGCAGACATGTATTCAAAAAAGCGACCCGCCAACATTGCCAGACCTCGTCAAATTGCGATGTTTATGGCAAAAGAACTCACCCAAAAAAGCCTTCCTGAGATTGGGGAGCTTTTTGGTGGCAGAGATCACACCACCGTTTTGCACGCCGTTCGCAAGATAGGCGAAGAAAGAGCCCATGATGGCCAACTCAACCATGAAATTCATGTGATTGAGCAAACACTCAAGGCTTAATTTTGACCTGTGGATAAGGGTGTTGATAACTGTAGGGATAAGTTTGGGGATTGGATGTGGATAAATTGTGGAAAGGTGCGGCTTCATGCAAAAATAGGGTATTGAAAGAAAGTTATCCCCATTTTGTGCAGTCGTTATACAGCAGTTTTCCACAGGTTTTTTAGCTTTTAATGGGTTGATTTATTTGAGATTTTTGACTTATCCACTGAAATAAGAAGCCCTATTACTATTACTACTAAGATATATACAAGGATTTAAAAGCAATGCAACTCGTTAACACTTCTCGCGATAACTTACTAAAACCTTTGCAGGTTGTTAGTGGGATTGTTGAACGTCGCCACACACTGCCGATCTTGGCAAACCTATTATTTAAAAAGAGTGGTGAAAAGGTCTCTTTTATTTCTACAGACATTGAAATTCAAATTACAACCAATGCTAACTTTGGTGTTGGCTCAGAAGATGCAACCACAACCGTTGCCGCAAGAAAATTATTAGATATTTTGCGGGCACTTCCAGAGGGTCCAGTTTCTTTAAACTTAAAAGATAACCGTATGGTTGTCCAAAGCGGTAAAAGCCGTTTTTCCTTACAAACCTTATCAGCTACAGAGTTTCCTGTAATGCAGAGCGTGGGGGAGGTAACCGCGGCATGGAAGATGACGCAAAAAAGTTTTCGTCAACTCATTAGTCAGGTGCATTTTTCAATGGCGCAACAAGACATTCGTTATTACTTAAATGGAATGTTGTTGGTTATTGAGGGAAAAGAGGTTGTTGCAGTTGCCACCGATGGCCATCGCCTTGCTTATTCACAAGTTGAGTTAGCTGAGGCACCATCAGGAGGTGGCCAAAGACAAGAAATTATCATTCCCCGTAAAACAATTTTGGAGTGTCAGCATCTTTTGGAAGACTCCGAGGACCCATTAGAAATAAGTTTGACTACAAACCAGGTTAAGTTTGCTTTTGGAGATATTGAATTAATTTCTAAATTAGTTGAGGGTAAATTTCCAGACTTTCAAAGAGTTATTCCAAAAGGACATAAAAACACATTAGTTGTTGGTCGTGAGGTTTTGCAGGCAGCCCTGCAACGCGCCGCCATTTTGACTACAGACAAATTTAAAGGCGTACGCTTTTCCTTGTCACCCAATCGAATTACAGTTCAATCGACCAATGCTGAACAAGAAGAAGCCCAAGAGGAAATTGAAACCGAATATAACGGCGACAGTGTAGAGATTGGTTTTAATGTTAGCTACTTACTTGACGTGTTATCAAACCTTAAGAACGAAAAAATTCAAATTAGTTTAGGTGATGCAAACAGTAGTGCTGTGATTACTCTGCCTGGCTCAGAGAATTTCAAGTATGTTGTGATGCCAATGCGTATTTAACTTAGAAAAAAATGACTGAAGAAAAAAAAGTAGTTGAGCAGTATGGTGCCGCATCGATTCAAATCTTAGAGGGCCTTGAGGCTGTTCGTAAGCGTCCTGGCATGTACATTGGAGATACCTCTGATGGAACCGGCTTACATCACCTAGTATTCGAAGTTTTAGATAACTCTATTGACGAGGCTTTAGCTGGGCACTGTACAGAGATCACTGTTGTTATACAAACCGACAACTCTATTTCTATTGTTGATAACGGACGGGGCGTACCAACGGGCATTAAATACGATGATAAGCATGATCCAAAGCGGAGCGCTGCTGAAATTGTTATGACGGAGTTGCACGCAGGCGGAAAGTTCGACCAAAACAGCTATAAGGTTTCGGGTGGTTTACATGGTGTGGGCGTTAGCTGTGTAAACGCACTATCAAAATGGTTAAAACTGACCATTCGTCGTGATGGCAAAACGCACTACATGGAGTTTGAGCGCGGCGTTATTAAGAATAGAAATATCAAAGAAGAAAACGGGGTTTCTACCTCTCCAATTACCGTCACCGGCGACACGGAGCTCTCGGGAACCGAAGTTCACTTCTTGGCGGATGAAACTATTTTTGGGCACGTAGAGTTTCATTATGAAATTCTTGTAAAACGCATTCGCGAACTTTCTTTCTTAAATAATGGCGTACACATCAAATTAATTGATCAACGCACAGGGCAGGAAGAGGATTTCGCCTTCTCTGGCGGCGTTAAGGGCTTTGTTGAGTACATTAACCAAACTAAAAATGTTTTACATCCAAATATTTTTTATGCAGAGGGTGTTCGCCCCTCTGATCTGGGGGGCCAAATTACTGCAGAGGTGTCAATGCAGTGGAACGATAGCTTTAGTGAGCAGGTGCTCTGCTTTACAAACAATATTCCACAGCGCGATGGAGGCACCCATCTAACCGGGCTTCGCGCAGCAATGACGCGCGTCATTAATAAATATATTGATGAAAACGAGGTCGCTAAAAGGGCTAAGGTAGAAATTTCTGGCGATGATATGCGAGAGGGGTTGACCTGCGTCTTGTCAGTTAAGGTTCCGGAGCCAAAGTTTTCAAGTCAAACAAAAGATAAATTGGTTTCTAGTGAGGTTCGTGGGCCAATAGAAGAAATTGTTGCAGAGGCGCTTTCTGCGTATTTGCAAGAGCGCCCAGCAGATGCAAAAATCCTTTGCGGAAAAATTGTTGACGCTGCTCGTGCTCGTGAGGCCGCCCGTAAGGCGCGCGATATGACTAGGCGCAAAGGGGTTTTGGATGGCCTAGGTTTGCCAGGCAAGTTGGCCGATTGCCAAGAAAAAGATCCAACTAAATCAGAGCTGTTCATCGTCGAGGGCGATTCAGCGGGAGGCTCTGCAAAGCAGGGGCGAGATCGTCGTTTTCAAGCAATTCTTCCTTTAAAAGGAAAAATCCTTAACGTAGAAAAAGCTCGCTTTGACAAAATGTTGGCAAGCCAAGAGGTCGTAACCTTAATTACCGTTCTTGGAACTGGAATTGGGATCGAAGAATACAAGGCTGACAAACTTCGTTATCACCGCATCATTATCATGACCGATGCGGACGTGGACGGAAGCCACATTCGCACCCTTTTATTAACCTTCTTTTACAGGCAGATGCCAGAGCTTATTGAGCGCGGCCACATTTATATTGCCCAACCACCTTTGTATAAAGTGAAATTTGGAAAGAGCGAGCAATACATTAAGGATGATGTGGAGCTTAATCAACTACTACTAAAGATTGCCCTTGAAACCGCTTCTTTACAAACACCAAGCGGCGAAATTATTGAGGGCGCAGCCCTAAATGAGTTGGCCAAGCACTATCAAGTAATTCAATCTATTGTTGACCGCCTATCCAGAACAATTGATGAGGACGCGCTAAGAGCAATTGCTTCTGGAACCCAATTAAATTTGGATACAGAGAAATCAGCAAACGAATCTGCCGACCGATTACGGCAGGCTCTTGCCGACTCTTTAAATCCTTTGGCGCTGCCACCAGAAATTATTGTTCAAAAAGAAGATCGCACGGAACGCTTTAGATTGTTGTTGTCACGCCGCATCCATGGGAACTTGAAGCTATCCTCAATTAATTCTGATTTTGTGCATGGAGATGACTATCAGAGCCTTGCTAATGCTGCAGCAGTTTTATCGGGCAAGGTTTTGCCTGGATCTAAAGTTCGCCGAGGCGACCCAGATAAAAACCAAAAAGAACAAACGATTGGCGACTTCAGGGGCGCCTTCTCTTGGTTGTTGTCCGAGGCTGAGCGCGTTCTGAGTCGTCAGCGCTACAAAGGTTTGGGCGAGATGAATCCATCACAACTGTGGGAAACCACAATGGATACAAACTCCCGCACCTTGTTGCAAGTAAAAATTGAGGATGCGATTGCTGCCGACCAGGTCTTCACTACTTTAATGGGGGATGAGGTTGAGCCGCGCCGCGCCTTTATCGAAAAGAACGCCCTCATTGCCCGTAACTTAGACGTTTAAATCATGAAATCAAAAAAATTAGCGCCTCCTAAGGTGGATCGGTCTTCTATTGTTGTGAAATCTTCCCCCATTCATGGCAAGGGCGTCTTTGTAGCAAAGACTATTAAAAAGGGGCAGGCCATCATTGAATACAAAGGCGAACGTATTAGTTGGAAGTTAGCCATCAAGCGTCACCCACACGACAAGAAGGACCCAAACCATACCTTTTACTTTTCTTTGGATGACGGACGCGTTATAGACGCAAAGTATGGTGGCAATGCCGCCCGCTGGATTAACCATTCTTGCAAGCCAAGTTGTGAAACAAAGGAAGGCATTTATGATGGCAAACCAAGAGTTTTTATTTATGCAAAACGCAAGCTAGAGGTTGGCGAGGAATTGTTTTACGACTATTCGCTTGATATCGATGGGCGAGTCACCAAGCAAATGAAAAAAGATTACGAGTGTCGCTGTGGCGCTAAAAAATGTCGCGGCACCATGCTTGCTATAAAAGATAAATAGGCGCCCAAGAGCGTATGTTGTATGTGAGTATCCAGGAGCTAGAGGCGGCTATTAATTATTGGCGCAGTCAGTCACCTGCCGAGGGCGAGGAGTTGCGCTTATGCCCCGAAGCCTCGGCCCTTGCTAAACCGTATGCCCTAATGATTATCCAGGGCGCCCAAAGGGTGCCTATTGATGTGCTTGATGAGCTGGCTACAGCCGCCATCCAAAAATTTCTGAAGGCAAACGAAAAGTAGCTGATAACCCATGAACTTTAGGGTTATCGCTATATAAAGCAATGCCATCTTGGGGTATTCTCAATATCTTGCCCCAAGCGGGGTAGAGGGTATGAGATTGCAAGAAACAATATTAAAAACAATTGGACTTGGTAAGGCCTTTAAGGGGTTTTCCGCAGTTAGTGACGTGAACTTGGACGTAAGCAGGGGAGCTATTCACGCCTTGATTGGTCCAAATGGCGCAGGTAAAACAACTTGTTTTAACCTTTTAACCAAATTCTTAGAGCCCAGCAGCGGACAAATTCTTTTCAATGGCATCGACATCACAAATGAGGCGCCGGCACAGATTGCCCGTCGCGGAGTAATTCGTTCTTTTCAGATTTCAGCCGTTTTCCCTCACTTAACCGTTTTGGAAAATGTCCGTGTTGCACTGCAGAGAGGGCTGGGAACAGAGTTTCACTTTTGGAAATCTGGCGACTCCTTAAATGCGCTTAATGAGCGCGCATTAGAGCTTTTGCACGAGGTTGGCTTAGAGGATTTTGCTAAGCAAGATACCCTAAATTTGGCCTATGGACGCAAAAGAGCGCTTGAAATTGCTACCACGCTGGCCATGGAGCCAGAATTGATGCTTTTGGATGAGCCCACCCAAGGCATGGGACAAGAGGATGTAGAGCGAGTAACGGAATTAATTGATCGTGTTGCCAAAGGGCGCACTATTTTGATGGTAGAGCACAATATGAAGGTGGTTTCTTCAATTGCAGACCGCATCACTGTTTTGCAGCGCGGCTCGGTTTTGGCTGAGGGCTCTTACAACGAGGTTTCTAACAATCCATTGGTCGTCGAAGCCTATATGGGTAGTCACGGGGGCGATACCCTATGAGCACCATGGCCCTCGAAGTCAAAAATCTAGAGTCTTGGTACGGAGAGTCACACATTTTGCATGGCGTGAATTTTGCAGTACGTGATGGCGAGGTAGTTACCCTTTTAGGTAGGAACGGCGCAGGCCGCAGCACGATTCTAAAAACTATATTGGGCCTTACTTCTAAAAGGAGGGGTTCAATTAGCGTATTTGGAACCGAAACCATCGCAATGCCAACGTATCAAATTGCTCGCCTTGGAATTGGCTACTGTCCTGAGGAGCGGGGAATCTTTGCGAGCCTGAGCGCGGAAGAAAACCTCCTACTCCCCCCTAAAATATCTTCCGGCGGCATGGGTTTGGAAGAAATATATGAAATGTTTCCTAATCTTTATGAGAGGCGCAACAGTCCTGGGACCAGGCTTTCTGGTGGCGAGCAGCAAATGTTGGCCATGGCCCGAATTTTAAGAACGGGCGCCAAGCTTTTATTGCTTGATGAGATTACCGAGGGTCTTGCGCCCGTAATTGTTGAAAAGCTTGGCGAAGTAGTCTCTAAATTAAGAAACAAGGGCTTTACGATTATCTTAGTCGAACAAAACTTTAGGTTTGCGGCCGAGCTTGCAGACCGACATTATGTTGTTGAAAGCGGGTTGATAGTAGAAGTGGTTGAGCGGGCAGACTTAAGAGCCAAGGCCGAAGTCTTAAATGGGTATTTAGGGGTTTAGTTTAGTGTTTACTTTTAAAGGAAGAATAATGAAACGTACTTTAATTTCTATGGCAGTAGCGGCTTTGGCCGCAGTCTCAAGTGGTGCAAATGCGGCTGATCCGTCTGCTGTAAAAATTGGTTTTATTACGGACATTTCTGGTTTGTATTCTGACATTGATGGCCAAGGTGGTTTGGAGTCGATCAAGATGGCAATCGCTGACTTTGGCGGCAGTGTTTTAGGAAAAAAAATTGATGTGGTTTCGGCCGACCATCAAAATAAGGCAGATATTGCTGCATCTAAAACCAGAGAGTGGATTGATCAAGACGGCGTCACCGTTATCTTTGGTGGAACCAATTCTGGAACGGCATTGGCAACCTCAAAGGTGGCTGCAGAGAAAAAACGGATTTACATCAACAACGGCGCTGGAACTTCCGCATTAACCAATGACCAGTGCACCCCATACACCATTCATTACACCTATGACACGGTTGCTTTGGCAAACGGCTCAGCTAAAGGAATGATGGATAAGGGCTTAAAGACTTGGTATTTTTTGACTGCTGACTATGCCTTTGGTTATGCCCTTGAGAAAGATGCAACTAATGTGATTAATGCTAGCGGCGGAAAAGTGTTGGGAACATCTAAGCACCCACTAAATGCCAGCGATTTTTCATCATATTTATTGCAGGCGCAAGCTTCAAAAGCTCAAGTCTTGGGCTTGGCTAATGCCGGCGGCGACACAATTAATTCCGTCAAGGCTGCAAATGAGTTTGGCATTACCAAAACCATGAAGATTGCTGGATTATTGGTATTTATTACCGATGTTCATGCAATTGGCATCCAAAATGCACAAGGCCTGTTGGCTACCGAGGCCTGGTATTGGGATCAGAATGATGAGACTCGCAAGTTTGCAAAACGCTTCTTTGAAAAAATGAAACGTATGCCAACGATGGTCCAAGCAGGAAATTATTCATCCACCATGACCTATTTGAATGCTGTTAAAGCGGCCGGTACCACCGATTCAGACAAGGTGTTGCAACAAATGCGCAAGGTCAAAATTAACGATATGTTTACAAAAAATGGCTATATCCGTAAGGACGGAACCATGGTCCACGATATGTATCTGTTTGAAGTTAAGACACCAAGCGAAGTTAAAAGCCCATGGGATTACTATAAGTTAGTTGCTACTGTACCCGGTGAGAAGGCTTTCCCTCTAGATTCTTATGCTCAGTGCGGCAATAAGTAATTTTGGAAATTTTCGGCCTTTCTACCTCTGCTCTGTTAAGCCAGCTCCTTTTGGGGCTGGTTAACGGCAGCTTTTATGCAATCCTAAGTTTGGGATTGGCGGTAATCTTCGGCCTTTTAAATGTTATTAACTTTTCACATGGCGCCATGTTTATGTTGGGCGCCATTGTGACTTGGATGGCTGGGCAATATTTTGGAATTAACTATTGGGTAATGTTGTTATTAGCGCCAATCATTGTTGGCTTGATTGGTATTGTGATTGAGCGTTTGCTGCTAAGGCATTTATATCAACTCGATCATTTGTATGGGCTTTTATTGACCTTTGGCTTAACTCTATTTATCGAGGGCGTCCTACGCTCCATATACGGCGCCTCTGGATTGTCGTACAGCGCCCCTCAGGCTCTGAGCGGGGCTACAGATTTAGGATTTATGGTTTTGCCAAACTACCGTGCTTGGGTCGTGGCATCTTCCCTAACAGTTTGTTTTGCTACTTGGTATGTAATTGAAAAAACCAGCATTGGCGCTTACTTGCGCGCTGGTACAGAAAATCCAAAATTGGTCCAGGCATTTGGCGTCAATTTCCCCCTCATGACCACCTTAACTTATGGTTTTGGGGTGGCGCTCGCCGCCTTTTCGGGCGTGCTTGCAGCGCCGATTATTCAAGTTTCTCCCTTGATGGGTTCCAACCTGATCATCATTGTTTTCGCTGTGGTGGTGATTGGCGGTATGGGCTCGATCATGGGCTCAATTGTTACTGGTTTAGGTTTAGGCTTAGTTGAGGGTTTGACTAAGGTGTTTTATCCAGAAGCCTCAAGCACCGTGGTATTTGCCATCATGGTGATTGTTTTGCTGTTTAGGCCAGCAGGCTTGTTTGGGCGGGAAAAATGAAATCACTCAAACTTTGGCTTTTTCTGGTGATTCTTGCTGTCGCAATAGCGGCACCATTTTTTGCCTACCCAATTTTCCTGATGAAGATTTTATGTTTTGCTCTTTTTGCGGCAGCATTTAATTTATTGTTGGGCTATACGGGCCTTCTATCTTTTGGCCATGCCGCATTTTTTGGGGGGGCCGGATATTGCGCGGGATATTTGATGCGCGATATGGGCGCTGGTCCAGCCGGCGGAATTATTCTTGGGGTTTTGTTTGCTGCAGCCCTGGGGGCTCTCATTGGCGGCCTTGCAATTAGAAGGCAAGGCATTTACTTTTCTATGATTACTTTGGCCTTAGCGCAAATGTTTTACTTTATTTGCCTGCAAGCCCCAGCTTCTGGGGGCGAGGATGGTTTTCAAGGCATTCCAAGGGGTGAGTTATTTGGCCTAATTGACTTAAAAAATGATTTGAATCTTTACTACTTTGTTTTAGCTACAGTGCTTGTTGGATTCTTATTTATTTCTAGAATCATCTCCTCTCCGTTTGGACAGATCTTGAAGGCAATTAAAGAAAACGAACCGCGTGCAATATCTTTAGGCTATAACGTAAATCGTTTTAAGTTTTTGGTGTTTATTTTGTCTGCCGCCCTGGCTGGTTTGGCTGGGGCTGTTCAAGCTTTGGTATTGGGTTTTGAGACGTTGACAGACGTGCACTGGTCAATGTCCGGCTTGGTTATTTTGATGACCCTGGTTGGCGGTGTCGGCACCTTGGCCGGACCATTTGTGGGCGCTTTAGTGATTGTTTTGCTTGAGCATCGGGTGGGCGAGATTGGAAACTTCTTGGCTCAGATGACTGGCGTGACTTGGTTTAACTCTTTGGGCGAATCTGTCACTGTTGTTACTGGCTTGATATTTATTTTCTGTGTGATGGCCTTTCGTCGCGGCCTGGTTGGAATCTTTACTAAAAAGCAATAGCTTTACTCTTGGGCACAAGCCCAACCGAGGTCAGCCAGAGCCCCTGCTTTACTCCCATTTTCAATAGCATCGCTTGCATTGGCATTTCCATCCATTGCGCGTTTGCTAATGCCATGCAAAATTGCAGCTATTCGGAAGAGGTTATAAGCCATCAAGAAAGACCAGTACTCAGAAATGGCTCGCCCTATTTTTCTCTCATACATAGCAATGTATTCAGTTTCACTAGGAATTCCGAGTCTAGCCAAGTCCAGCCCTTGAATACCGCGCCATAGACTTGGTGGGATTCTCCAGGCCATGCATTGGTATGCAAAGTCAGCCAGTGGGTTACCAAGAGTAGAGAGCTCCCAATCTAAAACACCAATCACACGCAAATCGGTTTTATGAAAGATTAAGTTATCCATCCGAAAGTCACCATGAATCAGCGAGGTTTCGTCTTCTGGGGGAATATGCTCAGGCAACCAGTCCATCAGCTTGTTGAGAGAGTTAGGAATGGCAATGTTCGCTTCACGTACTTGGCGCGACCAGCGTGCGATTTGCCTAGCAAAGTAATTGCCGGGCTTGCCAAAGGTGTCTAATCCAAGCGAATCATAATCTAGGCGATGGATGGCGGCGATAGTTTGATTCATCTGCTCGTAAACTTTTTGGCGCTCACCAGCTTGTAGGCTGGGCAAAGATTGGTCTGCAAAGACTCGCCCGTCCAGATATTCCATGATGAAAAAGGCGGTTCCAATAATGGCCTCATCTTCACAATAAGCCAGCATTTGGGGCACGGGAACGTCTGTATCAGCCAGCGCTTTCATCACGCGATACTCTCGATCAACCGCATGTGCAGATGGTAATAAAACCCCGCCCGGTTTTTTTCTGAGGACGTAATGTGAGTTGCCATTACTGATTTTGAATGTGGGGTTAGATTGCCCGCCAGTCAGTTGACTAAGTTCAATGGGCCCTTTTGTAAGCCCAAGATGATTTAAATAGCTGGTGAGCGGCTCATGAAAAGCAGGCGATTGCATACTTGCGTTTATAAGCCGCTAATGAGGTGGCCGCTATCTACCGCAAGGGTGGCACCGGTCATTGCAATGCTGGCCTCAGAAGCCAAAAGCAAAAGTGGCCCATTTAAATCTTCTAAGTTATTAAAGCGCCGTGTTGGTATGCGTACAAGAAGTTTTTGGCCTAACTCACTCATGAGAAATTCGCGGTTGAGGTCGGTGATGACATAACCGGGCAAAAGGGCATTGACGCGGATTTGATGGCGCGCCAACTCTAAGGCCATTACTTTAGTGCTTTGAATCACGCCCGCCTTAGAAATGACATAAGGAGCTACGCCACCAATGACACGCTCTCCCAAAATAGAGGCTACGTTAATAATATTTCCCGGAGTATTGGAGGCTGTTAGGCGCCTTGCAGCTTCGGTTGCAACTAGCCACGAGCCCTTTAGGTTGGTGTCGATTACCCGGTCCCAATCTTCCTCGCTTTGATCAAGCAATTTTCGGTTGATGCTCATGCC
>Ga0007801_10000069_pt1 | contig 28040 bp, 33 predicted proteins | sample CryBogmetaGMA2M_FD_60372 | JGI IMG/M metagenome (GOLD analysis project Ga0007801, IMG submission 60372) | Freshwater microbial communities from Crystal Bog, Wisconsin, USA - MA2M | ecosystem: Environmental > Aquatic > Freshwater > Lake | place: Crystal Bog, Wisconsin, USA | collected 2009-07-06
GTTGACTACTATTTGGTTAGCCAAATGAATACTGAAGCTTCTGCCGTTCAAACTATCTTCCGTTAATTTTTGATTATTTTTAGTTGTTTAGAAAAGCTGGGTATATCCCAGCTTTTTTTATGAATTGAAATCCATGGAGTAGCCCTACTATGCATTTATTAGAGTTGTAAGTTATTTTTACACTTTCCCAATGCAAAGGAATCACTATGTTCGGAACCCAAAACGCCCTCAAATCCTATGTCAGTATTGACGATAACCTATCTGGCGCTAGCTTTGAGCAGCGTTGGTTTGAGTCTGTTGCAATGATTCTAAAACGCATTCAAGGGGGGGAGTTTAATGCTGTCGACACCCATAAAAAACTATTAGAAGTATGTGATGGCTTACAATGGGTGCAAGAAAATTTGAATGAGAAACTAAACTCTCAGCACCGTACTATGCTCAAGAATATCTATAGCACCAATATTCAGATTCTAAATGGTGCCATTCAGACTAAGAACATGGATTTCTTATCTATCGTTATCGCATCCATTGAAACCATTACTCAGCCTTACTACAAAAAATCTGAAGCCCCTATAGGGCAAACTGCATAAGACCATTTTCTTCGTATTGCATAACATTAATTAGTTTTATTTATCTATGAAAACCACTGACACCAACACCTCCAAAGTGGATGTTGCAAAAGCCCATCAACGCAAGTGGAAGATGTCGGTTCAGGAGGCTGAGGAAAACTTTCGGATTATTGCGGATGCAGCACCCGTATTAATTTGGCGGGCTGGCACTGATAAGTTGTGCTACTGGTTTAATCAGGTGTGGCTGGATTTCACGGGTCGTACTATGGAGCAAGAGTACGGCAATGGTTGGGCCGAAGGGGTTCATCCGGATGATTTTGATCGCTGCCTAGAAATTTACATTACCAATTTTGATGCTCGCAAGAGCTGCTCAATGGACTATCGCTTAATGCGGGGTGATGGCCAATACCGCTGGATTCTAGACAACGGAGTCCCAGTCTATGATTCAAGCAATACGTTTATCGGTTACATCGGGTCTTGTATTGATATTACAGAGCGTAAATTGGCTGAAGAAGCGGTTCAGCAAGCTCAAATCGATACTGAAAAAGCGCTCAAAGCCCGCACTCAATTTATTAGCAATATGTCTCATGAGATTCGTACACCCATGAACGGCATTATTGGCTTATCTAGCCTAGCCTTAAACCATCCAATGAGCCCTGAAGTCAGAGATTATCTAGTTAATATTGAAGCCTCCTCCAAGTCTTTGCTCACGATCCTTAATCAAGTATTGGATTTCTCTAAACTAGAAGCTAGCCGCGTAGAAATTGAACAGATTCCTTTTAGTCCCAATGAATTACTCAGCAATCTCGAGGCGCTCTTTCAGGAAAGCGCCCGCCAGAAGGGCTTAGACTTGATCTGTGTAAATAAACTAGACCCTTTAGCTCAGGTTATTGGTGATCAATTTCGTCTTCAACAAGTCTTGAGTAATCTCATTGGCAACGCGATCAAATTCACCACTTCAGGCAGCGTTACTGCTGCCATCAGCTTACGTGGTCTTGAGCCATCCAAGATTATTTTGCGCTTTAGCATAAAAGACACTGGCATCGGAATCCCAGAAAAACATCTCGATGAATTAATGCACCCTTTTACCCAGATTGATAACTCGATTGCCCGCCGCTTTGGGGGCACGGGGCTTGGATTAGCTATTAGTAGTCAATTGTTAGAGCTCATGGATAGTAAATTAAATATCTCCAGCGAAGAAGGTTCAGGCTCTACCTTTAGTTTTGATGTAGCACTTGGATCAAGCCCATCCGAATAAATGAATTAGCTGGGGATCATGGCCAACACCAGGCTCGGTTCAGTCTGTTGCCAAAGATTTCAAGCTCTAGAGCAAATATCTAGCAGTAAACTATCTAAAGTGCTTTTTCTTGGCACCTTATCCCATTTCAATTTCTTGGGCACTGCTTTATAGGACCACCCTTTTGCACTTCCATCCTCAAACAGCTCAAACGCACTAATTTGAATTTCTTTTCTTTTCCCAGCGCAGTTCACTAAGGCAATATCCACCCTCGAGAGATAGCTAATGCTTTGATTTTTGACCTCAATATCTTGAGCTCTAGAGTAATTACTCAGTAATTTGAGTTTCACGTAAGTGCTATTCTTATTTCCGCTCAGAACATCGTAGGAGTAGTGAACAAATTTTCCCTTGATGGGGTAGTCGGTCCAATCTGCCCATACATTTGTGGATACAGTAATCAAGAGGGCCGATAGAGAGCTTAAAACGAGGTTCATAGTATTGATGATAACGATCTATTGTGAATCATTCGTGGGGCACTCCCCTATCCACATGCCTCGATCTTTAAGTCCATTCAAGGTTAAATGAGTTCGTAGCAATGCTATCTAGCGAAACTACTCAAAATATCGATTAAAAATACCATTCCCAATGGGATAAGAAAAATGAGGATTGCAAATATGCACCCCCTAATGGCGTCAGAAGTTTTGGGCTCATAGTGATGGTCAAACATGCTTGTCTCCGCTGCTTTTATCCTAGTTTTATCTTTTTTTACCTTAGATTGATCTTCGGTCTATCTCAATTTAATGACAGACTTTCCTGCTGTAATACCCTGCTCTATAAAGTAGTGATAAGGGACTGCCATGGAAGGCAACATCAAGGCAATGACTAAAAATCCAACAGCTATCGTTACCGGAAATCCAATCCCAAAGATGTTTAGTTGCGGCGCAGAGCGAGTTAATACACCTAGGGCCATATTCGTTATCAATAAAGTAGCCACTACAGGCAAAGCAAGTTGCAGGCCAATGCTAAAGATCTTGCCACCCCATAAGGCAATGCGCATGCCGTCAACACTTCCCGCTACTTCACTCACAGGAAAGGAATAAAAACTCTCCAAGAGTGCTGTGATCATCATGAGGTGGCCATCCATACCCAAAAATACCAGCATGGCCAACACGTTTAAAAACTGGCTAATAACGGCAGTACTACCATGGGACTGAGGATCAAAAAAGGTAGCAAAACCAAAGCCCATGGTCATGCCACTGATTTGCCCAGCCATCTCGATAGCGGTAAAAATAATCTGAGCAATAAAACCCATGGCCAAACCGATAATCATTTGCTCAATAATGATCAATACGCCTTCAAGTGAGAGCAAGTCAATCTTGGGCAGATTGGGTATGGCTGGTGCAATGGCAACGGCCAACATAAACCCCATCGCCACCTTAATGGGCAAAGAAAGAGACTTATTACCAAAAAATGGGGCAATACTCATGAATGCCAATACTCGCGTCAATGGAATGAGCAAACCAACAACCCAAGCTTGAAGTAAGTCAGTGTTGATATCAATCATGGCAAGCTCAAACTAATCTAGATTAGCCCATCAGCGCAGGAAAATTGCTGAGCATTTTGTGCATGTAGTCAACCAATACCGAAAGCATCCAGGGCCCCGCTAGCAAGAGCGTCAGCATGATTCCCAAGAGCTTCGGAATGAAGGACAAGGTAGATTCATTAATCTGGGTGGCGGCCTGGAAAATACTCACCACCAAACCCACTACTAAGGCAACCAATAGCAAAGGGCCCGCTACCATTAAGGTCGTTTCCATGGCCGAGCGGCCGATATTCATGACTGATTCTGGACTCATGATTATTAAATCTAAGCAAAGCTAGAGGCTAATGAGCCCAGCAAGAGTTGCCAACCATCTACCAAAGCAAAGAGCATTAACTTAAATGGCAACGAAACAATGGATGGTGAAACCATCATCATGCCCATTGCCATCAACACGCTGGCAACCACCATATCGACGATGAGAAATGGGATAAAAATACTAAAGCCAATCTGAAAGCCTGTCTTGAGCTCGCTCGTCATAAAACTGGGAACCAAGACAGCCATAGGTACGTCAGCTGGTTTCTCCAGCGTATTGTTACCTGACATACTTAAGAATAGCGCTAAATCCGGTTCGCGGGTTTGCTTGAGCATGAACTCTTTTAACGGAACCGCACCCTTCTCAAGCGCCTGTTGCATAGTGATTTTATTATCGTTTAGAGGTTGATAGGCTTCGTTGTAAATCCGATCAAATACTGGTCCCATGACAAAGAAGGTCAGAAACAAAGCCAATCCCAATAGCACTTGATTAGGAGGGGAAGATTGCGCCCCAATAGCCTGACGCAGCAAGGAGAGCACAATAATGATGCGCGTAAAGCTGGTCATCATTAACAATACGGTTGGTAAAAAGGAGAGTGACGTTAGCAGAATTAAAGTCTGCAAACTCAGACTGTAGTTCTGGCCACCTCCAGCCGTTGCTTTGCTCGATATCAGACTTAATGCGGAGTTATCGGCTGCCATGGCAGGAAAGGCGATAAGGGCAATTACTGTAGATAGCCCAAGCGCAATCCATGTCCATTTTTTTGGGTTAAATTTTTGCCAATGGCTTACTAAATTCTTCATACAATTTCTCAATTATTTTTTTAGCAGCTTCTTAAACAACGATGTCAGCGCAGGATTTGCCAGCACTTGTGACTCACTGCCTTCGGTATAGTCGTATTGGCTTAAATTGCTCTTTAGGCCATAAGAGGATTCCTGGAGCTCAGATGCAACATCGCTTTGCTCGTGTGGCGCACTTTCTGATATTGCTAAATTGGCGATGCCATTGACGCGACCTGGTGCTACGCCAACCACTATCCAGCGCCCAGCCACCTCTACTACAACGACTCGTTCACGCGATCCCACACTCACACCACCGACAATGCGCACAAGGGATTGAGCGCCCATTTTGGTGTTGCTGAGTTTTTTCATTGCCCAAGCGAGCGCTGCAATTGTGGCTAGCACCACCAAAAGACCGAAGACGACCTTTAGGGGGCTTCCTTCACTTACAGGCACCTTTGCAATTTGCGCATGAGCAAATGTAGGCGCTATCAAAATGGCGCTGATAAGACCCCCTTTACATTTAGGGGAAAAAATAAGCGTACGCATTATTTATTAAGCTTACGAATACGCTCTGAGGGCGTAATGATGTCCGTCAAACGAATGCCAAATTTGTCATTCACAACCACTACCTCACCTTGCGCTACGATGCAGCCATTGACTAAGACGTCCATCGGCTCGCCCGCCATACCATCGAGCTCGACCACAGAGCCTTGCGCTAATTGCAAGAGATTTTTAATGGCAATTTTGGTCCTGCCCAATTCAACCGTGAGCTGTACTGGAATATCCAAAATAAACTCGATGTCATTCGTAGGTTCATTGGATTTATTGTTGCCAACAAATTCATTAAACACTTCCGGTGTTTTATGAGCCTCACCAACGGCACTACCTTCAGCCGCCATCTGCTCACTCATAGCGGCGCCCCAATCCTCCTCGCCGATCGTTTCTTTTTTTTCTTCAACTGGTTCAGTCTCGTTCGCCATTTTTCTCTCCCTTCACGTATTCCATGGAATTCGCTTTTAAAAATTTGTCTACCCGCAGCGCATATTGCCCATTAAAGGTTCCGTAACGACACGACATCACTGGTACGCTATCCACCTTTACCTCAACCTCTTGGGCAATTGAAAGCGGAATCATATCCCCCACTTCCATCGCCAAAATATCTTCTAAGGTCACCGTCTTCGTGCCCAGGTTGGCCACCAACTCAACCTCAGCGCTTTGAATTTGTTGAGTCATGAGTCGCACCCAGCGCTTATCCACGCCCAATGCCTCGCCTTGCAAAGGAGAGGTTAATAGATCGCGTATCGGCTCAATCGTGGCATAGGGCATACAAACGTGAATTTCTCCGCTAACGCTGCCCAACTCCACATTAAATGTTGTCGCCACTACCACCTCATTTGGTGTGGCGATATTGGCAAATTGGGTGTTCATTTCCGAACGGACATATTCAAACTCAATGGGATGCACCGGTTCCCATGATTTAGCATAGGCCTCAAACAAGATTTCAAGGACACGTTGAATAATGCGTTGCTCAGTGGGCGTAAAGTCACGACCCTCGACCCGCGAATGAAAGCGCCCATCACCACCAAACATATTGTCAACAATTAAAAACACCAGGCTGGGATCAAAAACAATCAAGCTCGTACCGCGCAAAGGTTTCAATTGAACTAAATTTAAATTCGCTGGCACCACTAAATTACGCACAAACTCACTGTACTTACAGGTACGTAATGGTCCAACAGAGACTTCAGCAGTACGCCTTAGAAAATTAAATAAACCAATGCGAAATAATCGTGCAAAACGCTCATTGATAATTTCCAGCGTAGGCATACGCCCACGCACAATTCTCTCTTGGGTAGCAAGGTTATAACTCCTAATGCCAGCGGGGTCTGCTGCGGGAGTCGACTCATCTTGCCCGCCCTCAAGACCTTTTAATAAAGCATCTGCTTCATCTTGAGACAGAAATCCTTCAGCCATGATGATCTCTTTTAACTTACTGAATAATGAAAGAAGTAAAAAATAGCGTTGTTACAGCCTGGGGTTTATCGCTACCATAAAAGGGCAGATTAATTTGATTGGTAATCTCTTTTACTAAATTATCTTTACCTTCAACCGTCGAAATTTCGGATGCTTTTTTATTGGAAAGAATATATAAAATGCGATTGCGCACTTCAGGCATCCGCTCTTTAATTTTTTCAACATCTTTATCAGTAGGCATTTGCAAGCTCATGACCACTTGCAAAAATTGTTGCTGCTGTGAATCAGCGTCAGGGCGTAAATTCACTGTAAAGACTTCCATCGGCATATACACCTCTGGCTTTGCTTCGGCCTCTTTCTCCTTTTTTTGCTCGCCTTCAGGGCTCGCTTTGGGAGCAAGAAAGTAATAAGCAGCGCCGCCGCCAATTGCCATTACCAGAACGGCAATAATGATCATCAAAAGTTTACTCTTGGATTTTGGTGCAGCTTCTGCTACTTCTTCAGTAGCCGCTGCCGCTGGTGCTTGCGCCATAGTATTGCCCTATATTGATTTACAGAGCAATTATGAGGTGCCTTTGGGGCTATAGATTCAGAGAAAAGACGGGGGATTTTGCCCTAAATAAAAGCTTCAATTCATGACAAGCTCAACGGGGCTTTCTAAGGTGAATTTAGAAAGAAGATCTTGCCTTTATAAAGACTAGCTCGGGTAGCTAAAGTGGTCATATTGACCTGTTTCGGAATTGAAGAAGGTCATTGCCCAGCCTCCATACTCCCTAATGGTGATTTCACCTTGATGAAGGACGCTCACCAAAGTATGACGAGAGTCCTTTTCAATTTTGTCGTATAGCGCCTTAACTACCGCCTCATCACCCTCAAGCACTTGCATGAAATTACCCTCTTTAAATACCAACATTCCAGTAACGCCCAGCTGCACATTTTTAGTGCTGACGTGCAATGCCAAATCCATAAAATCTGGCCTGGCAAAGTGTGCGATTGCGGAGCTTACGTAGATAAGTTGGTACATGTGCTACGGCATTTCCTATGCAAATGTATTTACAGAGCCATCTAAGGACTGAATTCGTCTTTGAAGCAAAATAGAACCCCCTTCATCCCTAGAAAAATCAATGCTAGCGCTAGCATTGATGCCCACGCCAAGAGCACCCCCAGAGGCAGAATTTTGGCCAAAAGAGGTCTGACCCTGCCCTTTTTCTGAGTTTACATTAGCCTGCCCTAAAGCAATACCGGATTGAGCCATAGATTGGCGCAGATTATCTAAGCCATCCTGCAAGGCTTGTCTAACATCTGCATTATTGGATAAGAAGGTAGTGTTTACCATGTCATTATTAACGTGGATCACGACCTTTAACGGACCTAGATCAGGCGGGTTTAGCGTTAAAGTCGCCGATTGGTCTGCACCCCCTACCATCCATACAATTTTCTGCCCTATCTCTTTAGTCCACCCCCCCGACCCAAAGGGTGTCTGAACCACGCTATCGGGTGTAAAGCTGCTAGGCTGGATTGGTGTATTAGTAACCGTCATTGTTTTTGCCTGAACATCCGCCAAAGTAGAAGGTGACGGTATGACTGCCAAATCGACATTGGCCTGATCCTGAATAGAGCTTGTGGCTACTTTTTCACTACCAAGCCCCATAAAACCCTTTACGCTCTGAGCAAAACCACTAGCCCCTGTAGTGGCCTGAAGAGGACCAGATTCCAAGCTTGCAATAGCTTGCGTATTGCTGGCCTGCGTATTATTAGCTTGATTAATCCCCCCTTTAGCACCCAAAACATTGGACGGAGCTCCAGTCAAAGGAGCATTAGAAGCCGCTACCCCAGTAGCCTCAAGTTTAATGTTCTGCCCTAGCGAAGCAAGCAAGGCTTGGGTAGTAGGATCATTTTTCGCAATAGTGCTATTTGCATTAACTGGCTCGCCCCGCATTACCGTGGGCAACGTTAAATCGCTTGGACTCAATGATGGATTGGATATTAAGTTAGCAGAGTTCGCATCCGAGGTATTTGCCGCATCTAGAGTCTGCCCATCGCCAAGTTTGGTTTTACCTGGCTGAGTTTTTGTTGCGCTTGCTTGTGTGGGCGCTTCATTATTGGGAATATTGCCTTGCTTTGCATCCATCTGCTTTGAAAGTACATGGCCAAAAGAGGGCTTGTCCTGCACTCCCCGAGTTTGGGATGCCTGACTTTCCGGGGCTACCGCATCTTCAGATCCCTTTGCAATGGCTTGGGTCGTACTGCTCGCTATATTCATCATCATTTATAGAGTCCGCTTAACTATCTAACAGTTTTTCTTGTGTTTATTTGCTCAAAATGCTTCTACGACTTAGTGACTTGTTTTAATGCCTCAATTTGTTTAGAAAGTACATTTCCAAAAGGGGTTTTACCCTGATTGCCCAGTACTTGCGTACTTTGAGTGGCTGAACCGACCAAATCCTCAGCTACTTTAACGAGAGGTTTTGCTACATTGGCGGCTAAATGAATCATGATTTCGGTCCTTGTTAGGTTGGTAAAAAACGTTTTTGATTACTAGAAAATTCATCCATCACTTTTTGCTCTTTTTTAAGCTCCTGACGGTGAAGCTTTACTTTCTCGCGCTCGATCAATACTTCATACGAACGCTTCTTACTTTGGCATGTCTGCCACATGGCAAGATGGTTTTTAGCTAGATTGCTATAACCCTCAACAATTTGTTCTTGACCAGCAACGGCGCGATCTAAATTCTTCAAAAACGCACGGTAATTTAAAAGCTCTACCACCCCCATGCCTGATGCTAGGGATACTTGATTGCGCACAATATATTCATCGCGGTACGTACCTAGTTGCTCTCGTTGCGCCTTAGCATCAGCAATCTGCTGATTTGTTTTGGCCAGTCGATCTGCAGCTTCATTAAGCTCGCGATCAGCTAACTCCAATAGGGTAGTCATCGTTTTTAAGGTGCGACTCATTGCGCTACACCCTCATTCATAATGACTGAAAGCTCACCAATACTATCGCCCACACTTGCCTTCTCATGGAAGTCTTGTTGCAAGAACATTTCTATCGCAGTGTGTTTGCGTATAGCCTCATCCAGAACTGAATCCGCTCCCGAGACATAGGCGCCCACATTAATCAAATCAACGCTCCGGTTATAGCGAGAATTGAGTTGCTTAAGCTTGCGAGCTAATTGCTGGTGACTAGGTTCTACGATGCTATGCATCACGCGACTAATCGATTGCTCAATATCAATCGCTGGATAGTGCCCCGCCTCAGCCAAAGACCTATTCAATACGATGTGACCATCCAAAATAGCGCGCGCTGCATCAGCAATAGGATCTTGTTGATCATCGCCTTCAGTGAGCACGGTATAAAAAGCAGTAATTGAACCGCCACCCTCATCACTATTGCCGGCACGCTCAACCAAGACTGGCAGTTTGGCAAAGACAGAGGGAGGATAGCCTTTGGTAGCAGGCGGTTCACCAACAGCCAAGCCAATTTCTCGCTGGGCCATCGCATAGCGGGTTAATGAATCCATGATGAGCAAAACATGTTTACCCTCATCACGAAAATGCTCTGCAATCGCAGAGGTATAGCTTGCGCCTTGCAAGCGCATCAAAGGTGAAGCGTCTGCAGGAGCCGCTACTACTACCGAGCGAGCTAAACCATCTTTCCCCAAAATATTTTCAATAAATTCTTTTACTTCACGGCCACGCTCACCGATTAAACCGACTACGATGACATCCGCATCGGTATAGCGCGCCATCATACCCAAAAGCACACTCTTACCAACTCCAGAACCCGCAAATAGGCCCATGCGCTGCCCTCGCCCAACAGTCAGCATGCTGTTGATGGCACGTACGCCTACATCTAATATTTTTTCGATCGGTGCACGTCTTAATGGGTTAATTGGCGCTGAATTTAAGGGTGCGTATGCACTAGATCCAATGGGGCCCAGCCCATCCAAAGGCTCTCCCGTAGCATCTAGTACGCGGCCCAACAAGGCCTTACCTACTGGAAATTGACTAATGCTTCCCATGGGGGATTTAGCGCTCAGTTCTTTAGCATGATGCAAACTCAACGCCAGGGGGACTGTTTTGACGAAGACCATAGCATGCGGGCCGATGCCATCAATGCCACTTTGAGGCATTAAAAATAAGCGCCCATTATCAAATCCCACCACCTCCGCCTCGATCTTTCGACCATCTTGCATTGGAATAGAGCAAATACTGCCAATTGGTAAAAAGATGCCTGATACCTCAATTACCAAACCCGTCACTTTGGTAACACGCCCAGCAATTTCAAGCGTATCAACCTCTTTTAAAATTTCAGTGCAATTGCTTAAAAAATGTTTCCAAGACTTCTCGTAAGAAGCCTCTAGGACACCCATAGCAGAATCAGTAGCAGTCTGAGCGGGAATTGGGCTATCGAGCGCGCTCATGAAGTGCCTTCTAACCAATCATCGCGAGCGCCCAAGGCATCGCACAGGCGCTTCCAACGCCCTTGATTGCTAGCGTCGATGGTATTGGAGGATGTTTCTACCATACAGCCGCCCCGATCAACCCCATCTTCCTCAACAATCACCCAACCTCCTTCGGTTAACTCATCTTGCAGATGGGCTCGAACGATGGCGGCATCATGCGGATGCAAAAATAACTGCATCGGTTTTGTAGCTATTGGTGTTCTAGCAATAACATCCTTAATCACACCAAGCATTACCTCTGGCTTTACTTGCAATTGGGTCTTTAGCATTGCCTTGGCAATATCAAGTGATAGATTGAGAATCTCCTCTGAGATGTGCTCCCCTTTGCGATCTAAGGCAGCACTAAAGTGCATTGCAATATCCCGTAATGAATTCTTATCATTAGCCAAACCTTGTTTTGCCAAATCCATGCCATTGGCATAGCCTTCTTTCATGCCGCGCTCATAACCATCACGATACGATTTTTCGAGAATCGCCTTGAGCTTGTCAGGGGGTATGGGGGCTCCTGGAGCTTTCGCTGATGGACTATCGGGATTGGTAGTTCTTTTTGGGTTTAAATCCGCAAAAATCGATTGCCCAGCGGCTCGCTGCTGGTCTTTAGGTGATGCAGCACTAGACATATTGATCATCTCCGCCCTGTCCGCCCAGCATGATCTGATCTTCATCCGCTAACCTGCGAACAATCTGTAAGATGGCCTTTTGCTGCGCTTCGACTTCAGAAAGTTTTACAGGGCCTTTAGTCTCCAGGTCTTCTTTCATCATTTCAGCGGCGCGAGATGACATATTCTTAAAGATCTTCTCACGCATTTCTTCTGATGAACCCTTCAGGGCAACAATCAGTATTTCAGAAGAGACTTCGCGCAAAATAACCTGAATACCTTTATCGTCGATCTTGATAATGTCGTCAAAGATGAACATTTCGTCCATAATTTTTTGGGCCATTTCACTGTCGTACTCTTTCAAGCCATCCATTACAGTGACTTCGTTACCACCACCCATGAAGTTCATAATTTCAGCGGCCGCACGAATGCCGCCAATCTGCTTCTTATTGAGATTCTCATTGCCTGACAGCAACTTGGTGAGAACATCATTTAATTCTTTTAGCGCAGCCGGTTTCACGCCATCGAGCGTAGCAATCCGCAACATGACATCCTGACGCAAACGATCAGTAAAGAAGCTTAATATTTCCGATGCCTGATCAGGCTCCAGATGCACCAAGATGGTTGCAATGATTTGCGGATGCTCATTTCGTATCAGGTCGGCAACTTTTTGAGCATCCATCCACTTCAAACTCTCGATCCCATTGGCATCCCTGCTTTGCAAAATTCGATTCAAGAGCCCCGAAGCAATATCATCCCCTAAAGCCTTAGTTAAGACAGAGCGAATGAACTCATCTGAGTCCTGCCCAAATGATGATTTTTCACTGGTAGCAGTTTTAAACTCTACAAGAGCCTCTTCAACCTGACCATGCTCTACGTTATTGAGTGTAGCCATGGCGGCGCCCAGCTTTTGCACCTCTCGAGGTCCAAGATGCTTCATCACTTCAGCAGCTTCATCCTCCCCCAATGCAAGCAGTAGGATGGCAGCCCTCATAATTCCATCTTCAGCCATTGTTACCACTCACCCAAGATGTAACAACATTAGCAACCATTTTTGGATTGTCTTTTGCTAATAATTTAGCGTTTTGTAGGTCTTGTTGGTAGCCTTGGCCAGATAATTGCGCTGCACCTGCAGAGTAATTGCCTTGCTCATCACGCGTGCCATTTAAATTTTGGGGCAATGACTGCGTCTTAGGCTCATAGGTTAAGAGCTTGGTGACCATTGGGCTTAATGCTTTCTTATAAAGCAAGAACATGGCCACTATTCCCAAGAGTAATTTGGCAGCATTTTTTGCCATTTCAATATAAGAAGGATTTTTCCACATCGGCAACTCGGGAACCTCCTCAACTTTAACGGGGGCAAAGCTAGAGTTCACGACACTCAAGGAATCGCCCCGCTCCTCGTTAAAGCCCATAGCTTGCTTAGCCAACTCATCAATTTGCTTTTTTTCATTGTCGTTTAAGGGGCGGGTTGTTACTTTTCCATCCTTATCGACTTCTTCTTTGTTATTAACCACCACGGCCACCGTTAAACGCTTAACCCCGCCGGCAGACTTTTGCAAATACCGTACGGTTTTATCAACCTCAAAGTTGGTAGTGGTGTTCTTTTGTGAGTTTCCAGAAGCATTCGCATCGCCACTAGCTGTCGCCTTTGGATCGGTTGATAATGGTGCAGTTGCATTTGCTGGCGGCTGATTACTCAGCGCACCTGGCACACCGGAGGCACCACCTGAAGCTGCGCCAGGACCTGAAACAATCGATTCATTCTTTTGTAAACTCCGAATCACAGCAGTTTCAGGATTTTGATTAGGTTTGTAGCTTTCATCGGCTTGCTCTAAACGAGAAAAGTCAATTTCAGCAGTTGCCTCTGCATGCACATTTTTTTCGCCAACAATGGGCGCAATAATTGCCTCAACACGCGCCACAATGCCTTTTTGCATTTCTTGAATATATTTCAGGCGATTAGGATCAAGTGCATCAGCCTCCCCTTTTTTATTGGGGTCAGATAATAAATTTCCATTTTGATCAACCACATCAACACTGGCGACATCCAAATTTGGCACGCTGCTGGCCACCAAATGAACAATAGAACTGACTTGGCGCTGATCCATACTGCGACCAGGTTGCAACTTGATTAATACTGAGGCAGTAGCCTTTTGTTGATCTCTTACAAAAATAGTTGACTTAGGAATAGCGAGGTGGACGCGTGCATTTTCGACGGCAGAGATCGCTTGGATTGTTTTTTCCAACTCGCCTTCTAGTGCCCGTTGAAAATTGACCTGCTCAACAAATTGGGAAACGCCAAACTTTTGATTTTCCAGGAGCTCAAACCCCGCATTGCCGCCGCGTGGTAGTCCCATGGAGGCTAATTTAAGTCGCGCTTGGTGAACTTGGTCAGACGGCACCATAATCGCACCCCCTCCCTCAGCCAACTTATAAGGGACATTCATTTGCTCCAAAGCAGCAACAATGGCCCCACCATCTTTATCGCTAAAGTTTGAAAAGACCACGCGATAATTAGGCTCTTGAGACCACATCCAAAATGCTGCCATTACCGCAATTACTGCGGCACAGCCTGCGGCAAGTAGAATTTTGTTGTTGATGCCTTTAATGAGGTTTAACATTGATGTCGCCATGTACAAAAAGTTTTCTCAAAAAATAAATTTGAGGAACCCTTAAGAAATTAGTAGATTTGTCGTAATTATCAGTAGAGGCTTCTTGTTTCAATTGCAGGAATAAGCCCTTTTTTTCCTTCTTATTGCCCCTTCCCATTCAACGCTGCGCTGATACAGTACTTCCCATAGAGTTTTCTTAGAAAGGAAGGTATCTCATGAATGTTGGCGCTATTGATTCCAGCCGAATTCAGTCCATGCTCGCTCAGCTCAAAGCGGCGGCTACAGATCGCCCTGAAATACCTACCCAAGCTATCAGCAAAATCGGCCCTCATGAATCTGCAATGGGGCCGTCTAAGAGTAGGGCCGCTCCTGCAGTTGATTTTGCGGCAGCCTTAAGATCATCCCTAGACCAAGTGAATGCCTCTCAAACCAATGCTCAGGAACTTGGGAAGAGCTTTGCTTTGGGCGATGACAGCGTTAGCCTCTCAGATGTGATGATTGCCGGACAAAAAGCCAGCATCTCTTTTCAGGCAACCGTTCAGGTACGCAATAAATTGGTGTCTGCCTATCACGACATTATGAATATGCAGGTTTGAGCTTTTCCTGCTCTAAACGGTATAACCACGCCAAAACTTCCGCTATAGCCGTATAGAGCTCTGGTGGAATGTGGTCATCCAAGTCAACCTGCATTAATAGCCCAACCAATTCTTTGGATTGGTGCACAAATACCTTATTTTCTTTAGCTTTAGCAATAATCTGCTCAGCAACCACACCTCGCCCACTGGCTACCACCTTGGGGGCAAACTCCCCTTGCTCATAGGCTAAAGCAACTGCTTGCTGAATAAACTTTGGTTCACTCATGGGGTTTAACCAATAGTGACTCTAATTTTTGGCCGCCATCCTGCAGGGCATAACTTAAGTCTGCAAGCTCTGACTTTAGCAAGGCTTCGGAAGATGGGTTCGCAGCCTCAATCTGGATGCGTAATGCTCCATTACGCACATTGAATTTAGCTACTACTTTTTGCAAATTGGGGAAATCCAATTCCAAAGTACTGTTAATTCCCACATCATCTTCCAAAGCCTGGGAATGCGAGGCCAACATGTTTGGGTCACCCCCATCAGCGTTATCGGCTGAAATAGTCCAATGCATTACCTGCCCTGGCCAAATGGGGCCACTCCAATGGAGGGACTGATGTTCTAGGACATCGAGCTGTTTTGCCACAATTTGAGAGGCGTCCAAGTGACCCTTATTTTGAGGTTCCTGCAAAATCAACCCTAGTGGACGCTTACCTTCGGCAAAGTCTGCTAGATGGGCTTCATAAAATACGCCACTTAAAGTAATCGCCTGTTTTAGCTCGTGCGCCATAGCTGCAGGATTGGTGGGTGCCTGCAGTAACGCTGGGTGCAGCACATCAGCGTGATCGATCTGGCTTAATTGCAAGTGAACATCTGACTCTTGGAGATACTGGCCAATCATGGCGCTAGTAGCACTAATGGCAACCTTATCTAGCCCCTGAGGAATTTGGGCAGCAGGCTTGATGAGCAAGAAGCTGGGATTGGGTTCAGCGCTAAGGTATTTGAAGCTGAGTGTTTGACCAGGCGCCATCTCCTTGCCTAATTTCATGGCAAAGATATTTCCATCTAACTGAACTGCTACCGTTTGCTCATCCAATTGAGCAATAATTTGACCCAAATACTCACGGCCAACGATCAGACGCTCAGCGGTATTTCCAGGCGTCCTGGGCGAAACCCCATCAACTGGGGTAATTAAACCGACATTCAATGACCCAGAAATCATTTGTATTTACGTCCTAAGATTAACCCTTTGGGTCAGTTGAGTCAGGACTTATGCCCACTTTGACATTCATAATTTCATTGAGCCTAAGCATCCAAGGCTCCATCAGATCGCGAATCTCTTTATCGTTCGATAGAATCTTTTTTAGCATGGCGACTTTTTTTTCCAAAACCTGAGGGCTTAGGGGCGTTCGTTCGTCATGCACAGGTATTTGGTGGATATAACCCTGACATAGAACTTCTAGTCTGCCCAAGCCATCCCAATCCTGGTGACGGGCGGCCTCCAGCATTTGATGGCTAATTTCCACCATCGACTCATAAAGAGAGATCATTTCTTGGTTATGCACGTTTTATTGGCTGATCTAGAGTCTATTCTCAATGGATATTGTGGAGATCCATATCTTATCGAACACCCTAGTGCTTCGAAAGAGATAAAAGCCTTAGAAAAACCGTGCTTCTCTAGGAATTGCGCTTCTTATTGGTAGGCTCAAGTTGAAGCAGTGAAGACCCTAGCCAACCAAATTATTTTTAATGGCGTAATGCGTTAACTCCGCATTGGTCTTCATGTTCATTTTTTTTAGAGCGCGGGTACGGTACATACTCACCGTCTTCACTGACAAAGCCATTTGATCGGCAATTTCAGTCACCGTATAGCCTGAGGCAACCTTAACTAAAAACTGATACTCACGATCAGACAAAATAGTATGCGGCTCCTCATGATCAACCTCTCCAATGCGATTGGCCAAAAGCTCTGCCACAACAGGGCTAATAAATTTAATATTTGAAGAAACCTGACGAATGGCCCCAAACAATTCTTTTGTCGATGCCGCTTTACTAATATAACCAGAGGCACCTGCTTTTAATGCTCGAATAGCGTACTGATCCTCGGGATGCATAGATAGCATCAAAATGGGAAGTTTCTTATTATTGCGTCGAATCGCTTTAATGACATCAATGCCGTTACGATCTGGCAAGCTAATGTCTAAAAGAAGGCAATCTAAGGTAGGATCTTCAGCCAATTTAATTGCTTGAGCACCAGTTTCTACTTGTGCGACCACTTCAAAACCAGGATTAGCGGTCAAAATTTGACAAAGACCATCCCTTAGAATGGCGTGATCATCAGCCACCGCTATGCGTATCGATTTCCTCAATGTCATTAATTCGCCTTGTCAATGCTCCTTCCGTGGGCTAAAAAATAGCCGAAAGTGAGACATAGGCGCTTAGAAAAGCTGCTAATACAAACTTTTGAAGGGTAAGCCTCAATAATACTAGAAAGAGAATTGCTTCTACCCTAATGCATCACGTGTATGGAGCTCCACCGAACCACAATGGTGCCATCAGGATTTAAGCCTGCTTTTGCTCGCTACAAACCCATTCCTTGCATTGCCACTGACGCAGATTTTCACCAAAAATCATCCGAACCAATAAAGCCTTCACACTTTCTTTTGCCTTACTCATCATTGCCCCCTTTGTTGCAGATTTGTAAAAACCAATAGCTAGATCTTTGTTCTTAATGGATATTTCGGCACATTTACAAATAACTTTAATATTTTTTATTGGTAGTTTCACCTACCCACCTGAAAAATCACTTTTTTAGTAACAAAAATTAGGTAATTTGCCTACTAAATTCATTTGTCCATGAAATGGCCTGCATCTGCACCGAAGTAATATCCTGTACCGATAAACCTAGACCATGCCTTGCAGAATCTACTCTGATGAAATCAGCCGCTTCAATTGCCTCAGTTAAACGCAAGACCTGTCCCAATACCCCTTCATGCTGTAAGAGGGCTCGCCTTAACTGATCAGCCAAACCAATTTGATCGAGCAATTCTTCCAGCGGCCTTTCAGTCATGACTTGCGCCAAGGAAAGCATCCCCACCATATGAGCCTGATCACTCAAGCCGATATGAGAAAAATTCTCATGTTGAGTTAAAAGCTCCATAAATCGAGCGCGATTAATCACACGCTGTATCAAATCACTATTTCCACCTTCGCCTGGTTCCGAGTACACCAATAGCAAAATCCAGCGCAACAATTGTTTTTGCCCTAGCGTAACTAAGGCCTGGCGCACTGTAGTGACATGTATTCGGCCACCGCCAATACCAACCGAGTTAACTAGCCTTAACAAACCCAAAGTGAGCTCTGGATTTTCTTTAAATAGGGACTCTAATTCACTGATGCTGGCCTCTCCAAAGAGTACGCCAATAATATGCATCAGACTCGTTAAATGAGGACGTAGCTTTTTACCATGCAGTACCGTGGGTTTTGAGAAATAATGCCCTTGAAATAAGATAAAACCAAGCTCTTTGCAGGCTTCAAACACCTCATGAGTCTCCACTTTCTCCGCTAGAAATATGGCTCGTGAATGACTGCGAATATGGTTTAACACCGAAGATAAATCCTCAAGCGCCGTTACCTTCAGATCAATCTTAATAAAATCCACTAAAGGCAAGATGGCATCATATTCAGGGCGATAACTAAAATCGTCCAAAGCAAAACGAAAGCCCCTATCCTTTAATTCCTGACAACGACTTACTAAAACCTCGCTAATGGAAACGTGCTCAAGAAGCTCCAAAACAATCCGCTCTGGAGGGAGCAATTCCATCGTATCACTCATCAGCAGGTCAGCTGTGACATTGATAAATCCATCATATTGACCCAAGACACTATCTAAACCAAAATGACTCATTGAGCTAACAATGACAATCGTGCTCGCAGCCAGATCGTCCTGAACATCCGCCTCATGCAGGCTGCCCCGAGAACGAAATAGCAACTCATACGCCACCGTCTCATGTTTGGCATTAAGAATCTGTTGTCGCCCTAGAAAAACCTCGTTATCCATGTAAGCTAGCCGCATATCCATTGGTAGATGCGGCTATATAAATATTGCGAGCGAACTAAACGCTCTGATGGAAAACCCAAATGCACCTTCGCCTCCTGAGAGACTAAAAGCGGAGTAAGGCATGCTGTTGGAAGAATTAAATAATACATTGCAAAAGAATATTGGCCTGTAAGTACATCGGTATAAAACCAATGTAAGGCCTAAAATGCAATTTCATTTGGGAGAATAAGACACGTTTTATAGCTCAATTCACTAAAAACCAAATGTTCATCAAGCTAACGCAGTTAGCTTGATTTGCTTATAAATACTATGCTTGTGTGCTAACCAGCGAACCCATTCCAGGGAAATTCCCACGATGGAGCTCTTGATGTACGGTCTGCTTAGTTCCTTGAATCTGTAAATCAGGAGTTTTACGAAAGTCTTGCAGCTCCTTAAACGTAGTTTTTGCACCATCAATATCTTCAGACTTTAGGGCTTGCTCGATCTTGCTAAATAAGCTTGCTGGGCTAAGGCCGCCAGCCCCTTTGAGACCGAAAATTGCCTCTTGCGCCGCCCCTAAATTTCCCGACTTTAAGGCGGCGGATAGCGCACTTGAGTACTGCTGGCGCTGCTGTAGATTATCAGCGGGTGCCGTTGCCACAAGGGGTGTTGTCGAGTTAATTTCCATGATAATTCCCATCTATACGTGTTACATGAAAGCCACTTTGCTCCCAAGCAATTCTTTGAAGGATAAGAATCTTTAATGAATTGGCTGGTTACAAAAATGCCTTATACGTCTCTTAACGGCATATTTCAGAAAATCTGTAGCCCCTCACTGAATTGGATAGATTAAATTCTTGTAGGACAAAAGATGACAAAGACTATTCCGCTTAGGGAATGATGCCAAAAAGTTTCTTACAAAATGATTTACAGCGCTGCAATTCCAATTAGAATGCCTTAATAATCAATGACAAACGACCCTATTAAGAAAAACTTTTTTCGAGCTCTGCAACTTTCCAGCAATCATGAATCCCTCGCTTGGCAATCCCCCTCTCCAACAATTTCATCTCAAAACACATGGCCATTGACCCGTCAAAAGAGGCTCTAATAATGGCGGGATCTTTCGATGGTTTTTTTGCAATCGATCTTGCGGGGGATTTTACTCAAGCTAATCAAGCATTCTGTGATCAGATCGGATTTACCGAGCTTGAATTACTAAACCTCAATATAGTAGACCTACAAAAATCGAGCAGCCCCGCAAAACGCGATTACTATATTCAGCAAATCATTAATAAGGGCAATGTTCGCCTTGAAGAACAATACCTTCATAAAAATAAAAGTACGGTTTCATTTGAGGTCGGCACCTTTTACAGCGCCAAAGATCAGCAAGTTTACTGTTTTGCACGGCACGACCTTGATCAGGCAGTAACTAAAGAATTACTAAGACTATCAAATGCGCTCATTGAGCATGCTAACGATATTGTCATTATTACAGACGCTGAGCCGCGCGAACAGCCTGGCGGACCACCCATTGTGTTTGTAAATAACGCCTTTGTAGGGGAGACCGGTTATAGCGCAACCGAAGTAATAGGCAAGACATGCGCCATTCTCCAGGGTCCAAACTCTTCTCGCGCGCCCTTAGATGAGATACGCGAGGCACTGGATAACTGGCGGCCAGTTCAAGCAGAGGTACTTAACTACAAAAAAAATGGTGAGGAGTTTTGGGTCGAACTCAATATAACGCCAGTTGCAAATGAAGTGGGTTGGTTTACCCATTTTATTTCAATTGAACGCAATATTACCGAGCGCAAAACTGCCGAATTAGCGCTAAAGAATGCTAATAAAAAATCTGAATTGCTCTCGAAATTAAAGACAGAGTTTATTGCGAATATGTCTCACGAAATACGCACCCCTATGAATGGCATCATCGGTCTAGCAACCCTTGCTCAGAACTACCCCATGAGCACAGAAGTGAGAGACTACCTCGCGAAAATTGAGGCCTCCTCTGGTAGCTTACTACGAATTTTGAACGATATTCTGGATTTTTCAAAACTGGTTGCCGGAAGTGTTCAAGTTCATCTCGCCCCATTTGGTCTAAAAGGGCTGATGAGCGATATTTATAGCTTGATGTTTCCTAGCATTACAGAAAAGGATTTGAACTTACGAATTAATATTGATCCCCGCACCCCTACAAAGCTAATGGGCGATTCCTTACGAATAAAGCAAGTGTTGCTCAATTTAATTGGAAATGCGATTAAATTTTCTTCCGATGGCGATATCACCATCAACATTACCGTCATAGAACTACAAGAGTCCGTTTTGCGAGTTCGTTTTGAGGTAAATGATTCCGGTCCTGGTTTTAACCTTAAGGTAATTAATAAATTACAACTTGCCTTTCAGCAAGGAGATGGCTCCCCTACTCGTCGCTACAGCGGCCTGGGATTGGGGCTTGCAATTAGCGACCAATTGCTTACCCTGATGGACAGTCATTTAGAGATAAAGAACAACTCTAATCATGGGGCTTGCGCTAGCTTTGAGTTAACTTTGAAGATTCTTAGCACGACTGCATTAGATGCCACACCACCATTAGATTCAACTAACGCTAGCTCGACCGCAACTCCTCTTAAGAATATCTTACAGGGCAAACGAATTCTTGTAGCCGAAGATAACCGCATTAACCAGCAGGTTGTGACAGAGTTTCTCAAAAGATCAGGTGCGGAAGTGGACGCCGCCATCAATGGCATAGAAGTGCTTGAACTTCTCACCATCAATCATTACGATGCCATTTTGATGGATGTTCAAATGCCAGAGATGGATGGTTTAGAGGCAACCGAGCAGATTCGAGAAGAAGTTAAATACGATAGCCTGCCTATTATTGCCCTCAGTGCTGGTGTCAGTGAAGAAGAGAGAGATGATTGCGCAGAAGTTGGAATGAATGACTTTTTACCAAAGCCCATCAATCCTCAGCATTTGCTTGAAATGTTAGCAATATATCTTCACCTAGCGCCAGAAGATCCGCTCTAATATTCTCAAAAACACTTACCCAATCACCAGTCGACATCTGGCGATAAAGCGCTACCGAGGGGTACCATGGACTGTCATTGCGCTCAAGTAGCCAACGCCAATCTGGGCTATAAGGCAATAAGAGCCACACTGGTTTACCTAAGCCAGCCGCCAAGTGAGCGACACTCGTATCAACGCTAATCACAATATCCATTAGCTGACATACTGCTGCTGTATCACTAAAATTTTCCAAGTCACACCCAAAGTGTAGTACATCAGGGTGATCCTCTAATGCCTGCTCATCATCGCGGCGAATCTCTTGCTGTAAACAAACGTATTGATAATCGCTAGGCAAGTACTCCATGAGATCCTCCAATAAGAGGCTGCGATTACGATCATTCTTATGGAGTGCGTTACCGCTCCAGACAAGCCCTACTCTCGGTTTTGTTTTTGGGCCCAGGCGAGCCTGCCACACTAAAACTTTATCCGTATTACTTTCAAGATAACCTAAAGCACTGGGGATATTTGTTAAATCGGTGTGAAATGCTAAGGGCAAGCTCAGGAGTGGGCAATGATAATCAAATGCCGGTAATGCATTTCCTCTAACTATAAATTGAGCCACCCCAAGCAATGGAGACAATATCTCCATTAGCGCTACAGGAATCTCCAAAATAACTTGGGCCCCCAAGGCTGCTACCAACTCGACATATCGGCAAAACTGAAAAATATCGCCAAAGCCCTGCTCAGCATGAAGCAAAATCGTCTTGCCGACCAAAGACTCAGAGCCTAACCATAAAGGCTGGGGGAAGTTGCGTTTTAATGCCATGAGGGCAGCACGCTTCCAGCGCCACTCATATATGCTCCAGCCAGGATCAAACTCCCCAAGCAATAGGAGCAGCAAAGATTTATTCCAGTGGGCATCGGCATGTAGCGGATTTAATTCTATCGCTCGGTTGTAATCTAATCGAGCAAGTGCAAATTGGTGCTGATCTTGCAATGCGGTACCGCGATTAACATACGCTTCTACATAATTAGGGTTGATCAGAATGGCTTTGTCATACCCCAACATAGCCGCCTCGAATTCCTGATTCTCATGTAAGGCATTTGCTCGATTGTTGTGCACCTCAGCATAATCAGGCTCTAATAAAATTGCCTTGTCATAACTGAGAATCGCCTCATCAAAACATTGCATCTCTTGCAATGCATTGCCACGATTGCCATGGGCCTTGGCATACGTTGGCTGCAAAATAATAGACCGATCATAACTAGCAATGGCAGCGGGGAAATTTTCTAAGCCCGTAAAAGCCACTCCGCGGTTGTAAAAAGCCTCGGCATAATCTTGATCAATCACGATGGCACGGTCATAACTCAGAACCGCCTCATCAAATTGCTTTAAACCCTGAAAGGCATTGCCACGATTGTGATGCGCCTGTGCAAACTGAGGCATTACCACAATGGCGCGGTCATAACTCAGAATCGCCTCATCAAATTGCAATAATTCCTGCAATGCGTTACCCCTGTTGCTATGGGCTTCTGCATAAGTAGGATCAATCACAATTGCACGATCATAGCTGGCAATCGCTTCTGTAGTTTGATGAAGATCCTGCAAGGCGATGCCGCGACCACGATGCGCTTGGGCATATTGAGGATTTAATATCAGGGCTAAATCAAAATTGACTAATGCCTTAGCAAACTCAGACAGATCTTGATGGGCTATTCCCAAATTAACAAAAGCTTCAACAGAGTTCGCATTAATTGCAATAGCACGCGCTATTAGTTCAATTGCTTTTATGGGATTTTTATTTTGAGCTGCGATAACACCAGATAAATGCAGGGCATCAAAATGCCTAGGCTGTAACAATAGAATCGAATCATAGCCCTCTTGCGCGCCAAGAATATCTCCAGATTGATGCAGGGCGACAGCATGCCGCAAAAGTTCCGCTATCTCACTCGCCGAGGAATTAATCTGGATACCGCGGGAATGCGAGCATAAAGCAAGCGCCAGAACCCTCCTTGTTGGATGCCGCAATGGTAGCTTGGTGGTTTTTTAGAATGGTGTTGCATAGCCATAAGCCTAGGCCAAAATGGCTAGATTTGGTGCTGTAGAACAACTCGTAAAGATGCTCAATATCGATAGCAGATAAACCGGGGCCATTATCACTGATACGGAGATGATGATCTTGATCATCAGAGTCAAGCGTTACCTCAATACGCCGAGGTCCAGCTTGATTTCGTAAGGCATCAATCGCATTACTTAGAATAATTGACACTGCCATCTGCAACTGATCAATATTGCCAGCAGTCTTCACATTGGGCGCAATGCTCAAGTCCAAATCAATTTGATTGGCTTGGCATTCGATATTAGCAATGGTGCAAACGCTCTGCATCAGACTACTGAAATTGACCTCCTTATAAGCGCCCTCCTTAAAGGATAAAAGCTGCCTTAAATGAGCCACCATATCTACAGCGCCATCACTAGCATTTAGAATATTCTTAGCAATTTTTTGAATTGCCTCCGAAGCGCCTTCTTGTTGCAGACGATGCATCAACAACTCGGCATTGAGGCGAATGGCTACTAAAGGTTGATTTAGGTCATGCATGAGCGCACGAGACATTGCGCTAATGTTGGCGCCACGATAAGCAGCTAAAAATAAGCCCAGGGATTGATCATCACCCCTCAGAAAGGCGGAGTAATCTGCTTGCCCCTCAGAAATAGACATTATTTAAATTAACCCAAACTCAGTTAGCACTAAAAATAGGTCGCTTAGACCTTGCCCCATAAAAGGGCTTAACAATGAATAGTTTAACTGCTTAAAGAGCCACCAAACTCGGATTTGAACTGAGTATAGAGGTCAAAATGCATGCCTATTCCACAGATAGGTGGCGCAGTAAAAGCGATAGGATTGGCAATATTTAATTTTTACGCCAATAAAATGAAACCCATTCTCAATCAAAAAGATCCAAATTCTCTATTAGGAGACAAGGTCCTGTTGGGGGCAACTCTCATCGGAGCTGCTGCCGCGCTATTTCTGAGCATCCAATCAGTTAATGCAGAATATGCTACGTTTGTCGTTGCCATTCTCTGTATTGGTGCATTGGGTGGCTTCTTGCTACTCAAAGGTAGGGCTGTATGCAGATATCTTCTTACTTTTACTCTTGTAAGCATAATTGCTTTACAAATCCAGCTAACAGAAGGCCAATTGGAGTGGCATTTTGGTGTTTTTGTCACGCTAGCCTTTTTGTTGGTTTACCTAGACTGGAAAGTCATTATTTACGGTGCCGCCCTATTTGCGGTCCATCACATTCTTTTTGATCGATTGCAGGCTGCCGGTTACGGGACTTACTGTACAGCTAAGCCTGACTTCCTTATTGTTCTTTTACATGCAAGTTATGTCATTGTTCAATCAGGCGTGGAAATTCTATTGGCAATCACTATGGGTAGAGCCGCCAAAGAGGGTAGGCAATTATCAAATTTAGTAGCAGCGGTCAGCAAATCCAATCGCATCTCCCTAAATATTGCCTCTGTTGAGGCAAGTACTCCTGGAAGTATTGATCTAAAAAATACCCTATTACGCATGGAAACAGCAGTCGATGCCGTACGCTCAGGTTCCGAGACAATTGATATCTCTTGCGAAGAAATTGCCAAAGGTAACTTGGACTTAAGTATTCGAACCGAACAAACTGCAGGCAATCTAGAGAATGCAGCAGCAAGCATGGCTGAACTCTCACTGACCACACAAAAGTCTGCACAAAACTCCAAAGAAGCTAAGCTAATGGCCGAACAAGCAAGCAACATTGCAAGTAAAGGCCGTGATGTTGTGGATCATGTCATCACCACCATGCGGGATATTCAGGAATCCTCACGAAAAATTAGCGACATCATTTCTGTGATTGATGGAATTGCGTTCCAAACCAATATTTTGGCATTAAATGCTGCCGTTGAAGCTGCGCGGGCAGGAGAAAAGGGTCGTGGGTTTGCCGTTGTTGCATCAGAAGTTCGTAGCCTAGCAGGCCGCTCAGCAGCAGCAGCAAATGAAATTAAATCACTCATCAATATGAGCGAAGTGCGCGTCAAAACCGGAACGACCCTAGTAGGTCAAGCCGGTGAAACCATGTCTGAGGTGGTCCTATCCATTCAAAAAGTAGACCAAATTGTTACCGCAATTAACACTGCAAGTATCCAGCAGGCTAGTTTTGCCGCCCAGGTTGGCGAAGCTACCAGCGAGATTGATTCTGCAACACAACAAAATGCAGCATTAGTAGAAGAGATGGCTGTAGCAGCAAGTAGCCTCAGAAATCAATCAAAAGACTTAGTGGAGGCGACTGCGATTTTTCAAACAGCCAACTCTAAGAGATGAGGTCGATTGGCAAATCAACTGAAATAGTAAAAAATTCAAATCAATATTCTTATTTACACTTTATAAATCTGTTAAGTAAATTAGAAATTAAGGGGTTTCAGAATCTCTTTATGGATGCTACTGAAAAATCGCTGCTAGATTACGTTGCACTCTCTGAGTACCAAAAACATAGGCCCTTGGTGGGTGAATTGATCGCATTAAGTCAGATTGGATCGCCGGCAATGCTGCATGGCCGAATTAAAAATTTAGAGCGCTATGGTTTTATAGTGATAGCAATTGATAAAGGAGATCAACGAAAAAAGATGATCTCCCTAAGCAAGAAGGGCAAAGATTACTATCAAATGCTTTCCAAGTACCTATTGGAAGCAGCATCAGAAGGTAAAGAGGTTCGCTAAATTTAGCGTGAAAGAAAACCAGAACAAGGGGCTACTTACACAATAAGACTACCCCAAAGATTGATTACTTCGTCTTCTTTTTAATTGTTACTGCCTCTAAGGCTGCCTTAGTAGCTGTTAGCTCTGTATCCATTTCAGCTAGAGCGTCTTCGGATGCTTTTAGCTTTTCCTCAAGGCTTTTGCCATCTTTAGTCAAAGTGGCTATAGTTGCCTCATTAGCAAGTCCCTCTTCACGGGCTACTGAAAGTTTGCCCTCGAGATCATGATTCTTGGCTATAGTTAAGCCAAGACCAACGCCCAAGCCAGTGCATAAAGCAACGGCTACCAAAATAATTATCTTCTGAGCATCTATTTTGAGATTCATTTTCAATGTATTCCTAATAACTTTCCCAGTCATATGGGTCACGCAAAATCCGTGAATTTTTAAACGTTATTAGAATATTAGTTGCTTAAACCCAATTTCTAAGGCCAAATTAAGGTAAATAAAATGCCCTAATTCCAAAAGATACTGCCGATCACTTTAAGCCCTCTACCCCACCCCCAGCACCAAATCAAAACTAAAGGTTGAACCTTGGTCTTGGCTACTAATGACGAGCTTACTACCCATCAGATCTAGCAATTCGTTGCTAATCGTTAAACCGAGGCCAGCACCCCCAAAGCGCCTCGTAATCGAGCCATCGGCCTGAGTAAAGGGTTGCATCAATTTATCAAGGGCCTGCGCGGGGATGCCAATCCCCGTATCTTTCACACTAAAGCGCAAAATCAGATTGGAGCCTTCCATTCCTCGTAAATCTACTGAAAAGTTCACAGAGCCTTGTTCAGTAAATTTAATGGCATTGCCCAAAAGGTTATTAAGAACCTGGCCAATCCTAAAGGAGTCACCTATTAAAGGAGTAGCTAGATCTACACCACTAAAGAGTACTAATTCCAAGCCTTTAGCCTTGGCAGACTCTTCAAACAGGCTCTTTACATTGACAAACAGATCTTGTAATTGGAAAGGAGCTTGTTCTACCTGAACCTTGCCAGCCTCTAATTTAGAGAAATCTAGAACATCATTCAAGATGTTCAGCAAGGACTTTGCTGAAGACTCAATACCGACTAAGTAATCATGAAGGACGGGGGTTAGAGGCTGATTTAAGGCCAAAGTAGACAGTCCAATAATTCCGTTCATGGGGGTGCGTATTTCATGGGACATATTGCTTAAGAACTCTGTCTTTGCATTAAGAGCGGATTTGGAGAGTACCTGCAAATTTGTAATCGCAGCCACTTGGGTTGCAGTCGCCTCCTGACTCGCTTTCTCAAGTACCCCCAAAGCAACATGCCGAACCTCTAGTATTTTTTCCTTGGCTGCCAAACGAGTATTAACAGCACTAATGTGGTAATTCATCGGCAACTCCTGCCACTCCTCAAGCATCTTAGAACCCAACTCTTCAAGTCGTCGATGTAGGGCTGGAATATCTCCTAGATGAGCTAAGTCAGTCATGCTAATTTACGCTTATAGCGCACGGTGGGCGCCTGAAAGAATCTCATTTAATACACCTATTGCATCAGCTTATATACTGTAATAAT
>Ga0007801_10000071_pt1 | contig 27878 bp, 26 predicted proteins | sample CryBogmetaGMA2M_FD_60372 | JGI IMG/M metagenome (GOLD analysis project Ga0007801, IMG submission 60372) | Freshwater microbial communities from Crystal Bog, Wisconsin, USA - MA2M | ecosystem: Environmental > Aquatic > Freshwater > Lake | place: Crystal Bog, Wisconsin, USA | collected 2009-07-06
TCCAACTCTTCTCCACCCTCGATCTGATCGGCGGGAACCACGGAAATATTCTCAGGATCATGCACGCCGTAGCCCTCCTCGGGTGCGATGCTGATCTTAAAGGTTTCTCCGGCTCTTTTTCCCTCCATCGCCTTTTCGAGTCCTCGGACGATCTGTCCCTCGCCGTGGATGTAGGCAAGCGGCTCACTCCCCTTGGAGGAATCGATGACATCCTTGTCGTCATCAGTGAGAGTGTAGTCAAAAACGACAACGGAGCCGGTGGTGATTTTCATAGGAAAGAGAAGTTTGGGTGCGGCTAATTCCGCGTCTCGGACGGTAGAGAGGCTCGGAGAGATTGCCAGTGCAAAAAAGATCATGATTCCTCCGCACTCAGGGAGGTGTTAAGAAATTCCTATGGCACATTTTGACACGGTGCAGGCCACATCAGCCGCCCAGTTTGACAGGCAGAGTGATCGCTATGGGAAATCCCATATCCTGGCCGACACCAGCGATGTCGCCTCGGCGCTTTGGCTCTCCCGGGCGGGATGGAATGTGACGGCGGGCGATATTTCGCCCCGGATGCTGGAGAATACGGTGAAGCTGCTTGCCGACGAACGGCTGCGGCTGGAAACAAAACTTTTCCCTGCGGAAGCGATCCCTTTTCCGGATAACTCGTTCGAACTCGTCACGGTGCGTGTCGCATCACACCATTTCAGTTCCCCGCCGCACTTCATCGCCGAAGTGGCACGGATTCTCAAGCCGGGCGGACATTTCCTTCTGATCGACGGCACGGTCCCCGATAATGATTCCGAGACTGAGGAATGGCTGCATCGGGTGGAAAAGTGGCGAGATCCAAGCCATAGGCGATTTCATTCCCGATTTGTCTGGGAAGCACTGGTGATGAAAAATGGCCTGCAGTTGCTCTCAAGCTCCCTGCATGAGAAAAAGCAGCCTGATCTGGAGTGGTATTTTGAAACGGCGGCGACACCCTTTGAAAACAGAGCCTTTGTCCTTGAGGCTGTCAGGACGATCCCTCTGGCTACGCGCCAGGCGCTTCGTCTTGACGAAGAGGAGGGGAAAATTATCTGGTGGTGGCCCATCCTCACTCTGCTCGCCCGTAAGACAGAGGTAGGGAAAGAATCCTAAACCCCGATCCTTTGCCATGATTGAATCCCTGATCGAGTCTCTCTTTCCCAATCATTACTCCATCCAGCTTGGCATGGGGTTGCTGCTTCTAATTGTTGCGGAACTCGGCTATCGCATGGGGTTTCGGATCCCTCGCAAGGATGACCCGGCGTTTCAATCGGAGATCTCGGGATATCAGGCAGCGGTTCTGGGATTGCTCGCGCTCCTTCTTGGCTTCACCTTTTCCATGGCGCTGAATCACTACGATCTCCGCCGCAATCTGGTGATTCAGGAAGCCAATGCGATAGGAACGACTTTCCTCCGAACCTCGTTTCTCCCGCCGGAATCGAGAGAAATCTCCCGGCAGCTATTACGGGACTATCTCGATCTCCGCATCGAATACGACAACGACCCGATGGATCGCTCGCCGGCACTTCAACGCATCGCCTCCATCCAAGGGGAACTCTGGAAGCAGGCGGAGAGGGCCGCCATCAATGCGCTCACCCCGATCACGGCGAGCTACATCACCTCGCTCAATGAAATGTTTGATGCGGCCTCCACAAGAATTGCCGCATCCCGTGTCCGCGTTCCCAGTGCACTCTGGCTGATCCTGACGACTGTTTCGGTCTTTGGAATCTGGGCAGCGGGGTTCAGCGCGGGCGTGAATCGCAAGAGGGCACTGTTTCTGACCGTGGGTTTACCGATCCTGATCACATTGGTACTGCAACTCATCACCGATATCAGCACCCCCAAGGGAGGGCTGATCCGCACCGATTACAGCAGCATGCTCGATTTGCGGGCATCAATGAAATAACCCCTTCATGAAACTCCCCTCCAAGATTAAGAGCGCCTATCTGGCGGGACCCGATGTCTTTTTTCTCGATGCCATAGCCGTAGGGGAAGCGAAGAAAGCGCTTTTGCTCCGGCATGGAATCATTGGCCACTTTCCGATTGATAATGAGGTGGTTCCGGGGCCGGATGTGGCACACGCCATCTTTCTCCAGAATGTGGCTCTCATTGAGGGCAGCGACATCGTTCTTGCAAACATCGTTCCGTTCCGTGGTCCCTCCGCCGACCCCGGAACGGTCTGGGAGATAGGCTATGCCTATGCCAGAGGCATTCCTGTCATCTGCTATGGTTCATCGGGAACCTATCTGGAGCGTTGCCGTGATGCCGGTTTGGAAAGCGCGGACAAAGGTACGGATCACAACGGCTTGGTGATCGAGGATTTTGGCGAGCAGGAGAATCTTATGATTACCCGCTGTGCGACCCTCATCGTGAAGACATTTGAGGAAGCTGCGGAAAAAGCGGGGCGGGTTCTTACGTCTTGATGGTAAAGAGACCGGAAAGTCTCTGCCATGCACCTTTTTCCGGGGGATGGAATGCCGCAATAAAGAGTGAGTTTTCCGTATTTTTTCCTTGAAAAAATAATTGACTCTGCTAAAGCCGCAATCCAGTTTCGCGCCATGAGACAGCACATTGCTCCCATCGTAGTTGCTCTTCTTGTAGCAGCAAGTCATTGCACAGCCGCGGAAACCAAGGCTTTGCCCGCCAATCCCGATGCGGTCACGGGCTATGCGGGCATTCGCTTCGGGGCTCCCTTCCCTGCCTCCCGTTTTCAGCTTGAGGCTAACCGCGGTGCCGTGAAGGTTTACACCAAAAAAGGACAATGCCTCCAGATGGGGCCGGCATCCCTGGACGCGGTGCTCTATTATGCGTATCAGGGCAAGTTCTACGGCGTTGCCTTCCATACCAAGGACGGAGAGGACAGCATGGGATTGGGAAATGTGCTGGCCGATGCATTCGGCAAGGGGAAGAAAGAAAATCAGGGTGGACCTTCGATCAGCTGGTCTGGCAAAAATGTCGGAGTGCTCTACGAGGTGAATACCTCCACGGGCGAGGGCAACGCATTCATTTTCGACGAGAGCATTCATGACGCGGTGATCGGCGAGCAGTCCTCCTCCGCGCAGACTGCAGCTCTCAAACTCATCCAAGGCAACTAACACTATTTTCCAGCACCAATGAAAACGAACCTGACCAAACACCTCAAGTCACTCATGCTGGGCGGGGCCATGGCCCTTGCCTCAGGCCATTCGGTAGAGGCTGCCGCCTCCGGATCCGAGTCATCATCGGGAAATTCTCCCATCGACACCAGGGCATCCAAAGTGCGCAGCGCCTTGGAGTCGCAGTCAGAAGCCTCTGTATTACCGGGCGAGGGAAATAACGCCATGCAAGCGGGAACAATGTGGTGGCGTAACGGTGGTTGGACTCGCGGGTGGGGCAATGGAGGCTGGGGTAACGGCGGTTGGCGTAATGGAGGCTGGGGTAACGGCGGTTGGCGTCGTGGCTGGGGTAACGGAGGACTGGGCATTCACGTCAACCTGTAGGTTCTCAACCTGCAGATCCCCTAACAGTTTTGCGTCTTGGAATCCAGCCGTTCAACTCACGGCAGCTCTCGGACGCCTACAGTCATGACATGCAGGGAAGAGTGGCTTCAGTTGGCGGTGATACAGCCGTCGCCGTTCTGCAATATCAACTGCGACTATTGCTATCTGCCATCCCGGTCGGAGACTCACCGGATGAGCCTGGACATGCTCCGTTCGGTGGCGCGAGGAATCTTTTCCACTGATCTATCCAAGGAGTCCCTTGTTTTTGTCTGGCATGCGGGGGAGCCTTTGGCCGTACCCATCTCATGGTACCGTGAGGCTTTTGAGATTATTCGCGAGGAGGCACCCGAGGGGCTGAAGATTATCCACACATTCCAAAGCAACGGGATGCTGATTGATGAGAAATGGTGTGAGTTTATTAAGGAGTGGGATCTCTCCATCGGATTGAGTATCGACGGGCCTGTCAGGATTCACGATGCGCATCGCAAAACCCGGAAGGGCGAGGGGACTCACCAACGGGCCATGCGCGGTCTCAATCTCCTGCGCGACCACGGAATTGATTTTTATGTGATTGCGGTGGTGACTCAGGATTCTCTCGGGCACGCGGATGAGATCTACGATTTCTTTGTCGAAAACGGCATCATGCACTTCGGCTTGAACATCGAGGAGAAGGAAGGTGTGAATACCGAGAGCTCGCTGCTGCCCGATCAGGATAAAATGGTCGGCGAGTTTTTCCGCACCATGTTCAGGCGTCAGAAGGAGTCGGGCGGTTCCGTCACGATCAGGGAGTTTGATTTCGCGTTACAGCGTATCATGTCCCGCAGTCAGGCGGCATCGGAAAAATTCGTGTATGAAAACGAGCAGGTAAGGCCTTTCGGAATTCTAAGCGTGGACTATCAGGGTAATTTCTCCACATTTTCCCCGGAGATGCTGGGGGTGCTTACAAGGGAATACGGCTCTTTTTCCTTTGGATCCTTTCTGGAAGGGGGGATCGAGACGGCGGTGGCGGGGGAGAAGTTTCTCTCGGCCTTCGGGGACATCAAGGCCGGAGTCGAAAAATGCCGCGACGAGTGCTCCTACTTCAATCTCTGTGGGGGCGGCGCTCCGGCTAACAAGTATTTCGAGAACGGCTCCTTCAATTCAACCGAGACTGCTTACTGCAGGCATGTCATTCAGTTGCCTGTTTCCATCGTGTTGGAGGATCTGGAGAAGGGTTTTATGCCTGATGCTTCCGTAGGAAGTTGACGAAGCTTTCCGCAAATTGGGCTACCTGTTGCGCTTTGGTGATATCCTTCAGCTCATCCTCATCATTAAAGGCATCGTATGCCGTGGAGAGAGTTACCTGATCGGGAAGGACAAGCACACCGATATTTCCGAGCAGGGAACTCAGATGTACCAGCGCGCGCATTCCTCCGAGAGCACCGGGAGAAGCAGCCAGCAGTGCGGCTGACTTGCCCCGGAAAGCGATGAGGGATGGTTCATCCTTGGTTTCGGGCCGAGTGGCCCAGTCGATGGCGTTCTTGAGCAACGGAGTAAAGCCGCCATTATACTCGGGAGAGGCAATCAGGAAGCCATCGCTTTCACCAAGGAGCGCCTTGAACTTCTTTGCTCCGTCGGGCAGGCCCGATGCTGCTTCCAGATCCTGGTCGAAGAGGGGAAGCTCCAGATCACGGAGATCAAGAAAAGTGACCTCGGCTCCTGCTGCCCGAGCGGCGGCGGCCGCGATCTTCACGAGTTTCTTGTTGAACGATCCGATACGCTGACTCCCGGCAAAGGCGAGGATCTTGGGACGGGGTGAAGTGACGGTTGTCATGGATACAATTGAGTAAGGATAAAAGCCCTCTACAGCTCAAACAGAAAGAGGGTCGGATCAAGTCGAAGCCGCAGCCCGTAGATTCCCTCTGGATTCTCCTTTCCGACCGAAATCACCATGACGATGCTGCTTTCGCCGCCGAGGCCGAGGATCTTTTTTACACGGACTTCGTCGAATCCCTCCATCGGGCAGGTCGAGTAGCCCTGGGCTGTGATGGCGAGCATGAAATTCTGGCAGGCGAGAGCGACCGTCTTTGAAAGAACCGCTTTCACTTTTGACTTGGAGAAAGGCCCGCGCGGCACCGGGCGGAAGAGTCCGACTACGGAGAAGAGAATCCTCTTCAGCAACCCCACGAGATTGAGTGGGCCGTGTGCATACATAAGAGGCACGATTTTCTTGTAATAATCGAGCGTCTGATTGGGAACATTTCCCCGCTTCTCAAGCTCCTCCAGAATGAGCGCGCGGTTCCTCCGCCATGTATCCGTGCGGGCAGTAAATACAATGAGCTCTGCCGCCGTGGCGGCGGTGCTTTGATCAAAGCAGGCAGCAACGAGTGCGGTTTTTTTCTCCGGACTGGTGATCCTGTAGATCTCCCATGGTTGAAGATTTGAGGAATTCGGTGCCAGAAGGGCTGCCGAGAGAGCCTTATCAATAACTCCGGGAGGTAGCGGTTCGGGCAGATATTTCCGAACGGAGCGGCGTTTTTCAAGAGTCTCGAAGAATTCCATGAATTCGGATCGTGCGTTGAATGAGTGAAAAAACAAGATACCATTTCTGATAAACCCAAACTTCCATCATGATGGCGCAATGCCGTTTACTTGCTATGCTGATCGCAACATCTAACCAAACTTACCATCCCATGGAACCCGAAAACCTCGATATCGAAAGCATCATGGAGGATCGCTGTCATGCGGTCGAAGCATCGATTCATGAGATTTGCCTCCCGGAACTGAAGGAGCTGGAAGAGACCGTGTTTCCCGATGTCACGCACCCGTGGATCGAGCAATTCCGTCGTTTTGTGGAGGAGAACCACGGATGCGCCTTTTACCACGCAACGAGCACTGGATGCGTTGCGTGATATCGTCGATGTCAGGTAAAGCCCCTGCATTGGCAACGGCGACATACCCTTTTCGATCGGTCTCGGCGTAGAGATTCCCGTGGTTCAATTCGGATTTTTGGCAGCTCTGATCATCAATACTTGGTATTAGGGTTTGTTCAGCTTTTCAGAGCAGCCCTTTCATTCTGAGCAGTCCAAATGCCGCCACAGTCGTGGCATCCTTGATGGTGCCGTCAAGGATCATGCTCTCCACGACGCTGACTGCAAATGGTCGCGTAATGAGTCCCTGTTCTTCGGGATCAAGCAGCTTCTCCTTCTGCTCCAGATCCGAAGCAAGGAAGATATCATAACCCTGGGCCGAGTAACCGTAGGCTAGATAGAGATGGCCTGCATGTGACATCGACCCCGCTGAAAGCCCCGTCTCCTCCAGCAACTCCGCCTTTGCTAGGGAGATGGGATCGATAGCCCGGTATTCCCAAGAGCCTTGCGGAAACTCCCAATAACGGGCTTCGACCGGATAACGGTACTGCTCCACGAGATAGAGTTGCTCCTTCTGCAGGGCGGCAATGACCGCGAAATCGGGTTTCTCTATCACTCCGTAGAGTCCCTCGCCCCCGTCGGTGCGGCGGATTGTATCCTCGCGAAGACTGAGCCAAGGATTCCTATAGACCGTTTTGGAGGAGAGACAGGTGATCTCTTGGGATTTTTCAGTGTTAGGCATCTTTGTAATCGGTTCTATTGGAGACTCCCGTGCGGAGAAGCCAAGCCCGCAAGGACCGCAGGTCCGTAGTGAGAGGGCTCCCTATTCGGACATCCGAAAATAATCGCCTGCCCATTCATCACAATAAATCTTTACAGCGGATGAGCGGGAATGCTGACTTTCTTTTCCGAGACAAGGATTGTGCAGAATTGAGTGCGGACTAAAAACCAATCCCTAAACCACTTATACTCGCCTCGTCTCCAAACTTTGATTAAGAGCCTGATGTAGACCCTGTAGACCCACCTTGAGACTCCTGATCATCAAGTGGTGGTGCGCGATGCAGGGTTCGAACCTGCGACATTTAACCCCCCTCTCTGAAAATTGTCTCTACAGAGTAAATATTGGGTCTATGCCGGTAATTTCGCTAGAAGTTGTTATGACTTTGTTATGACTTTTTGTGTTGTTTTCGAGGCTTTTTGGCGCAAGATGAACTCGTTTTAAGCCATGGCAAGTCTACATCAAGACCCAAAAAACCGCTCTCCATTTTGGTATTGTGCCTTCACTCTCAAGGACGGCACGCGGAAATTCCGTTCCACGAAGAAAAAGAAAAAGAGTGAGGCCATGAAGGTTTGTGTGGCGTGGGCCACTGCAGCTGGAGAAGCAGGTGCCAATCACCGGGATCTTGAGATCCTCAACGAGATGCGGAAGGCCCGAGGCACACCACCCCTCAATCTTCAAAATGTGCAGCAGTATTTGACCAATTGGTTGGAGGCTAGAAAACCTCACCTGAGTCCAGGGAGCTGGAATCGTTACCAGACAAGCATTTCAAAGTTCCTGAACTTCCTTGGTGGAGAGGCTAAAATTGATCTGAGAAATCTTACCGCCGAGCAGATTGAGGGGTTTCTGGAGTCCGAAAAGAAGCAGGGAATCAGCACTGCAACCCGGTCAATGGATCTTAAGGCTCTCCGCAGCGCACTCAATTTGGCGAAGCGGAGGGGTTACATCGAAATCAATCTCGCCTCCACGGTTGATGAAGAATTCAGTGATGGTGAGGGTAAGAGAAAGGCATTCACTTTAGATCAAGTGGGGGATCTTTTGAAGATCGTGGATGATGAGTGGTATGGCCTGATACTGATTGGTTATTATACAGGATTACGGCTTGGGGATGCATCCACGCTCACTTGGAAGCAGGTTGATGTTTTGAAAAAGACGATTACTTGCACGCCTCAGAAGCGGCGCATGAAGAGCAAGAAGCCTCCCCATGTGGAACCGATCCACAAGCAACTTCTCGTCTGGTTGAGGGCGTGGTACGCGGAACATAATCAGCCAGAACCAACAAAACCGGTATTCCCCACGCTCTCCAAGAAATCAATCCATCGGCGCAATGGGTTGTCGAATACCTTCTCCCGTTTCATCGAAACCGCAAAAATTCCCAATCCGATTGTGCGAGAAAAAGGAGAGGGATTGCGTGGCCGCTCGACCCCGGCTCTCTCGTTTCACTCTCTGCGGCACACATTCAATACGCAGCTTGAGGCAGCGAATGTTTCCGAAGTCACGCGCATGAGATTATCCGATCACTCTACCCCCTCTATCAATAGGGACTATATCGATTCTGAGATGAGCCACTTGATGAAAGAGATCAACAAAATCCCATCGATTCCTGGGTAAGAGGATCAATCGCCGCGGATAGCGGATGCTGGGAGGGAAAAGGACTCTTTCATTTCCTCTGCAATGAACGATGCAAAGGAACCGATCTTGCTTTCGACCGAGGCTTGCTCCAGCGCAGCCATGTATTCCTTGCGGCGTTGAACTCGGATAACGGTCCAATTGTAACCTCCAGAGGCCAGCATGGTGTTCATGAGGAAGCGACCAATGCGGCCATTGCCATCGGAATAGGGATGGATGAAGACAAAGATAAAATGCCCTAAGACTGCACGAACTGCGGGTGATTGCTCCGAGGTGAGCAGATCAAAGAAGCTGTCCATGAGGTAGGGAACGGCATGGAGTGCAGGAGGAACATGATGAGAACCCGTGATAAACACTCGGCGATCTCGATAACCGGCCAAGGCTGACGCAGGAAGGATGTTGGCCTGGACGGAAGGACTGAAGAGGGCGCGATACCATGCTTGAAGATCCCGTGAAACAACTTTACCGGGAGATTCCTCATGCAGTATGCCCTCGATGCTTTGGAGAACCTGTTTGAAAGACTCATGATACCCTTTGGCTGCCATGGCATTGATCTGAGCCTTGTCCGTAGCGTTGACATCTGGATTCCAAACGCCCGTAGCAATTTTCTCAATGAGTTCGGGCGTCACCTGATAGCCCTCGATGGAGAGGGAGTGGTAGGCATCGTGGGTGTAGATCTCGGCAACCCGTGCCAGGTAGTGTGTTGGATCGGGAGGAGTTTCTGGAGGAGCAGGGAAGAGTTGGATCACCTCTTCCCTCATCCGGGCCCACATTGCCTGAATGCGCCCCTTATAGGGTGAATCCAAGATGATTCCTCCAGGAAGGCTTGGGGGTTCTTCAAAAGGATTTTGGGCCTTGGCCTCTATCGCGGCTGCTGCGAGATCGGATTCGAGGCGTTGAGAGGATTCATTGAGTCCCAGATGGTGAAGGCCTCCAATGAGTCGTTGGGCTGCCGCCAAATTCACATCACCCGAGAGGAGGGCTCGTGACAGGGCTTCAGATCGCACCATGCGGAGGGCTAGCTCTGCATTGGTGGTGGAACGGGAAAAATAGGATGGAGATGCTTTGGTGAGTGCTACGGCAAGGGGCATGACTTGGATGCCCTGTTTGGTTTCGCGGGTGGAGGGAATGCTCTTCTTGTTGGGATAGAGAAGTAGGGAAGTTTCATTCGGGAGGTTGAGGGTGACGACCCCTCCCTTTTTGGTGAGGACGATAAGTTGCTTCGGTGTTTGGGTGCCTTCGGTCCAAAGATCCAGAGAGTGTTCCGCTGAGAGGCAATACTCTTCTCCATGTCGGAATTGAAGATAAGCGGCAACGAAGGCCCAAAAATGGAGATGCCAGAATGTCGTGTCACCGGGTTGGGCTTGGGGAGTGGTAAGCGCGTACCATCCACGGATAACCTCGACGAGGAAGCCCCTTTTTCTGAGAATCTCACGGTCAGCTCTTGAGAGTTGACGAGCTTGCAGGATATTGGAAGGGGCAAGGGCGTGGGCTCGCTTGAGGGCTTCTGCGAGGTCTTGCTGGGGGGTGAGTGCCATGCCACTAGAATACTTTACTTTGGTTTCATGTAAATATTTACTTTGGTTTCATGTTTTTGATTTGTTTGGTTTGGTGTGTGAAAAGATCTGAGGCAGCCCGGCAAAGGGGCAGATCTGGGTGGTGATAATTCTGTTAAAATAGATTGAATTAATTATAGCAAGGGAGGACATCAGTAATATGCCCCCTGATCCAACACCAGTTCCCGGACACAGAATTCCGTTCAAGAAAGCACTTGAGCCGGAATTGTCAGATGCTGATAAATTTGCATGGTCATGGATGCAGGAGATTTTTGACCTGGAATTTCCAAAGTTGTGTTTGCGGGAAAGGATATTACTACTTTTATCCTCCTTGATTATTATAAAGCAATCCCGAGCGGAAATAGAAGAAAAAGCACACATATTATATGGCTATCTTCCGGGCCGGATGAGACAACTCAGGTGGGCTAGAATTAATGCCAGAGGTTATCTAAAAAAGGCCCTCAAAGGCAACTGGTGCACCCGCCTTCTTCTCATCGGATACATACCTGCGCTAAAAGCACTGATACTGGCCATAGGAGTAAAGCTGGCAAATTCTCTTACTCGACCAAACCGTTGGGGGTGGAAGGATGAACGTGCCTATCGTCTCTTCGTAGCCCTCCAGACAAACTTGGCACGAATACGGCCCATCTATTTTGTAACATTAACCTTCGAGGGGAACATTCATTATGACGATGTGCGGCAATCCGTAAAAGATTTCCGGGAAAATATCCGTGATCATATGGGGTATTACTCGACGGGAGTTATTGCATTTGGAACTCACACTCCTTACCAGGCATGGAGATTTAACCGGTTTCAAGCCAATACAGCGCACCAAGAACCAAGGTTGCACTGTCATCTCCTAGTGTGGCCAGTGCGGGAGAGATGCGATAAGGGAGAAGCCGAGGCATTCCAAAATTTAGAGAGAATTTTTACTGAGAGGAGACATGGGTTGGGTAGGGAATATGACCTCATGCCACTCCCTACAACCGAGGATTTTTTGAGGGTTTGTTCGTACATTGCTCTTAACTACAGTGGGAGCATTCTCATCGACCGGAAGGTTGATACGTGTCCAATCCCTCCAGGATCAAATCCTATAATCAGAACTGAAAATGTTCTCCCAGGAGTCCCATGGAAGACAGTTGGAGATATGTCACTGGTAACCCCATACACGATTGCATGGAGAGATGCGGTAGGCCGTTATGCCGAAGAAAGGGGATATGACTCTAGCGACAGCATGGGGTGGATTCATTTTGAGACAGAAAATATCAAGGAAATCATGGAGCCAGAGCAGTGGAGGGATGCCTCCGTGACGGGACTGGATGGATACAATTACCGAGTAAAACCATACGAACCTTCTGCGGACGGAACAGACCAATACTTACTCTTTAATCCTGAGCGGCCTATTTACACGATTTCCGAAAGGGATCTAAGCAGCCTTGGATCCCTTGATGCCTTTCCGGGAGCACTCCCACAGAACCAAGATTATCATCCGGTAACTGGTGAGGGGCAGGCCACTATACCGCAGTTGGAAACTAAACGGGCAAAGAGAACATCGTCACTCCTTGTCAACGCCATCATCGGCGCTATCGGAATCGCCCTGATTGGCATTGCCGTCTGGCAGCTTTTCAAAAGAAAGCTTTAGAATCGGCAGAAGTGCATAATCAGCACAACCACGGGAAGCAATGCCGCAGAGCATATGGCAGCCATGTTCCAGCGGTAGGTGCTGTTATGTGCATCCGTGAGTCTAGTGGTCAGATCCGCATTCTCGATTTTCAATTCATCCAACTGCGTCTCTATTGTTTTGGCGCGGAGATCACTGCTTAGTCGGGAGGATCGGGCATTTTGCAATTCGACTTCCTTTAATGTTCGATACTCATCCTTGAATTTCTCAAGGGCTTGCTTGTTGGCGAGTTTTCCAAGATCGAAAGTTTTAACCGCATAGAAACGATCACTTCCTACGATGTCGGATTGGGCGTATTTGGGAGGGAGATCCGACAAGTAGCCCCACAAAATTGCTTTTGCGATCATGCGGGCATCAAGGCCATCGGATGGAACAATATAAATCGTTTTGATGGCCTTCCCGAAGCGGTAAAGAAAGAGGAAGGCAACGATTCCTTCGTATTCACCAATACGACCTTCCATGATGCACTCTCTCTCCAGAATCTCATTTGCCAGGAAGATTTTGGAGGAAGGGATTTCAGTAATTGGAAGACCTAGTCTTTTTTGGATATAATCCTTCGTCTCTTCAGCTTCTGTATCGCTGGCAGGTATCGCCGGGATGCGCATTTCATCCGGTATGGCTTCCAGTTGCTTTGCGTGGGTTCTCATCAGAGCTTCAAAAGTCTTCTCCTGCGACGGATGGCAGGGTGATAGGTCGTCGGGTTGTGGGGTTGGTGTGTTCATAGGGTCTTTGGGATAATGGGTTCCTTGATGGATGGAGTGCATGAGCCGCCTCCCGAAGTGCTGGAAATGGCATCAACGGCAGAGTGGAGAATGCTAAAAACCTGTACGACGGTGCGGGCAACGGAGAGGGCGGTACGGACTTCACGGGGGAGCAGGGGAGTTACAAAGCGAACGGTTTCCCATGCGATCCTCTGGGAGGATGGGGAGCGAGTCATGGAATCCCGACGAGCCTTAACCTTCCATTTTCGGTAATACTCCTTTGCCGACTCGTAGCGTTTGCTGGCATCGGAATCCATTGCCCCAATCAGCTCCTCAAATTTATGATCAAGGGTTTCATGAAGCTTTTGGTCAAGGGGCTGGGTATCCTTGCCATGACGGGTATGGAATCTTTCCAAGTTTTCTTCCAGTCGGTGATCACCGGGGTCAACAGCTACCAGGGACGCAATCCGCGACTGTGCGCAGCTCCAAGGGCCAATAGTTTTGAGATAGGGAGAACCGACCAATTTGTTTTCAGCGGTGACGCGAGAATGGATGACTCCCACATGGACCTTGTTGGAATCAAGGTGCAGGTACGACCCAACAACCTCCCATCCGGTGGATAAAGCGAATTCCTCGACCACTGTTTTACGAAGAGGATTAAGAAAGGCCTCCAGCGTTTCCTTGCGCTTCTCGGGAGGTATACCGGCAGCTTCCCATCGTTGGAGTTCCCCATTGAGAAAGGTCATCTGCCAAGGGGAGAGATTCACAACAAATTCTCCGACCGCCGGTGTGGTTCGTTTTCTGCGAACGGTACAGACCTTGTCCTTGCGCTTCATCGAAGCGTAGTTCCAACGCCTCTCCCAATTGACAGCGGATAGGTGCTTTTCAAACTCGCATCCTTCCACACCAGATTCCTTTTTTCCGTGACCAATAAAATACAACCCGTTGCCGATTTGAATGTCTCCAGTCTTGAGTTTAAATTCTGCCGCAGGATTGGTTGAGGAAACAGCTTCGGGAATCCAATCAATTTCCCGAGCTTGTGCCCGTTGACGGACATGTCGGGCATGGGTACGAGAATCAGCGTTGCTATGAGCAATGCCGTCAGGGGTAAGTTTTCTGTGAAGACTCATAGGGGTGTAATAGTGCAGGGAAAGCGAGATGATTTTTGACACACTAAAGTGTGCAATATGTTTTCCCTGCTTCGGTTAATATTAGAGGTTGATTTCATGAGGAATGATTTCTTTCTAATATTAAGGTATCAGAGTTCTTGTTGTGCAAGTAATTCTACTAATTGTGTGAATAATGGCTTTAATATAACCATTAGAATAATTTGCATTATAGCCATATATGATATAAAATAATTACAACTGAAGAAACACCCCCTATGAGTAGATCCGAAAAAATAAGAGCGGCTATCCAGCAGAATAATCTAGCCACTTACCGAGGAAGGCCTGTTGGTACACCAAGCCAGTTAGCAACCCTTGCGGGTGTCGCCTACACTACGGTTAAAAATGCCTATAGTATCTATAAAGTGACTGTATATAAATTGATCGGAGCTGGAGTTTTAGTAGATGCTCTAAACTTAGCGGAATATTTCGATCAGGCAAAAGTAGGGAGAAAGCCCTCGAAATAAACACGTGTATGCACCAGTTATATTTTCCACCAAAAAGCCTTAATATCCCAGGTAGAGTTATTCTCTCAATTTCGCAAGAAGAGGGCCGTGCAAAAAAGCGGATAACAGTCTTGAACCAGAGATTCCTCCTCCCAACTGGATTTACATCCGTCGATGTGATCCCTCTCGGGGATGGTATCTTTTTTAAGGAGGCTGGCTCCTCTTGGCCGATTACCCAACTGGGTTGCCGTTTTGAAAATGCCGAAGAAATGTGGGCACATATTTTACCTTTGATTTCCGAAGTGTACGCAATGGGTTTGGACGCAGGGCGATCATCGCCCCCAAAACATTCAGTCTGGTAACAAATTTTCACTCTCGTGCTTGACCTATCAGGCCCGGGAAAGGAAAAAATTGAGGTGAAAATAAAAAATACACCCACGATAGGGTCGGATGCTTTGCCTTCGGCCAATACTAATAATCAATCCGGAACTTCTATGAATACCCCCGCAGAAGTAAAAAATGCTGCTGTCGTAGATTCCGAGGTGATCCAGCTATTGACCCCCCAGGAGCGGCTCCGGCTCAATGGCTTGGAAAACGACATTGAGATAGGGATAGAAACCTTGAGTGTTACATTCCGGGTGATGGCGGAGGCAGCTTACCATATCCAGAAAGAGCGTCTGTACCGTGAATTTGGGACGATTGAAAAATATTTTAAGGAGAGGTTTGGTTTTGCTAGAGCACATGCCTACAGGATTGCAGCGACTGGAGAGTTGATAGAGCAATTGTCTCCTAGAGGAGACATTCTGGACAAACTCGATTCTCAGGCACATTTCCGTCCCATGCTTGCGCTTAAGGACAAACCAAAAAAACGGGAAGAGGTGATTGCGGTTCTCGATGAGTTGATTTCACTACAGGGAGCACAGCAAGAGATCACTCCGGCATTGGTTGAATCGGCCACCGTGCTGATTGACCCTCCGGAGCCACCAAAGGCACAGAATCGCTCCGTCAACACAACAACGGAAAAAATCCTTAATCTCTTGGATGAAACCCGGGGGGAGTTGCCAGAGGGAACTTCCACTGAAGTCCACAAAATCTTCCAGCGGCTCCTTGATCGAGCCCAAGGTCTTGCCGTCCATCGAACCACAGGAATTGAATGGACTGAGAAAACATGGAACCCCCTTCAAGGTTGCACCCATGTCTCACCTGGATGTGATAAGTGTTACGCGGCACGAGATGTCGCAACGAAACTTGCGCATCGCTATCCAGGGCTTGCCATTGAAAAGCCGAAGGGATGTTACAAGTTCGTGGGAAAAATTCTTCTTCTTCCAGAACGCTTGGCCGATCCATTGATGCTTAAAAATCCGACGACGATTTTTGTCAATTCCATGTCGGATCTGTTTCACAAAGAGGTACCGGATGAATTCATTAGCAGGGTCTTTGACGTCATGGAGTCAGCCACATGGCACCAGTTCCAAGTGCTCACGAAACGGCCCGAGCGAATGGCAGCTTTCACCCAAAAACGATACAAGAGCAAAGAACCGCTTCCCCATATCTGGCTTGGAACAACAGCCGAGAATCAAGACTGGTATGACAAAAGAATCGGCCACTTACGGAATGTGGTAGCAAAAGTGCGGTGGTTGAGTTGCGAGCCTCTTCTTGGGAATATCGAATTGGGACAAGTCTCTGATATCGTGGACTGGGTGGTATGTGGTGGTGAATCGAAGGGTGGGAGAAAAATGGAAAAGGCTTGGGCCACCAGCCTTAGGGACGAATGCGCTCAGCTTGGAATTCCCTTCTTCTTTAAGCAGTGGGGAGACCACAACGAGCAGGGCGTGAAAGAAAAAGAGAAGAAAGGGAAGGGTGGGGCGACCCTGGATGGGAAAATCCATCATGAGTATCCCGTGGTATTACGACCGCAGCCCCCCGTAGAATCTCTAGGAAGTGATGTGGCGTGCTTGGAGCCTATTGTGGAAAAAACTGAAGCACAGACAGAAAGGCCGAAAACTAGAAAACCGAGAGGTTGGAAAGAGACCGAGGCATTTTATCTTAAAAACGAGGGGGAAGAGGGACTAAAAGCTTATCGTGAAAGGCTACATTTGATGGACAGGATCGAACTCTTGGGCTCTTACATTTCGAGTGAAAACCCAAAGGGCACAAGAGTGCTTGATACAGTAAATGAGTTAATTGCATTTATTGAGCCACCAAAGGACGACTTCTAGTAATGAAATGAGGGGCTTCGCCCTCAGATAGTATTGTATGAGCGATCCCAAACGACATCACTACCTTCCTCAGTCCTACCTTCGTGCGTTTGGTAGGGACGATGGAGTCTGGGTTTATGATCGAAAGATCAACAAGGTGCGGTGGCAGAAAATCAAAGATACTGCACTTGAGAGTTATTTTTACTCGATCGAGTTAAAAGATGGGTTGAAAGATAATAAGACCATTGAAACAGAGCTTTCAAAGATAGAGGGAGCAGTATCCAAGATTTCCGAAAAGCTACGCGATAGGCAGGAGCTTAATTTGGAGGAACGTGTTCAAGTGTGTCTTTTTGCTGCGTTTATGATGAACAGAACACCAGATTTTCGAGAAGGTATTCAGAGAATTGAAGGGAAGTTACTCAAGCGAGTTGCTCAACAACTTTTTTGTTCAGAAGAAAGTACAAAGCAACTGTTTGAGGGATCTAACAATGATTTTCCAGATACTTCTAATTTGGATGCGAAGAAGCTGCACGAGATAATTCAAAGTGATAGTTTTGATATCAAAATCCATAAAAACCGCAGTTTAGAAATGATGGTGAAACTTGCTTCAGGATTTACTAAAACTCTTTTGCGATTGAACTGGGCCATTCTTCATGCACCGAAAAACTGTAACTTTATTACTACAGATAGGCCTTTTGTAATTGTACCTCCGAAAGATCGTTCGCGAATTCCCAAGTGGGCTGGAGTGGGTTTATTGACCCCGGGTGCAAATAAGTTTCTTCCCCTTACAGCAGATATGACAATCGTATTTGGTGACCCAGGAGATACATTTGGACATATCCATGTAAACAAGGCAGATGTTATGCAAATCAATGGATCTATCGGAAATATGACCCAACGCTTTTTAATTGGAAAAGATGAAGCTCTAATAAAATCTTGGGTGAAGAGACTTAAACTCTCAGAGTCTGTGCCTGTCCAAACAATGACGGTAGGCTAAATCTTACAAAGGCGTTCAACTAAACCAATGGCCTCATCAATGTTATGAGTAATACTGCATTGAGTAGGGATAAACTCACGCACTGCGGATCGGTTCAAAAGCTCGGAGAAAGAACGTTCCGTAAAAAATAAATCACAGTACGCAGCAGCAACTGATGAGTGAGAAATATCTTCTAGGTCATTTTCCCTAAATGGGCGACCATCATCCATTCTGATTGCCGCATGAAGTGCTGCTCGTACTCTCTGAGATGGTATGATTTCTGGGTCGCGCTTTTTTACTGATGCTTCGCGGAAAAGGTTGATAAAAGCGTTTCTATGGCGCTGATCTAGTGAAGATAATTCATTTGCAGGTATGCCAGCTACACTGGCAAAAGAAAAAATAGCTTTTTCGATATGGGTTGTATTCGTGTCCAATGCGCCATGTAGTTCTTCCTCAAATAGTTTTTTAAATGATTTTCCATCTCTTGGATAATCTCGGCGTACTTTGTTAATTTTTTCAGCTGTTTTTGGCTTGTTTTCCGAAAGCTCATCCAACATTGCTAACTCTTGCATGCTCATAATCCACCCGGCTTCTAACATGATCTTTTTTCCTTCTTCCATAAACTGATGAGGTAGCGGAGGCATCGTGGGATAAAGTTCTCCAATTATATGGCCAACTGGCCCCCAAACAGGAGTAATCCAAAGCGGAAATAATAATTGTTTCTGATATTTTACGATAGTTTGAAGATATTCTGATTCGGAAATATCAAATGGATTTCTCAATCCAATACCAAGACTTAAGGTATCCATCAGTTTTGCCTGATTCAGCCTCTTCTCTTTAGGGTAAATCTTGGCTAGTTCTGTAAATGCAGGATAACTGACGGGGCAAAAAACCTTTCCTGATTTAACACCCTTCCAGAGGAGAATAAGTAAGCGGTAAGACTTGTTTGGTTCTGGTGAACTTTCTGGCTGACGAAGCCAAATCCAGAATTTCGTATCTAAATAAACCTTCTTTCGTGAACGGATTAAATCCAGTAGCTCGCGGTAACGGCGTAGTCTGTACTGCTCAAATCCTTCACCAGGGTAGAGATAATTTCTCTGTTCAACCGTTGATTGAATTTTATTAAACCTTTCTGTGCCGAGAGTTGAATTTGGGTCCCAGGGATCTTCTTCCGGAATCTGCATAGACTCATTTGATCAAATTTTGGACTACTGCAAGATCGTTCCCTTTGGGCATTATGAATAGACATTGTCCGTTGCTGCGGGAGGCCCAAACTTCTCCGACCGCTCTTTTTTCTTCAGACTGATCCCAAAGGTGGTCACCTTTGTATTCCACGACGAGCACGCGTCCATCGACAAGCTGGCAAACAAAGTCGGGATAAAACCATTGTGTGGAAGTTTGGAGGCGGAAGGAGGAGGAGCGTTTTGAGAGGTTCCTCACCCAGAACTTCACCTGAGGCAAACCATCCAAGAATTGCGCGCACTTGAATTCTTCGGTGAGCTGCCCATCAGCTCGCTTTTCTTTCAGTTCTCCGGGCTTCGGACCGAAGTAGTGCTTCTGAAATTGAAAGCCTCCCTCGTAGAGCCAGCTTGGCTCATAGGACATTTCCTTGAAATTGATCGTTCTCTCATCGCTCACTGTGAGTGCTGAAGAAGGGAGGAGCCATTCGGTAAAGGCTTCTTTCCGCTCCGAGTCCCTGTGCTGCTGGATCTTCTCTTCAATCTGATCCCGTAAGCGGAAACGATCCATCGCCAGCGCCGTAATGTCTGTAATGCCAAAGCGTGACATCAGACCATTGATTACCTTCCGCAGAAACTCCGAGGATTCGCCGGAGGGAATGTCATCGTGATCAATATGGCGATCAAGCCAGGCAATCAGATTCTCAATCTTCCAGTCACCGATGCCGCCTAGTTGGAGAACCTGCTGATGAAGAGCTCCCACAAAATCCGCCTCGGGAGTCTCTGCCACAATCGCGGAAGTCACCTCTCCTCGCGTGCTGACATCAACCAGCCCTGATTTTCCGGTAGGTCGGGTGAGTGGGTTGTAGCTATCGGGAAGAGCTGCATCCTTCTCACTCAGTTTCCACGGGTGTTCGAGCAGGAAGGTGCTCTCAAATTCAAAAAGGAGACCCTCTTCATTGACGCAGAGCAGAGGCACCGTGAAGTCAAGTTGCAGATCGTAGGGAGAGGGAATGCGGGTTGCGCCGCCTCTACCGAAAGCCTTCTCGGCCTCACGAACCAACACTACAGCATTGGTTACTTTCTGTTTTGCCTCCGGAGTGGAAGCACAAGAGACAAGTTTCTCTTCCTCCTCCTTGTTGAGAGGCACTAGGATTGTCAGGGAGCCGCTGACAGCATTGAGCCTCACCTTTCCACCAAGAGAGGCAACCTGAACTTGAGCCACCTTCACATCCATTTCCTTCCCCGGTTCTAACTGGACCGTTTTGGGTTGAGCACCCAGAGGCAGGGAGCCTTGGGCAATCGGAATGATGATCCGGTCTGCTTCTGCCGCAGTGAATCCGTTACTCTCCAGCGCATCCCTCAGCTCGGAGAGCACTTCATGAATGCTCGGAGAGATGGAGAAGGCATAGGAACAATTCAGATCGGGGTTCCGCTTTGCTTTGGCTCCGGGAAGGCGAAGGATACGCCCAACAATCTGCTCGATGGCCGTTGAGGAACGGGTTTCCTTCAGACTGCAAAGCACATAGGCAAAAGGGCAATCCCATCCCTCACGGAGTTTTTGCACCGTGATAATAAATCTCACAGGGCTTTTGGTGGAGCGGATTTCCTCCCCACCGGGCAACTCATCCAGACTCCCTACTGAAATCTTGATTTCATCCTTGGAGATGCCGAAGTCCGAGACGAGACGTTCTCGAAGTGGCTCACAGGAATCGACGCGATCCGCTTGAATCAGCATGATTGGGCGAATGTATTCCGCAGTTGCTTGACCCTCTGCGACAGCCAGCTTTTCCAGATCACTCCGTAGAGTGATGGCATCAGCAAGGAGGGCGTCCTTCTGGCTGGGATCACGCGTGATCACCCGCAGGGGAAGCTTCACCATGTCGGCGGCTTTCAACTCTGCCGCAGAGACATGATGCAGCACATTGGAAGGAGTGTTGCTCCTTGCCGGAGTTGCTGTGAATTCGATGATGCAGGAGGGGAGAACATTCCCTAAGGTGGAGAAGGATAACTCCGTTCGCGCATTATGAGCCTCATCCACAATCACGATTGGACGCCGCAGGCGAAGCATGTTCACAAGCGAGGGCTTGGGCTTTCCATCGGCCCCCGGCAGCAGATCACTCACACGGTCTGCGGGAACATTCTGCAAATGCTCGGAGAAGGTTCCATTCTGATCATAGACCTTACGACCCGTCGTATCCTCCACGCGGAAACATTGGATGGTGGAAACGATCACGACTGTCTTGCCATCCACCGCAGCACGAGAAAGGGAGAGGGCTTCTTCAATGGAGACAACTTCCACGGGACCAGCACAGGCCAGCTCCAGAGCACGCCGGTAAGCATGCAGCGGATCGCGTAGGGCATCCACGGTCTGATTCAGAATCGTATTACTCGGCACAAGCCAGAGCACCACAGCCTGATCAGCATGAAGGAGTTCATCCTTGGCAATACCCACAGCATGGCTTGCAAGCAGGGTCTTTCCTCCTCCGGTGGGGACACGCAGACAGACATAAGGCATTTCGGCACGGAGGCCGGCTGCGGAGACATCCAGATAAGGGGAGGAAGGCTGTCCGTTGGCAAGTCGCACATCATGGAAAGCCTGCCCAAGTGACACACCTCGTGAAACCTCCCGCAGGAAGTTTCCCAGAGAATCTAGAACCCGACGCTGATAATCTTTCAGAGCAATCATGAGACGCGAATTTCGTAAGGGGTTTGACGAACCGTGATTTGCTCTGCGGCCAATCGGTCACGGCCAAGCAGACACCCGGCAGCAAAGACAACTTTGGGACCGTCGAATGGAGGTAGGAGAGCCAGCGTCTTGCGAGTGAGGACATTCCCTCCGTTCACACTCTTGTCTCCCAGAATGCCGTTGTAGAGGAGATAGATCGCCACTCCACGGCAGACACCCAGAAGCGGTGTGTTGGGCACCCTCTCTCTTGGGAGAGGCTCTCCAGTTTCGGTAAAATAGACATGGCGAGCCAGATCAGCGAAGCGGACGCTTTCACGGATCTTACCTTCTTCGTCGAAGAGGGTTTCACCAAGTGTGCAATAGCGGAACCCTCCTCCAAGGCATTCCACCTTTTCACCCTTAGCATTGGTGTATCCTTGCGCGACGCGCTTGACGCGCTCGGCGGTGACCTCCCGTGCAACCTTCGCTTCGATCTCGGCAAGGATGAAACGGCGGGGAGCATGATCCGGGGAGGTTGAGTTGAGTTTAAGCACGGCATGACCGGTAGTGCCGGAACCAGCAAAAGAATCCAAAATCAAATCACCCGGAGCTGTAGCAATGTGCAGGATTCGTTCAAGAAGACGAGTGGGCTTCGGAGTGATGAAAACCTCATCAGAGTTTTCAAAATTAATTACGGCCAATAGTTCCTTTTTGGCTTCCTGTGTATGAGCCACTTCAGTGTGAGACCAGATAGTTTCTGGGACAACTCCAGCTTTTACTTCAGAAAGAAATCTCTTGAGGCGAGGCATATTGCCACCTTTTTTTCCCCAGTAGATTCTGTTGTCTTGATCCAACTTTTCAAAATTATCCTTCGATATAGTCCAGTATCGTCCTGGTGGAGGATTCTCAATTATTCGTCCCGAGGGGCAGATTACGGGATATGTACCAAGACTATAATAATTTCTTGCACTGAGATCGCTAGACGCCCACACACCTCGTGAATCGTTATCAGGGTTTTTGTATCTATCATCCTGTTGAGAAGCTCGGGGAATTAGATTGGGTTTCCAAATGCTAGAATTCTTTGCATAGAGAACTATATAATCATGACTTTCAGAAAGCTGTCTGGCTGTGTTTTTTGGAGAGAAGATTTTGTGCCAGATGATAGTAGCGACAAAATTTGCCTTCCCAAAAAGCTCATCCATTACAGACCGAAGATTTTGGATCTCATTATCATCAAGGCTGATGAAGATTGCCCCATCCTCCCGTAGAAACTGCCGGAGTAAAGCAAGCCGCGGATACATCATACAGAGCCAGCGATCATGTCGGTCCAGCGTCTCTCCTTCCTTACCGACAGTCTTCCCGAGCCAATCCTTCATCAAGGGACTGTTCACATTGTCATTGTAGGCCCAGCCCTCATTCCCAGTATTGTAGGGAGGGTCAATGTAGATGCATTTCACCTGACCGGCGTAGTAGGGAAGAAGGGCCTTCAGAGCAATAAGGTTGTCCCCTTCCACGATCAGATTTCCCTCGCCAGGCTCTCCGCACGCCAGATCAGGAACATCCCGAAGCAGGTGAAACGGCACCTTCAAATGGTGGTTCACCACAGCCTCTTTTCCTATCCAGTTCAGTGTCGGCATTCTCGTTAAAATTGTTCCAGGTTCTCAAACGTCGCATTAAGGACTAATAGAGATCCCTCGGCTTCGCGAAGTTGAGTAGGAGCTTTGATACCACTTGATACTCGCCAAACATCAATTTCAGGATATCTGAAAGCCAAAAGTAAGCACATTAAAGAAAACGGCTTTACACCTAATGGCGCAAGAATCACTCGATAACGATCTTTTAGGCCCCAAATTAAGGATAACAGAAGATTGCTTGTGCGCTGAAGATCAGACAAAGAATGCAGATACTGGTTGTCTTGACCAACAAGATTTAAGAATGAAATATTATTTCGTTTGGCCGTCTCAAGAAACCTAACGTCAATCGCGGGATCAGTGACAAAAACAAAGCATTCTGCTGGATCTATATATTCCAATAATCCAACAGCACGATCCTTCTCATAACCTAACCCCACAACAAGAGCAGTTGGGCGATCATTGGCCTCTAAACCTCCAAACTCCGGAATTGGTCCTACTGTCTGGTTAGGAGTAGTTTGCAACGGAGGTTCAAATATTGAAGGGCTGTAAGAAAAAAAACACTCTACGTTATTTTTTTTAGTTATTTTTCGAATGGCTGATATTATAGCGGAATACCAACAGCGAGTCATGCTGGAATAGTCAATAAAAAGACGGACACTATCTTTTGAGAAAGAATCAATTGACTCGAGAACTACATTAAAAACATCATTTTCATAGTCTCCATTCGTAAATATGGGTGTCACTCCACTACTCGTGAAGATTCGATCGTTTTCATCACGCTGCGGATTTATCCGATCTTCAAAACAGAAAACAATTTTTTTAGGAATGGTAGCTATACTAAGAAATTTCAATGAGTGTGTTGAACGGCATTCATAACCAGACGCACCTATAAAAATATCGAAATCGACCGATTTTAATTCATTCGATGAAATTTGATGGGTTGATTTTAGAATCATTAGTATTTGGCAGTTAAATTGGCAGATTGGCTTGTTCTAAGGATGACAATGCACGCTTAACTCTAATTCGGGAACTCGATTTCAGGATTCTAGAAAGAGAAACGCTAGAATATAAGTTTAATGAGAGGCGAGAAATCGGAGCCAGCATATAAGAAAGCCTGAACCTTTTCCCAACAACACTTGTTTCGATTGTGTCCGGGAGTGGGTCAACATGAACTATTGCGCCGTGATAAACGCCAAGCCTTATCAAATCTACGATTTGCTGATTTAGGTTGGAATCAACAGTAAAGCTACCTTTGGGATCAAGCTGAAACGTTTCACCCAACAAATCTTGTCTAAAATACGAAGCTATAGTTTTTAAAATTGTTGCAAGATCCAGGAAGCGTTCATGATCCAGCATTGCAGATCCTCCCGGGAGGGCATTAACATAACCTAAAAACTGTGAAGATGCTTTAGTTAATATTTCTTCTTGCTCATTTGGGGATAATTGAAGAGGTTTTCCATTATTATCTAAACTTACCTTGGAAAGAAGGTTGTTAATAATTCCAATAAGTCGACGAGGATTTCCATCACTGATACGAAACACTGCATCACTACCAAAGTACAAACCTGTAATTTTTCTTGAACGAAACCAATAACCGCCATTTTTACGATTTTTTAATAGCGCGGATCGAAATATGGCGATCGGTTTTGCTTTTCGTAAAATTTGATCGCGGATAGAAATATCATCTGTTACTGGATTCTCAGGATCTAATCCGTTGTCTATAAGTAGGCTTCGGAAACTTTGATCCCATAGAGCTAAATTTTTAAATAAATGCCATTCAGAACTTTCGCGTTCATATCTATTAATTTCAAATTTCTCCAATGAGTTAAGTTTGGGTTCACCTAATATATTGAAAGGAGTAATAGCATTTCCAAACTTTCTTTGTATTAACGAAGTTGCTAATTGTTGAGAAAATGATTCACTATCGCGACCCGAGTGATTCCAGATGGAAATTAATTGGAAATCCTGTTTGGGTTGTGGTCCTGTAATTCCCGTTACCAATGGAATTGGACTTGTGCTAATTTTTATCAAAAAATTTTGGTCTGAACTGCGCATTTCGCTCAGAACCAAATTTTGTAACCATTCAGGAGATAGTTCCATTTCATCAAAACATAATGCCCATTTTTTTGATTGTGGGAGTTTCAAAATTGTATCAAAGGCTTTGCATGCAAATTCAATTGCCGCAAAATAATCTAAGTGAAAGTAATCGGGTAATGATGAAATTAATGCATCCTGGTTCTCCCGAAATGCGGAAGCATTTGCCCAAGACCTAATATCGCTAATTCTACTTTTTAGTCTTAACGAAATCATATCGAAGGTAGGAAGCGTTCTGTCTAGCTTCCAGTTGTCAATTAATTCTTTTGCAATAGCAGTCTCATTCTCAGGGGCTGGATCGGCCTCATAGAACAGTCGGTCTTGAAAAGTACGAACAACTGCCAGTAGAATACTTGTTGTCACTGCACAGCGCGAAATAACCATCTGAAGTTTTGGAGATCCTGAAACAAGACCCTCCGTATGCCTAAGCTGCAAATGCCAGTGCATATCAGTAGGAACATAAATTGCCGTGAATAACCTAGAAGTTCTTAGAACCTGAGCAACTGGACTATCCCATGTGTGTAGAGCCTGGACTGTCAGCATCTTAAACAAGGTTGTCTTACCGCTACCTCGAGGCCCAAGAACTACTGTATGGTCATTTCTCCACAGGTCCTCATAATCTTGGCTGGGTATAAAGGTGCCAGCCACTTCCTCTGGAGTGAGATTTCTAGCGTTAAAACTCTCAAAATTAGTTAGTATCATTTTTCAATGCCAATACATTTTGGCCAGTTAGGTGCCGATGGATAAAGTGTTATGCCTTTTCCTTGTAAAAGTTCTGCTGCTGCGCGAAAAACAGCAGGAGGAGTCCATTTTATCTGTGGAACAATTGTCACAATTTTTTCCCAAAGAACTACCTCTTCTGAGAACCCTGAGAATGCATGTTCTATTTTACCAGCTAGTTCTTCTGCCGTTATTCCTGATCCAAAACCAGTTATAAAAGGAAAATCTGCAGCACTTTGCTCCGCGCGAGTCCAACCAAGTTGAAGTTGAAATTGCCATGTTTTAATAACACCGACAACTTGATTGTGGGCAGTATCACAATTAAGCTCTATCATGTGGAACACATTGCGGGTACGCGTTCCAAGTCCTTCTTTTAAACCTGCTGCGAAACTCCCTGCTGCAAATATTGGTAATGTGTTGCCTCCAGATGTATCTATTCGTATCCTAGGATGGTGTTTATGGCCATGAATCAGTATACTAAATCGGTTTCTGGAGAGTAATTCAACGAGGCGGCTTCCATTGGTCATCAAATCAACTGATCCGAGTGTAATCTCTTCGTGCTGAATTGGATGATGATGACATAATGCAATTTGATACTTCTTTTTTTCTGCGCTTTGAAGATAAGTGTCTATTGATTCTAGCTGTCTCTCGGTTATACTTCCCTTTTTTGCAGATTCCTGAGAGGTGTGATTCTGCGCAGAATTTATAATTAGAATTCGATAATTCGGTTGCTCTTCAAAGAAGAACCCATCGCTCCAAAATCTTTCGGAGAGTTCGTTACTTTTAGAGGGAAAATGAGGATGAAGGTTTTTACCAAGCCTAAAAACATCATCCCTTGGATCTTGCCACGCAACATCATGATTTCCGATTGTTGATGCAATAAGTGGAGCATTTAACTGGGCTGCAAAAGATTCAATTGTTGCCCATGCAGTATTTATACCTTGTTGATCTGCACGATTTGTCATGTCTCCAGGCATTAATAAAATATCTGCTTTGAGTCCGTCTTCTTGAATTAACTGATGTAGAGATGCAGCAGGGTTTTGTTTTTCTGGTTTATATGAAATATCAGAAAAAAGTAGGGTATCGGAATATTCTGAAGATTTGGGGTGACAGTGGATATCACTAACTATTGCAAGACTAAGTGTCATAAATCTAATTAATGGAAATATTTGAAACGATTAATTCTGCAGCACGACGGCGACTTTTAGTGAAGCCAGCTATGTTTCTTTGTACAAAAACTTTTTTATTATGCCATGGTTTAAATAGTTCTAATGCTTCGCGGCAGTAAGCATAACTGACGACGAAGGAAACTCCCTTATTATCCATGCTAACCAATGCAGTAGATAGTCTCTGCAAGTCCTCTAAACCAAAATTTTGGGGCCCGTACTGCTTGAAGACTCTTCTGTTACCGACTGCAAAAGGAGGGTCCATATAAACAAAGTCACCTTTGCGTGTTCTGTCCAAAATCTTTTCAAAGTCAGTGGCTATCATTGAACATTTTTTTAGAGATTTTGAAATCGCTTTCAGATGTTCTAACGATGGCAACTTGCCGCTACGATCGCCCCCGTAGGGGACATTAAAACCACCATTGTTATTTGTTCTAAATAGACCATTAAAACAATAGCGGTTTAAATATATGAAACGGGCTGCTAATCCTAAATGGTCAAGGGCATCAGTAGAATCGTTACGTATGGAGTTATAAGAGTCACGACCTAAGGGCAATTTTGAAAGGAGTGCGGCGAGTTCTTCTGGTTCTCTTCGAATGACTTTGTAGGTTTCAATCAATTCAGCGTTCAAATCTCCCAAAACTGCACGTTTTGGTTGAATTTCAAAGAAGAGACACCCAGAACCTACAAAGGGTTCTACATACCTAGTAAAATTGTCGTTCCAATAGTTTTTAAGAACCGGGATCAGTTTCTTTTTGCTACCTGCCCAGCGAAGGAATGGCTTTATGGAGGGGCGGGACATCTGCTGAGAGTTTAAATGTCATTTTATGCTCGTTAATTTACCGGGATGCAAGGATACTTGATTCAAAGTAAATTTCGGAGTATCACTATCGTCAGAGCATTTTCCGGTACGACCTTCGGACTGTTCCTCAAATCTTCTTCCTCCG
>Ga0007801_10000074_pt1 | contig 27608 bp, 20 predicted proteins | sample CryBogmetaGMA2M_FD_60372 | JGI IMG/M metagenome (GOLD analysis project Ga0007801, IMG submission 60372) | Freshwater microbial communities from Crystal Bog, Wisconsin, USA - MA2M | ecosystem: Environmental > Aquatic > Freshwater > Lake | place: Crystal Bog, Wisconsin, USA | collected 2009-07-06
GTGTGGTGAAGATGCTGGGCGGCGCCTACCTCGCCTATCTGGCCATCAGCCACAGCGTGCCCACCGACCGCGCGGTGGACCCGAACCAGATGTACCTGGCGGCCTACGAATATGTGTTTCCCACCCTGGGCTGGGCGGTGGCTGCCACAGCGCTGTTTGTGGTGCTCTCGCAGCTCAAGATCAATGTCACCAATGCCTATGCGGGGTCTTTGGCCTGGAGCAATTTTTTCTCGCGCGTGACGCACAGCCATCCGGGGCGGGTGGTGTGGGTGGTGTTCAACAGCCTGATTGCATTCATGCTGATGGAGATGAATGTGTTTCAGGCGCTGGGCGATGTGTTGGGCCTGTACTCCAACATCGCCATCGCCTGGATCATGGCAGTGGTGGCCGACCTGGTGATCAACAAGCCGCTGGGCCTGTCGCCCCAGGGCATAGAGTTCAAGCGCGCCCATCTGTACGATATCAATCCGGTCGGTGTGGGCGCGATGGCGCTGGCGTCTGCCCTGTCCATCGCTTGCTATCTGGGACTGTTCGGTGCCATGGCCCAGGCCTTCTCAGCCGTGGTGGCGCTGGTTACGGCCATGATTACATCACCGCTGCTGGCCTGGTACACCAGGGGCCGCTATTACATCGCTAGAGAATCGCAAAACGAGCCCGGCGGCTATTCGCGCCTGTTGCCCAGCCGTTGCGTGATCTGTGAGCGCCATTACGAAGGCCCGGACATGGCGCATTGCCCGGCCTACCAGGGGAGTATCTGTTCGCTGTGCTGCACGCTGGATGCGCGTTGTGGCGACGCCTGCAAACCCCACGCCAGCCTGGCCGTGCAATGGTCGGGCGCCCTGCGCTGCTTGCTGCCGCGCTCCACTTGGCCGTATCTGGACCGGGGGCTGTCGCATTTCGTGCTGCTGATGGGCGTGATCGTGCCGTTGCTGATGACGGTGTTTGCCATGTTTTACCGCCAGCAGCTGGATGCCTTTGCCGACCGGGCCGACACCCAGGCGCTGTTGCGCGGCGCCCTGCAGTCGGGCTTTAGCAAGGCGTTTGCGGCGCTGCTGCTGCTGTCCGGCATCGTCGCCTGGTGGCTGGTGCTGGCGCACAAGAGTCGGCAGGTGGCGCAGGAGGAAAGCAACCGGCAAACGCATTTGCTGATGGTGGAAATCGAGCTGCACCGCCAAACCGACCGGGCGCTGCAGGAGGCCAAGCGGGTGGCCGAACTGGCGCGCAAGCAGGCCGACCAGGCCAATGCCGCCAAGAGCCGCTACATCAGCGCCATCAGCCACGAGTTGCGCACGCCTCTCAACAGCATCCTGGGTTATGCGCAGCTGATGGGGCAGGACGCCGGCATACCGCCGCACCGCAAACAGGCGGTCAGCGTCATCCTGCGCGGCGGCGAGCATTTGCTCTCGCTGATGGAGGGCACTCTGGAGATGGCGCAGATCGAGTCCGGCAAGTTGGTTCTTAGCCCGAAGCCGCTGCAGTTTGAGGCGGCCATGGCCGATATGGCCGATATGTTTGAGCTGCAGGCCGAGGAGAAGGGCCTTTCCTTCAGCTACGAGGTGATAGGGATTCTGCCGGACTGGGTCAAGGCCGATGACAAGCGCGTGCGCCAGATCTGCTTCAACCTGCTGGGCAATGCTATCAAGTTCACGCAGACCGGTGGTGTGACGTTGCGGGTGCGCTATGCCCGCGAGATGGCGCATATCGAAATCCACGACACCGGCCCCGGCATGACGGCGGCGGAAATCGACAAGGTCTACGAGCCCTTTGTGCGCGGGGCGGCCCAAGGTGCGGGTGGTTCCGGCCTGGGCCTGACGATTGCCAAGATGCTGACCGATTTGATGGGCGGCGAGATGCAGCTGACAAGCGTGCCGGGCCAGGGTTCGGTGTTTGCCGTGCGCCTGTTTTTGCCGCAACTGCATTTGCCGCCCGAGGGCGCCCGGCGCCTGGAGGACGAACGGGCACAGCGCCAGGCGCGCAGCGGCTATACGGGACCTAGGCGCAAGATTCTGGTGGTGGACAACGAGGCCGCCGACCGCAGCCTGCTCTTGCAACTGCTGGAGCCGCTGGGCTTTGAGCTGCGCCAGGCCGCCAGCGGTCACGACTGCCTGGACCTGCTGGCCGCAGGCCTGAACCCGGATGTAGTGTTGTTGGACCTGGCCATGCCCGGCATTGACGGCTGGGAAACCCTGCGTCGCATACGCGCCCTGGGCGATCCGCAACCGGCGGTGGCGATTGTCTCGGCCAATGCCTTTGACCGTGCGCTGGACCACGGTCTGGGCATTGCTTCCGAGGACTTCATCGTCAAGCCGGTGCGCCACAGCGAGCTGCTGGACTGGCTGGAGCGGCGCCTGCAGCTGCAATGGGTGAGCGCCGCGCTGCCAGTGCACGCTGACCTACAGGCGCCTTTGGCCGCGCCGGAGCTGCCTTCGCGCGCCGACCTGTTAGCCTTGCAGACTCTGGTGCAACTGGGTTATTTTCGCGGCATCATTAACAAGCTCGATGCCATCGCATTGGCACAGCCACAGTGCAGCGCCTTCGCGAGCGCGCAAGCCGCTTTGGCGCGCCAGTACCAGTTTGAAACCATGTTGAGCCAACTACAGAAAGTGCTGGATGAACCCGTCGATTGACATGGATCGCACGCTGGACCGCAGCAACAGCGATGTGGTGTTGATCGTGGACGACGTGCCCGACAACCTCTCGGTGTTGCATGACGCGCTGGACGAGTCCGGCTTTACCGTGCTGATTGCCATCAGCGGCGAGGCTGCACTGCAGCGTGCCGCGCAGGCCTTGCCCGATGTGGTGCTGCTGGATGCCATGATGCCTGGCATGGATGGCTTTGAGGTGGCGCGCCGCCTCAAGGCCAATCCCCAGACGGCACATATTCCCATCATCTTCATGACCGGGCTGACCGAGACCGAGCATCTGGTGGCGGCGCTGGAATGCGGAGCGGTGGACTACGTTACCAAGCCGATCAAGCCCAAAGAAGTGCTGGCCCGCATGGCGGTGCACCTGGCCGGCGCGCGCGAACGCCGCCAGACCCGCAATGCGCTCGATGCCTTTGGCTATGCCACCATCACCGTGCGCGCCTCCGACGGTGCCCTGCTGTGGCAAACGCCGCTGGCGCGCGAACTGTTGGAGCGCTACTGCGGCACCCAGGCGCCGCAGACGCCGTCCGCCGTGATGGACTGGCTGCAGCAGTGTTTAAGCAAACTGGACCAGCCCGGCGAACCACCGCGCCTGACGCTGGAGCAGGGCGCCAAGCGGCTCTCGTTCCGTCTGCACCAGCAAATTGACGACGCCGACCCGCAAGGCGATTGGCTGATCGTGATGCGCGAGGTGTCTGACCAGGCCGTGATCGAGGCCCTGTCCTTGAGCTTCAAGCTCACTCCCAAGGAGGCCGAGGTCTTGTACTGGGTGGTCAAGGGCAAGACCAACAAGGACATTGGCGACATTCTGGGTAGTAGCCCGGCGACGGTCAAAAAGCACCTGGAGCACATCTTCGTTAAGCTCGGCGTCGAGACCCGCACCGCCGCCGCCGGCATGGCCATGGGACGCATCCGTTTGTTGCAGCCGCAATTTGAAGTTTGATCAAGGTGGCGTCATGCGGGCACCGCATTTGATATAAACAGGGTCTACTACAAAGCAGGCAGCACAACATGTCGTTACATCAGGCCGAGCGCAGTTCCGCTCCCGAGTCCTCCACGGTTTTTGGGCTTTGGGCGCCCGGTGTACGGTTCATGGGGGGCCTGCAATTCGGGTTCAAGGCGCTGGTAATTTGCCTGTTTTTCCTGGCGCCGCTGAGCTGGATGGCCTGGAGCCTTTTCTCCAGCCAGAACACCAGTCTGGAATTCTCGTCCAAGGAAATTCTCGGAGTTGAGTACAACCGCGAGGTCTATCCGGTCATCGACATGGCGCAGCAACTGCGCCGTGACGCCAGTGCGGCAGCCGCCAGTGGTAACGTGCCCGCCACCATGGCCGAGGTTCAGACCCGGCTCAAGTCTGCGTTGGCCAAATTGGCAGCGGTGGACGCGCGCCTGGGCAGCACGCTGGGTACGGCCAAGGCCTATGCCGAGGTGGAGAAGGCCATCGCCCAGGCCGACAAGGCCGAGGGACTGACGCAAGTGTTCGATGCACACACCGCCTCCATCCAGGCCCTGGTGGCGCTGCTGTCGCAGGTGACCGACGCTTCCAATCTGAGTCTGGATCCCGACATAGACAGCTATTACCTGGTGGACTCGGTGTTCTTTCGTGTCCCGGATATTGTGGAGAGTTCCGGCAAGCTGCGCGGTCTGGGCCTGGGCATCATGAAGGCCGGTTCCAGCACGCCCGAGCAGATGAAGGCGCTCAATGCGGTCGTCCCAATCGCCGACTTCCAGTTCGGCAACATGCGCGACGGCCTGGGCAAGGCCTTTGCCTACAACGCGGAGCTTGGCACCAAGGTGAATGCCAGCGAGGCGCTGGATGCCACGGCCGCGTTCTTTGAACTGGCGCGCAAGGCAGTGATAGACGGCAAAGACTATGCACCGGAAACCCAGACGGCCTATCTGGCCCTGGCTAACAAGGCCATCGCGGGTCAATACGCGCTGACCGATCGCATGCTGACCGAGCTGGAAGGCCTGTTGAAAAAGCGCGTGGCCGGCATCCGTTCAGAGCTGCACACGGGCATTGCGGTGTTGTGCCTGGGCCTGCTGTTGGCGGGCTATTTCTTCTACAGTTTTTATCTGGTCACCAGTCGTGGGCTCAAAGCCGTCAAGAGCCATTTGCAGGAATTGGCCGATGGCGACCTGAGCCATGTACCGGCTGCACCCACCACCAGCGACGAAATTGCCGAGGTGCTGAATTCCCTGATCATGGTGCATGGCGTGCTGGGCCAGTTTCAGGCGGCGCAATCCGAAATGGCGCAAAAGCACGATGCCGGTGAAATCTCCCACAGCATGCCGGCCCATGACTTGCCGGGCGCCTATGGTGAACTGGCTTTGGGCGTGAATGCCATGGTCAAGTCGCACATCGACCTCAACGCACGCGCCGTCGACCTGATGGACCAATATGCGCATGGCGGCTTTGAGCAAAGCATGGAAGCTCTGCCCGGACAGAAGAAGCGCATTACCGAGGTGGTGAACGCAGCCAAGGATCAGATGCAAGACGCGGCGGCCGCCGCCACCTTTAACCAGCGTATTCGCTTGTCGCTGGACAGCCTGCCGGTCTGCGTCACGGTGTCCAATGCCGAGGCGCTGCTGGTGCACGCCACGCCCCCGGCCAAGGATCTGCTCAAGCTGTTTGGCGGCGCCAGTTTCAACACCGATGCCTTTTACGGCAACAAGCTCAGCACCCTGTTCAAGAACCCGGATGATTCCGCCCGCTTTGATGCGGCGGTGCGCTCGGGCGAAACCGTGGACATGGAAATCCAGGGGCGCAAGCTGCGCCTGCTGGCGCGCCCGGTGCACAACGACAGCGGTGTGGCGATTGGGCGCATTACGCAGTGGCTGGACCGCACCGACGAAATCGCCTCGGAGCAAGAGGTCTCGGCGATCGTCACGGCTGCGGTCCATGGCGACCTGAGCGGACGTGTGGACATGGCAGGAAAGAGCGGCTTTTTTGGCAACCTGGCCACGGCCATGAACCAGCTGCTGGATGTCAGCCAGGGCGTGATGAATGACACCGCCCAGGCTCTGGCCGCACTGGCCGAGGGCGACCTGACGCACCGCATCACGCGCGACTATGCGGGTCTGTTTGGCCAGCTCAAGAGCAGCGCCAATGCCACCTCCGAGAATCTGACCCGGGTGATTGGCGAGGTGCGCGCCGCCTCCGACGCGCTGACCGGTGCGGCAGCCCAAGTCAGTGCAACGGCCCAGTCCTTGTCGCAGGCCGCCAGCGAGCAGGCCGCCAGCGTCGAGCAGACCACGGCCAGCATAGACACGATGTCGGCCTCGATCGCGCAAAACAGCGACAACGCCCGCGTCACCGACGGCATGGCCACCAAGACCAACCGCGAGGCGGCCGATGGCGGTGCTGCGGTCAGCCAGACGGTGCTGGCGATGAAGCAGATTGCCTCCAAGATTGGCATCGTTGACGACATTGCCTACCAGACCAATCTGCTGGCGCTGAACGCTGCCATTGAGGCGGCGCGTGCCGGTGAGCATGGCAAGGGCTTTGCGGTGGTGGCGGCCGAGGTGCGCAAGCTGGCCGAACGCAGCCAGTTGGCGGCCAAGGAAATTGGGGACCTGGCGAGCAGCAGCGTGTCGACTGCCGAGCGCGCGGGCAAGCTGCTGACGGAGATTGTGCCCAGCATCCAGAAGACCAGCGAACTGGTGCAGGAAATTGCCGCGGCCAGCAGCGAGCAAAGCGAATCGGTGCTGCAGATTGGTGGCGCCATGGGGCAACTCAGCAAGGCCACGCAGCAAAACGCGTCGGCCTCGGAACAGCTGGCTGCCACCAGCGAAGAGCTCAGCGGCCAGGCCGAGCAGTTGCAAGAAAGCATTGGCTTCTTCAAGACCGACGATGAGGCACCGGTCAGTGCAGCACGCAAGGCGCTGGGCCAAGAGCGCCGCGCCGCCGCGCCACGTCTGAGCTCCGCACTGCAGCCCACGGCGGTGCGCGGAAGTGGTAACTTCAAGCCTTATTGACTTAGCCCCGCTAATGACCGATACCCCCAAAGAGCAGCCGCGCAACCCCCTGCATGGCATGACATTAGAGGCCATCCTGACGGCCTTGGTGGAAGGCTACGGCTGGGACGGCCTGGGCGAGCGCATCCCGGTGCGCTGCTTCACGTCCGAACCCAGCGTGGCGTCGAGCCTGAAGTTCCTGCGCAAGACGCCCTGGGCGCGCGACAAGGTGGAGGGGCTTTACCTTTTTATGCTGCGTGAGAACCGCCGCCGGTCCTGATTCCGCCTTGGAGTCCCTGAATCGTCCGGCTCTTGCCGTGGCGCCGATGACTGAAAAAGTTCAATAGCTGCGGGCGATGGCGTAAAACTGGTCCTGAATTTCCAGAAAGGCATCCAGCACGTCCGGATCAAATTGCCGCCCGCGCAAGGGCACAATCAACTGCACCGCCTCGGCATGGGCCATGGGCTCCTTGTACACGCGGCGGCTGATCAGGGCATCATAGACATCGGCCAAGGCCATGAGCCGGGCGGAAATGGGAATCGCGTCGCCCCTAAGCCCTTCGGGGTAGCCGCTGCCGTCCCAATGTTCGTGGTGGCTGTAGGTGATTTCCTTGGCCATGGTCAGAAATTCGACGTCGGCTCCCATCTCCTTTTCGGCGTGCGCTATGGCTTCATGCCCCAGGGTGGTGTGCGTCTTCATGATGTCGAACTCATCTGCCGTCAGCTTGCCGGGTTTGAGCAAAATGCTGTCCGGTATGCCGACCTTGCCAATGTCGTGCAGGGGCGCCGACTTATACAAGCTGCTGATGACAGGCGGCGTCAAATAGTTGCGAAACCGTGGATGGGTGGAGAGCTTGCTGGCCAGGGCACGCACATAGTGCTGGGTGCGGCGGATGTGGTTGCCGGTGTCGGAGTCCCGCATTTCGGCAAGCGATGCCATCGCCAAAATGGTGACGTCCTGAATGGCGACCACCTCGCGCGTGCGTTTGCTGACTTCGGCTTCCAGAAAGTCGCTCTTGTCCCGCAGAAAGTCGGCATGCGCCTTCAGGGCTAGATGGATCTTTACCCGCGCCAGCACGATGGGCGGGCTGATGGGTTTGGTGATGTAGTCGACCGCGCCGATCTCCAGCCCTTTTGTTTCGTCTTCCACGTCAGATTTGGCGGTTAAAAAAACCACCGGAATGTCCCTGGTCTGCGGCATGGCCTTGAGTCTCTGGCAGACCTCGTAACCGTCCATGCCGGGCATCATGACGTCGAGCAGGATTAGATCCGGATGCGGCGCCATCTCGGCCAGTTTCAGCGCACGCTCGCCACCATTCGCAAGCTTGACCCGGTAGTCACCGTCCAGCAATTCCATCATCAGCGACAGATTGTCGGGCGTGTCATCAACGACCAGAATCGTCGGCTTGGCCACCCCCATTGCTTCATCATTCATGCCATGTCCACCAAGTCGCTCTTGCGATCCAGTGTTTGTAGCAGCAGCAGCGCAGCTTCAAAGTCAAAACGGTGAATGCTGTCGGCCATCTCTTTCCATTGCTTAGGGTAGGCCGCCGACCACAAATCCTGGTGCTCATCGCACAGGCGAATAGCCCGCGAATCCCCCTGTCCCAACAGTTCCAACAGGCGGGCACGAACGCTGGCAAGCAGCTCTTTATCCGGTGCTTTGGGCGCTGGCATCGGCTCTTCGCTGCCCAGTCCTTTGAGCCCAGCCAGCACCGGCAACAGCTCCTCCATCACCTGCTCCAGCAGATCGTCAATCTGTGCGTCGGCAAGCTGCTGTTTGCAGCCATGCTCCAAGCGCTGCGCAGCTTCCCGCACGCGCTGGGCGCCCACGTTGGCGGCCGCGCCGTTAAGCGTATGCGCACAGCGCAGGGCCGCGCTGCCATCGGGTCCGCGTCGGGCCTGGGTAAACCGTTCTGCAAATTGCTGCTGGCTGTCGCGGAATTTAATCAAAAAGCGCTGGTACAGCGGCGGCCTGTTCAAAGCCACGGCCAGGCCTGCCCAGGTGTCAAGGCCAGGCAGCTGCAGTTCGGTAAAAAAGCCAGTGGCCACCGATGGACCTGCGGGCCAAGCCTGCGCTGGTGCAGCTTCTGCTGGGATGGCCGATGCGGTCGCAGGCGTGATCCATTTCGCCATGGTTGCAAACATCTCCTCCATATTGAGCGGCTTGGCAATGTGGTCCTGCATGCCGGCCTCCAGCACCTTTTCTTTGTCACCCGCCATGGCATTAGCGGTCATGGCGATGATGGGCAAGGCATGGAAGGCCGGATCTTTTCGGATGACCTGGGTGGCGGCGTATCCGTCCATCACGGGCATCTGGCAGTCCATCAACACTCCATCGAAGTGCGAGTCTTTGGCCAGGATGTCCAGGGCTTGTTGGCCGTGGTTGGCCAGCACTACCTGCATGCCTGCGCCGACCAGCAGTTCCATGGCCAATTCCTGGTTCATGTCGTTGTCTTCAACCAGCAGCACGCGGGCCCCCTTGAGCTTCTCGACCGAGCGCGTGTAGTTCCCGGATCGAACGGCTTGGCGGTCGGTGAGCGCCGTGCGCTTGCCAATCGCTTCAAGTTCTTCCGCTGCAGACAGGCTTCGAGTCCAGGGCTGAGTCTGCACCCCAAAGCGGGCCTGAAAATGGAAAGTGGAGCCCTGACCGATAGCGCTTGCTACCCAAATCTTGCCCTGCATGCGCTCGACTAGTTTCTTGGAGATGGCCAAGCCGAGCCCAGAGCCCCCGTATTTGCGGGTGGTGGAGGCGTCGGCCTGGCTAAAGCTCTGGAACAACTTGGCGCATTCCTCCGGGCTCATGCCGATACCGGTGTCGCTAACCCAGAAGTGCAATTCCACGCCATCCGCATGCTCGCCAATCTTCTCGATGCCGACCACGATCTCACCCTTCTCGGTAAATTTGACAGCGTTGTTGCCCAGGTTGGTGAGCACCTGGCCCAGCCGCAAGGCATCACCGATCAGAACGATGGGAACATCGGGTGCAATGTGGAAGACCAGCTCCAGGCCTTTTTCTTCGGCTTTCATGCCGATGAGGCTGGAAAGGTTGTTCATGACATCTTCCAAATGGAAGTCGCTCCGCTCCATGCTCAGCTTGCCCGCTTCAATCTTCGAAAAGTCCAGAATGTCATTGATGATGCCCAGCAGGTTCTCACCCGAGCGGTGCACTTTTGCGATGAAGTTGCGCTGCTTGTCATCCAGATGGGTTTGCAGCGCCAGGTGGCTCATGCCGATGATGACGTTCATGGGTGTGCGAATTTCATGGCTCATATTGGCAAGAAATTCGGATTTGGACTTGCTCGCGGAATTCGCCTCCACCACCTGCCTTTCCAAGGCAATATTCAGTTGGCGCACATCATCCATGTGCGAAGCAAGTGAGTCCGCCATGCTGTGGAAATTTTCTATCAAGAGACTGGTTTCTTCGACCATGGTTTTGGGCCAAACCAATGCCGCTCCATTGCCCGCCAACTGGGCCGGCAGTTTGTGCGTCAGTACGCCCAACATTTCGATGGTTGCCGTGATTTTTCGGCTCAAGAATTCGCCCAATGCGATTGCCACAATCAGCACGAGAAAAAGCAGGGTAAATTTACCGGTGTAATTATTGTATAGCTGCGTTTGTATCGTTCCAATCGGTTGCTCAAGCACTAGGTTCCACTCATCCATATCGCCAACCGGTATTTGGGTTACATAGGTGGAATTTTTCGATTGATCGGAAATAGGGGTATTCGGGAGCGGCGCCGGCAGCCACAGATTGATGTCGTCGGTGACACGCTTGAATTCTCCCTTGCCAGGATTAAACGGCTGCATGACGATTTGATCGGATCGATTTGTCAAGATCACATCTCCGGACCGGTCTAGCAGCGTAAATCTGAGGCCAGAATTTGCCGCAGTTAAAGTTAAATAGTCTCGGATTCTGTCCAGTCGCATCGTTCCGGAGATGTAACCAGAATAGGCCTTACGAATCAGGACCGGCGACAAAACCGTAACGATTGGCTTGGGTGCGCCCATTCGCCCCATGACGACGTCCGAGAGCATGGGCTTTTCGGATATCCTGAGCGCTGGCAGGTAGGGCCGATCAGAGAAATTTTTGCCAATGTTTTTGCTACCCAATTCATCCTTGATTGGATAGTACGAAGTAATGGTGGCCTTTGCATCCAGCAAGCCCATGCGCATGAAATCCGGATGCGACTTGACTGCGAGTTCAAAATAGGCCGAAAGCTGCGTCGGGCTAAGCAACGTCGCCCGCTCCGACAAGTTGCGTACGATATTCTTGTTCTCTGCAATCCACTCATTCAGCTGATGTTTCAACAAGGTCCTGTTTTGTAGCAGGGATGCTTGTAGTTTAAGATCATATTCCTTGAAATCCGACCTGCTGCCAATGGCAAAAAGAATCAAGGAAGGACATAGAACAAAAAAAGTCAATAGATTGTAAATATTTTCTCGAAAGGAAACTTTTGAATATTTCCCGTTGAGGGAGATGATGTTGAAAATAATGCGTGCGATCAATGCATTGAAGATGCCATTGACCGTCTGCTTGAGCATATTGATATAGGTATTATCAAGTGAGGATTTCATCACCAGGTGATAAAAAATATACACCAATGGCATACCTACGAGGAACCAATAGATGGCATCGGCAAGAACCAAACCAATCTTGTGTCGCCGGATGATCAAACCCACCACCGCAACCTCTGCAGTCATGGTGACAATGGCGTAGGGGTGATTCCAGATAAAATAGGTGTAACTTGCTATGATGGCGGCCGATAAGACCCCACGAGAATAGCCAATGGATTGCAGGGCAAGCATCGCAAAAATGCTGCCAAACATGAATGATATATTTAGAAATAATGGGAATTTAAAATAATTCCCAATCAAGCCCGCAGCTGTAAGCAGTGAAAAAATGACGATAAGTCCCCATTTTTTATACGCTGGACCTGTCGTCTCACCACTCCATGCTGCTGTGCTTTCCATACAAATCCAATGCATTTCTATTCATTGAATTCTTACACGGACTTTTGAACATTGGAAAAAAAAGTTCGGCCAGGATAGATACCCCAAGCGGCCCCTGGGGATGGGGAGTTGGGTCGCCTAGGCCCCGGTTTTGAAGGTGCTGACCACGTCTTCGAGCTGAGCGGCCTGGTCCTGCAGCGATTGGGCGGCGGCTGCGGCCTGTTCCACCAAGGCGGCATTTTGCTGGGTGGCATGGTTCATTTCGTTCACCGCTTCGTTGACCCGCGCAATGCCCTCTGTCTGCAGGCTGCTGGCTTGGGCAATACTGCCCATGATGTCGGTGACATGGCGGATGCTGTCCACAATCTCGGTCATGGTGGCACCGGCCTGATGCACCAGGGCGCCACCGGCGTCCACCTTGACAACCGAGTCATCAATCAGCTTCTTTATCTCTTTGGCTGCCTCGGCCGAACGCTGCGCCAGGCTGCGCACCTCGGATGCCACCACGGCAAAGCCACGGCCCTGCTCACCGGCGCGGGCGGCTTCCACCGCAGCGTTTAGGGCCAGGATATTGGTCTGGAAGGCAATGCCGTCGATCACGCCGATGATGTCCACAATTCGGCGTGAAGATTGGTTGATGGAGGCCATGGTGTTCACCACCTCGGACACCACGGCGCCGCCACGGACCGCCACGGACGAGGCCGATTGCGCCAGCTGATTGGCGCGGCGCGCATCGTCTGCGGTCTGGTTGACCGCCTCGGTCAGACTTTGCATGGAGGAACTGGTGCTCTCCAGCGTGCTGGCCTGGGCCTCGGTGCGCTGCGACAGGTCCACGTTGCCGTTGGCAATGTCGCGCGAGGCACTGAAGATGGTGTCGGTGCCGACGCGCACCTGGCTGACGATGCGAATCAATCCCTGGTTCATCTCCATGAGTGCACGCTGCAACTCGCCCACTTCGTTGTTCGAATCCACGGAAATCTGCTGGCTCAGGTCGCCCGCGGCAATGCCGCGCGCCACGCGCACGCCTTGCTCCAGCGGGCGGGTGACCACTTTGTGGATGAACGGGTAGATCAGCAAGAGCACCGGAATGCTGGTGAAAATGGCCGCCAGAATCGACTTCCAGCGTTGGTCAGCCAGACCGGCATTGACCTTGTCCAGCGACACCTTCATGCTCACCGCGCCCAGCACTGTGCCCTCGGGCACCAGATGGCAACTGGTGCAGTCCTTGCCCAGGGAATTTTTCATGGCAATCACTGGGCGGATGGCGCGCAGGTACTCGCCGCTGGCGTCGCTTTGCACCTCTATGGCTTCCCGTCCACTTTGCAGCACGGCGGACTCCTGTGCGTCCGCAGAAGCCTCGTTTTTGGCATTGCCCGGCCCAAACAGCTTGCTGACGTTTTCACCGCGCAGCACCCGCACATCGCGGATCGAGCCTAGCTGTTTGATCTGGTCCAGAAACACATCGCGCTGGCCCACGGTGCCTGTCACCATCATGCCGGTCAGACCGGCCATGGTGGCGTTGTGCATGCTCAAGGAAAAGTCCTGCGCCTGTTCGAGTGCGGCCTTGCGCGACACATAGCCCTGCCAGACGATGACCCCAATCCATACAAAAACCAGGGCCGCCGCAATGGTCGTGAGCAATTGCACCCAGATTCTGGAAGTGGTTTGGCGATTCATTTAGTTTTGTTCCTGATGAGGGGCGAAAGCTGCTCTCCAACCGAGCCTTTCGGACGGAAGTATCTCACTTATGTGACACAAGTCAGGTCCAAAAGTTGTTGCACTGGTGGCTTTGCGTGTTGGGCGACAAGCGCCTTGCCAGGGCGTCGCATACGCCACTTGGCGTATTTCCGGATTGTCCTGGTTTTCCTACATTGGAGCCATCGCCAGCCACCGGCAATCAACCAATGCCTGGCGAGCAAGCAAGCATTTATCAACCTCGGAGCACACACTATGCAACGTCGATTTACTCTCAAGGCACTAACCGCTGCCGTCGCACTCACCACGCTGTCCGCCGTGCCAGCGTTTGCCGCTGACACCATCAAGGTCGGCGTGCTGCACAGCCTCTCAGGCACCATGGCGATTTCCGAAACCGTGTTGAAAGATACGGTTCTGATGGCTATCGACGACATCAACGCCCATGGCGGCGTGTTGGGCAAGCAGCTCGAACCCGTGGTGGTCGACCCAGCCTCCAACTGGCCCCTGTTTGCTGAAAAGACCAAGCAGTTGCTGGGTCAGGACAAGGTCTCGGTGATCTTCGGTTGCTGGACCAGCGTATCGCGCAAGTCCGTGCTGCCAGTGGTTGAAGAAATGAACGGCCTGCTGTTCTACCCGGTCCAATACGAAGGCGAAGAGCTCTCCAAGAACGTGTTCTACACCGGTGCTGCGCCTAACCAGCAAGCTATTCCCGCAGTCGATTACCTGATGAGCAAAGAAGGCGGCGGCGCCAAGCGTTGGGTCTTGCTGGGTACCGACTATGTCTATCCCCGCACCACCAACAAGATTCTGCGCGCCTACCTGCACACCAAGGGCGTGAAGGACACCGACATCGACGAGAAGTACACACCGTTTGGTCACAGCGATTACCAAACCATCGTGGCTGACATCAAGAAGTTCTCCGCCGGTGGCAAGACCGCCGTGGTGTCCACCATCAATGGTGACTCCAATGTGCCCTTCTACAAGGAACTCGGCAACGCGGGTCTGAAGGCCAAGGACGTGCCTGTGGTGGCTTTCTCGGTGGGTGAAGAAGAACTGCGTGGCGTCGATGCCAAGCCCCTGGTCGGCCATCTGGCTGCCTGGAACTACTTCATGAGCCTGAAGAACCCGACCAACACGGCCTTCATCAAGCAGTGGAGCGATTACGCCAAGGCCAAGGGCATTGCCGGTCACAAGGATAAGCCACTGACCAATGATCCGATGGAAGCCACCTGGATTGGCATTCACATGTGGAAGCAGGCCGTAGAAAAGGCCAAGTCCACCGATACCGACAAGGTGATTGCGGCCATGGCCGGTCAGACCTTCAAGGCACCGAGCGGCATCATGTCCGAGATGGACGCCAAGAACCACCACCTGCACAAGTCGGTGTTCATCGGCGAAGTCAAGGCTGACGGTCAGTTCAATGTGGTGTGGAAGACGCCAGGCCCGGTGAAGGCCAAGCCATGGTCTCCGTACATCGAAGGCAATGACAAGAAGCCCGATGAGCCAGTGGCGAAGTAAGTAACGGTTGTGTTGGGTGTCGCGTTTATCTGAGTCATTTCTGACTCAGGCCGACGTGGTACTCACTTCCGCGGCTGTCCCCCGGCCTTCGGCCTCCTCCTTTATGCCGCTGCACTGAGCACCGCATCGTCCTGAGTCCGCAAACATGGTAGGCACACAAAGGTCGTCAGTCAGTGCACAGCAAACTGGCAGGCTGCCGGTGCCAGTGGGGTGGGTGTTTCCGGTAGGTAAAGGAGGAGCCCGCTTAGGCGGGCGGGGGACACGGACGGAAACATCTACCCCACTGGAAGCGGCGTACTACAAGCTGCAATGTGCATTTGACCCACAGATACCAACAACGACAACCATGCGAAATTACCTAGCCATCGCCGCCTTGCTGCTGTGCGCCAGTGCCCACGCACTGACTGCTGTTGAAGCGCAGGCAATAGCCATTGGCGAAGGCGATGCTCGGATTGAGGCGCTACATGCTGCAGTCGCCAAGCCGGATGAGAAAACCGTGGCCTTCCTACAGGCCCTGTCTGAAGACGCCGTCAAGCTGGTGGCGGGCAAACCCGTCATCGTCAATGGTGACAAGGGTCTGGACCCTGTCACCGGTGTGGCCGTGCCTCTGCCCGACGCCGCCGAAGACGTGATGAACAACAACCGCATGCACGGCGAACTCGACAATGCGCTGGCGGCACTCAAGCTGCTCTCGCCTGAAGAATCTGTGCGCCGTGCTGCCATCAAGACGCTGCAGGGCAATGTGGATGAAGGCAGCTTGTTGCTGCTCGACAAGGCCTTTGCGCAGGAAGCCGTGGCCGACCTGAAGGACCAAATCGGCCTGCTGCGCGCCGCCGCCCTGCTGAGCAGCAGCGACAAGGCCAAGCGCCTGCAAGCCGCTGCCCTCTTGGGCCAGAGCGCACAGGCCGCCACCAAGACGCTGCTGGTGGAACGCCTGCAGCTTGAGACCGAGCCCGACGTCAAGGGCGCGCTGCAATTCAGTCTCTCCAAGGTGGAGTCGCACCTGGCCTGGGGCGACCGCCTGGGCGCTATTTTCAGCGGCATCAGCCTGGGTAGCATTCTGTTGCTGGTGGCGCTCGGCCTGGCCATCACCTACGGCCTGATGGGCGTGATCAACATGGCCCACGGCGAGCTGATGATGATTGGCGCCTACGCCACCTATGTGGTGCAGGGCGTGTTCCAGAAATACTTTCCCGGCGCCTTTGACTGGTATTTGCTGGCCTCGGTGCCGGTGGCCTTCATGGCGTCGGCCCTGGTGGGCGCAGCGCTGGAGCGCAGCGTGATCCGCTTCCTCTATGGCCGCCCGTTGGAAACCCTGCTGGCTACCTGGGGCATCAGCCTGGTGTTGATGCAGGCAGTGCGCACGATTTTTGGTGCGCAAAACGTGGGCGTGGAAAACCCCAGCTGGATGAGCGGCGGCGTGCAGTTGATGGGCAATCTTTCGCTGCCCTATAACCGGCTGGTGATCGTCGGCTTTGCGCTGTTTGTGTTGGGTGCCGTCTCCTTTCTGATCGGCAAGACGCGCCTGGGGCTGTTTGTGCGCGGCGTCACGCAAAACCGCGCCATCGCCTCCTGCATGGGCGTCAACACCGCCCGCATTGACACCTATGCGTTTGCACTCGGTTCAGGCATTGCAGGCCTGGCCGGTTGCGCCTTGAGCCAGGTCGGCAATGTCGGCCCCGATCTGGGTCAGGGTTACATCGTCGATGCCTTCATGGTGGTGGTGCTGGGCGGTGTCGGTCAGCTGGCAGGTACCGTCTATGCGGCGCTGGGTCTGGGCATTCTCAACAAGTTTCTGGAGGGCTGGACCGGTGCCGTGCTGGCCAAGATTGCGGTGCTGATTTTCATCATCGTGTTTATTCAAAAGCGTCCCCAAGGCATCTTTGCAGTGAAGGGGAGAGAAGCATGAAAACAAGTATCCCAATGCCTACCAAGGCGCCGCTATTGAGTGGACGCGGCTGGAGCGCCTGGCTGGCTGCGCTGGCCATTCTGTGCGCGCTGGTGCCACTGCTCAATTTGGTGATTCCGGTTGGTAGCATCTTCCACATGAGCGACTTTGCGGTCGGCCTGATTGCCAAGATCATGTGCTATGCCATCTGCGCCCTGGCCATGGACCTGATCTGGGGCTATACGGGGATTTTGTCGCTGGGCCATGGTTTGTTCTTCGCGCTGGGCGGCTATGCCATGGGCATGTACCTGATGCGCCAGATCGGCCTGGACGGTAACTACAAAAGCGAGCTGCCGGACTTCATGGTGTTTCTGGATTGGAAGACGCTGCCTTGGCACTGGTTCTTTAGTGGCAGCTTTTGGTCCACGCTGATCCTGGTGGTGGTGGCGCCCGGCCTGGTGGCCCTGGTGTTTGGCTACTTTGCCTTTCGCTCGCGCATCAAGGGCGTGTACTTTTCCATCATCACCCAGGCCCTGACCTTCGCTGCCATGCTGCTGTTCTTCCGCAACGAAACCGGCTTTGGCGGCAACAATGGCTTTACCGACTTCAAGCGCATTTTGAATATTCCGATAGCCACGCCCAGCATGCGCATGACGCTGTTTGTGTTGACCTCGCTGACGCTGCTGTTGTTCTTTCTGTTGGGGCGCTGGCTGGTCGGCAGCAAATACGGCCGCGTGTTGCAGGCCATCCGTGACGCGGAAACCCGCGTCATGTTCAGCGGCTATTCGCCCCTTGGGTTTAAGCTGAGCATTTGGGTGCTGTCGGCCATGATGTGCGGCGTCGCCGGTGCCTTGTATGTGCCGCAGGTGGGCATCATCAACCCCAGCGAAATGAGCCCGGCCAACTCCATTGAGATCGCGATCTGGGCGGCAGTCGGTGGACGCGCCACACTGATCGGCCCCATCATCGGCGCCTTTATCGTCAACGGCGCCAAGAGCTGGTTGACGGTGGCCTATCCGGAATTCTGGCTGTACTTTTTGGGTGCGCTGTTTATTGGTGTGACGCTCTATCTGCCCGATGGGGTGGTGGGCCTGGTGAAGAAATTGAAGGGAGGCGCCAAATGACGCCCGATCTGTTGGAACAAGGTGCGAAGAGAGTGGAAGCGCGCATGGCGGCACTTGCTGCCAATGTCGGAAATACCGCATCCGGTGGCCGCAGCGCAGGCTTCTCGCGCCTGAAGCTCGACAACGAGGTGGACGTCACGCACGGCCGCATCTTGTATCTGGAAAGCGTCAACGTCAGCTTCGACGGCTTCAAGGCCATCAACAACCTGTCGCTGGACATTGCACCGGGCGAGCTGCGCTGCATCATCGGCCCCAACGGCGCGGGCAAGACCACGATGATGGACATCATCACCGGCAAGACAAGGCCCGACTCGGGCACGGTGTTCTTCGGTAGCACGATTGATCTCTTGCGCTATACCGAGCCGCAGATTGCCCAGCTCGGCATTGGCCGCAAGTTCCAGAAGCCCACGGTGTTCGAGAATTTAAGCGTATTCGAGAATCTGGAGCTGGCGTTGAAAATGGATAAGCGCGTGCCTGCCTCCATGTTCTTCAAGCTGGATTCCTCGCAGAGCGACCGCCTGGCGGAGATGCTGCACACCATCCATCTGGCGGACAGCGTCACACGCCAAGCCGGCAATTTAAGCCACGGCCAGAAGCAGTGGCTGGAAATCGGCATGCTCCTGATGCAGGACCCCAAGCTGCTGCTGCTGGATGAGCCGGTGGCCGGCATGACCGACGAGGAAACCGAGCGCACCGCCGAACTCTTTCTGTCCCTCAAGGGCAAGCATTCGCTGATGGTGGTGGAGCATGACATGAGCTTCATCAACACGATTTCCGATATCGTGACGGTGTTGTGCGATGGCTCGGTATTGGCGCAGGGAACGCTGGCGCAGGTGCAAAGCGATGAACGCGTGATCGAAGTCTATCTGGGTCGCTAGCCATGTCCATACTCGAAGTAAAAAACGTCAACCAGTACTACGGTGGCTCCCACATCCTGCGCGATGTCAGCCTGTCGGCCGAACTCGGCAAGATCACCGTGATCCTGGGTCGCAACGGCGTAGGCAAAACCACGCTGCTCAAATCCATGATGGGCCTGGTGCCGATCAAGAACGGCTCCATTGAACTCGAAGGACAGGACATCCACAAGGCCACACCGTATGAGCGGGCCAGGGCCGGCATCGGCTTCGTCCCGCAGGGAAGAGAAATCTTCTCCAAACTCACCGTGCTGGAAAACCTGCACATGGGCCTAGCCTACAAAAAGGCCGGCACGCAGGTTCCCGAGGAACTGTATGAGCTGTTTCCCGTGCTCAAACAGATGCTGGGTCGCCGGGGTGGTGATCTGTCGGGCGGGCAGCAACAGCAGTTGGCGATTGCCCGCGCACTGGCGGCCAAGCCCAAGGTGTTGATACTGGACGAGCCCACCGAAGGCATTCAGCCCAGCATCATCAAGGACATAGGCCGCGTCATCCGCATGCTGGCCGACAGGGGCGACATGGCCATTGTGCTGGTGGAACAGTATTACGACTTCGCCCAGGAACTGGCCGACGATTACATCGTGATGGAGCGCGGCGCCGTGCTGGCCCGTGGCAAGGGCGCAAACATGGAAGTGGACGGCGTGCGCTCCCTGGTCGCCATTTAGCGCTCCCCGGTTGCCTGATCACATGGCCCAGATGCGCGGGTTGCAATGGGGCAGCATCCACAGCTCTTGACGCCAGGCGTTGCGAACCGCTCGCAGAAGGTGCATGGCGGGCTCCACCAGCGGGGCCAGTACGCGCACCACGACGACCTGCTTGTTGGGGCTGGTGGCACCGGCAGTCATGGCGAGTTCGCTGCCTGCAATCAAGTCGCGGGCCATGTCCAAGGCTTGCTGCTTGCGTGTACGGTCCAGCGTGCTTCCGGTGACAAAAAACAGGCTGGCCATGCAACGTGCGCCATTCAAGCCGGTGGGGCCGTCCATCAGGCGCGTGTCTGTTGCGGCGATGCGGCCCCGTTCCAGCCAGGCGCCGGGGACCTCAATGTGCTGGGCAAAACTGCCCTTCACAAAAGGCAGATTGGCATTGGGCAGGCCGAAGGCGGTGAGGTCCCAGCCCAGCAGTTCGGCACCGGGTTCCAGGTTCATGACCAGGCGGTTCTCGGCATTGCAATCGTTGTAGCAAAGGGCCTCCAGCGGCAGCCATTCCAGGCGGGAGTCGGCCTGCATGGCAATGCGCGTGGTCTGCAGCGCCAGCGGGCCGTCCGAGCGGTAGAAGCGCGTAGCCCCCGGTGTGGTGACCAGGCCGTGTGTGCCAGTGGCCGCCTGCACCGCAATGTCCAGCGTGTCGCCGCCCACCAGACCGCCGGGCGGATGCACCAGCACGTTGTGGCAGATGGCATCGCCTTCCGGATACAGGCTTTGCAGAATGCGCAGCGGCCCGCTGTGTTCGTGGCGCGCCACCACGCGTTCGCCATGCCTCTCATAGGCCAGATTCAGATGTGCCTGCCAGGCCATGCGTCGCCTCGGCCTCTAGCTGTTGTGCGCGCCGCGGTGGGCCCAGCCGGTGGTGCGGCGTTCCAGCACGCTGAAGATTTCGTACATCAGCATCGCCATGGCGCCTACCACCAAGAGGCCGGCAAAGGCCAGCCCCATCTGCATGGCCGAGCCGGCCGAGATCAGCAGGTAGCCAATGCCCTCATTGGCGGCGGTCATCTCCGACACCGTGGTGCCGACAAAGGCCAGTGTGATCGCCACTTTCAGCGAGGCGTAAAAGTAGGGCAGTGAGCGCGGCAGGCCGACCTTGATCAACACGTCCCAGCGGCGCGCGCCCAGCACGCGCAACACGTCTTCGAGCTCCGGCTCCAGCGTGGCCAGGCCGGTGGCGATGTTCACCATGATGGGAAAGAAGCTGATCAAAAACGCGGTCAGGATGGCCGGGCCCACGCCAATGCCGAACCACACCACCAGGATCGGCACAAAGGCCGCCTTGGGCAGGGCGTTGAAGCCGGTCATCAGCGGGTACACGGCGGCATAGGCCAGGCGCGAACTGCCGATGACAAAGCCGAGCAGCACGCCGACCACAATCGCAATGCCGAAGCCGGTCATGGTGACCCAGAAGGTGCGCCAGGCGTGCGCGGCAATGATGGTCTTGAACTCCCAGAACTGCGCGGCAATGCGCGTCGGGCTGGGGAAGATGAATTCCGACACGTCAAAGGCGCTGCAGGCAAGCTGCCAGAGCAGCACCAGAACGATGAGCAGAATCCAGGGCGACCAGGTTTGTAGTTGTTTGCTATTCATGGGGATGTGCTGCTGGTCGCGGCCTGGGTTGCTGTGCGGTGCGCGCCGATGTGGCCGCGCAGCTCGTGCACGATGTCGGTAAAGGCCGGGGTGTAGGTTAGCTCCAGGTCGCGTGGGCGCGGTAGGTCAATGTGTTTCTTGACCACAAAGCGGCCCGGGCCCATCACATACACCGTGTCGGCCAGAAAAACGCTCTCGCGCAGGTCGTGCGTCACCAGAATCACGTTGAACTGCTGCTCGGTCCAGAGGTCGCGCAGGATGCACCACAGGTCTTCGCGCGTGAAGGCGTCCAGCGCCCCAAAGGGCTCGTCCAGCAAGAGCATCTTGGGCTCGTGGATCAGCGCGCGGCAGATGCTGGCGCGCTGTTGCATGCCGCCGGAAAGCTGCCAGGGAAACTTGTCCTCGTAACCGGCCAGGCCCACCTTTTGCAAGAGCTTGCGGGCCCGCTCCACATATTCGGCGCGCTTGGCCTTGAAGCTGCTGCGGTAGGGCTCGACGATTTCCAGCGGCAAAAGCACATTGTCTACCGTCGTGCGCCAGGGCAAGAGACTGGGCGCCTGAAACGCCATGCCGGAAATTTTCAGCGGGCCGGTGACCGCTTGCCCATCGATATGAATGCTGCCGCGCGTGGGCATCTTTAGCCCCGTGGCCAGCTTCATGAAGGTGGACTTGCCGCAGCCCGAAGGTCCGACGATGGCGATGAACTCGCCCTGTCGCACCTGCAGATCAATCGCCTCGACGGCAAAGTGGTTCGCAGCCGCCAGCTCGGCGTTGTACGCCAGCCAGACGTTTTTGAAATCGACGAAGGGCTTGTCGTTTGATGGTTCAGTTGCCGCCATTACTTCTTGGCCGGCAGCACATTGAGCTCGGCTGCGCTGGGCAGGAAGCTGCCGTTCCACACCGCCTCCGGGTTGACGCGGGTCTTGGTGGCAAAGGCGTCCGATACCTGGCTGGCCATCAGCGCCAGGCGCGGTGCCTTGATCTGGCCGAATCCTTCAGCGCGGGCGTCCGGGCTGTTGATGGCGGTGTCGATGGCGAGCTGCAGGCGACGGGTTTCCAGCTCGACATTGATGATGCCGTCGCGCTGCTTGACGAATTCAATCGCCTCAGCCGGTTTGGCCATGGCGTCCTTCATGCCCTTGGCCGTGGCGACCAGAAAGGCCTTGATGACTTCGGGATGTTCCTTGATGAGCTTGGGTGAGGCGATGATGGCATTGCCATACAGCTTCACGCCAAAGTCGGGGTAGGGCAGCACCACCACATCGGCGGCCTTGACGCCGCGCGCTTCCAGGTTCAAGAGCGAGGTAAAGGTAAAGCCGGTGATGGCATCGACATCGCCGCGCGCCAGCATGGTCTCGCGCAACGGTGGGTCCATCGAGGTCCACTGGAAGCCGCTAATGCCATTGGCCTTGGCAAACACCGGGAAGGCCTTGCGCCCGGCGTCAAACACCGGTGCGCCCAGCTTCTTGCCATTCAAATCTTTGGGCGTCTTGATGCCGGATTTTTTCAGCGCCATGACCGAGGCCGGCGTGTTGTTGTAGACCATCATCACGGCCACCGGTTTGTTGGGTGCGTCTGGGTTGTTGGCGTGGAACTCCATGAGTGCGGCCAGATCGGCAAAGCCCATGTCGTAGGCGCCTGAGGCCACACGGGTGACCGCACCGCCGGAGCCATTGCCCGCGTCCACCGTGACGTCGAGCTTGGCGTCCTTGTAATAGCCCTTGGCGACCGGCGTCAGGAACAGGGCCGAGGGGCCTTCAAAACGCCAGTCCAGCTGGAACTTGATCGGTGTGTTTTGGGCCGACGCCAGACCGGCGAACCACAGGGCAAAAGACAGGGCGCTGGCCTGGAGCACAAAACGTTTATTCATGGCGGTGTTCCCAAAAGAGAGATGACCAGTTTAAAGCAAGAAGAGTGCCGCTCAGGTCGGCTCGAGGTGGGGCAGATAGCTACGCCGCATTTCAACCGCGTCGTTTTGCGAAACCGTCAACTCGCCTGTCTTGAGTCGGAACAGCCGCATCGAATTACCGACCTCCTTGACTTGGCTACTCAGCGACTGTGCCGTTGCAGCGAGCTCTTCCACCATGGCCGCATTTTGTTGGGTCATGGTGTCCATCTGGGCGACTGCTTCATTGATTTGTGCGACCCCCATCGTTTGCTCTTTTGACGTGGACCTGATTTCTTCCAGCACGACTGCGACTTTGTCAACCGCACTCAATGCCACATTCATTCGCTCCAAGGCGATAGTGCTCTGGTTGTTGCCCGCGTCAATGCGTTCATTGGACGTGGTAATCAATTGCTTGATTTCTCTGGCCGCCGATGTAGTGCGCTGTGCCAATGCACGCACTTCGGTTGCCACCACCGCAAACCCGCGCCCCTGGTCTCCGGCTCTGGCGGCTTCCACCGCTGCGTTCAAAGCCAGGATGTTGGTTTGAAATGCTACGCCCTCAATGAGTTGAATAATTTCCGTAATTTTTTTGGAGGAGTCAGAAATCTCCTGCATGGATTTGGCTACCGAAGACACGGCTTCATTGCTGCGGTGGGTGACCTCCTTGGTGTCGTCTGCCAGAAGGTAACCGCGCTGTGCCGACTCCGCGCTTTGCTGAATTGTGCCGTGCATCTGTTCCATGGATGCGGCGGTTTCCTCCAGATTGCTGGCTTGTGATTCGGTTCTTTCTGATAAGTCCTGGTTGCCGTCGGCTATTTCCTGAACCGACATGCCCAATTGGTCCATTTCCTGGCGAACATCACTGACCACGGTACGCAAATTCACGGACATTTGCTTGAGCGCCTGCTGCAGCTGGCCGACTTGCCCAGAGTGCCCTGTCTTTACCGTATGCGACAAATCTCCTGCTGCTAAGTGGTTGGCGTCTGACACCAGCGCTTCCAAGGGCTTCACCGTCAACGACCAGGTGGTCAGCGTGGCCACACACACCGAAAAAATCACGCCCAGCGCAACAAACGGCAAGGACAGGCCCGTGCCCACCATGGCAATAATCAATCCACCCAGCAGAACTTGAATCCAGGCCAGTCTGGCGATCATTCCAGGCTGGAAAAGGCGCCGTGCTTGGCCTGCCATTCCCGTGCGTACCACTTCACCATGCTTCAAGCCGACGCTGCGCGTGCCCCCATTTTGTTCATTGCGCATTTGCGCGTACAACTTCTCCGCGGCCGCCACGGCTTGTAGGCTGGGAACGGTTCGAACCGATAGATAGCCTGTGATTTGCTCGCCATCCAGCATCGGTGTTGCATTGGCCTGGACCCAATAATAATCACCATCTTTGCGCCGATTTTTGACCAAACCGGTCCAGGGCAACTTGGATTGAATGGTGGCCCACATGTCGCGAAAGGCCTCTTCCGGCATATCGGGGTGTCGCACCACATTGTGGGCTTGCCCGAGCAGTTCACCGGTGGTGTATCCGCTCACCTCGACAAAAGCACGGTTGCAGTAGGTAATGCGTCCCTTGAGGTCGGTAACCGATACGAGGGTCTGTTCGTTGGCAAAATGGTACTCACGTTGAGTGACCGGAAGGTTGCTGCGCATGTGTATCCCTTATTTTTGTGTATGGTTGATCAGACTTCATCGGGCCATTATTTGATGCCGCTGAAGGGCTCAAAAACGCTGATCTGACACGCGTCAATTTTGTGAATCAACTCAATATTAACAAACAAAGCTACAATTTCACAACTCAACTGGCTTTATTTAGTGCCAAGGGAAGACCATGAAAAAGATTCCTGACAAGCCCTATTTTTCGGCCAGCGAAGTGGCAGCCCTGCTACTTGTGAGCACCAACAGTGTTCGCGTGTGGTCCAACAAAGGCATGCTGAAAACCGAGTTGACCTTGGGTGGACATCGTCGCTTTCCCCGAAGCGAGATCGAGCGCTTGGTGGATGAGCGGCAAACGCGATCCAACCGGGAAAAGCCAGACGTCTCGCGGATTCTGATCATCGATGACGACGAGGTGTTCACAGAGATTCTGACGCTGGGCCTTGAACAGGCCATGCCCGAGGCCTTGGTTATGGTTGCTGCAGATGGATTTAGCGGTGGGATGTTGGCAAGGGGAAAGACGCCGGAACTCGTCTTGCTGGATTTGCGCATGCCTGGCCTCGATGGTTTTCAGGTCTGCAAAATGCTGAAGGCGGATGCCGCCACTTGTCACATTCGAATCATCGCGATATCGGGTGATTACAGCGAAGAGCTTGGGCAACGCGTTCGCGATGTGGGCGCTGAAGGACTCTTGCTGAAGCCCGTGCATATGCCCACCCTGCTAGAGGCTATCCGCGGTTCCTTTTGGCTTGAAAATGCCACGGCAGAGAGTTAAAGGCTTTGGCTTGGGGCTCACGCTGTGAACAGTGGTTCAGTCTGATGGTTTAACGCTGCCTTGCCTGTATGCGCGCCTGCGCTTCGGCAAAGCCCTGAATCACCAAGGCTGCCAGTTTGAGGCAGATGCTTTCGGATTCGGCATGCTCTAAGGCCTCGCACAAGCTCCCCAGTTGCATGGCTCCGACCGCGCGCGATGAGGATTTGAGTTTGTGAGCAAGTTCGGTAATGACTGTAGCCTGCTCGGCGATGGCGGCTTTGCGGATGGCTTCCACCATTGCAACCGCTGTCAGTAGGTACTTTTCCAGCAAGCGATCCTGGGTTGCCAAGTTGTCACCCACCAGGCATTGCAGCGCATTTTCATCCCACATTGCCACCAGCTCACTGAAATATGCGACGCACTTCAAACGCTACGCCCAGGCCGGTATGGTCTTGGTGAACCTGCCAACGGCCGGCGTGGATTACCATGTTCCCTTTGGCGGTCGCAAGGGCAGCAGCTATGGCCCGCGCGAACAGGGTAGCTACGCCAAGGAGTTCTACACCACGGTAAAGACGGCCTATTCACTCGCCTGATCCAACCGCTTCCTATGAATAACTGCCTGAAGCCATAGGCCAGACCCTAAGCGGCGCTCAGCAGGTCTAGCAGGCTGCGGGCGATGACCTTGGTGGCGCGACGCAGGTCGTTGAGGTCCAGATTTTCATCGGCGCGCTTGGCGTTGGATTCGAGCACCGTGCGCGGACCGGCACCGTAAATCACGCCGGGTATGCCGGCCTCGCAGAAGATGCGCACATCGGTGTAAAGCGGTGTTCCCAGGGCGGGAATGGCCTCGCCAAACACATCGCTGGCGTGCTTTTGCAGGGCATCTACCAGCGGCTTGTTGCCAGGCAGGGGCTTGAGGGCATTGGCCAGCAGGATGCGCTTGATGTCCACGCTAACGCCCGGGGTCTGGGCAGCGGCCTCCGTGATGACCTGGCGGATATTGGCTTCCACTTCTGCCGGGTTCTCTTCCGGAATCATGCGGCGATCCAGCTTGAGCGTGACACGCCCCGGCACCACATTGGTATTGGTGCCGCCTTCAATCATGCCGACGTTCAGATACGGGTGGGTGATGCCCTCTACCTTCGACGTGACCTGTTGGTACAGCCTGTTCTGCGCATACAGCGCGGTGAGAATTTTGGTCGCAGCCTGCAGCGCGTCGATGCCCGAAGCTGGAATGGCCGCATGCGCCATCTTGCCGTGCACCGTGACCTCCATCTGCAGGCAACCGTTGTGTGCAGTGATCACCTGGTAGCTAAAACCGGCGGCAATCATCAGGTCGGGCTTTGTTAGTTTGTTTTGAAGTAGCCAGGCCGGGCCGACCTCGCCGCCAAATTCTTCGTCATACGTAAACAGCAGTTCCACGTTGCCATTGAGCTTGGCGTCCAGAGACTCCAGCGCGCGCACGGCAAAGGCGTAGGTAGAGAAGTCGCACTTGCTCACCGCTGCAGCGCGGCCGTAGATTTTGCCTTTGTCGATTTCGCCGCCGTAAGGCTTGTGAGTCCAGCCTTCTCCCGGAGGCACGACATCGCCATGGGCATTCAGCGCGATGGTGCGGCCCTCTCCATACTTGCGACGCACGATGAGGTTGGTGATGGTTTGCAGGCCCGCGGCCTTGACTAGGTCTGCGGGTACCGCATGGCGCTCGGTTTGCAGGCCCATCGCGTCGAGCAGGTCGGCGGCGCGCTCGGCATGCGGCGCGTTGTTGCCGGGCGGGGTGTCGGTGGGAACCTGGATCAGTTGTTGCAGAAACACCACCTGTTCGTCGAAGTGGGCGTCGATCCAGGCGTCTAGTTGTGCGTAGGAGTTCATGGTGTTTTGTGTGTTGAAAAGTTTTTCTTGCCCAGCGCTGGCGCCGCTAGTTCCCAGCGCCGGAGCTGCCGTGGTCCAGTTCTGTCGCCAACCGTTCAAGCAGATGATCAAACGCTTCCACCGCCAATTGCATGTCGTCGCTGGTGGTGGACTCCAGCGGGTTGTGGCTGATACCCGCGTTCTGGCCGCGCACAAACAACATGGCTTGGGGCAGCAGTTCGTGCAGCTTCATGGCGTCGTGTCCCGCCCCGCTGGGCATGCGATACAGCGGCAGGCCCAGCGCCTCCACGGCGGCTTCCCAGCGCTGTTGCCAGGCGGGTGCACTGGGTGCGGCGCTGGCGCGCAGGGTTTCGGTCAAGTGGAGCTGCAGACCGCGAACCTCGGCTATTGCTTGGGCCCTGGCCAGCACATCGGCAGCCAGGGCATCGCGTTGCGTATCGGTGGGCG
>Ga0007801_10000080_pt1 | contig 26346 bp, 17 predicted proteins | sample CryBogmetaGMA2M_FD_60372 | JGI IMG/M metagenome (GOLD analysis project Ga0007801, IMG submission 60372) | Freshwater microbial communities from Crystal Bog, Wisconsin, USA - MA2M | ecosystem: Environmental > Aquatic > Freshwater > Lake | place: Crystal Bog, Wisconsin, USA | collected 2009-07-06
GTCAAGCACAACGCCGACAACGCCCGCGAGGCCAATCAGCTCGCCGCCCATGCGTGCGAGGTTGCGGCCCGGGGTGGCAATGTGGTGGGCAAGGTGGTGGACACCATGAAGGAAATCAACAGCTCCTCGCGCCGGATTTCGGACATTATTTCGGTCATCGACGGCATCGCCTTTCAGACCAATATCCTGGCCCTCAATGCCGCCGTGGAAGCGGCCCGTGCCGGTGAGCAGGGACGCGGCTTTGCCGTTGTGGCCAGTGAGGTGCGCTCGCTGGCCGGGCGTTCGGCTGAGGCGGCCAAGGAAATCAAACTGCTGATCAATGCCAGCGTGGAGCGGGTGGGCCAGGGTACGGCCCTGGTCGATGAAGCCGGCAGCACCATGAGCGAAGTGGTCGCATCCATCCGGCGCGTCACGGACATGATGGGCGACATCAGCGCGGCCAGCAACGAACAGGCGTCGGGTGTGGCCCAGGTGGGCGATGCGGTCACGCAAATGGATCGCGTAACGCAACAGAATGCCGCCCTGGTGGAACAGATTGCCGCCGCCGCCAGCGGCCTGAAGGCACAGGCCGGCGATCTGGTCCATGCGGTGTCCGTCTTTCAACTCGACGAAGGGCAAAGCCGGTCCTTGCTCGCACTCACCTAACTCGCAGCGCTCAGGCTTGCGGCTCCCCCTCGCCGCGCGCCCTGGCCTGCTCCTGCAGACGCAGCACGCGGCGCTGCACCTTGCCGGTGGTGGTCATGGGCAGGGCGTCGACAAACTCGATTTCCTTGGGGTATTCATAGGGCGCCAGCAGGCCCTTTACATGCAACTGCAAGGCTTTGGTGATCTCTGCATGCAGCTCCGCACGTGCGCTGCTGCTGTTGCCGCAGGCGGCCAGGGCGTCGGGCGCCAGCACCACATAGGCCTTGACCACGGCGCCGCGCTCGGCGTCGGGCTTGGGCACCACGGCGGCATTGGCCACGGCAGGGTGTTTGACCAGGCAGTTCTCGATCTCGCCCGGACCAATGCGGTAGCCGGAGGACTTGAAGATATCGTCGCTGCGACCCTGGTACCAAAGATAGCCCTGGTCATCGCGCACCGCCAGGTCGCCAGTGCGACACCAGTCGCCGGTGAACTTCTCCTGGGTGGCGGCATCGTTCTTCCAATAGCCCAGAAAAAAGATCGGGTCCGGATCGCCATGGATGTCAAAGCGGTTCAGCGCCACATCGCCCGGCACACCCACCGCGCATTCGCATCCGTCCTCGTCAATCACCGCCACCCGGTGGCCGGGATAGCCCATGCCCATGCTGCCGGGTTTGGCAGGCCAACCCAGCCGGTCAGAGACGCCCAAACCGCCGCCGGGCCGCCCCAAGGCGGTTTGCGCCCCCTTGGGGGGCAGCGCAGCACGCGCAGCGGCAAGCGTGGGGGCAAAATTCCCGACGATGTAGTTGATTTCCGTTTGGCCAAACATTTCATTGGGTGTGATGCCGAGCTGCTGCTCGCAATAGCCAAACACCGCATCGCCCATGGCCTCACCGGCGCTCATCAGGGCCTGCAGCTGCAAGCCGTACTGCGCCTGCACCGTTTTACGCTTTGTTCCAGGGCAGGCCTTCATCATGGACTTGATGGCGGTTGGAAACAAAAACGTGTGCGTCACGCCGCAGCGCCCCATCAATTCGAGCGCACCCTGCGGATCAAAGCGCCCGGAGTGGGCGACGATGGTGCAACCAAAATACAGCGTGGGCAGCAAGGCGTCCATCAGGCCGCCGGTCCAGGCCCAGTCGGCGGGCGACCAGAACACCGCCTTGGAATCGGCGTTGTCTACCCCATCAAAGCCAAACCAGTTCTGGCTGCAGACAAAGCCGCTCAGGTTGCCAATCAGCGCGCGGTGTGCAAGCAGCGCGCCCTTGGGGTTGCCGGTGGTGCCGCTGGTGTAGATCAGGATGGCCGGATCATCGGCAGCACTGTCCACCGGCTCAAAGATCGGTGCGGCCGCACGCAGCGCCTCGGCGTAATTGACCTCGGCCACCTCCTGCGTGGCGTACAACATGCCCACGCCGATCACGTTGTGCAACAAGGGGCAGTCACCACGCACCAGGCGCAGCCCTGGCAAGGCCAGCGCGTCGGCAATCACCAACACCGCCTCGCTGTTTTGCAGCCGGTATTCCAAAGCTTCCGGGCCAAACAGCATCGACAGCGGCATGGCCACCGCCCCCATTTGCAGCACGGCCATGTAGGCGACAGCCGTCTCGAAGCGTTGCGGCATCACAATCGCCACCCGGTCGCCGCGCTGAACGCCCAGGCCAGCAAGAACATGGGACAAGCGATTGGCCTGCTCCTGCAGCTCGGCGTAACTCCAGGCGGCCTGCGGCGCGCCGTCGGCGTAGCTGCGGATGGCGACACGAGTGGCCGCATCCGGACGCTCGGCCCAGCGCTGGCTGCAGACCTGGGCAATGTTGAATTGCGCCGGCACCTGCCAGCGAAAACTGCTGTGCAGGCGGCGATAGCCCTCGGGCAGGGTCTCAGTGATCACCTTGGTGACATGGGCAGGACGAGGGGACACGGCGCTTCTCCTTATGATTGCCCGAATGTACCAAGTCAAACGAAGTTTCAAGAGCGAATTTATCCCTGTGCGCGGGCTCCGCTACCACGTCCAGGTCTGGGGCGAGCCGACACCGGGCAAGACACCGCTGGTGATGGTGCATGGCTGGATGGATGTGGCTGCCAGTTACCAGTTTGTGGTGGACGCGCTGGCGGCCGACCTCTACGTGATCGCCCCGGACTGGCGCGGCTTTGGCCAGACCGCTGTGACGGATGTAGACCACTTCTGGTTTCCGGACTATCTGGCCGATCTGGACTTTTTGCTGGACCACTACGCCCCGCAACAGGCCGTCAACCTGGTGGGCCACAGCATGGGCGGCAATATCGTCATGATGTACGCCGGGGTGCGGCCCGAGCGGGTGCGCCGCCTGATCAATCTGGAAGGCTTTGGTATGCCCGCCACCGTGCCGGCCCAGGCGCCGGGCCGCTATGCGCGCTGGATGGATGAGCTCAAGGCGCTGCACCAGGGAGCGCGCGATATGCGCCACTATGACAGCCTGGAGGCCGTGGCCCAGCGCCTGATGCGCACCAATCCGCGCTTGGGTACCGACAAGGCGCATTGGCTAGCCGGCCACTGGGCCCGAGAAAGTGCCCCGGGCCAATGGCAAATCCTGGGCCATCCGGCCCACAAACTCAGCAACGCCCAGCTCTACCGGGTGGAAGAGGTGCAAGAAATCTTCAAACGCATCACGGCTCCGGTGCTATCCGTAGAGGCCTCGGACAACAGCATGGACTTTTGGTGGAAGGGAACCTACAACTTGCCCGAATTCCATGAACGCATCAAGGCCGTGCCGCAGCTGGAAACCGCCCACATTGCCAATGCCGGCCACATGCTGCACCACGACCAACCCGAGCAGTTGGCCGCGCTGATCGAGCGCTTTATTGATTAAGGCGTTCGCCGGGCCGCCCCAAGAACGACCGCACCCCCGGGGGGCCAGGCAAAGCGTGTTCTGGGGGCAAGCACCTCTAAGCGTGAGAAAATGCGGCATTAACGAACCGCACACCTCAAGAAAAGAACATCATGGAAATCGAACGCAGCAACCTCATCGGCACCACCCTCAACGACCTGAGCGCCCGAGCGCTGGCGTTACGGGGGTATCTTTGACTACGATGCCAAATCAGAGCGCCTGCGCACGGTAAACGCCAGCCTGGAAGATCCGACGGTCTGGAACGACCCCAAGAAGGCCCAGGAACTGGGCAAGGAAAAGAAAATGCTCGACGGCGTGGTCCTCACGCTGAACCAGCTGGAGAGCGAACTCTCCGACAACACCGAGCTCTACGAGATGAGCCGCGAAGACGACGATGAGGCGGGCCTGATCACCATTGAGGGCGAGACCGCCAAGCTGGCCAAGATCATCGAAGACCTGGAATTCCGGCGCATGTTCAACAATCCGGCCGACCCCCTGCCCTGCTTTCTGGACATCCAGGCCGGCGCCGGCGGCACGGAAGCCTGCGACTGGGCCAGCATGTTGCTGCGCCAGTACCTGAAATACGCCGAGCGCAAGGGTTTCACCGCCACCGTGGAAGACCTGACCGATGGCGACACGGCAGGTATCAAGGGCGCCACCATCAAGATCGACGGCGAATACGCCTTTGGCCTGTTGCGCACCGAGACCGGTGTGCACCGCCTGGTGCGCAAGTCACCCTTCGACTCCTCGGGCGGACGCCACACCAGCTTTGCCAGCGTTTTCGTCTATCCCGAAATTGACGACACGATTGAGATCGACATCAACCCGGCCGATGTGCGGGTGGACACCTTCCGCGCCAGCGGCGCCGGTGGCCAGCACATCAACAAGACCGATTCGGCCGTGCGCCTGACCCACATCCCGACCAATATCGTGGTGCAGTGCCAGGACGGACGCAGCCAGCACGGCAACCGCGAGGTGGCCTGGAAGCGCCTGCGTAGCCGTCTGTACGACTTTGAGATGCGCAAGCGCCAGGCCGAACAGCAAAAGCTGGAAGACACCAAGACCGACGTCGGCTGGGGCCACCAGATCCGCAGCTACGTGCTGGACAACAGCCGCATCAAGGACCTGCGCACCAATGTCGAAGTCTCGGCGACGCAAAAGGTGCTGGACGGCGACCTGGATGTGTTCATTGAAGCCTCGTTGAAGCAGGGCGTATGAGTTTGAGCGAAGCGGCAAGCGTGGGGGCTCCATCGGCGCCGGGCCGCCCCAAGCCGATGACGGCCTCCTCGGGAGGCAGCGCAACACGCGAAGCGGCAAGCGTGGAGGCCCTTATCTTCGACATGGACGGCACCATGGTCGACTCCATGCCTTCGCATGCCCAGAGCTGGGGCGAACTGGCGCGTCGTCACGGCATTGAAGTCGACCTGCCCGAGCTGATGCGCCGCACCACCGGTCGCACCGGTCTGGAGTGCATGCGCATACTGTTCGAGCGTGAACTGAGTGATGCCGAGGCGCTGGCCTATGTGCAGGAAAAGGAAACGCTGTACCGCGAGATTTTTGCGCCGAAGTTTGCGGAGGTACTTGGCTTTAGCGCCTTTGCCGAAGCCGCCAGGGAACGCGGCCTGCAGATCGGTGTCGGCACCGCCGGAGACCGGCACAACGTCGCCTTTGCCTACGCCCACCTCAAGCTGCGCCCCCTTCCCGCTGTGGCCGTGGGCGGTGACGAAGGCCTGCCCGGCAAGCCAGAACCCGCCATTTTTCTGGAAGTGGCGCGCCGCCTCGGAGTGTCACCGGCGCACTGTATTGTGTTTGAAGACGCTCCGCTGGGCATCGAGGCCGCCCGGCGCGCCGGTATGCGGGCCGTGGGCATCTGCACCGGACACTCAGCCGCTGAACTGGCGGGCGAGCATGTGCTGGCCCATGCGAAGAATTTCACCGAATTAATGAACAACCGATTTTTGGAGAAACACCATGTTGCAAAGCCTTAAAGGCGATGGTGCGCCCGCCGCGCCGACCACGGTTCTGCGCGAAGCCTACAGCGCACCGGCCTTCTGGATTGACACGGTAGACCTGTGCTTTGACCTCGATCCGGCCAAGACCCGCGTCCTCAACAAGATGACGCTGCGCCGCAACCCGGATGTGGCGCCACAGGCGCTGCGTCTGGACGGCGAAGAGCTGAACCTGGCCCGCGTGCTGGTCAATGGCGCCGGCACCTCGTTCAAGATGGACGGCGACAAACTGGTGCTGGAAAATCTGCCCGAAGGACCCGAGCCCTTTGCGCTGGAAATCTTCACCACCTGCATGCCGGCCAAGAACACCAAGCTGATGGGCCTGTACGTCAGCAACGACTCCTTCTTCACCCAGTGCGAAGCAGAAGGTTTCCGCCGCATTACCTACTTCCTGGACCGCCCGGACGTAATGTCGAGCTACACCGTCACGTTGCGCGCCGACAAGGCCAAGTTCCCGGTGCTCTTGAGCAACGGCAATCTGGTCGAGCAAGGCAGCTTGGAAGACGGCCGCCACTTTGCCAAGTGGGCCGATCCGCACAAAAAACCCTGCTACCTGTTTGCCCTGGTGGCCGGCCAGCTGGTCAGCCGCGAGCAGCGCATCAGCTCCCGCACTGGCAGCGACCATCTGCTGCAGGTCTATGTGCGCCCCGGCGACCTGGACAAGACCGAGCACGCCATGAACTCGCTGATGGCGTCTGTCGTCTGGGATGAGGCGCGCTTCGGCCTGCCACTGGACCTGGAGCGCTTCATGATTGTGGCCACCAGCGACTTCAACATGGGCGCCATGGAGAACAAGGGCCTCAACATCTTCAACACCAAATACGTGCTGGCGAACCAGGCCACGGCCACCGATGTGGATTACTCCAACATCGAAAGCGTGGTCGGCCACGAGTATTTTCACAACTGGACCGGCAACCGCATCACCTGCCGCGACTGGTTCCAGCTGTCGCTGAAAGAAGGCCTGACCGTTTTCCGCGACCAGGAATTCAGCCAAGACCTGTGCGCCGACCCCAGCGCCCGCGCCGTCAAGCGCATTGAGGATGTGCGCGTGCTGCGCACCAGTCAGTTCCCGGAAGACGCCGGCCCCATGGCGCACCCGGTGCGGCCCGACAGCTATATCGAAATCAACAACTTCTACACCGTCACCATTTACGAAAAAGGTGCGGAAGTGGTGCGCATGATGCAGACGCTCGCGGGTGCGCCGGGGCTTTCCGGACGCAAGGGCTTTGAGCGCGGCATGAAGCTGTACTTCGAACGCTTTGACGGCCAGGCCGTCACTTGCGACGACTTCGCCTCGTCGATTGCCGAAGCCAACCCCGAATCCCCACTGGCCAAGCTGCTGCCCCAGTTCAAGCGCTGGTACAGCCAGGCCGGCACACCACGTGTGAGCGCCCGCGGCGAATACCACGCCGAATCACAGCGCTACACCCTGCACTTCAGCCAGAGCTGCGCGCCCACCGCTGGCCAGGCCGACAAGCTGCCCTTCGTCATCCCGATCAGCCTGGGCCTGCTGGGTGCGGCCAGCGGTTCCGCCCTGCCCTTGCATGTGGTGGGCGGTGGCGTTGTGCCCGAGGCCAGCCACCTGTTCGTGATGACCGGCTCCGATGAATCCATCACCTTTGAGAATGTGCTGGAGGAGCCTGTGCCTTCCATCCTGCGCGGTTTCTCGGCACCGGTGCTGCTGGACTTTGAGTACAGCGACGCCCAGTTGCTGACCCTGTTGGCCCATGACCCCGATGCCTTCAACCGCTGGGAGGCCGGTCAGCGTCTGGCGGTTCGCAGCGCACTGGCTGCCATCGCCTCGGGCGACAGCACGGGCAGCGTGCTGAACGCGGCCTATCTGGAAGCCATGCGCACCGTGCTGCGCCACCCCACGCTGGACGCCGCGTTCAAGGAGCTGGTGCTGACCCTCCCCAGCGAAACCTACCTCGCCGAGCAACTGGAACAGGTTGACCCGCAGCGCATCCATGCGGTGCGCGAAAGCATGCGCTTGCAACTGGCCACCGTCCTGTTGGCTGATTGGGAATGGGCATTTGCGATGCACCAGGACAATGGCGCTTACCGCCCCGACCCCCTTTCCAGCGGCCGCCGCGCCCTGGCCGGTATGGCGCTCAACTTCCTGTGCCTGGCTGCCACCCAAAGCGGTGAAGCGATCTGGCCCGGCAAGACGCTGCAGCGCTTCAAGGATGCGGGCAATATGACCGACCGCTTCAACGCACTGCAGGCCCTGGTCAGCAGCGGTCACGAGCTGGCTACTGGCGCATTGGCGCGCTTCCACGCCCTGTTCAAGGACGAAGCGCTGGTGCTGGACAAGTGGTTTGCGCTGCAGGCCGGCGCGCCGGACCGTGGCGGCAACGTGCTGCCCGCCGTGCGCCAGTTGATGACGCACCCCGACTTCAATCTGCGCAACCCGAACCGGGCACGCAGCGTGATCTTCAGCTACTGCAGCGCCAACCCCGGCGGTTTCCACCGTGCGGACGCAGCCGGCTATGTGTTCTGGAGCGAGCGCGTGATCGAACTCGACGCCACCAACCCGCAAGTGGCCGCCCGCCTGGCGCGCGCCATGGACCGCTGGAAGCGCCTGGCCGAGCCCTATCGCAGCGCTGCTTGCGAGGCGCTCAAGCGCGTCGCCGCCAAGACGGATTTGAGCAACGATGTGCGCGAAGTCGTCGCTCGCGCCCTGGCAGATTGATAAACCAAGGAAGGAAAAACATGTCACCGAAAATTTCACTGACCCGTTATCTGGTCGAAGAGCAACGCCGGGACGGCACCATTCCGGCGCAGCTGCGGCTGCTGCTGGAAGTGGTGGCGCGCGCCTGCAAGAGCATCAGCCTGGCTGTCAACAAGGGCGCCCTGGGTGGCGTGCTGGGTGTGGCCGAGGCCGAGAGCGAAAACATCCAGGGCGAGATCCAGAAGAAGCTGGACATCATTGCCAACGATGTGCTGATCGAAGCCAACGAATGGGGCGGCCATCTGGCGGCCATGGCCAGCGAGGAAATGGAAGGCATACACGTGGTGCCCAATCGCTACCCGCAGGGCGAGTACCTGCTGCTGTTTGATCCCCTGGACGGCTCCAGCAACATCGACGTCAATGTCAGCATTGGCACCATCTTCAGCGTGCTCAAAAAGCCAGAAGGCGCGGGCGTATCCGAACAAGACTTTTTACAGGCCGGCACCAAGCAGGTCGCGGCCGGCTACTGCATTTATGGCCCGCAAACCACGCTGGTGCTGACCGTTGGCGACGGTGTGTCCATGTTCACCCTGGACCGCGAGCAGGGTTCCTTTGTGCTGACCCAGAAGGACATGCGCATCCCGGAAGACACCAAGGAATTTGCCATCAACATGAGCAATATGCGGCACTGGGACGAGCCGGTGAAGCGCTACATCGACGAATGCCTGGCTGGTCAGACCGGCCCACGCGGCAAGGATTTCAACATGCGCTGGATTGCCAGCATGGTGGCCGACGTGCACCGCATCCTGACCCGTGGCGGCGTCTTCCTCTACCCCTGGGACAAGCGCGAACCGGGCAAGCCCGGCAAGCTGCGCCTGATGTACGAAGCCAACCCCATGGGCTGGATCGTGGAACAAGCCGGCGGCGCAGCCAGCACCGGCACCCAGCGCATCCTGGACATAGAACCCAACCAGTTGCACCAGCGCGTCAGTGTGATTCTGGGTTCCAAGAATGAGGTGGAGCGCGCCGCCAGCTATTTCACGCCGTTATAATCTCGGGCTTAGTGCCGCTTTAGCTCAGTTGGTAGAGCAGCTCCTTCGTAAGGAGAAGGTCGACAGTTCGATTCCGTCAAGCGGCACCAATAGACACAAGGGTTAGCAGGTAAGTGACTGCTAACCCTTTCTTGTTTCCACACCCTCATACCTGCGGTGTGCCGCCATCGGTACATTGTTTTGTACCAATCGAACCCGGCAAGGCCTGCCGTCCCACAGAAGACAACGGCGGACATGATGGCATGGTCACCTCCAAGGGTTCGGCGAACATCTCGGCCTTTAACTCTGAGTGGGAAAGTGTTTTCATGGTTTTGGTTTCCAAGTGCGTGAGGGCTTGGGATGTGGCGGTCAATTTCGCAATGAATACGCTTTGGCCTTTGGTCAGCCAGCGGTATCGGTTTTCATGATGCTTGCGGGTCGGGCTGATCCGCAGGACTGAAGATGGCGATGGCGGAGTGCTAGGCTGGGGCCAAACTGGTTACTGTGCTGCTGACGCTGCTTCTCGGAACCGCGCCAGGGCTTCGCGGAATCTCCATGCGGCCATTGCTGGCGCAGGCTTCACGCGCATGGGTGTGGTCTTGAATCGCTGTTCGGCGGCTTGGGTCACACCCAGCCCCAATGCGGGCAACACGTCATCCGCCAATTGCCATTGACTGATACGGCCCAATGACCCTTCAAATCTTCTGACAATGGGTGTAAGCCCCATCCCGGCAGGTTCATATCCCGGTCACAGGTAGCCCACGCGAACTGCGTTTGTTTGACCACCATGTCGGCCCCAAGTCCCAGTAGAACTGGAGCATGGCAGTGTTGACCGCGACGGCAGCTTTAAGCTGAACTTGGCGAAAGCGGACTTTCAGTTCGCCCAGCCATTGCCGGTAGTCGGCTGTGTGGAGCGTCACTTCAGAACTCATACCCCAGCCCCCCCAGCTTCTGCCGGATCAACTGGTCAAGCTCTGAGCCCTTTGCCATCTGCTCCCCCAGTTTCTCGGTCAACTGCTGCATCTTGGTGGCGAGGTTCATCGCCGCCAGGCGCCATTTGGTCGGGTTGGCCTCTTAGCCGTAGATCGACACGTCGCCGATCTTGCCGCCATGCGCTTCAATGAATCGCTCGGACTGCACAAACATGCCGCCCGAGCCGCAGCAGGGGTCGTAGACCTTGCCGGTGTGCGGGTTGAGTACGGCCACCAGGGTCTTGACGATGCTGGCCGGGGCGTAGAACTGCCCGCCGCGCTTGCCCTCGGGCATGGTTGTCCTCTTTGCTTCCAGTCGATTAAATATTCGATAGCCTGATGGATGGCCCTATTTTGATCGCCCTTGTCACTGCCCCAGTGGCATCCACTGCGATTCCCCAGGCAGTTTGCGCCGGTGCCGCAGGGTCAGCGCGGCGCACCGAACAGCAGCGCCTGCTGACCCAGCTCGGGCAGCAGGCGACTGGCCAGGCGCAGTTGCGAAAGCAGCAGGCTCTGAGCCTCCAGAGCGTCATCGGGCGCGGCCGTGCTGGCACCGGGCGCGCTGCGGCGCACCACCGGCAGACGCGGATGCTCCAGCAGTTGCGACAGACTCTGCAGCCCCTGTTGCAGCTGCTCGGCGACCTGGCGGGTAGGCGCGTCCAGCCTGCCCACCTCGATCTCGCCGCGGTGTGCGCCCAGCGCCGAGAGAAAATTCAGCAGCATGTGCGACAGCACCACAAATTGAGCGCAGGCGGCCTCGTTCAGGCGCGTGCCGGCAGGCTCCTTGCGCATCGCGCCAAAGGCGTTGGCCAGCGCAGCGTCGGCGTTGTGCGCATTGCGGCGCGCCAGCCGGTAGGCCAGGTGGTCCTGCTTGCCGTCCTGGTACTGCAGCAGGATTTCATGCAGATAACCGGCCTGGGCGCGCAGGGCCTGCGCCGCCAGGTGCGGCAGCTGGCGCGCCTGCCAGTTGGGCAGCACCAACCAGGCCGCCAGCGCCGATATCGCGCTGCCCAGTGCGGCATCCAGCAGCCGCGCCGGAATCACGCCCTGCGACATACCCATCTGGTGAAAGCTCAGCAGCACCAGCGCGGTGATGGCGGCCGTGGCGCCGCGCAGGTCGGTCTGGCGTTTACCGATAAACAGGGCGCCGGCCAGCACCATGCAGCCGGCCTGCAGCAAGGCCCCGGGAAACAGCCGGATCAGCGCCCACCCCAGCGCCAGGCCCACCACAGTGCCAACCGCGCGTTGCACAGCCCGGCTCAACGTAGCGGCAAAGTGGGGCTGGCTGGTGAACACCACCGTCAACAAGATCCAGTAGCCGTGCGGATCGTGGGTGGCGCGCATCACCGCGAAGGCCACCAACAAGGCCAGGGAAAGGCGCAGGGCATGGCGCATTAGGGGGGAGCGCAGGTTCAACTGGGCACGCACCCGGCCCCAGGCCTCGCCCAGGCTACGTGGCTTGCGGTCAATCAGACTCAGGTCGGGGGCCACACCACCATGGCGCATGGCGCTGGCAAATACGCTGGCCAGACTGGTCAGGTTGTCGCCCAGCGCATGCAGAGCGCTCAAGGGCCGCTGCAACGCGGGCGCAGCTTGCGATGCGTCCAGAAATTGCATGGCGCTTTGCATGTCTTCAATCGCCCGGGCGGTCGTGCCGGCATGTTGCGCCCGGCTGCGATCCCGTATGGCCCGCGCAAACTTGTGCGCCTGCTCGCCCAGCACGCTGAGCACGCGCTGGCAGCGGTAGAGCGCGTCGGAACGCGGAAAGGCCTCGGCCAGCACGGCATAGCTTTCGTGTGAGGAGCTGACGCGCTCGTGGATGTCCTGTGCAGCCAAGTATTGGCGCATGGCCTCCTGCATCCAGGCCGGCGGCTCGCCAGAGCCCAAGCGACTCAACAGGCTCTCCTTGGTGGCGTTCAGCGCATCCACCACGCGACCGTTGTGCAGCGCGAGTTGCAGTCGGCGACCGGCCAGGTCGATGTCGCTGACCGGCTCCAGCAGCTGCGCCTTCAGACGCAGGTATTCACCCAGCAGGGCATAGAGTTGCGACAGGCGATGGCGCACCGTCGGCCGTGGCCAGGCGGCGGCCCAGCACAGCGACACCAGACCGTACCAGGCGGCACCACCCAGCAAATAGGGGGCGACCTCGAGCGCCTGGTCGCGGTTGTTTTGCGCCGACAGCGCGGTGTAGATAAACAGCACCAAGGCGCCAAAGGCAATCGCCCGGTAGCGCTCGCCTAAAGCGCCCAGCATGGTCAGCACAAAGGCCGACAACGCCAGCACCGCCGCCAGCGTCACAAACGATGGCAATGCCGCCCAGACGGCGGCGGCCACCAGGGCAAAGGCGCCCAGGCTTAGCAGCTGTGCCTTCAGGCGTCCGCTCCAGTTGTCGTCAGTTTCGGTGAAGGCGCTGGCCAACACGCCCAGCACCACCGGCATCAGCTCGTCCTGCCACTCGGCCTGCCAGCCCAGCGCCAGCACGCAGCCCAGGGCCAGCAGGGCCTGCGCGCCGCGGATGACACCCTCGTGGTTGAGGGCTCGTTTCCAGTTTGCTATCCAGTGGTCGTTCACGCTTGGGGGCCTTGTTGTCCTGAAGCCCTGCACCATAGCAGCATGCGGGTTGCAGCAACCCAGCGAGGCGGCTGTTCATCCCTGGCAAGAAGCGCATCACGAAGGTAGGCCTTAACAGGTTTGCCACATTACGAACACTCATTAACACAGCATGCAAGCAAAGATAAAACCGCGCAAAATCAAAGCGTTAGCGGTAAAAATCAGGGTGAAAGAAAAGTCTACACTCGGGTCGCGCTGCATTCACCCATTCAGTCGCCCACTGCAACTCTGACCGGGTCGGTTCGCCACTGGGCACTGGGTATTGGGCACTGGGTATTGGGCTTTTGGTGCTTTCGGATTTTTCGAGTCTTTCGAGTTTATTGCAGGGCGGCTTCCGCTTGACTTCCACAAACTATCTCACCACACGTCAAGCGGCCGAGCTTCTTGGCATCTCACTTTCGACGGCTCAGCAATGGGTGGAACGCGGCATGTTGAAAAGCTGGAAAACCGAGGGCGGTCACCGGCGCATCCTCCAGTCCTCGGTGGCCGAGCTGATGGAGTCCAGGCGAGCGGCTGCGGCGCAGGCGCAAGCGCCCTACACCATGCCAGTTCTGATAGTCGAAGACGATCCGCATCTGGTGGAGTTGTATGAGGACCATATGAGCCAGTGGCCCTTTCCCGTCACGGTTTATGTGGCACCGAATGGCTACGAGGCGCTGATCCTGGCCGGCGAGGTGCAACCCAAGCTGCTGGTCTGCGACCTGCGCCTGCCCGGTGTCAACGGCTTCAACATCGTGCGCGGGCTGTGCCAGGTAGAGCGCTTCAAGGACATGGGCATCGTCGTGGTGTCGGGACTGCCGCTGGCCGAGATCAACGCGCACGGCGGCCTGCCCGAACGTGTGACGGTCATGGCCAAGCCGGTGGCCTATGACAAACTCCAAACCCTGGCCGAAGGCTTGTGGAAGGCGGCCAGCGGGATTAGCACCTGAATCTGAGGATCAATCCTCAGATTTTTTGAGAGTTTGCTTTTGCAGCATTTTCATGAAATGATAAAAACGTCGAGATTTTTTTCGGCGCTTTCTATCCATTCATACCATGCATCCCCTCCGTTCATTGCGCCACCAACTGGGATGGCTGGCCCTGGCATCTGGGTTTATTGCCCTGATCATGTCGGCGGTGGTGGCATTTACCTTGCTGCAAAGACGCGAAATCAAAAGCAGTTTTGAAGACCGCGGGGATTCGCTGGCCGGCCTGGTGTTCCAGTTCGACCGTGAATTTCTGCGCCTGCGCCAGGCCATGTTGCTGGCATTGCAGCAGCCCGGCAACCTGGACCGAGACACGCTCTCCCTGCGCTATGACATCCTGAGCAGCCGGGTGGAACTGGTGAAAAACAGTCCCATCATGGCCGAAATCGCCGCGGAGCCTGAATACACCTACACCCTCTCGGCGATCGCGGAATTCAGCCGCAGCATGGACACGATGCTGGCCGCGCCACGTCTGGACCCCGTGCTGATCAATGGCCTGGTGCGCTCCATGTGGGACCTGGAAATTCCCATACAAATGCTCAGCCATGTGGCGACCATCCGATCGGCGCGCAACATGGAGGCGGCCTCTCTTCGCCTGCTCAACCAGAACGCACTGATTCTGGCGTTGGCAATTTTCCAGTTGGCATTTCTGGGCCTGGCGACCCTGTCGCATCTGCGCCGAAAGCGCCAGCAAAGGCGTGAACGCGAGGTGCTCAAGCAGACCAGCGAGCGGCTGCAGGTCAACGAAGAAAAACTGATCCTGGCCGCCAACGTGTTCAAGCACGCACGCGAGAGCATTGTCGTGGCAGATGCTGCCGGCCTGATTCTGGAGATCAACGAAAACTTCTGCAAGGAGACCTGTTACACGCAGGCCGACCTGCTGGGCGTGCATGTGCGGCAGTTGCTGTGCCGCACGCCAGACGGTGTGGACGATGTGGACAGCCTGCTGCAAAGCGTGGACAGCCAGGGCCATTGGTCGGGAGAACGCATCAGCCAACGCAAGGACGCCAGCGAATATCCGGCCATGGTCAGCGTCAGCGCGGTGCACAACGCGCAGGGTGTGCTCACCAGCTACGCGCTATTTTTTAACGACATCACCAGCCTCAAAAAAAAGCAGAAGCAACTGGAGTACGTGGCGCATTACGATTTGCTGACCGGCCTGCCCAACCGCTCCTTGCTGCTGGATCGGTTGCACAAGGCGATTGCCACCTGCGCCCGCAGCGAGCAGTCGCTGGCCGTGGCGTTTCTGGATCTGGATGGTTTCAAGGTCATCAACGACAACTACGGCCACCCCGTGGGTGACCAGTTGCTGATTGGCCTGGCAGCCAGAATGCAGCAGGCCCTGCGCGCCGGCGACTCCATTGCCCGCTTTGGCGGCGATGAATTTGTGGCGCTGATCACCGGACTCGATGCGCCCGAGGACTGCATCCCGGTGCTGGAGCGGTTGCTGGAGGCAAGCTCCGCCGTCTTGCCGGTGGGCACACACATGCTGCGCGTGTCCGCCAGCATTGGTGTCACGGTCTATCCCAACGACAACTTCGACGCCGACCAACTGGTGCGCCACGCCGACCAGTCCATGTATGTGGCCAAGCAAAGCGGTAAAAACCAGTTCGCCTTTTTTGATGCCGACCGTGAAAAAGAAAGCAAGGCGCAGATGGCCACGTTGCCCCAGATCAAGACGGGACTGGAGAGGTCCGAGTTTGAGCTGCACTACCAGCCCAAGGTCAACATGAAGACCGGCAAGACGGTGGGCCTGGAGGCGCTGATACGCTGGAACCATCCGACCAATGGCTTTTTGTTGCCAGCCGCCTTTTTACCCCTGATTGAAGACCGTCCCGTCAGTCTGGAAATCAGCAAATGGGTGATTGCCACCGCCATGCGGCAAATGCAGGCCTGGCTGGACCAGGACCTCAGGCTTCCGGTCAGCGTGAACGTAGCCGCTTTTCACCTGCAGCAGGAGGACTTCTATACCGACCTGCTCAAGCTCAGCGAGGCCCATCCAGCCTGCCACGGCATGCTGTCTATCGAGATCCTGGAGACCACGGCGCTGTCGGACATGGACCGGGTTCGCAAAACCATGCAACAGTGCCACTCCATTGGTGTGGACTTTGCACTCGATGACTTCGGTACCGGTTACTCCTCGCTGACCTACCTGAGCAATTTGCCCGCACAGGAACTCAAGGTAGACCAGAGCTTTGTCGGTCAGATGGCACAAGACCGCAACCATCTGTCGATCGTGGAGGGCGTCACCAGTCTGGCCCGCGCCTTCAGACGCAACGTGATTGCAGAAGGGGTGGAGACGGCAGCGCAGGGCGAGCTGCTGTTGCAGCTTGGCTGCGAACTGGGCCAAGGCTACGGCATTGCGCGCCCCATGGCGGCAGCGGATGTTCCGGGCTGGTTGGCCACATGGACCCCGCCCCTGTCTTGGAGCAATCAGACCTATGTCCCCAAGGAGCCCTCTATGCTGCTCGATGAACTGATCCGCAGCGCTCCGGTGGGGGTGGCCATCATCGACCCCCAGGGAATCTTTGAAAATGTGAATGCCAATTACTGCAACATCTACGGCTTCGAGCGCGAGGAACTGATTGGCTCAAGCTTCAGCCTGTTGTTCCCCCCGGAGGACCGGCAAAGGGTGCTGGAGCTGAACCGCAAATATGTCAACGATGGCGGTGAACTCAAGGGCAGTTGGGTGGTGGTGCGCAAGGACGGTACCCGACTTGCGGTGAGCTCCGAATCGGTCCGGGTGCCAAGCATCAAAGACGGGGCACACCGCTTGGTGTATGTCACTCGAACCGATGCGCTGGACCTGCCAATGGAGCGGCCCAACGGGTCGGTTAAATAATGATATGGATGAACGATTGCATGATGAAAAACGTGAAGCTTGAATATTTTTGCGCGTCGGCACTTGCTGGCCCCTCCCCCAGGCTCCATCCATGAGCCGCGGCACGGCTCGCATGCGCATAGCGATTGTGGACGATGAGCCCCTCATGGCCAATCTGGTCAGCGACATGCTGAGCAGCGCCAACGTCGACACGGAGCTGTTCTACCTGGCTGCGGACTTCCTCAAAAGCCGGGAAATTTTTTCGTTCGACACCCTCATACTGGACCTGTCGCTGCCAGATATTGACGGCTTCGAACTGATGGACCGGATCGCACCCATGGGGCTGGCCTGTTCCCTGGTGTTGATGACCGGCCACGCACAGGCAGCGCTCCAAGCCTCAAGCCTGTACGCCAAGGGCATTGGCCTGGATGTGCGTGCGGCAATTTGCAAGCCCTTTTCGCGCGACGAGCTGTTGATGGCGATAGGCATTCCAGCATGACCGAGACCGTGGCGCACCGCTATGGACAAGCCAAGGGATTGGGGCGCACCGATAGGCGGGTCTTGGTCATTGTCTGCCTCACCTGCCTGCTGTTGCTGAGCGTGTTCTTTATCACGCAAGGCGCGGTGTCGCGCGAGCGCGAGAATGCCTATGCTCAGGTGGCAGACTTCAATAGCGAAATTGCACGCTCCGACGAAGTGCGCATTCGCAACCTGCTGGCATCGCTGGACAAGGTGCTGCTGGTGTTGCGCGAAGATTTTTCTGAGCAGCCGCACATGAGCAAGGCGCATTTGCTGAGCCGAATCTACCGGCTCAAGCTCGGTGCGGAGCTCAATCCGCGCATCACCTTTACCGACGCCTCCGGTTCGGTGGTGTTATCCACCGGACGCAGTGACAGCGCCGATGGGCGCACGCTCAGCCTGGCCGATCGCGAGTATTTTCAGACACAAATTACCCGCCAGGACGACCTGCTGAACGTGGCAGTACCGGTGCAAAGCCGGATCAGCGGCAAGTGGGTGATCCCGCTGGTGCGTCGCATCAGCAACAAGGATGGCAGCTTTGCTGGCATCGTGTTGATGTCGGTGGAGCCCGGCCTGTTCAGCGACAGCTTCGAAAAGACCAGCCTTGGCGTCGAGACCTCGCGTGCCATCGTCGGCCTGGACGGTTACACCCGCATACGCCTCAGCGATGGCAAATTTGAGTTTGGCGGCGACATCCACAAATCCCAACTATTCAAGGAAATCAAGAAGTCTACGGTCGGCACCTATACCTCGGTTGCGGTCTCCGACGGTGTCAAGCGCTTGGTCAGTTACCGCGTTATCGATCCGTATGCACTCGTCGTTGCGGGCGAGTCCTCGGTGGACAGCATCGAGGCCTCGTATCGCGCGGAGGTGCACGGCTACATCACGACCGCTTCCCTGGTCGCCGCGCTGAGCCTGGCGCTGTCTGGCGTGTTGATCGTGGGGGTCCTGCGCCAGAAAAAGCTCATCGATAGCCAACAACGATTTCAGCAGTTGATTGAAATGGTGCCCCAGCTGGTATCCAACCTGGACCTGCAGGGCAACATCCAGTGGGTCAACCAACGCACGGTGCATTTCATAGGCGCCAGCCCCGAGGCCCGGGCGCAGGGGTATGACTGGGTGCTGGGCGCCATCCATCCCGCTGACCAGGGCCGCGTCAAGGCCTTCCTATCCGATGCCTTGCAGGCGCGGCCAAGCGCCGAATCGTGCGAGTACCGCAATCGCCGTTTCGATGGTGACTACCTGTGGTTTTCGGCGCAAATTACGTTGATTCTGGACAAGGACGGCCTGGGCACCTCCTTTCTTCAAACCGCCACCGACATCCATGACCGCAGAATGACCGAGGAGCGCACGCGCATCACCCAACAACTCGAATCGATTGGGCAGTTGACCGGCGGCATGGCGCATGACTTTAACAATCTGTTGGCCATTATTGTGGGCAATCTGGACTTGCTGAAGCCCACGGTTTCGGAAGAAAAGGACGCCAAGCGGCTCGGCGTGGCCCTGGGTGCGGCACAGCGCGGCGTGCAACTGGTGAAGTCCTTGCTGGCCTTGGCCAGCAAAACCCCCTTGCTGCCCGCCACCATGGATTTGTATGCCCTGGTGGAAAGCATCGCGCCCCTGTTGCGCACCGCCCTGGGACAACGCATTCAGTTGCTAACGCAAGCGCCGCCAACGGCCCTGTCGGTGGAAGTGGATGGCGCCGGCTTGGAGTCGGTTCTGCTCAATTTGTGCGTCAACGCCAGGGACGCCATGCCGGACGGCGGCACGCTGGTGCTGGCGTTCAACGCATCGGAAGGCATGGCACATATGACGGTCTGCGACAACGGTGTCGGTATGTCTGAGACGGTTTTAAGGCGCGCCACGGAGCCGTTTTTCACCACCAAGACGCGCGACCACGGCACCGGGCTCGGCCTGTCCATGGTGTCTGGTTTTGTCAGCCAGTCCGGTGGCAGGCTGGAGATCCAAAGCACGCTGGGCAAGGGCACCTGCATTGGCATTTTTCTGCCCCTGGTTGCGCCGGCTATGCCGACGCAGCTGACACATGAGCAGGCCACGCCAGCGGCCTTCAAGCACGTTCCCTGCCGCATTTTGGTGGTCGACGATCAACCAGATATTGCGGCACTGCTGCGCGTCTGGTTGGAGCAGGACGGGCATAGCACGGTGCTGGCCAGTTGCGCCGAAGATGCCTTGGTCTTGTTGTCAAGCAATGTATTTCAGATCATGCTGAGCGATATCACCATGCCCGGTGAACTCGACGGAATCCAGTTGGCCCACAGGGCCCAGGCGACCTATCCCAAGCTGCGGATCCTGCTGATGTCGGGCTACTCCAGGGCGACCGCCAAATCCCGTGTGGATGTGCCATGGCCGCTGTTGGTCAAACCGTTTAGCAAGGCAGATTTTGATGCGCAGGCCTGGAAAGTATAGGTTTTACGGTATTTCCAGCCCGGCGCCGTGCGGGGAAAATTATTCCTATTGGATGTACGCATTCATCTTGGAATACCCTTATGCAATCGCAAGAAATTCACCGCCAAGCCAGCGAAGACCAGGACCCTGTGCACTTTCTGGGCTTCGAGGAACTGCTGCACAAAAGTCTGGACCGGCTGCTGGCCAATGTGGATACGTTACGGGACTTCGCCAGAATGACCGAGGGCCAGCACGCTCATTCCCCGGCACAGTACACTCCCTCCGGGCTGGCGAAAATGTGAGCCTCCGTCGTCATTTTTTTGACACGATTGGCGGATGGCTCGTTCGCCCCTATGATCAATCGACGGGGTTTATGCAGAATTGGTCTGCCAGCCACAATATAAATGAACCGCATCGGAGCCACATGGGTGTGCGTCCATAGAATTTTCCATGAACATTGCAAACCCGCTCCTTGATGAACTGCAAAAGCTCAGGTGTGCTGTTGAACAGAGCCCGGTTGCCACCCTGATTACCGACACCGAGGGTTGCATCGCCTATGTCAGTGCGGGCTACACGCAGCAAACCGGATTTACAGCGCAGGAAATGTTGGGCCAGTCGATTGCCCAGTTTGAACCGCATTACGCATTGGCCTGCACGCACAACCAGCTATGGGACAGGATCCGGGGTGGTGGTGTGCTGCGCGGTACGGTGCAAAGCCGCAGAAAGAATGGCACCCAGTTTTGGGAGACGCAAACCTTCTCCGGAATTAGGGACGACGAGGGACAACTGATTCAGTTGCTGCTGTCCAAGGAAAATGTGTCTCAGCGCAAAAAGGCCGAAGAAAAGTCGCTGCGCAGCGAGGCCTTTGCCCTGGCCATCATGGAGTCCATCGCCGACGCCATCGTGGTGGTGGACCGCAGAGCGGTGATCGTCCAGTTCAATCGGGCATGGCGCAGTTTTACAGATGAGTCCGGTGCCTGCCCCCATGCGGCTGCGGTACACACCGGGATCGACTGCAATTTCCTGGCACTCTGCGGTCATGGGCTGTTCTTTGCGTCGGACGCCGACGCCGACGCGGTGCGCGCCGGGGTGCAGGCCGTGCTGAGCGGCCGCCTGGCGCATTTCACCCACGACTACCTGTGCAAGGCCAGGCCCAAGCCGCTCTGGTTCAGCCTGACGGCAACGCCCTTGGGGCCTGGCCAGTCCGGCGCGGTGCTATCGAGCAGCGACATTACGGCGCGCAAGGAAATGGAACTGGAAACCAAACGCTACCAGGATGGACTGGAGCACATGGTGGGCAACAGCACACGCCAACTCGGTACGCTGGCCTTTGAATTGATGAAGACCGAAACGCGCGAGCGCCGCTCGCTGGCCGAAGACTTGCATGACGACCTGGGCCAGCATCTGAGCATCCTCAAGCTCAAGCTGTCGTCCCTGGCCCTGCCCGGGCACTATGCCGGCCACACCGAGCTGCTGGAGCAGCTCAGGGACATCGAGAGCATTGTGGATAGATCCACCGAGTCGGTGCGCTCCATCTCCACCCACCTGAGTCCGCCCGTGCTGCACCAGGATGGCATCAACGCGGCCATGCACTGGCTGGCCGACGAAATGCTGCGCACCTATGGCCTGCAGGTGAACCTGGATTGCGAGGAAAACCTGCCCTTGAACGATGCCGTGAACGGCTCCATTTATCGCACCGTGCGTGAGCTGCTGATCAACGTCTGGAAGCATGCCAGTGTGGATAGCGCCGAGGTCTCGATACGCCTGAGCGAAGGCAGAGACATGGTGGAAATCATGGTGGCCGATGAGGGCCTGGGCTTTGATGTCATCGAAATGCAAAAGCCTTCCTCCAAGCTGAGTTTTGGCATCTACAGCATCCGCGAGCGCATGAACCTGATTGGTGGAACGCTGCGCATAGACAGCAGTCCAGGGCTTGGAACCCTGGCTCGTTTGCAGTTTCCGGCGCGCATTTTGACGACCACCCTTTTTTAAGAGAGCGCTGCCTTGATCCGAATACTGCTGGCAGATGACCATGCCATTGTCCGTGAGTCCTTGCGTGGGGTGCTGGAGCGCGAGCCCGACCTGCGGGTGCTGGGCGAGGCCGGTGATGGCGACGGCGCCTTGAAGCTCGCGATCCAGACCGCACCGGATGTGCTGGTGACCGATATTTCCATGCCCGGACTCGATGGCGTAGCGCTAACCAAGCGCATGCAGCGCGATGCACCCCAGGTGCGCATATTGGCGCTGTCCAGCCACCTGGACCGGCGCATCCTGGCCAATATGCTGGATGCCGGTGCGCTGGGCTACGTTAACAAGGCGGCCGGTCGCTTGGAGTTGCTGGCCGGCATTCGTGCCGTGGCAGCGGGCGGAAAATACATGTGCCAGCATTGCATGTCGCTGCTGATCGCCCAACCCGTTGCCAGCAATGCCGAGGCCTTGCTCGGACGGCGCGAAATTGAAGTGCTGACCCTGATTGCGGCCGGCCTGACCTCCATCGAGATTTCCAAAAAACTGTTTATTGCCTTGGGTACGGTGGAGGTACACCGGCGCAACATCATGCGCAAACTGGATCAACGCAATGTGGCTGGATTGACGCAATACGCGATCCGCAACGGGCTAATTTCGGTCTAGTGGCATGCGAATACCGGTTTACCGGTAGTGAAAAATATAGGTAAATTGATATTTCAAATAAATCCGGCAAAGCGGACAGTAGAGGCTAGGAATCCACTCCACGTGGCTTCTGTTTTTTCTGTCACATAACCGGGATTAATATGAAACTTTATCAACCACGTAGTCGATTCCAAAAGTCGGCACTTCGGCCTGTGGCCAATGCCTGCATCACCCTGGGACTGCTGCTTTCTGGCGCCGCGTTTGCACCGGCAGCGCTGGCCGGTGCCGGCTGGGCCGACAACACCGACAAGGCCGGCAACCCCTTCAAGCAAGGCACCTTTTTTGCCAACAGCCCGCAAGGCATTCAGATCGACTACAGCCCCAATGCTGCTCCCGGCGCCACGCGCGACACCGGCACCGCACTGCGCAAGTTTGTCGACAACCTGCCCATGGTCGACGGTTACACCGTGAACCCTGCCCTGCTGGCCGCCAATCCCAGCCTGCTGGGCAAGCACATTCCCACGGCCGTCAAGGAAGTGGCCCTGTCGCCTGCGCATTCCGTGAGCTTTCCGGATGCCGACTACTATGAAATCGCCGTGGTCGAGTACCGTGAACAGTTGCACCCCGACCTGCCTGCCGTGGTCAAAACCGGCAATGCCGTCACCGGCGGCACCGCGCTGCGCGGCTATGTGCAGATCTGGACCGCCAACCTGCCTTCCAGCACACCCAAATACCAGCTCTTCTACCTCGACGGCACCCCGGTGCTGGACAACCATGGCCAAATCGTTTTTGGCGTGGGCGACAAGCCACATTACCTGGGCCCCATCATCGACAGCCAGTCCGGTGTTCCTGTACGCCTGAAGTTCGACAACTACCTGCCCACGGGCCGCTTTGACCCGCTGACCAACACCCGCGGCGGCGACATCTTTATCCCCACCGATGTGACCGTGCCTGGCGCTGGCCTGGGCCCCTTGGGCTCGGCCAATCCGCTGGCGCCCCTGCCCACCGAACTGTATTCCCAGAACCGTGCCATGATTCACCTGCACGGCGGCGACACGCCCTGGATCTCTGACGGCCAACCCCACTCCTGGATCACGCCAGCGGGCGAAACCGGCACCCCTTACCTGCGCGGAGAAACCACGCAAAACGTGCCCGATATGCCCGACTACGGCGCCGGCACACAAACCTATTACTACCCGAACAACCAAAGCTCGCGCATGGAGTGGTACCACGACCACAGCTACGCAGCCACCCGCATCAACGTCTATGCCGGCATTGTCTCGGCCTTCATGATTCACGACGCAACCGAAGCCGCTTTGAAGACGGCCGGCGGTGCAACGGTCAAGGCCGTCAGCGGCGCCATGGTCAATATCCCCGGCGCATTGGCCGGCATGGATGAAATTCCGCTGATCTACGAAACCAAGACCTTCGTTCCCAAGGACATCAAGATCGAAGATGCCAAGTGGAATACGGACGCTGCTGGCAACGCCAAGCAGCGCTGGGGCACCTATGGTGACCTGTGGTTCCCCCACGTGTATGAAACCAACCAGAACCCCAACTCCATCGATGGCACCAACCCCGCCGGTCGCTGGGATTACGGTCCCTGGTTCTGGCCGGTGTTCCCCGCGCCCCTGGCCCTGCCGGCCGGTGACGTGGACAACGTCAGTGCCGTGCAAGAAGCCTATGCCGACACCCCTCTGATCAACGGCGTGGCATACCCCAAGCTGAATGTCGAGCCCAAGTCCTACCGCTTCCGCATGCTCAATGGCGACGGCCAACGCTATGTCAATCTGGGTCTGTATGTGGCCGAGCCCCTGTCCATTGGCATCTCCAATGGCGGCACCGGTTACTCGGCTACCACCACCGCAGTCGCGGCAGCCGATGACAACGGCGTAGTGCCCAACATCGCTCTGACCATCAGCTCCATCGACGGCAGCATTGCTGCTGTCAGCGTCACGGCACCGGCCGGCAAGACATTGAGCTACACCACCGCGCCCGTCGTCACCTTGAACGATCCGGCCGCCACTCCGGGCTCCGGCGCCAGCCTAGTCGTGTCTGTCAACACCGAAGTGCCGATGGTTGCAGCCAGCCTGCCGGGCAACATCACGTCCAGCCTGCCTACAGTGGGCAACAGCTTCAACCCCGATGGCAGCATTGCCTACTATTCGCAGAACACCTACGACGGTCGCCCAGGTGGCATTCCTGATCCGAAGGCTGCAGGTCCGAACATCATCCAGATCGGCACCGAGGGTGGCTTCCTGGCCGTGCCCAACGTGATCCCGTCGACTCCGGTGTCCTATCAGCAACTGCGCCGCATCGTCACCGTGCTCAACGTGCTGGACCACGGCCTGTACCTTGGCCCGGCCGAGCGCGCCGACTTTGTCATCGACTTCTCGCAGTACGCTGGCAAGACCATCATCCTGTACAACGACTGCCCGGCTCCCAACCCAGGCTTTGACGCCCGCGTCGACTACTACACCGGCGATGCCGACCAGACCGGCTCCGGTGGTGCGCCCACTACCCTGCCAGGCCAAGGTCCCAACACGCGCACCATCATGCGCATCAACGTGGCTGCCAAGCAGTTCAATGGTGCAGCTCCCGCAGCAGCGCTTGACCCGGTTCTCAACTCCAATAACCTGACCGCACAACAAGGCGGACCTTTCGTCACGGCCCTGCCCGCAGCCTTTGCCGCCTCTCAAGATGCGCCTATCGTTACGGAATCCTGGCAGAGCGCCGCCTATGGCAAGACCTTCCAGGACAACCTGGGACGCATTTATGCCGGTACCACGCAGCAGCCCAACTTCAGCTTCTCGCCTCCCGGCGCGCAGATCGTTACCGGCTTCTCCGTGGACAGCCAGGGCACGGGCTACACCACCGCACCCACAGTCACCCTGGTGGGTGGATTGGATCCTGCATTCCCCAATGCCGTCGCTGGCACCGCACATGCGGTGATCGACGTGGCCGGTCAGCGCCTGCAAAGCATCGTTCTGGACAGCGCCGGTGGACCCTACATCAGCGCCCCCTCGGTGGTTCTGACCAATGGTGCAGCGGGCACCAACACCGGTGGTATCGGTGCCGCCGCCTCGGTCATCACCAACACCACGCAATCCTGGAAGGTGCAAAACAAGGGCATTCAGGAACTGTTTGACCAGAACTATGGCCGCATGAACGCGACCTTCTCGGTCGAACTTCCCTACACCTCGGTGCTGACGCAGACCACTATTCCAGTGGGCTATGTCGATCCTCCGACCGAACAAATCGCCGACGGCGAGACCCAGATCTGGAAGGTCACGCACAACGGCGTGGACACCCACGTCGTGCACTTCCACCTGTTCAATGTGCAGGTTGTCAACCGCGTGGGCTGGGACGGCACCGTCGTAGCGCTTGATCCGGCCGAATTCGGCTGGAAAGAAACCGTCAAGATGAACCCGCTGGAAGACGTCTATGTGGCCGTCAAGCCCAAGACTCCCAAGGCGCCGTTTGGCGTGCCGCAATCGGTGCGTGCGCTGGATCCGACGCAACCCCTGGGCGTGTCCACTGGCTTCAGCCAGTTGGACCCAACCACCGGTCTGGCCACCACCGTGGTCAATGAAATGCACAACTTCGACTGGGAATACATCTGGCATTGCCACATCCTCGGCCACGAAGAAAACGACTTCATGCGCGTCATCTCCTTCAACTTCGGCGCAGTCGTGCCGGACGCGGTAAGCGGTATTGCCTTCAACCCCGGCACCCAGACCGTGACCTGGACCGACCCGACACCGGCCGGTGGTGTGGATGCCTTTGGCGTGGCGACGCCCGGCAACAAGAAGAACGAACTGGGCTTCCTGGTCCAGCGTTCGGACGACGGTGGCAGAACCTGGAACTCCAACATCGTCAACGGTGTTTGGACCACGCCGACCCTGCCCGCTACGATTCCGCAAAGCGCGGCACAGACCACTCAAAACCCTGGTAACGCAATGCCCACGGTGGCGGCTGCCAACTCCACCTCCTGGACCGACCTGGTCGCACCAGTAGGAACCACCGAGTACCGCGTGGTGGCCTTCAACTCGTCGGGCTATTCCGTGGCCTCGGCCACGGCAGGCGCACCCGGTGCGGTGAACGCCATGGCTGCCAGCATCGGAGCCTGGAACCCCACGGTGAATGAGGTCGTGGCCACCGGCCAGACCGCTATCATCGGCGGCTTCCCGATCACACTGAGCTGGACTTCGGCTACCCAACCAGCCAGCGGCTATGCCATCA
>Ga0007801_10000089_pt1 | contig 25450 bp, 26 predicted proteins | sample CryBogmetaGMA2M_FD_60372 | JGI IMG/M metagenome (GOLD analysis project Ga0007801, IMG submission 60372) | Freshwater microbial communities from Crystal Bog, Wisconsin, USA - MA2M | ecosystem: Environmental > Aquatic > Freshwater > Lake | place: Crystal Bog, Wisconsin, USA | collected 2009-07-06
ATAGCAATCAATCCATATTGATAATTTTTATTGAGATCATATTTATCTAGCAACATGGCAGAAAAAACATTTAATATTAAGGAAATGAAATTTAATGGTAATGCTAGTGCGGCATAAAAAAATGACTTTCTATTACCTAAAAGTTTTAAGTTTAGTGAAAAATTTGCTATTAGTAATTTCAAAATATTCATTGGTCCATTGCAGGGATATCCAACATAATTCAAAAGTAATTTATTATCATTAAATACTTTAGTCACCCATTCAGGTGAAAAACCAGAAAAAAACCAAAAAGGTCTTTGATGACCGGGAGTCATAGTTGGGAATGACGCAAATACAATGCCACCCACTTTTAATACCCTTGCAATTTCTGCTACCACACGATCAGGATAGGGGTGGTGTTCGAGTACCTCGGTACATAAAACATAATCAAAAAAACCGCTCTCTACTGGCACCATTGCAGCATCAGACACATAATCAATCGATTTATATTTACCCTCATGAATAAGGTGGTTTGGAAGTTGACAAAAATCTTGTGATTTATATGTGAAACCCAAGCTAGTAGCGAGCTGTGCATAGGGGCCGCCACCTGCACCAATGTCAATGATTTTTCCAGGCTGAATTGAGTTCAGCCATTCTGTAACACACCTATCCCGAATCCTTTGATCCCAATCTAATGCATTTTTTATTTTATCTTTTAGCATCCAAAGTCCATATTTTAAAGTTATTGAAGATTACTATTTGATGCAAAATAGCAGTTGAAAGTTGCTTACTTTGCATTGTAGCGAAGCATTTCTCGAAGACCGGACTCAAGATCGACTTTTGGATGCCAGCCAACTTTATCCTCAATTTTTTTTGTTGAATACCAGGCTGAGTCGAATAATCTAGACAATATTTCCTTATTGAACGGCATGTTTAATCCTGTCTTATTTTCTATGATCTGAAAGATCGCAGACGCGTATCTCATGATAGGCTCAGGAACTTCAAAGGCTGATTTTTTATAACCATAAATCTTCCTAATTTCATCATATAACCCTCTTCCTGAAACAGAATCCCGACCCGCTATTATGTAAGTCTCTCCGAATGCTCTATTATCATTTGCTACATGCATGACAGCATCTATGACATCATGCACATGAACAAGCGACCGAAAATTGTTTGTTTCAGGTATTGGTGGAAATATGCGCTTTCGTATTAATTCGGACATTCTCTCTAGATTCCCCCTGCTACCAAAACCATAAACCATCGATAATCTTAAATTCACAATATCAACTGAATTTTTTTTGCATACCTCAAACAGTAGTTTTTCTGCTGCCAGTTTTGATTTTCCATATTCTGAGATCGGATTCAAATCCCACTCTTCATCAATACAACTGCTTCCAGGGTCACTCATAGCCTTTACGCTAGACAGATTGATAAATTTACTAACACCGACTTCCACGGCAATCTCAATCAAATTCTTTGTAGCTTCGTAATTAATAAGCCATGTTTTCTCTTTAATTTCACCAGAAAGGGCATTGAATGCATGAGCATAACCAGCGCAATGCATAATACAACTTACCCCCTGCAATGCGGATCTTAAGCGATCCTTATCTAATAAGTCACATTTGAGATAGTTGTCGGAATGTATATTTTTTCTCCCAATTCCAACGCACGGGATATTTCTTTTAGCCAGCTCATTAAAAAGTGCGGAGCCTATAAAGCCACTTGCTCCAGAGACAAAGAATTTCTCTTTATTCATGCTCACTGCCAATTGGTATTTTTGGTAGACGTCCACAATGACTAAAAAAATAAAGAAGCATACTTTTAAGATGCATCTTCATATGAGAAAAGTTACTTCTACTCGCACGCCTAGCATCATGAACTACGCAGATGGAAGGATCGATCACTAACCTCATGCCCGCTCTCCATAAACGAACGCAAATATCTACATCTTCGTAATATAAAAAATACTTATTATCAAATCCGTTTAATTTTTTGTAAGCAGAACTTTTAAAAAACATAAACATTCCAGCAACCCACTCTGGAGAGAAGATATCGCGACTTTCGACTAAGTTGTAATGCCCTTGTATTTTAAAGAAGAGTTTTTTAATCAACGATAGAATTGTTGGAAAATATCTAGCGCTATCTTCAATACCACCCAATTCGTTAAGTACCATTGGGGCAACTAATTCAGCGTCATATTTCTTTAGGGATTCAATGAGACCGGGAAATGGATTGGCTAGCAATCTAACATCTGGGTTCAAGGGGCAAAAATACTTGTCACTTATCTTACTAAAAGCAAAATTATGATTCTCACCAAACCCCTTTGGGAATTTATTTTCGATAACATAAATTATTGGTGATGTAGGTATTAAAAGTTCCTCAGGAATATTTTTGGTGATAAGTATTCTAGAGATTTCCGGACACTCAAGCAACTGAGCTATTAGCCCGGAAATCATTTTCCCATGACCATGACTTACTACTGAAACGGCTACCATCTTACCCCCTTGCAGCATAGCTCCTCGTTAAAGCCTAAAACCTGCAGCTACCGCATCCGTATAAAACATCTTGACTGTGTCTAACGAGTACTCATTTAAGTCGTAACCAACAAGAGACAATTTATTAAGAATATCATTAGTGACCGTAATAATATGACAACCAATTTCGTCCGCTTGGAATATGTTCAGCAACTCACGCGGACTCGCCCAAATTAACTCAGCTGCAGGTGCGGCTTTCAATATTTCAACGGCAGTAGTCATCAGTGGCACCGGATCATATCCAGTATCGGCAATACGACCGGCAAATACAGAAACATAGCTGGGAATATTGGGATCTAGTGACGCCACTACATTACGGACCTGATCAAGAGTCATGAGCGCAGTTACGTTTAATTTTACTTTTTGATCTGCAAGCTTTTTAACTGAGGCATAGCAAGGTTCCATTAAGGTATTGGTCACTGGAATTTTGACGTAAACATTTTCACCCCAGCTAGCTATCTCCAATGCCTGATGCTCCATCTCTAAAAAATCATCCGAAAAGACCTCAAACGAAAGTGGTTTGTCATTAATAGATGCGAGAATATCTTTACAAAATGCTCGATAATCTGTGATGCCCGCCCTTTTCATTAAGGTAGGATTAGTAGTTAAGCCTTTCACAAAAGGCTTTTCATACATCTCAAGCATCCCCGCTTTATCAGCTCCATCAGCAAAAATCTTTATTTTTAACTCTTCTATTTTTTTCACTTAAAACTCCTCTAGGATAATTTTTTTTGCTTCCAACAAAGATGACACAATAAAATCTGGTGCATCTGGTTTTTGTTCTGCATAACGGTAATTGATAAAAAAAGTTTTACATCCAGCGGAAGCTCCCGCCTCAATATCGCGCCAACGGTCCCCAACCATAAAGCTTTTGGAGAGATCAATATTGTGTTCTTGAGCAGCCTCAAGCAATGCGCCAGGCAATGGCTTCCTACATCTACACTTATCCCCGCTATCGTGATAGCAGGTCTTAAAGTCATCTAATGGCAATTTAGACGATAAAAAGTCATTCATCAGCTCAACATCTTCCTTCTTAGCGATGCCTCTCGCTACATCGGGTTGATTGGTCACCACTACCAATAGGTAATTTGCATCATGTAGCTTTTGGAGGGCCTCGTGAACTCCTGGTAATATTTCTAGCTCTACTAAGGAGGCTGGAGGATAGGGTTTACCATCCCGCACAATCACCCGATTAATTACCCCATCCCGATCTAAAAAAACTGCGCGCCTCAATGATTATGTATCTCCAGCTTTTTTAGCCGTAGACTCCCATTTAGTTTGATTTGCTTTTAACTTAGGGTGAGAAACCAAGAGATGCCAAACTACTGCTTGAAAAGCCTCTGAATGCGGGGTCAAATTATCGGCATTCACCGTTGGAACAATTACGCAAGCATCGGCGACTTGGGCGGTATAACCACCATCACGACCCACCACTCCAACCACTTTAGAGCCTACAGATTTGGCATACTTCAAAGCTTCTACTAAATTAGGGCTAATATTCTTTTCTAGATTGCCGCCACCAACAGAAAAAATGAACAGCATATCTTTAGGGGTAAGCTTGCTAACTTTGAGCCATTCAACAAAAATCGAAGCCCATCCCTCATCATTTGTTCGTGCGGTCAATTCTGATACGTTATCAGTGGGGGCATAAGATTCAATACCAACAATTTTACGAAAATCGTTTACTGCATGCGAACAATTTCCCGCGCTGCCTCCCACGCCTAAAAAAAAGATTCGACTACCATCTGTTTTAACTTGAGCTAAAAGATCTGCCATTTTTTCAATTGCGGCCACATCCATCTTTTCAATAATCTCAACCGCTTCGTTCAAATGTTGTTGTGCGTAACTCATAAACTGCCCTTTGCTCTTTTTTCTAATAAATAGGCTCGGGTATCCGCAATTCCTTGATGAGACCCAATTTCATAAAATCTTTCAAAAACTTCGTAGCCAGCTAACTCGCCAGCCAGTGATAAATCATTATAAACTTTTGAAAGATCAAATGACTGTCCTGCAGGGTAAGCTTGTAGTGTGGCATTTTGTAGTAAACCCAAGCCATAATCGATGTAATGCATTTGAGGTCGAATTACAATCTTGTTATATTCAGAAATCTGACCGGCATCAAACTCCACATTACTTTTATCCCACTGATTCTGATTCTTCAGTACAGTCATTAACCCCTTTTTGCCGCTAGCTACATAGGTTTTTTCCACATCAGAAAAATTAATGGGTAGATAAGAGTCACCGTATAGAATAAAAAAATGCTCGCCTAGTAATGGCAAGGCCTGTCTAAGTGCACCCCCCGTCCCGAGGAGGGATGGGCCATCTCGTGAATAGCTAACGTGCATATCCCATCGAGAGCCATTGCCCACAATTTCTTGAATCATTTCACCTAAAAATCCAATGCACAAAACTACCGAATTAATACCTTGTGCACGAAGATATTCTAGTTGATGGCAAATAAACGGCTCACCAGCTACCTCAATGAGTGACTTAGGGCTTTCTTTGGTTATAGGGCGTAGGCGCGTAGCCAAACCACCAGCTAATATTGCAACCGGAAACATTAGGAAGACATCATTACTTTGGCGCCTTCAAAATCAAACTTGAAGCGTACTTCCTCAAGTCCTGCTTGAGTCATTACCTTTCGCAACTGATTGCGGTCATCAGCCAAGAACATTAAAAAACCGCCGCCACCAGCTCCGACTAATTTTCCACCTATAGCGCCGTTATTTATCGCCAATTGATACCACTCATCAATTTGAGGATTACTCATACCACCTGAGCGTCGTTTTTTGTGCTCCCAATGCTCGTGCATGAGCTCACCAAATTCCGGCAATTTCCCAGATTCCAACAATTGTTGACTCCTTAAGCCGAGTTGCTTAACGTAATTTAGGTTTTCTATCATCTCCCTATTGTTACTTTGAGACTTGACATTTTGGTCCTTCAATATTGCACTAGCACTTCGGCTAAACCCAGTAAAAAATAAGAGTAAATTGTCTTCCAAATCATAAATAGTTTGACGTTCAAGCTCTAAAGGTTTAGCCAAAACCGAACCGTCCTTATTGAAAGTGAAACTCGTCACTCCTCCGTACGAGGCGATATATTGATCCTGCTTTCCTATCGGCTCTCCCAATCTTTCAATTTCAATATGGCAAGCCAATTCTGCGACTTCATTTGGGCCTAGAACTTTGTAATCAAAAGAGGATACCGCCTTAATTAGAGCCGTCGTAAAGCTTCCAGAAGATCCTAAACCCGTTCCAGCTGGAATATCGGCCATTGAATCTATCTCTAGCGAAAAATTGCTAGGTTTTAATACCTTTAAAACTTCGCGAAATATTGGATGCTCAACTTCATCAATGGATTGGCAATTTTCAATCTTTGAATACTTGAGAAGGAGTCCTTTTGTAAAACGTTTAGACAATGAAATATATACATATTTATCTATGGCAGCGGCAACTAAAAACCCCCCCTCCTTACTGTAATAGGATTTAAGATCAGTTCCGCCGCCGCCAATGCTAATTCTGAGTGGGCTTCTGACAATAATCATAATATTTTCTTAAGTCTGATTATGCGGTTTGAATTGGTAAATTTAAACTTTTTCGACATACATCCAATAAATTCATCGCCCGTTGCGCATCTATTTCATTGCAAACATTGAGCTTTTCGCATTCAAGCTCCAGCCCTGGTAAAGTAATTCCCAAAAGTGCAGCCGTTTCATGCATAAATGAATCATTCGAGGGGTCTGAATCAATTAACAACTCCTCTGAGTCTGCTTGATTAAGACCGGATTGCCATCCCCAGCGTTTTCCAACTTTGTAAGATTGAGGGCCATAACTCCGACCCCGACCCTCAACTACACTATAACCATCAACTCCATTAATCTCTAAACGGAAGTTACTCCGCCAACGGTTTAGGGATGCCTGAATATTAAAGATGGTGCCCAGAGAATCTTTCATGATCATATGCACCTCTTCTTCTATGCCTGTATCCCAAAAACCACACCAACTAGCACCCTGCATAACGTTAATAGATCCATTGGAGAGGCAAAGAACGAGATCAAGAAGATGAATGCCAGGATCAATCAGTGCGCCACCACCACATTTTATAGGATCCAATTTCCAAGTCTTTTCCATTCCAGGAGAATTTCCATGCCCAAGCACCATATTCACTGAAATAATTTTTCCAAAACGCCCATCTAAAGTATCTTTTATAGCCTTACGAATACCAGAATAAAACCTATAATTAAATCCCACAGCCAAACGAGTATTTTCAGGTTTAAGGGCAAGGATTTCATTACCCTCATCAAGGGATCGACCAAGAGGTTTTTCTATGAGCACATTACAGTTGTGTGCAAAACACACTTTTGCAATATCAAGTACGAACTCATGCGGAGTACAAATAAAAATCCAACCAGGGCTGGCCAAAAAAACATCTTCCAAATTGCTTGAGACAGGGCATTTATACTTTTCGGAAATTTTTTCCAGTCTCGACTGATCGGGATCAATCACCATAGATATCTCTAGAGGGTGATCAGAAATTTCATTAATTCTCTTTAAGGCATCTAAACGCTCCTGACCTATAAGACCTCCGCCAATGACAGCTATTTTCATTGAGTGCGCCTTAACTTAAAAAGATCTGATTTATCTTTACTTGCATCTAAAATCTGATCCACGTCATCCCGTACATGAATAAATCTTCCATTTAACTCTCTAGATGGTATTTCATCTAACAAAAATCGGTGCACGAAAGAAACTGGCTCGGAAATGTGAGTTTTAGTCTTAACCGCTCCGCCATGTGCTAAAACGGTTGCTAGCATCTCAGTATCTACAGCTCCAGGAGCAACAGCAATGATTGATGCATTAATGCTTTTTTGCTCAAATTCGAGTCCAATATTTTCAGCAGCCCTTACAGTAGCGACCTTCGATAGTGCATATCCAGAAAATTCAGGATATGCATAAGCTGCCCCGCCACCAGCAAAGAATGCAACCCTTAAAATTGCACTTGATGGCATATGATTAATTACTGCTTTTAAAATCGCTAAATTTCCTAAAACATTTATCTTAAAAAGCCGATCCCAACTCTGCAAATTTGACTCAAATATCCCCCCATGGGCACCAATCTGGGAAGCACACAACACCACCCCAATTTTTAACCTAGATTTGAAATCGGCTGTATTAACAACAACACACTCTACATCCTGAAAATTTTCAAGATCTAATTCTAATTTGATAGTATTTCCTGGAAACTCTTGACTCCAAATAGCATGGGGCGAACCTATAGCTAAAACGGATTTAGAAAAAGGGGCTAAATCTAGCGTAATCTGATGACCAATACCCCTCGTGGCCCCAGAAACAATTAATAGATCAAGACTCTCCATACAAACTTTCAGAGTTAACCAACATTTCGTGGATGGAACTCTGAATAGCCTCAGCAGAGGAAAGCCGATTATTCCAGCCCATACTTCGAATTTTGCTAGTATTCAAACGTACGATAGGAACGTCACCTTTCCAACCCCTGTTTCCACCACCGTAATTTAATTTACATTTTGACCTCGAAATTAACATTTGATCTAAAACCATATTCGCTATCTCCGTTACGGATGTATAGTCCAAAGGTGCCACATTAAAAACATCAAAAGACTTTTCTTGAGCGTTCAGGACCAATGCCATGGCACTAATAACATCGTTGATATATACGTAAGGCTTGCTTTGACTGCCATCACCCAAAATAGTTAGATAATCGGGCTCAACCCTTAGGCGTTTAATAAAGTCATAACCAACACCATGAGTCTGGCGACCGCCTACAACATTTCCAAATCTAAATGCTGATGCTTTCAATCCAAACATATGACAGTAGCTGCTTATCAAAACTTCGCAGCTCAGTTTACTAGCACCATAGGTAGATATGGGTTCCATGGGGGAATAATCTTCTGAGACCTCAATCTCATTAGCATCCCCATAAACTCCAGAACCCGATGCATACAATAGCCGAGGGCAACCGGCTTTTCTTAACGCCTCAAGGGTGATTTGCGTCAAAGCAGTGCCTTGCTTGAAATCAATATCCGGCTCAGTCACGGCTCTAGCAATATCCGGGTTAGCGGCAAATAAAAAAGTAACGTCAATATTTTTAGCGGCATCATATATATTTTCGTCATAAATATCATGAGAAATCACATTGAGTTTTTTATTAGATAAATGATCTTTTAAATGCCACATCTTCCCGGATGAAAAATTATCGTAAACGCACACATAACTGGTGTCAGGAAGGGAGAGAAGGTAATCAACACAGTAACTACCAATAAAACCTGCGCCACCAACAACTAAATATCTCATGCTATCTCTCTCTTAATATAAATTTCATCAATCTATGAATATAAAACAAAACCCATCTTGTGAATGGGTGCACTACAAAAATACCAAATATAAATTTTAGATTTTTTGTCTGCAGAAAAAATTTATACAAAAAGCCGCTAATTTCATAATATGCACGCTTAGCATTTTTAATATTAGTTTCCTGACCCTCGTACCTTCTATAAAAATATAGGACTTTATCAATATTAAAAAATTTAATATTATCGTCTAAAGACCACCTAATCCACATTTCATGATCTTGTGCAAAAAAATCATACTTATAGCCACCTTTTATAGAAAACATTTCTTTTCTAATCATTAGCGAAGAGTGATAAAGTGGGTTTCGATATGGCAAAGTCGATTTAATTGAAAAATTTGACTGGTAAAATTTTAAGTGCACATCATCAAGAATATTACCCAAGGAATCAATAGCCTTAGCCCTAGAGCCAACTACAGCATAATCTGGATTATTCTGTAAGAAATTAATTTGTAAGCCAAATCTATCTGGTGCAGATATATCATCTGAATCCATACGAGCAATATATTTTCCGGATGCCTCATTAATACCATAATTAATACAAAAACAGAAACCTTTAACACTTACTTTAAATAATTTGATTTTATTTAAGTAATTTAAAAATGAAGACTCAATAATATCCTTGAATATTTCGTAGTCAGATTCTACAACTATTATTATCTCAAATTCTTGGTAAGACTGTACAAGTATTGACTCCAGCGACTGTTTAAAAAATTCATCGTACTGACGACAAGTCATCACTACAGATATTTCCGGATTTAAATTCAAGGCTAATCGATCCTTTTAGCGATACAGTAAATATCCGAGCCTAAGTGTGCATGATTAATATTTATAATATTTATATATTGTAATCCAGAAATCAGATGACTTTCAGTCTCAATATTTAAAATCTTGAAGCCGCAATTTTGAAGCAAAGAAATTAAAGACTGAACTGTAAAGTAATTTAAATGTTCTTTTTTAAAAGAGTGATATTTATTTCCAAACATGAAAAACTCAAGAGAAGATAAATTAGGGGTTCTTATTACTAGGTAACCATTTGACAACAGCTTGGTTCTAATTTTTCTTATATATTCCTCTGGATTTTCAAGATGTTCAATGAGATCATAAGCAAGAACACATTCATATTTCTGGTCTAATAGATTAACGCTAATATTAAAGGTATCAATATTAAATAATTTCTTAGCTATTTTAATGGCAAAATTAGAAATCTCAATTCCGTCATTAGGTATTTTATTTTCTAAAAAAGGTTTTCTCATAAAACCATAACCTGACCCAATATCCAATACTTTTCTAAGTTTTTTAATATTGAAGTTATCTTTAAGCATGTTAGTAGCTAATATATTATAATATCTCCATGCTTTCTCAAGCCTCCATGATGATTGCGCGCCTAGATCGCCATAGCCATAATTATTTTCGTGACCCTCGAAATAGCTTTCCTCATACTCTGGTGGTAAAACTTTTTTTTCATTTTTTTTTGAAAATAATTCAGCAAATTGATCAATACCTGCGGATTTAATAAATAAATCCGAATCACCATCAATGGATTCTGAGACTATTCCAAAATCATTCATATTAAATAAAATCTTATCAATATTGAAAAAAATATTTGTTCTCTCTATTAATCCTGTTATATTCCAATAAAATTTATCTTCAGAGCAAAATCTAATCCACGATCTAGCATAATCCTCTTTTATATTAAGTAACCTTAATACCCCATTTTCCCAATGATCTTTAGAGTCAGCAAAAACTAATTCCCCATCTAATGAGAAATTAATAGCATTTGAATCAGATTCCCATACTGCAGTCATACTCCGTCCCCCTATCTTGACTACTCAAATATTATAAATAACTAAAATCCTAGACTTCCCACAAGGTAATAGGCTCTCTATATGAAGCTAGCACGAAAATTGCCAATATTAATGTGCAAAAAGCACTCGGGATCCCATACAGCTGTTGCCCAGCTATTACAGGCAATAAGCTAAAAGTAAACTTATATATTAATATCTTTGAATTCCTATTAAGGTTTTTGCACCAAGCAATAAATAAAATTAGAAATAAAGTTGAAAACGGAACACCAATCTCATAAATTGCATTAAGAAAAGAAGACTCAAACCCTGTAGCATTATGAAATCGGAGTGCTGCAGATGACGTAGTTCCAATGCCACCCCCGAAAAATTTAAATTGCTTAAAAAATTCAGCATACGATCCAATGCGATCTAGATTGGATTGATCATTGGTAAAATTAAGTGCACTGAAAGCTCTAAAAAACCAATCCCCGAAAAAAACCATAATTAAAACACTTAAAATACAAGTAATAAATGCAAAATTTTTCTGTTTAAATTTATTAATATAAGTAACAATTAACAATATGAGGGCTGATATTATTCCGCCTCTTCCGCCAGCCGCTAATATCCCCAAGAAGATTATTGACTGACTCATTAACTTTACATAATCATCTTTTGCAACTAAAATACCCATTCCAAATATGGCAAGCAAACACCCTGTTAAATTCAATGACGATCTTGATAGCCCAGTAGCTCTAAGCTCCCCCTCAAGTGGCAACATTGTTTCAAATCCAACTCTCTGAGCAATTGCATAGAATGAGGAAATGCAAGCGAATACAGTAAGAACCTTAACTAAATTCGAATTATCCAAGCCATTATCACGCTTGTAAATAGGCAACAGTATTAAAAAAAAAATGAAAATATATGGATAAATAAATAGCGCTCTAGTCCATTCATCTGAGAATATTATTAGAATCAAATTAAAAATTATAAAGCAAAAAATCAAAAATGCCAAATTTAATAAACTTTTATATACTTCATATTTCAATTTATTAGCAAGATAAAGTAATGTTACGAATAAGGCTAGCCCTTCGGAAGTTACCTCACCCAATAAATGATTGATAACCCCATTTTCTATTACCAAAAAACCAAGCAGTAAACAGCTTAGTTTTTCCAAATGTGCTGATATTTTCATTATTTGGTACAGTGGTTATAAATACTAATTTTCAATAACAGTCCAAGCTGGTAGCCTGTAGCGTTCAGACCCCATAGTTATCGTCCATTTCATAGGCATAACAACTATTTTGGTAATTTTCGTTGCCAAGACTGCCGCCCACCAGCTTAGTGAGCTATTAGCAATAATATAGTTTTCGTAACCAGCCATCCGCGAGAGCAACTCTAGCGAATCTAATTTTTTTGTTTGTATAATTTTTACATTCAATCTTGATCTAAATGTTTCAATTGCCCATGGTTCATCATCTGAATAAATTTCGAACACTGGATCATTAATCTTTTTCTCAAAATACTCAAATGCTTCAAAGTAATATCTCAATGAAAGAACGGATAGTTGTTTTACCCCTCGCCAATTCTTATTGTTCAGATAGTCTCCGCGGCGAATGTGAACACAAACTACGTTGCTGTTTGGTGATTTTTTTTTGCATTGAATATTAAATAATTTTTTACGTATATGCTCAAGAAATGGAGTGTATAAATTTTTTGAGTCTTGCCAAAATCCATCAATAATAATTTTTTTAAATTGCTCAAGATTTCTTTCATCCCCATCAAAATGATATGTTTGATGCAGAAAATTGGGTACCGGAAGCCTTAGTTTATTGAATACTTTTTCAAAATTACGCCTGAGCCTAACCTGCGTCCAATCTAATCTTATTATTTTAAATGGATAATTTAAATCAACTATGGCTAATTTTTCATGGGCTTTTGAAGATGCCGCAAGAAATGAATCATCGACCTGAATCATTCCACCGATTCTTTCTTGCAGACCCATTGCATATTGGATTTGAAAAAGCTGGTTTCCGAGTCCACCAATCAATCTAACGATTATTTGACGATTCGAGATCATGATTTCTTTGGCTTCCGAAATACAAAACAGCCACAACCATACTCGCTATCTTTAATATCGCTTAAATCAGAATGTCTTTTAAAATTATCAGATTTATCATTCCAAAATGTAAACTCCACCAAATCTAAATCCTGAAACATATTAACTAGAGTTTGATAATTATAAATTCTATGGGCATTAAACCTAATTATAGATTCCTCCCCCATTGGTACTACCATTAGCAAATAGCCACCTAATCTTAAAATTCTTATTAGTTCCTTTGCAGCCTTTAAATCCCCTTCGGGATCTAAAGTATCGCCATACCTACCCAATCCAATATGCTCAATAACATGCATACAAGAAAGTGATTCAACTGAATTGCTTTCAAACGGTAAATTTACTAGATTTGCCGTTCCAACATATAAATTATCCAAACTAATGTCTGGCGCCCTGTAGTCGTAATGATGAACTTCCATAAATGCACTAATAATTGAGCAGAACATTAATGAACTAGAAAAATCATAATGCGACTTACAATCTAACTCTCTGAGGACCTTTGCAGCCCAAGCGGTATGATAAACATAGTGGTGGTCAAAGCCCATATCCACAGTATCCTCCTTAAATATAGGTAGAACTTCTCTAAATTTTTGGACGAACCTTTTGGAATATTTGACTGAAATTTTTTCAAATTTATAATAATTAATTATAAATCTTGGAATTTTAAAAAAATTAGTCAATAAGTATAATATCTTACGCATTATAAAAATTTATATAAAACACTTCGAATACTTTCTTCAATTAATACCCTAAAATATCTAAATGGTAAAAGCAATATATCAATATTTCCCAGTTTACCAATAATCTCTAATTTTCCATTTCTAAAATAATGTATTTTTCTATTGAGAAATAAGTCAATTATATATTTCCACTGCATCCTCTTTAAATCTATTGCCCCTTTTTTTAACCAGTCTGCTTGTATGGAGGTAAGGCTATCACTATGAACTCTCCCAGCATGGCCAAGTCCTGGAATATATTCCTGGTAAAAGCCATTCTTAGTAAAATTCATAAGAAATGAAAATTCAAATCTAACGCCATGATCTCTATATTCGATTTCATAATTTCTCAGACAATTTTTATAAACGGCCGTCTTGACACAATAGCTTAACTCAGGCAAATAGAAATTGTGAAGCCAATAGGGAATATATTTCTCCCTACTAGGAGGTGGATAATTAAAAAACTTGTTGCACCAAACATTCAAAAAATTCCCATTTTCATCTATATTTACAGAAGAGGTCCATACAAGCGATAAATTTTCGTCACCATCCAACCTATTTATTGCAGTCTTAATCCAATTATCACTGTATAAATAATCTGATGTTGTTGCAATCATGACATATTCAGTATCAACTAAGTTTAATGCATAAAATAGAGCATCATTAGCCGTCAAATCCTTATTTATTAATTGCACTTTATCGTAATTTCCAAACAAAAATACAGTATCGTCATTTGAGTTTGAGTCCACGACAATTACTTTAAAATTTTGAAATTGTTGTTTTTTTAAGCTTACAATAAGATCAGGTATATATTTACCTTGATTTTTACTTGGCACTATTATTGTTAATTTTTCCATCAGAACCCCTATATAGAGAATAAGCTATAAGCAAATTTACTAAAAAAATTAAAAACATAGAAATAAATTTTATAAAATCTGTTTGAAAATTAAACGCATTGTATAAGAAATAAATTCCTATGTTAGGCATCATAAACCATGACAATGGTTTAATAATGTCTATTACGTACCATTCAGCAATCTCTCCTGTGAATATTTTTTTATGCATGTAATAAGGAGCTATAATGATATAAAATAAGTTGAATAATATCCATATAATTGGGGCTATAATAATTCCATATTTTGGTACCAATAAATATGTTGATGGCAGAATAAATACTAGTGCTATACAGTTAACTTTAAGATTATATGAAGTCCATCCATGAGCTATCTGCAAGTAATATGGCATCTGCATTAAACAATTTATTAAATTGCCTATTGCCAAAAGAGACAAAACCGAATAGGTTGAATTAGCTAAGCTAGTATCTCTAGTCCATAACTCTAATATTGTTTTTGAAAAAAATATCATTATCATCGCGATTGGTATCGTTATTATTGAAACTAATTTCGAATATTGATGATATTCCTTTGAAGCATTTAAAATGTCATTTGAGAATATTAATTTTGATAAAGCTGGGTATGCAACATTAGTAATCGCACCCACAATAACGAACATACCCCCAGCCACTGTACTTGCAAGCGAATAATATGCAAACTCTGTTAAGGATACTATTTTTGTAAGCATCAACTTATCTGTCTGCGTCAGAAGCAATACTTGGAACATGTTAAAACCCATGCCAGCTGCGAATTTATGGATATTTTTTAATGCAACCCATGAAAACCTTGGTTTTATTATACCGTCATCTAAATTTTTATATATAAAATTTCTTAGCATAACCAATTCTACTAAGCCCAAAATGCACTGATAAATTAAAAACGTATTAATAGTTGCCGTTACTATTATCAGCGCTACTATCACACCAAATCCTCTTAAAGTTGAGAATATTGAACTATTTGTGTTGAGCCATATATTCTTAGCTAGTCCGCTAATACCCCCTTTATATAGGCCCGATAGCCATCTAATGACAATATATATACCTAGTATCGTAAGTGATTGTGAAATGGTATTGGATGCTATATTTTCAGATCTTACCCAATGTACAGCTATCCACGGCCCCAATAAAATCATTGCAATCATTATGCACAGGCCAATTCCTAAATAAATAACCTCTAATGACCTTAAGAGATTATTTATTTCTTGATTTGCTTTGGTTCCTGACTTAAATTGTGCAATCTCCCTGGATAGGGTTGGCGTCAACCCTAAATCTAAAACGTAAAACCATATTTGTATTGCCGAGAAAGCGCCAATCAAGCCATAAGATTCAATTCCAAGATATTTTATATATAGAGGAATTGGCAAAATAGCCATTAAAGAACTCCATACTCCACCAATATAATTAGCTACAATGTTTTTATTCAATTTTATCTTTTGAGATAGTTCCAGCGGCATATAGCTTTATGAACTATATTTACAACTACATGCTTTTACATTCTGATATTTGGATATTTCTGCAGAAACCAATCTACAGTTTTCTCTATACCAACTTCTAATGGCGTCCATTCAAATTTTGGCAGGTATTTATGGAGTTTTGTGCCATCAGATGGTTTCCTAAACTGCCCATCTGGCTTGCTTGAATCGAAAATAATTTTTCCGTTGAACTGTATTTTTTTTGCGACAAGCTCAACTAACTCTCTAATTTCAACTTCTATACCAGATGTAAAAATAATGGGGGTGTCTTCAGAATAGTTATCAAGAGCCCATAAAGTTAATTTAGCTATATCAGCCGAGTAAACAAATTCACGAAGTGGTTTGCCACTCCCCCAAACTACAAGATCTGTATTATTTTTTTTGGCTAAATATGTCCTATGTATCAATGCCGGCACTACATGCCCTTCTGTGAGGCTGAAATTATCATTGGGGCCATAAATATTGGTTGGAATAGCAACAATATAATTACAATTCCACTCCTTACGATATGCGCTACTTTGGACCTCGAGCATCCTCTTTGCATAAGCATAGCCAAAATTTGAAGGATGTGGCGGGCCATTATGCAAATCCTTCTCGTTTAGTGGATAGCTGCACTTATCTGGAAAAACACAGGTTGACATAAAAGAAATTAATTTCTTAGAACCAGCTAATCTTGCGCTTTCTAGAACATTTGTATTAATTAGAATATTGTTTCGAAAATATTCCCCTGAGTGAATTAAGTTTCCACCTATTCCACCTACCTGAGCTGCTAAGTGAACAACATTCTCAACATTAGCTTCACTGAAAACATTTCGAGTGGCAACGAAATCTGTTAAATCCACATCCCCCCTCGTCAGGAAGGATGTATTGGGTTTAGAGGCCTCTCGAATTGCGTATCCAACCAAACCATCTGCTCCAGTTACTATTGTCTTAGACATAATTATTTTTAAACCCCAGAAATTTCACTTGAATACAATGCTTTTTGCCACTCAATGGTACGCACTAAACCTTCATTGAAATCAACATAGCTAGTCTTTTTAAACTCCTTTGCCACCAGAGACATGTCTAAAAATACGTCCTCTGGGGCTCCACTAAGAACATCAACGCTTGCCGGAAACTCAACAGGTACATTAAGATAATTTCCAATTTTATTGGCAAGTTCGGCTATTGTTGTCCTAGATAGTCCGCCAACGTTATAAACTGGCTCGGCGCCATTTAACAAAATATTCCAAAGAATTTCAACGGCATCCGAAATATAACAATATGTTCGTCTAGCGACGCCCATATCTTGCAGTGATATTTTTCCTTGCAGCAAGCCACGCTCTATAAATGAATTAATGACCCGTTTATCTGCAAGCTTTGTTCCAGGCCCGTAGGCTAAAGCTAGGCGCGCCGAATATGCATTTACGCCCAAATTCCTATAAGCATTGCAAATAGCTTCCCCGCCCCGCTTACCCTCTATATAACAAGATCTCGAGTGTGTTGTATTGGTTTGCCCAATCTGGGATTCCAAATAAGGCGGACTAGGATTTCCGCTGTAAACCTCACTAGAACTTAAAAATAGAAAACGTCCATCTGTATTTAAGCAACCAAAAAGGCTAAACGTTGTTAATGTGTTTAACTTTAGAGTTTTTACTCGGTCCTCCATAAATCGTCCTGGCTGCCCATATCCGGCCGCATGAATAATGAAATCGAACTTACCTAAGTTGCTTAAAAAACTTGGGTCGGTTAAATCTCCTTGCATGACTTTAGCCCCACTAAAATTAATAAATGTATTTAAGGGAGGTGTTGGGTCTGAATGAACAACAGCAATAACGTCGGAGGGGGCATAGCCTAAAGCGCTTAATTTACGTAGACATCCTAAAAAATATATGCCCAACAATCCGGATGCCCCGGTTACTAAAATCGATTTCCCTTTAATCCCCCAAAGATTAACCGAGTCAAGAATTCTATCAACATCCTTTTCAATAATTTCAACCAATGGCTCAGTCATGGATAAGCGCCTCTAACTTCTCTCTTATATTATTTACCGTTAAACCAATGGCGTCATCGTGTTCGGCAGCTTGCCCATAATGAGTTAAAAATTCCTTTGGGACCCCGATAAATTCTATCCGTGCAGACATTCCCTCTAGAGCTTTCATTACCTGGTATGCAGTAGTTCCCGAGTAAAAAGGTTCGACTAGCATTATCTTCCCCGTTTTCGCCACATTTTCTCGAAGAGTTTTCTCGTCGAATGGTGAAACTGTTGTGTAGTACAGAACTCCAACGTCTAGCCCTTCAGCAGCAGGCATAACATAATTAAGTGTTGGTCCAAATGCCACTACTGTAGCTAGAGATCCCGTTTTAAGGACGTTTGCCTGTCCAATAACTACGTTCTGAGCATTGTCATTCTCACGCTCACTTAGCCGATAATAGGTGGGCAAACCGTCATCGTAAGCCTGAGAAAATAATGAATTAAATTCTGAAGCCGTACCTGGAACAATAATTTCAACTCCGGGAATATTTTGCAATAAACCCACATCACCAGGGCAGTGATGAGTACAGCCAAGGGAAGCATAATCATAAGAAGCGCCGACGCTAACAAAATTTCCCCCGAGCTTCTGGTAACCAAAATCAATTTTAATCTGCTCAAAACTTCTCTCAATTAAGAAAGGTGCAATCGTATGGACCACGGGAATTAAGCCCGACTGGGCCAATCCCGAGGCCAAGCTTACTGTTGCAGGCTCTAAGATGCCTATGTTGTAAACCCTATTTGCAAAGTCTGTAAAGGCCTTATTAAATCCAAATACGCCAATATCACCTAGCAATAAAACAACCTTTTCATCAAGCCTAAGTTTCTTTTCAACTGTAGTGACGAATTGCTTACGCATACTCATGCGAGCTCCTTTATAAAAGCTGCCAACTCATCAGTGTTTGGTGGGCGATGGTGCCAGGCTGGAGTATTTTCAATATCCTTAATGCCAGCACCTTTGATTGTCTTGGCAATAATTGCAACTGGCCGACCATCCGACTTATAGCTTAAGGCATGATAAATTTCCTCATGATCATGCCCATTGATCACAAGAGAATCCCAACCAAATGCGATAAATTTTTGGGCTAAATCTCCAACTTCGAGAGCCCGATCTGTAGAGTGGTTGTAGTCAACAATACAACACAGGTTGGTAAGCTTGTGATGAGACCCTAAAAGGGCAGTCTCCCAAATAGTACCTTCATTGCACTCACCGTCACCCACCAAACAAAATATGCGATTATCGATTGACTGAATTTTAGATGCTAGGGCAATGCCTAGAGCAATTGGGAATCCATGCCCAAGCGATCCTGTCGAGGCTACCACACCTGGCACCTTATTGCGGTCCGGATGGCCCCCTAAAAAACTATCGTATTGACAAAAAGTATTTAATTTTTCCTTGGGGAAAAAACTCTTCTCTGCCAATACGCCGTATAGCGCTAACGAAGCATGGCCTTTGCTCAAGACAAAATGATCTAAATTCAATTTGTGCGGGAAATTCGCATCAAACTTCAAAACTCGGTCATACAAAACCCAAACTAAGTCCAAAATAGAAAAAGCACTGGGGATGTGTCCTTCACCAGCAGAGTGAGCAGCATTTAGTATCTGTTGCTTTATTTTATTAATTATTTTTGTCATCGCTGTATTAAATAATTTTCTATAAATAGGTTATGTGTTGATGTGTGTGTCTTTTAATATTTTCAAGAAGACAAAATCGCATTCTCATTTCTCAAAAAATCTGCATACGCAAGAGCAATCCCATCAGCCAAAGAAGTTTTAGCCTTCCACCCAAGTTCAGACATACGAGAGACATCTAATAATTTTCTCGGCGTTCCATCTGGCTTCGTCCTATCAAAAACAATCGCCCCTTTGAATTCAACTATTTCTGCCACCAAATGCGCTAATTGACCGATCGAAATATCTTCGCCGAGCCCAATGTTAAACATTCCCCTTCCAATCCCTTTTTCCATTAAAAAAATACAGGCGTCAGCCATATCGTCAACATATAAAAATTCCCTAAAGGGCTCGCCACTTCCCCAAACAAGCATTTCATGATCACCCCGAAGCTTAGCTTCATGTGCTTTGCGAATTAATGCAGGGAGAACATGACTCTCCTCTAAATTGTAAGAGTCATTTGGGCCGTATAAGTTTGTTGGCATGACACTTACATAATTTGTCCCCAAGCCTTGGTTAAAACTGTTGCAGAGCTCAATTCCTGCAATTTTCGCCACCGCATAAGGTTCGTTGGACTTTTCTAATGGTCCGCTTAAAAAATACTCTTCCATGATGGGTTGCGGACAGTCACGAGGATAGATGCAGCTGGACCCTAAAAAACAGAGCCACTTTACATTAGCCTGATAGGCAGCTTGTATTACATTAGTTTGGACCTGTAAATTCTCATAAATAAATTCGGCTGGATAGGTGCTATTGGCCATAATTCCACCCACCTTAGCGGCAGCAAGAAATACATATTCAGGCTTTTCTATATTAAAAAAATTATTTGTTGCGACTTGATTTAATAGATCAAGCTCCTTTCGAGTGCGACAAATAATATTCGAGTAGCCAAGCCCTTCCAGTTGCCTAACCAATGCTGAGCCTACAAGCCCTCGGTGGCCAGCCACGTATATTTTAGATTTTTTATTAATTTGCATTTTTTTAAAGAAGCCTTAAAATTGCCCACTCAAGCCCGCTAATGCCCGATCTCGGACCATCATTCGCGCGCGATCCAAGATCAAAATACCCCACCCGCTTGACTCTTCATCTTTGCCATCATCTGGCGAGCTAAGGCTATTAGCAATCCTAAAAAGAGCCCTCCCAAAAGCCCAGCTGCCAGAGCCATGCGTTTTTTAGGCGCGATGGGCGCATCACTGGCATAAATGGGGGCGACCATGCGGGTGGCCCGGTTTTGATTGCTGGTGACAACATTTTTTAGGGCCGTAATCTCGTCTAATAAGTAGCGGATCTCGTCTCGGGTGGAGAGGTAGCTTGCGCTCATCGCTGCGCCTGACTTGTCCGACCTAGCAACTAGATCCTTTGTATTTTGGAGGCGCTCTTGGTCATCTGCCAACTTGATTTTGGCTTCCTCAATGTAAGGGGCCACAATTTGGGCCTGAGTGGTTTTAATCAGATCAAACACCCCTAGCGCACAATCCTGGGCTACTTGCGCTGTCCCTCCAAAAGTCTTGAGCTCGACCACATTAGCCACCCCCTTAGGGATCATCAACTTAATCGACTTACTCAGCGCTAGGGCAGCATTTGCCTGATCTTGCAGGCCGCAGGCCGCCACTGCCTCTGGTGTAAAGCTGGTTGGGGAGGATAGGCGCGTAATCAAGAGGGCTGGCTCCTCGATATTGATCCCAAGGGGACTGATGTTGTTGTTGGCAGCACTGATTTGCGCCATGGCAATTTGGATACTCGCTTCGTACTGTTTGGGGGTGATCGCCAAATAGGCTATGGCGGTAGAAAATCCGAGGACGCCAAAAACGAAGATGGTTTTATAGGCATCTTTTAAAAAGCGCAGGATATCGATGAGGGAGATTTCCGGGTCACTATTTAAATCTGGAGACGCAGATGTGTTATGGCTCATGGATAGGCTTTGTAGTGACTTGGGTAGACGGGTGATTTAATTATTCTATCGGCTTTTGCAGTTAATCTTGATTATAACTTTTTGTATTAATTTGGAAGATGTTTACACCATATTATGAGCGCTTGGGCAATAAATCTCATTAAACTTGCAACCCTAAAAGGGGTGCAAGTTTCTTCATTGCCCAAGCGTTCATTGATCGAGCTTATGGTTAACTCTCAAGGCTAGGCTAGCAGTTAATACGATCCAAAAAAGGAGTGGGTCGAAGTTCCCATTATTAGATACCTCAGTAGTGCACCATAGCAAGAATGTCGATACCAGCACCCATCTTCCGAGGTTTTTCCAGGGAGCTATTAAATTGCGAGTGCGTATTAGCGCCAAAGTCAGGGCGGTCAGAACTAGAGCAATGCCAGGCAATCCCAGTCCCAAAGCTAGATCCAACCAGCCGCTGTGGGCGTGCGTTAGGCGCACGCTCGATTCTGGCCATTTTTTATTTACTAAGGGCCCAAAAGAATTTTCAATCAAGCCATAACCTAAGAGGTTATCTCGAAAAAGGCTCATGCCTACCAAACCCCAGGCAATCCTCTCATAATTGGTTATAGACACCATCTTACCTAACTCATTGAGTGGATAGCCCTTTTCTCCGGCAAATTTCCATTCTTGATAGCGATCTAATTGCACTGCAATTTTGGAATCTGCAGCAAAGCTAGCCCAAGAATCATTTTGCTGAATATGCTTGTAACCTACAAAACCCACCCCAATCAGGATAATGGCAATGATGCCCGCCTTGATTGGAGTCCATTTTTTCTTGGTAGCACTTACCATCATTAACAAAAAAAGGATGAAGAGGAGCGCCTCATAAGCAAAGCCATTTTTGATGTTTTGACCATAAAAGACAAAAGATACTGCGGCAATAGAGGCGCCATAGATCAATAACTGGACCCATTTAATATGCCTGTCTTGCAATACAGTCAGTATTTGCGCCAAAGCAACTGCTAGGGTGGGTAAGCAAAAAACTACGTAATCGGTCTTTGGGACATAAAAGGGCTGGGAATAGGGATAGACCTTTAGAAAAGCAGGAATTGACTCGAGCCCAAAGATACTTTGGCCATAAAAGGTCAGCGTCCATTTCATCAAATAGATCAAGGTGGGCATCAATAGGCCCAAATAGATCAAAGGCCATGCCCACTTTTGTATTCTCTCAATGTTATTTGCGATCGATAGACCTAGGCCCAACGCAAAGATTGCGGCCAAGAATGCTCGCTTCCAAATACCCTTGAATTCGGTCCACTGCACAACTGGATTTTGAGACAGAAAAAGCAAATGAAAGCTAGCCCATATAAAGAGCATTCCGATAAGCCAAATCGGTAGGGCCTGTTTTTTGAGCAGTAGAAACCGATATTGATAGCTCACATACAAACCTAAGGCCGCGCCAATGACTAGAGAGGTATTTCTCCAAGCAGCAATCTCAGGCAAGATCCAAACCGAGTACAGCACAACGAAAGTGACACACTGTAAAAAAATGATCTCAATTGGAATCTGAATAGAGCGAATTAAACCAGGAGGTTTGGAATTGATCTTTTGAGTCATCCCTAAGTAATACTTATGAAAAATGTTCATAAGTAGATTTTAAGCCTCTGCCAATATCCACCTGGGCTTTCCAACCCAACTTATTCAGACGGCTTGAGTCCATCCACTTACGTGGCGCCCCATCAGGTTTGGTGGCATCAAAACTGATTACCCCTTGATAGCCTACTGCAGTACTAACTGCTTTTGCTAATTCTGCAATCGTCATATCAGAACCAGAACCTACATTAATATGACTTTGCATTGGCTCAGTATGTTGGTCATAAGTAGACTTATCTAAGTTCATCACGAAGACAGAGGCAGCTGCCATATCGTCCACGTAGAGGAACTCACGCTTAGGAGTACCCGTTCCCCAAATCATCACTTCAGGACTGTTGGCTATCTTCGCCTCATGGAACCTTCTAATCAATGCAGGAATCACGTGGCTATTTTCAGGGTGATAGTTATCACCTGGGCCATAGAGATTGGTCGGCATCACTGAGCGGTAATCGATACCATGGGTTTGGCCATATTGGCGGTTATAACTTTCACACATCTTAATACCCGCAATCTTGGCAATTGCGTAAGGCTCATTTGTAGGTTCCAGCTTTCCAGTAAGCAATGCATCTTCACTCATGGGCTGGGGCGCAAGCTTGGGATAAATACAACTAGACCCTAAAAATAAAAGTTTCTTTACCCCGGAGAGAAATGCTTGATGAATGACATTATTTTGCACCATCAAGTTGTCGTAAATAAAGTCAGCCGGAAAGGTATTGTTCGCATGGATTCCCCCCACTTTTGCAGCTGCCAAATAGACCTGATCTGGCTTTTCAGATTCGAAGAAGGCGGCTACTTCGGCTTGATTGGTTAATTCGAGCTCTTCATGCGTTCGCATGACAAGATTAGTAAAGCCTTTTTCCTGAAGATTGCGAACAATAGCTGAGCCCACCATGCCCCGATGGCCGGCAACATAAATCTTTGGGTTCAGATCTTTACTCACGTAATTACTTTTTTTATCTTAATTCTTCAATTCTCTTTGCCTACGGCCACTGAGAAACCATGCTTACTCAATAGTGCATGTTGCTTGGCTTGATCTAAATCATTTGCCACCATTTCTACGATCATTCGATCGAGGGTAATTTCAGGAACCCAACCTAACTTCTCTTTAGCTTTAGTGGGATCACCCAAGAGAGTCTCCACTTCAGTAGGACGATAATAGCGAGGATCGATTTGCACAATCACATCGCCTACTTTTAAGGCTGGAGCTTTATCGCCTTCAATGCTAGCCACAATCGCCTTTTCATTCTCGGCCACGCCTTCAAATTGGAGGTTGATGCCCAGTTGTTTAGCGCTGCGGGTAATAAATTCACGCACAGTGAACTGCACACCAGTAGCGATCACATAATCTTCTGGCTTGTCTTGTTGAAGCATCAACCACTGCATACGGACATAGTCCTTAGCATGGCCCCAGTCACGTAAGGCGTCGATATTGCCCATGTATAGGCACTTTTCTAAACCTTGGGCGATATTTGCCAAGCCACGTGTCACTTTTCGAGTGACAAATGTTTCACCGCGACGTTTAGACTCATGATTAAAGAGAATGCCATTGCAAGCGTAAATCCCATACGCCTCACGATAGTTCACAGTAATCCAGTAGGCATACATCTTGGCCACTGCATAGGGGCTTCTAGGATAGAACGGCGTTGTTTCTTTTTGCGGAATTTCTTGTACTAAGCCATAGAGTTCAGATGTGGAGGCTTGATAGAAGCGGGTCTTCTTTTCTAAACCCAAGATACGAATAGCTTCCAACATTCTCAAGGGACCCATCGCATCCACATCAGCTGTATATTCTGGTGACTCAAAAGAAACAGCTACATGGGACTGAGCACCCAGGTTATATATCTCATCTGGCTGACATTCTTGAATGATGCGCACCAAGTTGCTGGTATCAGTCAAATCACCATAGTGAAGAATGAGATCGCGATGGTTGACATGGGGATCTTGATAAAGATGATCAATGCGGTCAGTATTGAAAGAGGAAGCACGGCGCTTAATGCCGTGAACAATGTAGCCCTTCTCTAAAAGGAATTCGGCAAGGTAAGAGCCATCTTGACCAGTGATGCCAGTAATAAGGGCGACTTTTTGTTTAGACATAACTCTTTTCTCTTTTTGAATGATCAATATCATTTATTAATTTCTACCGTAGCTATCTTCAAAGCGCACAATATCGTCTTCACCTAAATAGCTACCGGATTGCACTTCAATAATTTCTAATGGCTCAAGGCCTGGATTCGCCAAACGATGGGTTTGCCCTTGAGGAATATACGTACTCTGATTTTCAGTGAGGGTAATGACTTGATCGCCATTAGTTATTTCTGCAACACCCTTCACTACAATCCAATGTTCAGCGCGA
>Ga0007801_10000096_pt1 | contig 24498 bp, 24 predicted proteins | sample CryBogmetaGMA2M_FD_60372 | JGI IMG/M metagenome (GOLD analysis project Ga0007801, IMG submission 60372) | Freshwater microbial communities from Crystal Bog, Wisconsin, USA - MA2M | ecosystem: Environmental > Aquatic > Freshwater > Lake | place: Crystal Bog, Wisconsin, USA | collected 2009-07-06
GGACTGCCGGAGCCTGTGCAGGATGCCTTGTTGGCCCACGCTGGTTTGTTGGAACAATTCGGCCCGGTTCTGGGCCGCCCGCGTGTCGACACCCTGAAAGGGTCGCGGCATGCCAACATGAAGGAACTCCGCTTCGACGCGGACGGGGGCGTGTGGCGTTTTGCCTTCGCCTTCGACCCGAACCGCGAGGCAATCGTGCTGGTGGGCGGCGACAAGTCGGGAACCGGCGAAAAGCGGTTTTACCGGCAATTGATTCGAAAGGCCGACGAACGGTTTGACGGACACATCTCCCGGCTTTAACTTAGGAAAGAGAAACAGCGATGGCAAAGACATTGAAAGAAAAGATGGCCACTTTAAGCCCCGCGCGGCGGCAAGCGATAGCGGACATGACAGCCGGACTGGTCGCCGAGGAAAAGTCACTCCGCGATTTGCGCCAGGCCTTGGCGCTCACTCAGGAGCACTTGGCGGAGACCCTCGGGGTGGGGCAGGAAAGCGTCTCGCGCATGGAGAAGCGCAGCGACTTGCTGCTTTCGACGCTGCGCGGCTATGTGCGGGCGATGGGCGGCGAACTGCGCCTAGTGGCGGAGTTCCCCGGCCGGCCGCCCGTCCTCATCGCCGGGTTGGCACCCATGGCCCCAAGCCCGGATGAAAAAGCAGGGGCCGGCAGCCGCGATGCGCAGGCGTGAGCGGCGGCGTTCCCCCAGCGTTCTTACCGTTGTGGGGCTTTGCATTTTTGTGGGAAACCCCGCCAAGCCTTCAAACCTATAAAGCCAGACAAGGGTAAACTATGAAGAACGATTCATTGCGAATCAATCGTTGATTACCTTGAACACATCAGTTGATGTTCAAAATCTTGACGAGACAATGCATTTGCATTACCTTAAGGCCATATTAACCGACACCCTTGGAGGCAGGCATGCCATCGCCCCTTGAACTTGAATCCACATTGACCGACCGCTACCAAACCACCGTGCCGGAGACCGTCCGCCGTGCGCTAAAACTGGGCAAGCGGGACAAAATCCATTACGCGATCCAACCCGATGGTCGTGTGCTGATTACGCGGGCTGACGCCGCTGGCGAGGACGACCCGGTGCTAGGGCAGTTTCTCGGCTTCCTGGCCCGTGACATGGCGTCACATCCCGCGCATGTGCAAGCCTTGGATGCCAGCCTGATGGCGCGGGTGCAGTCGTTGGCAGGCTCGGTCGAGGTTGACCTTGATGCCCCGCTTCCGGCTGACGGCGAATGAACACCCCGTCGCCAGCCCCGTTGGCGGTGAACGGATGGACGCTCTATGCCCATGCGCTGTTTCTCGGCCAGCTTGAGGCTTTGCTGGCGCAAGTGGATGCGCTGCGCCAAAAAGACCCGAAGGGATACGCCCAAAAAAACGCCACCAAACGCCTCGCGGCAATCGCCAAACTGGCCTTCGAGGTGATCCCGCAAGACCCGGAGCGGCCCGATTACCGGCAGGGCGCGACGCTGGGGGACGGGTACAAGCACTGGTTTCGCGCAAAGTTTTTCCAACAATACCGACTGTTCTTCCGTTATCACAAGGCCAGCAAAGTCATCGTCTACGGCTGGGTCAACGACGAGGGCAGCAAGCGGGCCTACGAAGGCGGCGACGACGCCTACCGCGTGTTCCGGCGCATGCTAGAAAGCGGCCATCCGCCCGACGATTGGGTCCGCTTGCTCGCCGAGTCAAGGGCTGCAACCGGGCGATTGAACCAAGCAGTGGCGCAGGCCGTCACTGTCTCAACCAAGCCGTGATGCCTACGCCTACAATCAGGCAAAGGGGGGCGGAAGCCTAGGGCGCGGGGCGATGGGAGTTAAAAGTTCGGGGACCCACAATGGGTAATCAGTGAAACATGATAATGCCAGACAATGCAAGTTGTCTTGCTTTGCTGAAATTTTAAGTGATGCGTATCAGTGTATGAGTGACAGGTATCCGCCATCCACGACGGCCACCCGAATCCGGTCGGGCGGGGACACCCGTGGATGGCAAATTTGAAGCGCCCACACACACCACCACAGTAGTACATATCCCGCGCCGTTCAAGGGTTAGGCGGCGACGATCCTGAACGCTGTCCCTTTGGCGACGGGGCGGACATGGTTCTTCTCGCGCCTCATTTCGACAAGGCCGTAATGGGACATCGTCTTCAGTGTGCGGGACAGGTTGCCGGGCTTCCTGCCGGTTTTTTCCGCAAGCGAGGTGATCGATTCGGGCTTGGTTTCTTGGATCACCTTGAGCAGCGCCCGGTTTTCGGCGCTCAGGACCTCGGCAAGCGACCTCATGGAGGTGAACCAGATTTTGGGGTCGCCCGCCTTGGGCTTGAATTCTCCCCGCGCGATGGCCAGCAGGCGTTCGCGAATCTTATCTTGCGGCATGATGCCGATCACAATGGTTTTCACCGTTTTTTAACCTCCAGTAGTACCCGGTCCACTTCATAAAAGAAGTCGGCCAACAATTGGTGTGCATCCTTGAACTCGTAGGGGATGCCTTGGTCACTGGCATGCCGGTGCCTGTGGTCGAAGGTGATGCGCCGCCCGGCATACTTAAACTTTTTCGGCGGCTTTACCGCGTGGGCATTGTCGTAACCGAGTATCCTTTTGCCATAGGGCTCGTGCAGTGTCAGGGAGTAACGGATGCCATGCGGCGCATCAGGTGTCGGCTCCACCCGGCGAGCCTCGATCTTGACCCAATAACCGCCCCCCTGATCAATGATCTGGCCGTGTAAGTCCAGCAGGGTATCGATGCCAGTGTCCGTTTGCATTTTTACATTATATCAGCAGCTGATAAATTATACACACTCTAATCGGCGGCTTTGTTCAAACCGACTGATAGTTTTGCAGGGATCATGGTGAAGAACCAAGAGTCTGGCTATCTTTGGGGTTTCCTTGCCTATTTTATCAAGCCTGTCCAGCCATAGACTGATAAAATAGGCCATTGCGGCCATCCAACCAGACAGATTTCGAGTCTCTGGACCAGGTTCGCTTAACACGGGAACATCAACCTACTTGCCAAGCATAACCAACTAGGTTAATGTGTGTCCATGGAAAAAGCGGCCTTGGTCATCGTTCAGCCCACCTAAGCCATGTCGAAACGGCATGTCCTACCTATTTTGGACGTGATCAGGGGGCAAAGGAGAAGGCGGAGGCTTAAAAAAGTTGTATGCTGTAAGGTGACCAAACACAAACAGCCTACGCCCCAAATCAAGCCCAATCGTGCCCAGCTCTGCCGCATCCATCGCCGATTTTCCAGCCCCCGATTCCAAATCAGCGATTCAGAGCATTATGAAAATTCAACGGAATGAAATCTTACCATTTTATATGGACAGCCGCCCGCCTCTCTTTGACTAGAGTCAGCAGAGTTTCATTATCAAAGGGGTTGGTGGCGGGTATCTCCTGAACGCTGGCGATGAGTTAACTCACTACTTGGGGGTGATGGCTCCCCTTCATCCATCAAAGGGCAAACCGGAATTGCCGACGTGTGCCATCAATGCGTTCCAGTTCCTGCCCATCCAGGGTAGGTTTGCTCTGAATTTCCCACCCGGTTTTTACCCGTTTTCCGTACAAAATTGCCTTGAAATGATTCCTGGGCAGGGGCTGCGTTGCCGATCCCTTCCCACCTCCACTCATGCAATCTCGAAAGAAAAAAGCACGGTGATGAAGGTCATGGATACCAGGCCCAACAAAAACACAATCTCGGCCCAGCGCTCCAAACTGTCGGAAGACCGCACGACCCGGATCGAAGAAAAGGAAAGCAGGGCGCTGACCATGAATAGGACGCTGTCAATCGCCAATGCCTTGTCGATCAGATAATTCGCAAGATTAGGGTGAAAACCCTTGACGATGCTGATGACCATGATGCAAGCACCGACCATGGTGGCCGAGTTCGGCAAAATGTGATGGGACAGGTCTTTATTGGAATATTGGTTGCTCATTGCATTTACGTCCATTGCGAAACGGTTAAAGTGCTGACTTAAAGCTTGCCCTATAGATAAAGCAAAATGTACACCATAATACTTCATTATAATTATCAATTATTTATAATTTTAATCTGAATCCTAGATGTGTAAATAAACCACTTTAGCCACTCATTGGCATCAATTGGCAGTGACACTGCGGCGCGGATTTGAGGTGATGCTCGCTGATTGCCAAAGGTGGGTTTTTCCTAGTGCCGCGTTTCATGGGGTGGTCCCATCATAAATGGTTCATTTGGAGCCAGACAACTGGGTGTGACGGTTTGTTTAAACCAATTCAATGCAGTGTCAGCCGCAGATATAGAGATATGTTGTTGTAAATAAAGGAACATATATGGATGGCATATGCCATGCATATGTATTTTTACAAATCATATTTGCACAAATTGTGTGTGATATCATGGTTTTCAACGCCTTGCCGGGACGATTCTGGAATCTTGTCCACCACCGGTTCCAGTTTCCTACAAGGCGACAGCTTATTTTATGACAACATCAGAGGTGTGCCATGAGTTTCTTTGACTTGATTATCAATAAATCTGTAAACGACCCCGAATTTCTCAATGGCATTACAACAGTGGTCCTTACGGGGTTTATGACGCTGCTTGTCATCGTGATTCTCATTTAGGATGCCGGGATAAGCTTTTCTCGGCCATCCATGCAACCACCGATGAACAACTCATGCTAACCAATAGGCTTTCGATGCGTAGACAAAATGAAAATCGCCGGGTTGCCATGGCTAAATTGGTTTATCCGTTTCAACGCGTACGCCGGTTTTTTGGAATGTTAATCGGACTGGCAGTGATCGCCGCCGACTTCATATAGTGAGTACAGCCAAATGATTAAACCTCTAATACTAGATGGGATATTTAGGCGCATTCAGCGCTTGCCGCCCAACGATGCGGCGGCACGGGCGGCGTTGCGGGTGTTGCCCGCTTTAGCGGAAATGGTCACCGCACCGATGCCTGTCCGGCCTGGGTGTGCCTTCGGCGGCAAGGTCGGTGGACTTTCAAAAATGGGTTTGACATGCCTGATTTTTTACACTTTCCGCGCTTGTCAATGCGCCTCCATCGCCAAGTCCGGCATGGACGGCGTAACTTCCTATGCCGACGCTGACTTGGTCACTCAAGTTGAGGCGGCCTACGCCAACATCAACGCCATCGGCACAGCCCCACTTTGGTTGGCAGAGCCGCCACCGCTGCCTACGCGGCTACCTTGCCCGACGCATTTGATGGCATTGCCATCAACTACGCCTACGACACCGTTGACTATGCCTGCCAAGCCGCGTTAAAAACCGGCTACATTGGGCCTTTCGTGCTATCTTTGGTTTTCGACCTGGACGCACTCGCCCGTCGCACCGGCCTTTCATCGCTGCCGCTTTGGCTACCGGCGGCGGGCATGCCAAAATTTCTCGAATCTCGTTGGGCTGTGCTGCAAACGTTGATGCTTCGCCTTGATAACGGTTTTGAATACTGGATAAGCTGGTACGACGCCAGACTGCGGGGCGAACCTCTGGCATGGAAGGAAACCCGCGATCCAGTCTTTGGCGCAAGAGGGCCTGTAGTGTTTTAGATATGGTCATTGTGGGTTTCACACCAAGGCACAGAACTCGTATCGGTTAACAAACAAGCCGATCACGATGTCATGCATTTTCTCCAGCTTGGAGAAGCAGATTGTCTTCCTCGCCAGCCCCTTGGTCCGCGTCCGCAGAGTCAGGTGCTTCCGCTCGATCTTCTGGGTGTTCCGGTTTACGACCACCCAGCGCTACGCCGGCTCCGAAACCCATTGCCGTAAACGTGTGCGATAGCGAACAGACAGCCTCGCGACAAACGGAAATAATGGCTTCACATAGTATCCGTGGTGGCGGAAATTTCCCCGGATAACACTGAACTTTTTACACGCCCAACCCAAACCATGGAGAAGTGTCATGCATGAAAATAAGATATCAGCCGTTGGACTTTTTACCAACCAGGTCAATCGCAAACCGCCACTCACAAGCATTGCAGTTGACGAATGAGTAACGCAAAAGATGCGCCGGTAGCATGACCGAATCGAAAATCGCGATTGATGTTGCGCCACCGCCGCCCACCGGCGTTGATTTAGAGATGCTTCAGCGCGAATCATTCAGCTATTTTCTACATGAGACGAGTCCAGGCAACGGGCTGGTGGTGGACAAGACCGAAGCGGATTGGCCTGCCAGTATTGCCGCCACCGGCTTCGCGTTGGCCGCTTACCCGGTGGCGGTCGAGCGCGGCTTCATGCCGCGTGCCGCAGCGGTGGAACGAACGCTGACCACTCTGCGATTTTTCTGGAACAGCCCGCAAGGCCCCGGACCCGACGCCACCGGGCATAAGGGCTTTTATTATCATTTTCTCGACATGCAAACCGGTCGGCGCGCCTGGCAATGCGAGCTTTCAACGATAGATAGCGCCTTTCTGTTGGCGGGTGCGCTGACGGCGGGCGTTTATTTCACTGCGGATACTGCCGGCGAGCGTGAAATCCGCACCCTCGCCGATGCGCTCTATCGCCGCGCGGATTGGCAATGGGCGCAAAACCGTGGCGCAACGGTTACGCACGGCTGGAAGCCCACAAGAGGATTTCTAAAATACCGTTGGGAAGGCTACGACGAGGCGATGCTACTGTATATCCTAGGCCTGGGCTCGCCGACACACCCGTTGCCCGAAAGCAGTTACGCCGCATGGGCGTCGACTTACCGGTGGGAACACTGTTACGGCTATGAATATCTTTACGCCGGGCCGTTGTTCACGCACCAGCTCTCGCATGTCTGGATTGATTTCCGCGGCATTCAGGACGTGTTCATGCGTGCCAAGGGCATTGATTATTTCGAGAACAGCCGTCGTGCGACGTATGTGCAGCAACAGTACGCGATGGACAACCCGCTCAAGTTCGCAGGCTATGGCCGCCATTGCTGGGGAATTACCGCGAGCGACGGCCCCGGCCCCGCCACGCTCAAAGTGGACGGCATCAAGCGCAAATTCTTCGATTACCTGGGACGGGGCGTGCCGTATGGGCCTGACGACGGCACCCTCGCGCCGTGGGCTGTGGTGGCCTCGCTGCCGTTCGCGCCCGATATCGTGCTGCCCACATTGGACTATTGCATTAACCAGATTAAATTAACAGAGTCCAACCCCTACGGTTTCAAAGCGACTTTCAACCCGACCTTCCCGGTAACATCCGGCAATCCCCATGCATGGGTATCACCCTGGCATTACGGGCTTAACCAAGGGCCGGTTGTTTTGATGATCGAAAACTATCGCACCGGCTTAGTGTGGCGATTGATGAGAGACTGCCCTTACATCACCAACGGTTTGCGGCGGGCAGGTTTTAGCGGGGGGTGGCTATGACTTCTGTGCTTTCTCTACGTTGGCGAACAGACTGCATTGCGAGACAGGAAGTCGAAAAGGCCAGGGACATCCTGATGCAAAATCAAGCCGAAGATGCAGATGTGCATGAAGTGACGATCAGCGAGTAACCCGTGCAAACCAAAAAGCTTTAAGGAACATTCGATATGAATCCCATCACATCATTCCTAGTCTTCGCCTTAATCCTCGTGGGTTTGGCCATCGGCAACTGGGTGAGCACTTATCTGGCCCCGGCGTTCTTTGCTGTAGCCGTTATCCTTGCGCTGTCGTTGAAGATGGCCAATGCCTGGGAAAAGTTCGTCATCCTGAGGATGGGCAAACTGCAAAGCGTCAAAGGACCGGGAATGTTTGCCATTATCCCGGTCATTGACAATGTAACCGCCATCATTGACGAGCGCATCCAGACCACGGCCTTTAATGCCGAGCAGGCGCTGACCAAGGACACGGTCCCGGTCAACGTGGATGCGATCATTTTCTGGCATGTACATGATGCCGAAAAAGCGGCACTGGCCATCACCAATTACCGCGAAGCCATCAACCAGGTTGCGCAAACCTCGCTGCGCGAGATGATCGGCTCTTCGATGTTGTCGGCATTGTTATCCGACCGCAAGGAAGCGGACGAGCAGTTGAAGCTAGAGATCGGCGCAAAAACCGCACCGTGGGGCATATCGGTGAGTTCGGTGGAGATTCGCGATGTCGCCATTCCAGAGGCCCTACAGGATGCCATGTCCCGACAAGCCCAAGCTGAGCGGGAGAAGCAGGCGCGAGTGATACTCGGATCTGCCGAAGCCGCGATCGCAGGGAAGTTTGTCGAAGCCGCTGACATTTATGCCGGGCATCCCGCAGCGCTCCAACTTAGGGCCATGAACATCATTTACGAAACCACAAAGGAGCGAGGGGCAACGATCCTGATTCCAAGCTCGATGGTCGATAGCCTGAACCCTACTGTGACGACTCTGGCGCTTGCACTGGCAACCAAGGAAGTGACGGAGCCAGTGGTTGTTCCACATAAGGTTGCAGCCGCAGCATAGTCCAGGAGAAAAAGGATGACCATTTTACCCATTGATAAAAAAGTCCTCGATAAATTCGGGCCATATACCCTGATCACCGGGATACTGCTGATCGTACTGGGAACGGCGGGTATTTTGCTGCCGGACGTGATGTCCATGAGCACCGAGATTTTTGTCGGCTGGCTATTGCTTGTCGGCGGCGGTTTATGGACCCTTCACACCTATAAACATAGCCCGATGAACGCCATGGACTGGATCAAACCTGTCATGATGTTCATCATCGGCGGCCTGATGCTGTTCTATCCTGTTTTAGGTGTGGAAGCGGTGGGACTGTTGATGGCTGTTTATCTGTTGTTGGATGCCATGGGCAGCTTCGCCCTCGCACAGTCGATTTATCCTTCCAAAGGCTGGGGCTGGATGACCTTCAATGGTGTTTTCTCGGCTCTGCTGGCCTCGCTGTTTCTGACCGGGTGGCCAGCCACTTCTCTGTGGCTGGTAGGTCTGTATGTTAGCATCAGCCTGCTGTTCGATGGCTGTGCGCTGGTCGCCATCGGTTGGATGTTACGCAAAGGCAAAGCATCTTGAAAGGTCTCCACTTGCCGTCTTCTGGCTCGAGGAACGAACAGCCAAAGGCGGGACACAGCATCATGATAAGAGCGATCCCGATCACAACGTTGTTTCTGGATATCGGTGGTGTCCTGCTCACCGACGGGTGGGATCATCATGCCCGCAAACGGGCGGCGACGAACTTCAAGCTGGAGTGGGCCGAGATGGAAGACCGGCATCGCCTGAACTTCGCCACCTACGAGGAGGGCAAGCTCACGCTGGAGGAATACCTGAACCGGACGGTTTTCTATGGGGAGCGGCCATTCACACAGGATCAGTTCCGGGAATTCATGTTTGCGCAGTCGCACGCTTATCCCGAGATGATTAAGTTGGTCTGCACTCTCAAGGCAAAGTACGGATTGAAGATCGCCGTGCTCAGCAACGAAGCCCGGGAATTGAATGCATATCGGATTCACAAGTTCAAACTGGATAGATTCGTGGATTTTTTCATCTCCTCCTGCTTCGTCCACCTCCGCAAGCCCGACACGGATATTTTTCGGCTTGCACTGGACATTGCCCAGAGACCCGCCGGGCAGGTCGTCTATATCGAAAACACCGCAATGTTCGTCCAGATCGCGGAAGGATTGGGGATTCGAAGCATTCTGCACACCGACTACCGATCCACCGGCGAGAAACTGGCTTCTTTCGGATTGCAGAATGATGGATGATTCATACATGAAACCCGCCAACCCACACATTCTGACCATCAACGGCGGCTCGTCGAGCATCAAGTTTGCATTGTTCGCGGCTGGTGACTCCCTCTGGAGTGCGAATCGCATGACATGCGGGCCGCTGAAGCGGTCGCGCTGTTTTGCTATCAGATCAGGAAGTGGATTGGCGCATTTTCTGCGGCGTTGGAAGGACTGGATACACTGATTTTCGCAGGGGGCATCGGCGAGAATGCGCCCACAGTCCGTACCCGGATTTGCGATGGGCTGGGATTCCTTGGCATTGAGCTTGAAGAAAAGCGAAACCTGGCGAACGTGGGAGTGATTTCCACGGCGACCAGCCGGGTAGCGGTCCGCCTTATACATACGGACGAAGAACTGATAATTGCCAAGACGGTCTGTCGCGCACTTGGACTTGGCATGGGCCCGTGAAAAAACGAACTCAATCCAAACAACGTAATACATCTCTCAAACACGCGGTCAGCCGGGTGGCAACAGTACAAAAACGAAATACAGATAACTAGAGGACAACGACTATGCTAAACAAAGCCAAAACGCTTAAGGGTTACACATTGGACAGCCTTGACGGGGACATCGGGAAGGTCAAAGAATTCTACTTCGATGACTTGCACTGGACCATTCGCTATCTGGTCGCCAACACGGGCAACTGGCTAATGGACAGGCAGGTGTTGATATCTCCCTATGCACTGGCCGCAGTGGATAAGGAAGAGCAAAACATCGCCATCAATTTGACCAAAAAACAGATCGAGGACAGCCCATCCTTAGACAGTGACAAGCCCGTCTCGCGACAATTCGAGGAGGTCTACTACGGCTATTATGGATGGCCGATGTATTGGGGTGGTCCATACATGTGGGGTTCTTATCCTTACATTGTCAATAACCCTGAAGAGTGGAGAAAATCCACCCAAGGCGATAAAGCCTGGGACCCCCATTTGCGCAGCACTAACGATGTGATAGGTCACCACATCCAAGCCTCAGACGGCGATATTGGCCATGTCGAGGATTTTATCATTGATGATGAGACTTGGGCGATTCGTTATTTAATCATCGATACGCGAAACTGGTGGCCGGGGAAAAAAGTCCTGGTTGCACCGCGATGGATCGAGAGTGTTAGTTGGAGCGCGTTGACGGTTTCCGTCAATCTCACCCGTGAAGCCATCCGGCAGTCACCGGAATACACGGAGGAGTCTCTGCTAACCCGTGATTACGAGGCCCTGCTACATGGACATTATGATCGCCAAGGTTACTGGGTCGATGAAGCGGATGACAAAAAGCATTCCCAAGTGAAATAAACACAAAAAGGCCATCTCGGAAAGCACATCAACGCACAGATAGTTTAGGAGTTAAGACATGATCGACAAAATCACCCTTGGAGCGATTATACGCGGCTTTTTTACTATGGCCTTTATGTCCACATCGCTCAACGGCTATGCGGTCCCCGCCAAAGAACACGCCCCTGCCTCTACCCCAAGCCTAAAAGCGGCACAACCTGCCAAAGAACCCGCCGCCGCCCCCATAGCCAAACATCTGCCTTCCGTGACAAGTCTTCTGAAGGAGAAAGACAAACAACTGGTAAAAGAGGCTGGCGAAGCGGTGGCCGAGACGAGAAATGCGCTGGATGCCTTGGATCGCAACAATCCCAAGGAAGCACTGGCCGACTTGGAGGTCGTCTCCGGCAAGCTCCATGCCGTATTAGCCAAAGATGTGGCATTGAAAGAGGTACCCATCGATGCCGATGCTGTGATTATGAATTTCGCCGGCAATCTGGATTTGGTGCGCGATGCGGGCAAAAAGGCGAGAGACTTGATCGAAGCCCAGCAATTGCAGGCCGCCCGCCAGATTCTCGACCAGTTGGTGAGCGAAATTCGCATCAGCGTCACCAGTTTGCCATTGGAAGTGTATCCGAAGGTGATTGAAAAAACCGCATCGCTTATCGTCGCCGGAAAAATCGACGAAGCCAAAGCCGAGCTTAATGACCTGCTCAACCTGCTGGTGACGAAGACGGAGATTTATCCCTTGCCGGTATTGGCAGCGGAAGAAAACCTGACGGAAGCCTTCCGGCTGGAACATACCACCGATTTGACCAAGGAAGACAGCCGGAAGAGGGTATTGAGCCTGGCTGATGAAACGAACAAGCATCTGGAATTGGCCGAGGCCCTCGGCTATGGGACAAAAAACGACTATCAACCGCTCTATCAAGGCATCAGGGCACTGAAGGAAACCGTGCATACCGACAAGTTCCGAACCGAGTGGGAAAAACTGCACACGTTTTTGCTGGAATTCAAGGACAGGCTGGTTCATCCGGCAAAATGAGCGATTTACACGCCATATCGCTTGGTGCTTGCGCCAGAACATCGCCCGGCTGCTAGCGGTAACGATTTCTCAGGCACCCTAGCGGGCCACAACCGCCAACAAAAAACGAAACTCAACGAACGACAAGGACAACGGCCATGCTAAACAAAGCCAAAGCACTTAAGGGTTTCACATTGGACAGCCTCGACGGGGCAATAGGGAAGATCAATGAATTCTATTTCGATGACTTGCACTGGACGATTCGCTATGTGGTGGCCGACACAGGAAACTGGCTTGCGGGCAGGCAGGTCTTGATTTCCCCGTATGCGCTGGCAGACGTGAACGAAGAAGAGAAAAGCATCGCTATCAATTTGACCAAAAAACAGATTGAGGACAGTCCATCCCTGGATAGCGACAAACCCGTCTCGCGACACTTCGAGGAGGACTACTACGGGCATTATGGATGGCCGATGTATTGGGGCGGCCCATACCTGTGGGGGGCTTATCCCTACATTGTGCGTGACCGTGAAAAATGGAGAGAATCCACCCAGGCAGAGAAAGCGTGGGATCCCCATTTTTTCGTGATCATTCTGCTTTCCATCATTGGCGTAGCCATTACCGATTACGCACCGACGGCAAGCTGGGCTTACTGGATTTTTATGGTCGCCGCATTGGGCACCTCCGCAGTTGCCATAGAAAAGACATTGTTACACCGGAAAGACGTTAGCTTTACCAAGTTATGGGTGACCCAGTTGATTCATTGGGGTGTGACGTTGGTAGCGATACTGCTCAGTTTCACTTTCATCAAAACAGGGCGGATGACCAACGAGTCTTCTGGCCTGGTTATTCTGCTTATTTTGTCATTGTCGACCTTTCTGGATGGATACCACGTCGGCTGGCGTTTTTATCTTGCTGGCATTTTTCTGGGAATTACCGCTGTTCTGGCAGCTTACTTCGAAGAGTTCATGTGGATCATGCTAGTCATCGCTGCGACTATCATAGTTTTCTCCATTTACCTGGAAAAATATCTGATGGCAAATCACAATGCGATTCAGGAGCCTGATGGCAAATTCTAAGAATCATGTGAAGGAATATTGCCTCATGAAGACCAAAGCCTTTTCCCCGGAACCGCCCCACAAGCCGGATGCCTACTGCCGGAGTTCAACGACAGTCGCGCCCGCGTCGGCTGGCAAAACGATTTACACCTGCCCGATGCACCCCGAAGTGGAGCAGGACCATCCCGGCGATTGCCCCAAGTGCGGCATGGCGCTGGAACCGAAGGCGGCGACAGCGGGCAAGGATGATGAGGAAAATGCAGAGCTGTGCGACATGACGAGGCGATTCTGGATCGGCGCCACGCTGGCGTTGCCGGTGTTTGTGCTGGCGATGGCGCACCTGATCCCGGCGCTGGGCAGGCAGCCTTGGCTGGGTGGCGATGCCTCCCGCTGGATTCAGTTTGCGCTTACCACCCCCGTGGTCTGCTGGGCGGGCTGGCCGTTTTTCCATCGCGGCTGGCGCTCCGTGGTATCGCGCCATTTGAACATGTTCACGCTGGTCGCCATCGGCGTGGGCGCAGCCTTCGCCTTTAGCGCCGCGGCGATGCTGATGCCCGGCCTATTCCCGCACACGATGCAACACGAGGGCAAGGCAGCCATCTACTTTGAATCCGCAGCGGTGATTGTGGTGCTGGTGATCTTCGGCCAGATGCTTGAGCTCCGCGCCCGCAGCCGCACGGGCAGCGCCATCAAAGCCTTGCTCAACCTCGCACCGCCCACGGCGCGACAAGTCACACAGGGAGCCGATCATGAAGTCCCTCTAGCCCAAGTTAAGGTCGGCGACTGGTTGCGCGTGGTTCCAGGTGACAAGGTGCCGGTTGACGGCGCGGTGGTCGAAGGCCACTCCAGCGTGGAGGAGTCGATGATAACAGGCGAACCGCTCCCGGTGGAAAAGTCCGTCGGCGACCAAGTCACGGGCGGCACCGTCAATGGCCCCGGCAGTTTCGTCATGCGCGCCGAACGGGTTGGCAGCGACACCTTGCTCGGGCAGATCGTCGATATGGTGGCCGAAGCCCGGCGTAGCCGCGCACCGATTCAAGGTCTCGCCGACCGGGTCGCGGGCATCTTCGTGCCGGCGGTGCTGGCGGTATCGCTGCTCACCTTCGTCATCTGGATGTGGCTGGGGCCGGAGCCAAAGCTCGCCCACGCCATCGTCAACGCCGTCGCCGTTCTCATCATCGCCTGCCCGTGCGCCCTCGGCCTGGCAACGCCCATGTCCATCATGGTCGGCATCGGACGCGGCGCACAGGCAGGTGTGCTGGTAAAAAACGCCGAAGCATTGGAACGCTTGGAGAAAGTCACCAAGCTGGTCTTGGACAAGACCGGCACCCTCACGGAGGGCAAGCCCAAGCTCATGGACATCCTGCCCAGTGGCGGTTTCGATGCGCAAGAGTTCCTGCGTCTCGCCGCCTCGCTGGAGCAAAACAGCGAACACCCGCTCGCCGCCGCGATTGTGCTGGGCGCGAAGGAGCAAGGCAGCGTTTTCGAGGCCGTGGAAGACTTCGCTTCAGTGACGGCGGGCGGTGTTGTCGGCACTGTCGCTGGCCGCGCCGTTCTGGTCGGCAAGGCGGATTTCCTACGCAACGAAAAGATCACCGGCATGGAAGCGCTGGAAGCCTCGGCGGTGAAACTGCAACAGGACGGCAAGACTGCGATGTTCGTCGCCATCGACGGGAAACCGGCAGGCATCCTCGCCGTCGCCGACCCGATCAAATCCACCACAGCAGAAGCCATCCAGGATATCCACTCGCTTGGATTAAAAATCGTCATGCTCACTGGCGACAACCGCCGAACCGCCGACGCGGTGGCCAAGCAACTCGGACTTGACGCGGTTGAAGCGGAGATCGAACCCGCCGGGAAAGTCGCCTATGTCAAAAAGCTGCGCATGGAAGGCCAACCGGTTGCGATGGCCGGCGACGGCATCAACGACGCGCCCGCCCTCAGCGAAGCGGACGTCGGCATTGCCATGGGCACCGGCACCGACGTGGCCATGCAAAGCGCGGGCATCACCCTGGTGAGAGCCGACCTCCGTGGCATTGCCCAGGCCATCCGCCTAAGCCGTGCCACGATGTGGAACATCCGGCAAAACCTATTCTTCGCCTTTGTCTACAACGCGCTGGGCATTCCGCTGGCGGCGGGGGCGCTTTACCCGTTCTTCGGCTGGCTGCTCAGTCCGATCATAGCCGGTGTCGCGATGAGCCTGAGTTCCGTCTCGGTCATCGGCAATGCCTTGCGGCTGCGGAAAGTCAAACTCTGAATTTAATGGAGAAACATGAATACAAAAACCAACACACTCACGCAGGAACTGCTCGACAAGATGGATGCCTACTGGCGGGCCGCCAACTATCTGTCGGTCGGTCAGATTTACCTTTACAACAATCCGCTGCTGAAGCGGCCACTGGCACTTACGGATGTGAAGCACATGCTGCTGGGGCATTGGGGCACGACTCCGGGGCAGAACTTCATCTACGTCCACTTGAACAGGATCATCAAAGAATACGACCTCGACATGATCTATGTCTCCGGCCCCGGCCATGGCGGCCCGGCCGTTGTGGGCAACACCTACCTCGAAGGCACGTATAGCGAAATCTATCCGAATATCAGCCATGACGAGGCCGGGCTGCAAAAGCTCTTTCTGCAATTTTCATTTCCCGGTGGCATTCCCAGCCACGCCTCGCCGGAATGTCCTGGCTCGATCCACGAGGGTGGTGAGCTCGGCTATTCCCTCAGCCATTCGTTTGGGGCGGTCTTCGACAACCCGGATTTAATCGTCGCCTGCGTCGTCGGCGACGGCGAGGCGGAGACCGGCCCGCTGGCCACCGCTTGGCATTCCAACAAGTTTCTCGATCCAGTGACAGACGGCGCTGTGCTGCCGATCCTGCATCTCAACGGCTACAAGATTTCCAACCCGACCGTCCTTGCCCGTATCCCCCGTGTGGAGTTGGAACAATTGTTCTACGGATACGGCTGGATGCCCTACATCGTCGAAGGCCACGAGCCGGAACAGATGCACGAGGCCATGGCCTCAACACTCGACACGGCGGTGGAACGCATCAAGCAAATCCAGCAGGATGCCCGCGTACACGGCGACCTGACGCGGCCACGCTGGCCGATGATCGTGCTGGTGTCGCCCAAGGGCTGGACCGGACCGAAGGTGGTCGATGGTGTGCAGATCGAAGGCACTTTCCGCGCACACCAAGTGCCGCTATCCGACCCGGCCACCCATCCCAAACACCTCAAGTTGCTGGAAGACTGGCTGCGGAGCTACCGGCCGGAGGAACTCTTCGATAGCCAAGGCCGACTGAAGCCTGAACTGGCCGAACTCGCGCCCAAGGGCGAACGACGCATGGGCGCAAACCCTCATGCCAACGGCGGCATTCTGCTGCGCGATCTGCGGATGCCCAATTTCCGCGATTACGCTGAGGCCGTGCCCGCACCGGGGGTGAGTGGCATCGGTGACACACGAGTGCTCGGGCCTTTCCTGCGCGATGTGGCGAGGCTGAATAGCGAGCAGCGGAATTTCCGGGTCTTTGGCCCTGACGAGACGCTCTCCAACGGCTTGGCAGCCCTCTTTGAAGTGACCGAACGCCAATGGGATGCCGCGACTTTGGTCGGCGACGAATTTCTCGCGCCTACCGGGCGCGTGCTGGACTCGATGCTTAGCGAACACCAATGCGAGGGCTGGCTGGAGGGTTACCTGCTCACCGGACGGCATGGACTGTTCAATTGCTATGAAGCATTTATACACATCATCGATTCGATGTTCAACCAACACGCCAAGTGGTTGAAGGTCACAGCACACCTGCCGTGGCGGCATAAGATCGCTTCGCTGAATTATCTGCTGGCATCGCACGTCTGGCGCCAGGATCACAACGGCTTCACCCACCAAGCCCCCGGCTTCCTCGACCACGTCGTGAACAAGAAGGCCGATATCGTGCGAGTTTACCTGCCGCCAGATGCGAACTGCCTGTTGTCGGTGATGGACCACTGTCTGCGCAGCCGCCATTATGTGAATGTGGTCATTGCGGGCAAGCATCCTGCCCCCCAATGGCTGGCGATGGATGCCGCCATCAAGCATTGCAGCGCAGGCATTGGCATCTGGCAATGGGCCAGCAACGACCATGACGCCGAGCCCGACGTGGTCATGGCCTGCTGCGGCGACGTGCCCACGCTGGAGACACTCGCCGCCGTCTCCATCATGCGCGAACATCTGCCCTCCTTAAAAATCAGGGTGGTCAACGTCGTCGACCTGATGAAGCTGCAGCCGCAAACCGAGCACCCGCACGGGTTGGGCGACACGGATTTTGACGAACTCTTCACTAAGGCCAAGCCGGTCATCTTCGCCTTCCACGCCTACCCGTGGCTGATCCACCGGCTGACCTACCGCCGCACCAACCACGACAACATCCACGTCCGCGGCTACAAGGAGGAGGGCACAATCACCACACCCTTCGACATGACGGTGCTCAACGACCTAGACCGCTTCCACCTGGTGATGGACACCATCGACCGCTTGCCGCAGACCGGTAACGAGGGGGTCACCCTGAAACAGCAACTCATGGACAAACTGATCGAGCACAAGCAGTACATCGACAAGTACGGCCAAGACCTGCCGGAAATCCGCAACTGGAAATGGGGCAACACCCAATGAATACGCAAGCACTTATAGCCACTGCAAGGGCGATGTTCGCCGAGGGCAAAGGTCTTCTGGCCATGGATGAGAGCAACCCTACCTGTAATAAGCGTTTTGAAAAGCTGGGTATTCCTCAAACGGAAGAAACCCGCCGTTCCTACCGGGAACTGATTGTGGCGACTCCTGGTTTAGGCGAATGTATCAGTGGCGCCATCCTTTATGATGAGACGATCCGCCAGCAGAAGAAAGATGGCACTCCTTTTGTCAAAGTCCTCACCGATGCGGGAATCATTCCAGGCATCAAGGTTGACACGGGCGCAAAAGACATGGCCGGGCATTATGCAGAGAAAATAACCGAAGGTCTGGACGGATTGCGCGACCGGCTGGCGGAATACTTTTCAATGGGCGCCCGTTTTGCCAAGTGGCGCGCGGTGATTGCCATAGGCGATTGCCATCCCAGCCGGGCTTGCGTTGAGTCGAACGCGCATGCGTTGGCTCGCTATGCCGCGTTGTGCCAGGAAGCCGGACTGGTCCCCGTCGTCGAGCCGGAAGTGCTGATGGACGGCGATCATACCTTGGAGCGGTGCCGCGAGGTGACAGAGGAAGTCCTGCGAATGGTTTTCAACAAGCTATACGCACAACGGATAATATTGGAGGGCATGATCCTGAAGCCTAATATGGTGCTTCCGGGATTGGCCTGCCCCACGCAAGCAGCAGTGGAAGAGGTGGCCGATGCTACGGTGAGGTGTCTGTTGCGGGTCGTCCCCGCCGCCGTTCCGGGGATTGCGTTCTTGTCGGGCGGCCAATCCGCCGAACTGGCCTCGGCCCGTTTGAATGCCATGAATGTCAAGTCCAAGCCGCAACTGCCTTGGGCCTTGGCGTTTTCATTTGCCCGTGCCATCCAACAACCGGCGATGGATATTTGGCAAGGTGAGGAGTTCAACGTGGCGGCGGCACAGCAGGCTTTGTATCATCGCGCCAAGTGCAACCAGGCTGCGCGCCGTGGCGAATACAATGCCGCTATGGAAAGGACGTGATGACCGCTATCCCGTTGCCGATCAATCGATCACCCGGACAAGCACCGGAAGGGGCATCTGCATGACAACAATCGCACCACTCACCACGCTTGCAGGCTGGAAGGCTCTCGATTCTCATTACGCAAAGATCCGGAACCTACACCTCCGAAATCTTTTCGCGGACGACACCACCAGCGGGGAGCGCATGACAGCCGAGGCCATCGGAATCTTCTTTGACTATTCTAAGCACCGCATTACCGACGAGACGCTCATGCTCTTGTTGCAATTGGCGGAGGAGTCTGGCTTGCTGGCTCGCATCGATGCCATGTTTCGGGGCGAGAAGATCAACGTCACGGAGAAGCGGGCCGTCCTGCATGTGGCCCTGCGCGCCCCCAAAGGGCAATCCATCGTCGTGGACGGCGAAGACGTCGTGCCTCAGGTCCACGCCGTGCTCGACAAGATGGCCGACTTCTCCAACCGGGTGCGCGACGGGGAGTGGAAGGGCCACACCGGCAAGACGATCCGCAACGTCATCAATATCGGCATCGGCGGGTCTGACCTGGGACCGGTGATGGCATACGAGGCATTGCGGCATTACGGCCAGCGAAACCTGACTTTCCGCTTCGTTTCCAATATCGATGGCACGGACTTCGCCGAGGCCACCTGCGATCTCGGCGCGGGGGATACGCTGTTCATCATCTCGTCGAAGACCTTAACGACACTGGAGACGATGACCAACGCATACACCGCCCGCGACTGGATACTCAAGACGTTGATACATCCTGCTGCTGTTGCCCAGCATTTCGTCGCGGTCTCTGCAAACCTTGGGGAAGTGTCCAAGTTCGGCATCGACATCGCCAATATGTTCAAGTTTTGGGATTGGGTCGGCGGGCGCTACTCCATGGACTCGGCGATTGGCCTATCGACGATGATCGCCATTGGCCCCGACGGCTTCCGCGCCATGCTCGACGGTTTCCACCAGATGGACGAGCATTTCCGCACTGCCCCTTTCGAGCGCAACCTGCCGGTGCTTATGGGTCTCTTGGCCGTTTGGTACAACAACTTCTTCGGCGCGCAGACCGTGGCGGTTCTTCCGTATGAGCATTACCTGAAGCGCTTCCCGGCTTACCTTCAGCAGTTGACGATGGAGAGTAATGGCAAGCACGTCACGCTCGATGGGACGGAGGTTGGCTACCAAACCGGGCCAATCTACTGGGGGGAGCCGGACACCAATGGCCAGCATTCGTTCTACCAACTGATTCATCAGGGGACCAAGACCATCCCCTGCGACTTCATCGGGTTTGTTCAGCCGCTTAACCCGCTCGGCCACCACCACGACTTGCTCCTGGCCAACCTGTTTGCCCAGGCAGAGGCGCTGGCATTTGGCAAAACGCCGCAGGAGGTCCGGGCCGAGGGCACACACGCATGGCGGGTGCCGCACCAAACCTTCGAGGGCAACCATCCGTCCAGTGTGATTCTCATGGAACGGCTGACTCCGATGGCGCTGGGGAAGCTCGTCGCACTGTACGAACACAGCGTCTTCACTCAAGGTGCCATTTGGGGCATTGACTCGTTTGACCAGTGGGGGGTCGAACTGGGCAAGGTGCTTGCCGCGCACATAGTCCCCGAACTTGAGTCTGGGGCCAAGGGCCAACTCAAGCATGATAGCTCGACCAACAATCTTATCCGGCATTACGTTAGATCCTAAGGAACTGTTGCGTGGGCGATAAAGCTAATTTCTTGATCGTCGGTGCGCGTCAGTGTTTCGATATAAGGCGTGGAAAATGGCTAATAGGCTTCATCGAACCTTCTGCTGCCGAGATAATGTTAACCTGAATCAAAACAAAGGAGTCCAAAATGTCTATTCAATTCAATGAAGAAAACGGCGGGAAGGTGCTCGTCGTTCACGTCAGCGGCAAGCTGGTAAAGGCGGATTACGAGCACTTTGTGCCTGAGTTTGAGCAACTCGTACAACAGCACGGGAAGTTGAGCGTACTGTTCGATATGACCGGCTTTCACGGATGGGAAGCCGCAGCAATGTGGGAGGATACCAAGTTCGCCATTAAACACTTTACCGACATCGATAGACTCGCGGTGGTCGGAGAAAAGATGTGGCAGCACGGCATGACGACGTTCTGCAAGCCGTTCACGAAAGCTACGGTCCGATACTTCGATCACGTTGATGGCGCTGCGGCGCGAAAGTGGCTGGACGAAGCTTAGCGGCTCCGACCGCGACTGGCACGAATGACATGAGATGACAAAAAGTATCCCGCAACCCACGAATCCTGCGGCAAATCAGAGACAGGAGGAATACCCATTATGAAACCCAATACTGACCAGCCCAAGGCTCCCGAATCGAAGCCGGAATCTAAGCCCGGTGCGAAGGACGATTTGAAATCCCTGCCCATGCCAGAGCTGCTGGCAAAGTTAGGGGTGTCGCCGGATGGCCTCAGTCAGGCCGAGGCGCAAAAACGGCTGACCCAATATGGGCCTAACGAGATTGAAGAAAAGAAAACCAATCTGTTCCTGAAGTTTCTCACCTATTTTTGGGGGCCGATCCCGTGGATGATCGAAGCGGCCGTGATCCTTTCAGCGGTAGACCGGCATTGGCCGGACTTTGCCATCATCCTCCTTCTGCTTCTAGCCAACGCCGTGGTCGGATTTTGGGAAGAACACCAGGCGGGCAACGCCATCGCCGCGCTGAAGGCCAATCTGGCGATCAAGGCCCAAGTGAAACGTGACGGGAAGTGGACCGACCCGGCAGCGTGCGAGTTGGTGCCGGGCGATGTCATCCACCTGCGCCTAGGCGACATCGTGCCAGCGGATGCGCGATTGCTGGATGGCGACCCGGTGGAGGTGGACCAGTCCGCGCTGACGGGAGAGTCCTTGCCCGCCACGCGCAAACCCGGCGAGGCGTTGTTTTCGGGTTCGATCATCCGCACCGGCGAAATCGACGCACTCGTCTACGCCACGGGCCAGGACACCTACTTCGGCAAGACGGCGCAATTGGTGCAGGAGGCGGACACCGTCAGCCATTTCCAACGTGCGGTATTGAAGATCGGCAATTACCTGATCATCCTCGCGGTGACACTGGTGGCGGTGATTATTGCCGTCGCGCTATTCCGCGGCGACCCGATCCTCACCACCTTGCAGTTCGCCTTGGTGTTGACGGTGGCAGCGATTCCAGTGGCAATGCCGACGGTGCTGTCGGTGACCATGGCGGTCGGTGCGCGACTGCTGGCCAAGAAAAAGGCAATTGTGACCCGGTTGGCGGCCATCGAGGAATTGGCTGGCGTGGACGTGTTGTGCGCGGACAAGACCGGCACTCTGACCCAGAACAAGCTCACCTTGGGCGATCCGTTCGGCGTGGGCGGCATCCCTGCCGATCAAGTCATCCTCAACGCCGCGCTGGCATCGCGTTCTGACAATAAGGACACCATCGACCTGGCCGTGCTCGGCGGCCTGAAAAATGACCAGGCACTGAAAGACTACCAGGTAGTCCATTTTCAGCCGTTCGACCCGGTGCATAAGCGCACCGAGGCCACCGTCAAGGGTTCGGACGGAAAGGAGTTCAAGGTGACCAAGGGTGCGCCGCAGGTAATCTTGGATCTGGTGGCCAACGCCGGTGAGGTAAAGTCCGTCGTCGACAAGGCGGTCAACGAATTCGCGGTGCGCGGCTTCCGCTCCTTGGGTGTGGCGCGGGCCGAGGGAGAAGGCCCGTGGCAATTTCTGGGTGTGTTGCCCCTGTTCGATCCGCCCCGGGAAGATGCCGAGGCAACCATCGCGACCGCAGGTAAGATGGGCGTGAAGATCAAGATGTTGACCGGCGATGCACTGGCCATCGCCCAGGAAACCGCCAAGAAACTAGCGATGGGCACCCATATCCTCGATGCCAGCGGCTTCGGGAACACCAAGCATCACGAGACGGCGCAGTTGGCGGAGTCCATCGAGAAAGCGGACGGTTTCGCCCAGGTGTTTCCCGAACACAAGTACCACATTGTGGATGTCCTGCAGCAACGCGGCCACATCGTCGGCATGACGGGCGATGGGGTGAACGATGCCCCCCCGCTGAAGAAGGCCGACTGCGGCATCGCCGTTTCGGGCGCGACGGACGCGGCGCGCGCGGCGGCGGACATCGTGCTGATGACCCCCGGCTTGTCGGTGGTCATCGACGCGATCAAGGAGAGCCGGAACATCTTCCAGCGGATGAACAGCTACGCGATCTACCGCATCGCCGAGACGCTGCGTGTGCTATTGTTCATGACGCTGGCGATCCTAGTCTTTAACTTTTATCCCTTGACGGCGGTGATGATCGTGATGCTGGCGTTGCTCAACGACGGGGCGATCCTGTCCATCGCCTATGACAACGTGCTTTACAAGGACCAGCCCGAGTCCTGGAATATGCACATGGTGTTGGGAGTCGCTACAGTGCTGGGCGTCATCGGCCCCGTCGCTTCATTTGGCCTGTTTTACCTTGGCGATCGTGTCTATCATCTCGACCGTCCGCACATCCAAACGCTAATGTACCTGATGCTGTCCGTAGCCGGACATCTGACGATTTTCCTAACCCGTACACGCGGCCCGTTTTGGTCGATACGCCCCGCGCCGATTTTGCTGCTGGCGGTGTGCGGCACCCAACTGGTGGCGACTCTGATCGCAGTGTATGGGGTGTTTATGACACCCCTAGGCTGGGGCTGGGCAGCATTTGTTTGGGGATATGCGCTGGCCTGGTTCCTCGTGAGCGACCCCGTGAAACTGCTGGCGTACCGGGTGTTCGACCCAACTGCCGCGCCCCTATTGGCCAAGAAACCTGCAAAGCGGAAGATTCGGAAAGTTAAAGCCGGGAATGAGCCTGAAACCAAGTCCGAATCCAGAATTGAAACTAACGCCGAACTAGGGCGAAAAGACGTTCAAGCAGTTCAGGACTGGGAGAAAGCGAATCGGAAGACTCGAAAACATGAACCAAACTAATAAATCATGAAAATAAGTCCTAACGCAGGAAACCCAGTAGAAGCATCCGAACTGGTCGACGTACCCAGGCTAGTCACGGCCTACTACACAGAGGTGCCTGATCCTTACTATGCCAGAACAGCGAGTCACCTTCGGCACTTCAGGTCATCGTGGCTCAGCCTTTGAGAATTCTTTCAACGAATGGCATGTTTTGGCCATCAGCCAGGCCATTTGCCTTTACCGGAAGCAGAAGGAGATTAATGGCCCCCTGTTTCTTGGCATTGACACACACGCGCTGTCTGTGCCTGCTTGTGCCAGCGCCTTGGAAGTATTGGCGGCCAACGGCGTGGATGTCATGCTCGCAGAGCACGATGAATACACACCGACTCCGGTGGTTTCTCACGCAATAATTACCTAGTGCCTGAACGAAAAGCACCATTACCATTATGAAACAATATGTTATAATAAGCCTATGGACTTGAAGATTCTCGTCAAAAAGGCTTTGACAGGCTCATTTTGCCCTACCCGAACTGTCTTTGCCACTAAAAACAGGCTGATACGCACACAAGCCGGACAGCCCCCGAAAAATCTTCGTCACGCGAAAATTCCCATGCGCACTGTGATTGATGCCCAAACGAGGTTCGGCCAATCGCTCTTTCGACGAGTGCGCACTCCCTGATCCGATGCTTATTTTTTCGGATGAACCAACCTGTCCTTGAATTCCAGCAAGAACTTGTTCCGCTTTACGCGCTTCAGTCACTGCCACCGATCGGCTTGCCGCTGGACTGTAAGCGTCCAGTCCTCCCACCTGTCGCAGTGCGAAAAAAACCGTCATCCTCTGGCTTTTTGAGGAGGATGATCAATGGCTTTATCAGCGCGTTGGAAACAAC
>Ga0007801_10000099_pt1 | contig 24161 bp, 22 predicted proteins | sample CryBogmetaGMA2M_FD_60372 | JGI IMG/M metagenome (GOLD analysis project Ga0007801, IMG submission 60372) | Freshwater microbial communities from Crystal Bog, Wisconsin, USA - MA2M | ecosystem: Environmental > Aquatic > Freshwater > Lake | place: Crystal Bog, Wisconsin, USA | collected 2009-07-06
CTGCATGGCGGCACCAAGCGCACGAAGCTGCGGCATGACCTCGCCTACAAACCACACCATCGCGTCGACATTGGGTGGATGCTGGAACCCACCAAGGAACATAATGCCAGTGCGCTCCGCCCAGGTTGGTCGGAGCGATGGAACCTGAGCGCGTACCCAGGGCAGGTAGACCAGCCGGCTATCCGGTAGCATCTGCCGAATGAGGTCCATTTCAACGCTATTACAGAGCAACGTTACATCGGCCGCTGAGATGGCTGCGAGTTCCTGGCTTTGTTCCGTGATCGCCTTTGCGGCCTCTGTCGGGTCGCCATGCAAATCGGCGAAACGCTGACGCCGTAGATGATGCAAATCGGCGGTGTTATAGATGATCGGTAGGCTAGGATGCATGTTGCGAAGAAGCGGGATTGCTGTCTCGGCCACTGTCAGGCGATGGACATACGCAACGCTGAAGCTCTGGCCGCGCTCTGCCAGGAAGTGCGGCAGGTTGTCGTACCATTTGCGATGGACAACCTCGACACCCATCGCCTCCAGAGCAGTGGCGTAGGGCTCGATACGAGCAAAATTGTCGACAGGCACGAACGTAACCGCAAATCCGAGTGATTGAAGCAGCTTGATGTGCTCAACCATCACATTGGAACCAGCATCGCGGTCTGGCGTCGGCAGGCTCGCATCGAGCACAAGTGCGGTGCGCGATGTTGAGGAGGCCCAATCGACGTAGCGCAATGGCGCATCGACAACGTGGACTACAAGTTCGAACGCTCCGTCCATCAAGGCAACCAAATGCGGCGGGATCAGAGCGAATCCATCTGTCCAGGTGTGGAGCCCGTTCGGACCGGGCGCGTGAAAGCCCTCCGTCATTAAGCCGCTTGCCGGCTGAATATCCAATGTCAGGTCCACATTGCGCAGGGTTAGCTTCGAGACGCACACCCCCAGCCTGCGTTCATCAATGCCGCCATCCGGCATGGCCGCTGGAACCGTTGAGCGCGACAGCAAACGAATGGGCCTTCCGCCGGCTGCCACGTCGAAAATATAGGCCGAACCTTCCCGTCGGACCGGCTGCACAACCACCCCATCAACCCATAGCCGCAGGGCGGGATCGTGCGTCAACTGTGGCGAGAGTAGACGCCCGCGTGCGGCAAGGCGCCGGTGCATGTCAGCGATCGACGCTGGTGCGGCGCGTGGTTTGGCCGCAAGAGATGGTAGCGCAGCCGGGCTGTCGGCTGCGTTGCCGTACGCATTGAGCCAGGACCAATCATCGAGACTGCCAATCGCGGCGCCGCCCACTTGAATCAGGGCGCCGCCCGCAACCGGTAGACAATACTCGAGTTGTTCCGGGGCCGTTCCCTGTCGAAGGCTGGTGCCGTTGATCAGGGCGCCGGCAGGATAAAGCGCGCCTTCAATCCAAAGCAGCGCCGTAGGCGAAACCGCAATTTCAGACGCGGGGATTCCGCGCGATAGTGCGTCTGCTATGATGGTGACCGGCAACCAGTTCGGGTCTTGCAGCGCATTACCACGCACTCGGCGCCGCGCCAGCCAAGCAACCGGCGTTGCAGCCCCATCCGGGCTTTGCAGCATATCCACAGAACTCAGCGCCGAGACATCGACGGCGCCATCAGGCACGGCGACCAACATTCCACCGCACACACCAGGCGGTGCGCTGCCCAACTCGGCCCGAAAAAAAGCGACCAGGTCGCCCGTTTCATCCACGGGAACCTGATCGCTCATATCTCACGTCTCCGAACACATTCTCTCATACCCAGATAACAAACAATACCTGGGGCAAATCAACAAGTGCGTTTAGGCGGCTTTCAGTTGTCGACGCATATCGTGGCGGGCAGCCGCCAGCGTCACCACATCCGAACGCGCAGCAATCGGATAAGCCAGATCCGTGGCTGTGACGCGCAGTTCAACGGTGAACGAGCCAGCCATCAAAGCTAGCAGCGCAGTTGGGAGCCCCGCGTTGCCGTTGGTCCAGCGAGACTGGCCCTCGGCGGCATGGAACCCATCAACCAGACGCCCTTCTCCAGCCAGCATATCCAGCGCCAATCCATCACCCGAGATCGACAGACCAGCCAACGCCACACCAAGGCGGCGACGGTCGGCGCATGCCGGGTCAACTTCAGCCGGCACCGCGCTGCGTGACACGATCCGAATGTCCGAAGTTGCGTTAGCGATGTCGAAGCGATAGCTGCCGCGTTCGATCGACGTTGGGTAGACCGCAACCCCGTCAACGACCAGGTGCAGATCCGCTTCCTGCGTCGTGCCAAAACCAAGGGCTTCCGCGCGCGCCGCCAACTGGCTGCGGATGGCCATCAACGCCGGACCTTCCGAAACAATCGGCAGACACGGAGCGGTATCGCCCACGGGCAGACCGAGCTCGGCATATTCAAGCACGTTGCTGAACATGTTGCGGTTGCCGGTGTCGAGATAGCTTTCCGACGCGGCGCCTTCAGCGAACATCACACTGTGTTGGGGCAGTTCGATGTGGAAATACTTCACCACCTCGACGTCGTCGTGGCGGGTAATGGTGGTGCCGTTGACTAGATTATGGGCGGCGACCAGCACGCCGTCGAGCATCATCATGTGCTCGGGCGACACGAAAAGATCGCGCGCCGGAACATTGTCACCAAGCGAGCCGGCGCTGAAGCTGATCGGAAGCAGCGCGTCGCGATGATGCTGGTTGATCAAGCGGGTGAGATAGGCGCGCTTGCCGATCCAGTGGATGGGCTGCGGGCCTTCGACGGTGGCAACGAGATCGCCGATTTGCAGATCCTCGACTGCGACTGCACCAGCCTCGGTCAAAATCCGCGTACCTTCGAGGTAACACGCCGCACTCGCGGTTAGAAGGGTACCGGAGATTGCCACATTGGATGTGAGCGCCGATCCTGAGAAGTTCAGGGTTTCGATCGTGCCGCCGCCGCCGTTCAGGACCGCAACATGGGTCGCATCAACGACCTTAAAGCCCGACGCATTTGTCACGACGACCTGGTCAGATCCAGCGAAGCCGGAGATCGTCGCGTTGGCCAACCCCGTGCCGCCCGACGTGTTATCCACAAGTTTTGCGCCGTTGGTCGAGCCCGCGAACGCAATTTTCGACCCTGTCGCCAACGCAGTGCCACCAACGGACATCTGCACGCCGGATACGTCCGACAGCGACACGCCGCTACCAGCAAGCGTGCCACCGCCCTCAAGATCCAAAGACCCCGAGGTTACGGCAAACTGTCCTGTTGAGGAGAGCGTGACGGCCGGATTGATCGTCAGCGTGCCACCGTTCACTTGGACGGTGCCGCTCCCTACTGACGTGCCACCAACGTTGGTTCCCGCAACATACCCGCTGCTGACAACAGTGAGCGAACCCGCATCCAGCCTGATAATCCCAGACGCTGGCGCCAGCCCGCGAACTTGGTTGCCGGAACCCGTCAGGGTCAGACCAAGCAACGATGTCGCGCCAGCACTCGATAGAACAATACCGGTCGTTGAGCTCGCACCACCAGCAACAATCGAACCGGATACCAACAAGGTCCCAGTCAGCGCCTGGATCGTTCCCGTTCCGCCAATCGTTCCGCCTGTCACGGCCAGCGTCGAACTGGTTGACGCCGTGCCAGTCCCGCTAATAAGGGCGAAGTTGGTATTCGACGCCGATCCGAGCGACACACCGTTTGAGACCGACAAACTCGTTGACGGTGACAGCTTAAGGGTCGTCGATTTCGACGACCCCGCCGTGATCGTTAATGAATTGACAACGGCCGACGCCGGATCAAATGCAACCGTCAGCGCGGTAGCAGTGCTTTGGTCCTGAATGGTTACGTCGTCCGTAGCACCCGGAGCGGCGGAGCCCGACCAGTTAGTGCCAGTGCTCCAAGACAGTGTCCCACCCGCCGCATTGGTCCAACTCTTGATCGACATCAAATCAACCCTTCAAGCGAAATTTGCAGGGCCACCGGCCGTGGGCCAGCGGGTAAATTTTGGCCACCACACACAGTCAGGGCGGCGTTCCGTTAATCTTATATACATGAGAGTTAATCAACGTCAATGATTTGTGCGCATCGCAGGCTAGATTTTTGTCTCTTTTTTTATTTTATTCCCTATTAGTTGCCAAACACTCATCCGCAGCCGGCGACGGCCTTCATATCTCTGTCGGGAAAAATTACACTTTTTGATTTTTGCGAATTGGGCATTTTAATTTTCTCTATGTTTTTCATTGCATTGCGAGTCTGGCACAACATTTGCTTCATCGCATATACCGAACAGCGCCAATTAGCGCTCCGAATTGGTTAACGGGATCGGGTCGGGAATATAGAAGGGTTAGAGTCGATGGCATCCGTTTCGAAACTTGGCACTTTATTTTCAGGTGTTGCCGCAGCTGCCGTGATGTGGGGCGGGTTGGCGAATGCAGATGAAATTACTCCGTATATCGGAGCGACATCGACCGATGCTTTTTTGAGCACGCAGAATGGCACCGCCAGCCCAGTCGTAACATATGATATCGCGATGCCAGCAACGGCGTGTATGGGCGGCTCCGCGGCGTGTATCGAGCAGTTTACTGTAACCGGTGGCTACACGGGGTCCAACGACGTGACGTGGGCCCAAACGACGGGCAGCGTTAATCAGGTGATTACCTGGGGCACAAGCAACGGGAACTACAGCCCGGTTGAAGCTGATGCTCAGTTAGGTGATGTTGGTTATTACCCCCTCGATACGACTGGCAACGCATCGCAAGTCAATGGCGGGTCGATTTTGGCTTCTACGAGTTCGGTTTCGTTGGGGTCTAACGGAACATGGGATGGAACAATTCCTTATATTGGCGTGAACTCGGGCACCACGAGCGACGGTCAGACAGATTCCGTTTATCTCTATTTTTCGCAGCCAATCTCTGGTTTTGCGGCCCTGTTCAACTATGACCCGACATATGGCGATGCACCGACAATCTCGGCATTGGCGAACGATGGCTCGTTGCTTGGGTCCGATGTCATCACCAGCGTATCTGGCGACCCCAATGGGGGTGCGGTTTATGGGTTTATCTACCCGACTGCCGCGATCAGCTACATCCAGCTGACCGATGCGTATGCCGTTATGGGTAATATAACAGTGACTTATAATGAATCCGCCTCAACCTCCACGGCGGTTCCCGAGCCGGTAACGCTGGCACTGCTTGGCAGCGGTTTGTTTGGCCTCGGTGTGATCCGTCGCCGGTCGAAATCCCGGTAGTTCGGCTGGCCATTGCAAAAAAAGGGCGACCCGATAGCGGGTCGCCCTTTTTTTTATGACCAGCTTCGCACCGTTTTAAAAGTGTAAATTTTTCCGACCACTGGAAGCACGCGGCAATAACTGTCGCGGCTAGCCCGGCGCCCGCCCGGGCGTTGCGGTTAACGCCAACGGAACCCAACGCAAGCCGTCGCCGGTCTGCACCAGCATCAGCACGGATTTACGGCCGGCTTTGTGCAGTTTTTCGACGCGCTCCTGCACATCCGCCGGCTTGGCCACTTCTTCTTGCTGCACCTCAACAATCACGTCGCCAGGCTTTAACCCCTTATCGCCTGCGGGTGTACCCTGGGTAACGTCGGTAATCAGCACGCCCTTCTGGTCGTCGTTCAGCTGGTAGCGGCTGCGCAGGTCCGGCGTCAGGGCCGCAATCTTGAGCCCGAGGGCGGTTAATTCCGTCGCCGCAGCCGGCTTACCCGGCGTGTTGGCCGCAAGCTTGGTGTCGTCCGGCATTTCGCCGACCATCACGTCAATGCTGACTTCCTTGCCATCACGCCACACCACAACAGGGACTATTTTGCCAATTCCGGCATCGGCCACCACGCGCGGCAAGGCCTTGAGTTCCTTGATCTCATGCCCGTCGAATTTCAAGATGACATCGCCGCCGTGCAATTTAGCCTTTTCGGCCGGCCCGCCGGAGGTGACGCCGGCGACCATCGCGCCAATAGCATCTTTCAGGCCCAAGCTTTCGGCAATTTCCGGTGTTACGGTTTGGATTTGCACGCCCAGCCAGCCGCGGCGAGCGCGGCCGAAATCGCGCAGCTGCGCCACGACGTTCTTGACGATGTTAGACGGCACGGAGAAACCAATACCGACCGATCCACCGCTGGGGGAATAGATGGCGGTATTCATGCCGATCACCTCGCCATCCATATTGAACAGTGGCCCGCCGGAATTGCCATGATTGATAGCAGCATCGGTCTGGATGAAGCTGTCATAGGGGCCGTTATCGATGTTACGACCGCGCGCGGAGACAATCCCGGCGGTGACCGAGCCACCCAGGCCAAATGGATTGCCGATTGCCAGCACCCAATCACCCACGCGCGCCTTGTCTGAGTCCCCGAAGACCACGAACGGCAGCGGCTTATCCGGCTTCACGCGCAGCACGGCGACGTCGCTCTTTTCGTCGCGGCCGATCAACTCAGCTTTCAGGCTCAGGCCGTCCGGTGTGGTAACGGTGATTTCATCAGCGCCGTCAATCACATGGTTATTGGTCACAACAATGCCGGCCGGATCGATGATATAGCCGGAGCCAAGGCTTTGCATTTTGCGTGGCGTGGGGGCTGGCGCCGGAGCGCCATTGGGGCCTGGCCGGCCACGCTCCATGAAGTTGCGGAAAAACTCATCAAAATCCGGCGGCAGGCCGGGCTGGCCACGCTGGTCATTGCGCGCCTTAACGGTTTGTGTCGTGGCAATGTTCACCACACCGGGTGCCAGACGTTCCGCCAGATCGGCAAAGCTGTCCGGGGTACCGCGAGCTTGTGCCGGGGCGATCAACATGGGCGCCACCCACGGGGTTGCCGCTGGCAAAGCCACCAACGCCGCCAGGGAGAGCGCGGAAATCCGGACAAAACGCGTGTTTACGATCGGCATGGGCCAGGTCCTAGACTATCGAGGTCAAGACATATGGCGCGGACCGGCGATCGCCAAGCCCGCGGCCGGTTACGCTTTGGTTAGGGCGCCGGCTTAGCCGCGTCCGGTGTCGGCGCGTGGCGCAGCAGGTCCAGAAAACCTTCACCGGGGGTGAGCACAAGGCGCGCGGTGCCACCGGCAAAGGCCTCTCGATAGGCTTGCAAGGTTCGCCATACCTGAAAGAACTGTTTGTCTCGGTTGAACGCATCCGCATAGATCGCGATGGCCTGGGCTTCACCCGTGCCACGCAACTGGTCCGCCTCGGCGCGCGCTTGGGCGAGCAGCACGGTGCGTTCCCGTTCGGCGTCTGCCTTAATGCGCGATGCCGATTCAGCACCCTCCGCACGCGCCTGCGCCGCAAGCCGCTGCCGCTCAGACTGCATGCGCGAGAGGATCGCTTGGGTGTTTTCCTCCGGCAGATCAGCGCGGCGGATACGCACATCCTCCACCTGAACGCCAAAGCCCTTCATTTCCGCATTCGCCTGGTCGCGGATGAGGCCCATGATGTGGCCGCGGTTAGACGACAGCACGTTGAGCAATTGCTCGGTTCCCAGCACCCTGCGCAGGGCGGACGATACGACGGAGTTCATGCGCGCCTGAATGCCGGCTTCAATCGGCCCGACTGCCTGATAGTAACGCAACGGGTCAACGATGCGGAAACGGGTAAAGCTATCGACGATCAAACGGCGTTGATCGCCAAGAATGACCTCCTCGGCCGGGATAGCGTAGTCCAGCAGTCGACGGTCGAAGCTGATAACCGTTTGGATAAATGGAATTTTGACGTGTAAGCCGGGTTCGGTGATGACTTGGCGCGGTTCACCGAACTGGGTGATGAGCACCTGCTCGGTCTGGCCGACGGTAAACAATGAGGCGCCGGCGAGAACCGCCACAACCAACAAGCCGGCGAGAGCAGCAACGGGGGAATTCCTCATTTCGCCGGCCCTCCGCGCAGGGCCGCAGGTGTGGCGGTGTGATCTCCGGTGAGCGGCAAGAACGGCACGACACCTTGCAAACGATCGTCCACGATGGTGGACGGGGTCTTGGTCAGGATTTCCTGCATCGTTTCAATATACAGCCGCTGCATCGTCACATCCTTGGCGGCTTGATAGGCTTTCAGCACGGAGAGGAAGCGTTGGGCTTGGCCGGTCGATTCGGTGGTCGAGACCTGCCGGGCCGCGTCAGCTTCCGCCACCAGCCTGGCGGCGTCGCCGCGTGCGCGCGGTACGATATCATTATGGTACGCCTGCGCCTCATTGCGCATACGGTCGGCATCGGTGCTGGCGCGTTGCAGGTCGCGGAAGCTGTCGATCACTGCTCCCGGTGGGTCCACCTTTTGCATTTGCACCTGGGTGATTTCCACGCCTGAACCGTATTGGTCCAGGATTGCTTGCACACCTTTCAGCACGGCAACTTCTATCTCGCCGCGAGCGCCGGTCAGCGCCGGTTGGATCGGGGTGCGGCCGATCACCTCCCGCATGACGCTCTCGGCGGCGGATTTGACCGTCAGATCCGGATTGCGCGTGTTGAACAGGAACGCGCCGGCATCTCGCACGCGCCAGAACACCGCCACATCAATGTCGATGATATTCTCATCGCCGGTAAGCATCAGGCTTTCTTCCGGCACATCGCGCAAATTCGCGTCCCGACCGCGCACCACGCGCGCGTCGGGTTGCAGCATGGTGCGATAGCCAACTTCCACCCGATTGATCCGCGTGACCGGCGGACGCAGCACGGCTTCCACTGGCCAGGGCAGATGGTAATTCAGGCCGGGAAAGGTCGTGCGGTTGAAGGCACCAAAGCGCAACACCACGCCCTGCTCATCAGGCTGCACACGATAAAAGCCGGTGGACAGCCATCCGCCTGCAACCAGCACCAGGATAAGTGCCAACCCGCGCGCTCCCAGGGGAAACGACGGACCGCCACCGCCGCCCGACCCGCCGCCAAAGCCAGGCGGCAGGATACCACGCAGATAGGCTTGCGCCCGGCGGATCAACTCGTCGATATCTGGCGGGCCACCGCTGCCTCGCGGTCCGTTGCCGCCGCCCCATGGCCCGCGGTCATTGCCCCGATTGGGTTTACGCGGCGCCTCACGCGGCCCCGGCTCCTCGCTTGGTGGCACGCCCCAGGGCCCGCTTCGCCCAGGCCGTTCGCCGCCCGCGCCGCTCCCATTGTCAGAGGAGGGACCATCGGGGCCGCCAGTGTTCCAAGGCATCGAGAGGGAGCGCTCCTACTATTCATATACGCCAGAAAGGCTGGTCAGACCGGATCGACCATTGGCATGCGGCGCAACCTACGCCATATCCGCCAGCATGGCACGTAAGCATATTGCTTGGCTTAGAAAGGTTTTCAAGCGGATGAGCGAACCGACGGCTGACAGCCTGCGCAAGGCCCTGGCAACCATTAAGGACCCGGCCAGCGGGCGCGACATCGTGTCCGCCGGCTTGGTGGAGGGTGTCCAGGTAAAAGCCGGCCTGGTACAGGTGAGCCTGTTGACAGACCGCGCCCACGCGCAGGCGATGGAGCCGGTGCGACTGGAAGCGGAGCGTGTGCTAGCACGCCATCCGGGCGTTCAAAACGCAACGGTCGTACTCACCGCACACAAGGCGCCACCACCGCCAGCGGCAACGGCCGCTGAGGGTAAGCCGAAATTGCTGCCTGATGTGAAAGCGATCGTCGCCGTCGCGTCTGGCAAAGGCGGGGTTGGCAAATCGACGGTTGCGGTGAATTTGGCGGTCGCGCTGGCGCGGCAGGGGCTGAAGGTCGGCTTGCTCGACGCCGATATTTATGGCCCCAGCCTGCCTCGCATGCTGGGGCTCAACCGCAAGCCAGAGGTGCAAGGAGACCGAATGATCCCGCTGGAGGCCTGGGGTCTGAAGGCGATGTCGATCGGGTTCCTGGTGGATGCTGATACTCCAATGATCTGGCGCGGCCCGATGGTGATGGGGGCGCTCGAACAGATGATGGGGCAGGTCAATTGGGGGCCGCTCGACATTATGATCGTCGATATGCCGCCGGGCACGGGGGACGCGCAGTTAACCATGGCGCAGAGGGTCGCGCTTGCCGGTGCGGTGATTGTCTCCACGCCTCAGGATATTGCCCTGATCGATGCTCGCCGTGGCGTGAAGATGTTCGAGCGGACGCGGGTGCCGGTGCTCGGGCTAGTGGAGAATATGAGCTATTTCTGCTGCCCGAACTGCAATCATCGCGCCGAGATTTTCGGCCATGGCGGCGCACGGAAGGAAGCGGGGGCGATGGGATCCGAATTTCTCGGTGAAATTCCGCTGGTGCTGGATATTCGCGAGGCAGGCGATGCGGGCACGCCGATCGCAGCCTCGGCGCCAGACAGCGCGCCGGCACAAGCCTTTGCCAAGGTAGCCGCGCGGTTGTGGGAAAAGGTTGGCGGCGGAACGGCGACGGGCGGCCCGCGGATTGTGATTAGTTAGGGCCAGCGCACTTCCGGCGGCAGGCTCATCAAAATTGCCTCGATATTGCCGCCGGTTTTGAGCCCGAATAACGTGCCGGCGTCGTGGATCAGGTTGAACTCGACATAGCGGCCACGCCGCACCAGTTGATGCTCGCGCTCCGCCTCGGTCCAGGCATCAGCCATCCGGCGACGGACAATGCGAGGGAACGCGTCCAGGAACGCCAAGCCAACGTCACGGGTGAAGGCGAAATCTCGTTCGAGATCGCCCGAGGCGAGCTGGTCGAAGAATATACCGCCGGCACCGCGCGGCTCGTTGCGGTGCGGCAGAAAAAAGTAGCGGTCGCACCAGTCTTTGAATTTGGGGTAGTAGGCCGGATCGTGGCGGTCACAAGCGGCACGGAAGGTGGCGTGAAAGTCCGCCGCATCGGCTTTTGCCGGCGGTGTCTCCAGTCGCATCGGGGTGAGATCTCCCCCACCGCCGAACCAGCCGCGTGTTGTCACCAACATGCGGGTGTTAAAATGCGCCGCCGGGACCAAAGGGCTGCACATATGGGCCACCAGCGACACGCCGCTGGCCCAAAACCGCGGATCCTCATCGGCGCCGGGGATGCGCGCTCGCATCTCCGGGCTGAAGACGCCGGCAACAGTGGAGACGTTGACGCCGACTTTTTCGAATACCCGGCCGCGCATTACACTCATCACACCGCCGCCACCATGAGTGCCGTCCTCGGTCGGACGCTCCCATGCCGTGCGCACGAAGCGTCCGGCCGGACGGTCGGATAAGGGGCCCGCCTGCACGTCCTCAATGGCTTCGAATGCCGCGCAAAGCTGGTCGCGCAGCGACTCGAACCAGGCGCGAGCCTGATCTTTCAAGGCAGCATGGGGTGTCAAAGTGTCAGCCATGGTCGGGAATCCAGCTTTCTTGTGATTCGGTGCGATTAGTATGCTCGGCACCGGTTGCAGTCGATTCTTGCGGCCCGTAGAATGCGCATGGCCGGCATTGTCTAGTCAAACCACGCCCGGTCCGCTATTTGCCTGCCGTCCGGCACAGATGTGCCGGCTGCCGCTAACGGCGCGTTTGCAACTTCCCGCCCGGGATCGGGTGGATCGAGGGAACTGATGGCCAATTCGATGCCCGCGACTGAAGCTGGACACCACGGCGGCGACGTCACCAAACGGGACTTCCTGAAACTCGTCGCTGGTGCTGGTGCCGCGGTCGGGGTTGGTGCGATTGCCTGGCCGTTGATTGATAGCATGAACCCGTCCGCCGACGTGTTGGCGCTTTCGTCGACTACGGTCGACCTCGCCCCCATTCAAGCGGGGCAAGCCATTACGGTGGTTTGGCGCGGCAAACCGGTGTTCGTCCGCCGCCGTACGCCGGATGAGATCAAAACCGCGCAGAGTGTTGCGCAGAATACCCTGGCCGATCCGGCCCTCGATTCCGCCCGGGTGAAGCCTGGCAAGGAAGAGTGGTTGGTGGTGGTCGGCATCTGCACCCATCTGGGCTGCGTGCCGATTGGCAACAAACCAACGGAAGCGCGCGGTGATTTCGGTGGCTGGTTCTGCCCATGCCATGGCAGCCAGTACGACGTTTCCGGTCGTGTGCGCCACGGACCCGCGCCGGCAAATCTCGCCGTGCCGCCTTACGCATTCGACGGCGACACCAAAATCAAGATCGGCTGAGCGGCTCCGCTTACGCCAACCCACCTTCCCCCGCGGGAGCATACCGATGGCCGGCCTGCATAAAAGCGAATTCGCAAACCCAGTGGTGAACTGGATCGATACCCGACTGCCCATCTTTACGATGATGCAGAAGGAATATGGTGTTTTCCCAACGCCAAAAAACTTCAACTATTTCTGGAACTTCGGCGCGTTGGCGATGATCAATCTCGTGATCATGATTGCCACGGGCATTTTCCTGGCGATGAACTACACGCCGCACGTCAGCATGGCCTTTGATAGCGTCGAACGTATCATGCGAGACGTGAATTACGGTTGGTTGCTGCGCTATGTGCACGCCAACGGCGCGTCGATGTTCTTTATCGTCACGTATATCCATATCTTCCGTGGGCTCTATTACGGTTCCTACAAGGCGCCGCGGGAGCTTCTTTGGATGATCGGTGTTGTCATCCTGCTCGTGATGATGGCGACGGCGTTCATGGGTTACGTGCTGCCGTGGGGCCAGATGTCCTACTGGGGTGCCACGGTGATCACCAACCTATTCTCAGCCATTCCTGTGGTTGGCGAATCGGTTGTCACCTGGCTGTGGGGCGGCTTCTCGGTCGATAACCCCACCCTGAACCGGTTCTTCAGCCTGCACTTCCTGCTGCCGTTCGTGCTGGTTGGCGTTGTGTTCCTGCATGTTGCCGCCCTGCATATCACCGGGTCCAACAATCCGCTCGGCATCGACGTGAAGTCGCCGCAAGACACGCTGCCGTTCCATCCGTACTACACCATGAAGGATAGCGTTGGCATCTGCGTCTATCTGTTGGTGTTCGCAGCCCTGGTGTTCTTTGCACCGAACCTGTTCATGGCGGCGGAAAACTATATCCCGGCCAACCCGTTGGTGACGCCGTCAGAGATCGTGCCGGAGTGGTACTTCCTGCCGTTCTACGCGATTCTGCGCTCGGTCCCGTCCAAGCTGGGTGGCGTGCTGCTGATGTTCGGCGCCATTGCGGTGCTGTTCGTGCTGCCCTGGCTGGATACCTCGCCGGTGCGTAGCTCCAAGTTCCGCCCGATCTATCGCAACTTCTTCTGGGTGTTGCTGATTGCGGTTGTGGTACTTGGCCTGGTCGGCGCACATCGTCCGGAAGGCGTTTGGGTGGTCCTAGGCCGCTTGGCCACCTTCTACTACTTCTTCCACTTCCTGATTCTGCTTCCGGTGCTCGGCAAACTGGAACGGCCGCTGCCGTTGCCGGAAAGCATCAGCCGCCCGGTGATTGCGGGCGGCGGAGGCCCATTGCCCGGCGGTGCCGCAGCCAAGCCGATGGAGAAAATCTGATGCGTATCGTCCGAATCCTCTCCCTCGCCGCGGCCCTTGGCGCCATCGCGCTCGCGCCGGCCATTGCTGAGGAAGAAATCAGCTACGCGAAGCAGAAATGGAGCTTCGACGGCCCGTTCGGCACTTTCGACCGTGCCGCGGCCCAGCGTGGATCGCAGGTGTTTACCGCCGTGTGCTCCAACTGCCATTCGCTGAAGCAGGCCTATTATCGTGACCTGAAGGGCATCGGCCTGGAGAACGAGGCGATCACTGCGATCGCCGCCGGCTTCAATGTCCCGACGGTAGCTGACGACGGTAGCAATGCCGAACGGCCGGCGCGTCCGTCCGACCATTTCCGGTCGCCGTTCGCGAACGAAAAAGCGGCCCGTAGCGCCAATGGTGGCGCGTTGCCGCCGGACCTTTCGGTGATCGTCAAAGCGCGTGATGGCGGGGCGGACTATATTTATGCTCTGCTGACCGGCTATGGAGAAGCGCCATCGTCCATGAAGATGGGCGATGGAATGAACTACAACAAAGCCTTCACCGGCAGCCAGATTGGCATGCCTCGCCCGTTGAACGACGGGCAGGTTGAATATGCCGATGGCACCAAAGCGACCACCGAACAGATGGCCAAGGACGTGGTGACGTTCCTGAGCTACATCGCCAATCCGGAAATGGAAGCCCGCAAGCGCCTTGGCGTGAAACTGGTGCTATTCCTGGTGCTGATGACCGGCGTGACGTATGCCGTGAAGCGCAAGGTATGGGCTGACGTCGATCACTGATAGCGCCCTACACGCCCCAACCTGAACACCGCCGCGTTTCCGCCAGGAACGCGGCGGTTCTATTTCAAGCACTGAGAGACCTAGCAATGACCGAAACTTCGCTCGTCACCCCCGTTATCGGAATCATTGGCGGATCGGGCATCTACGACATCGATGGGCTGGAAAATAAAAAATGGCGCAAGGTAAGTACGCCTTGGGGCGAACCTTCGGATGAATTGCTCGAAGGCACGCTCAACGGAACGCGCTGCGTTTTCCTGCCCCGCCATGGCCGCGGACATCCGATCTCGCCCAGCCATCTGAACTATCGCGCCAACATCGACGCGCTGAAGCGGTCCGGCTGCACCGATGTTATCTCCCTCTCCGCGGTTGGCAGTCTGCGCGAAGAACTGCCCCCGGGGCATTTCGTTATTGTTGACCAGTTTATCGATCGCAGCTTTGCGCGGGAAAAAAGCTTCTTTGGCGATGGTTGCGTCGCTCACGTTTCCGTCGCCGATCCGGTCTGTTCCCGCCTTGGGGATGCGCTGGAAGCCTCCGCCCTTGATCTCGGCTTGCCTGTCACCCGCGGCGGCACCTACCTGGTGATGGAAGGCCCGCAGTTTTCGACGAAAGCGGAGAGCCAGCTTTATCGCAGTTGGGGCTGTTCGGTGATCGGCATGACCAACATGCCGGAAGCAAAGTTGGCACGCGAGGCGGAGCTTTGTTACGCCACAGTCGCCATGGTAACGGACTACGATTGCTGGCACCCGGAGCATGATGCGGTTTCGGTAGATATGGTGGTGAAGACGTTGTTCGCCAACGCGGATAATGCACGCAGCCTGGTGCGCAATTTGGTGCCGCGCATCAACGCCCCACGCCCGCCCTGCGAGTTTGGTTGCGACCGGGCGCTCGAATACGCCATCATCACCGCGCCCGAACGTCGGGACCCGGCACTTATGGCGAAACTCGATGCGGTGGCCGGCCGGATGCTGGCTACCAGCTAAAGGACTGAACCAAAGCGCGCGGTGTGAACCCCGCCGCGCGCGAATGGGCGATGGCAGCATCAGGGTTGGGAAAATCGGCGGCGTGAATGCCACCCAGAACCCAGCAACTGTCGATGCCAACTGCAGCCGCCCCGGCCAGATCGGTGCGCGGCGTATCACCAACTGCCAGAATGCGCGATTTGGGAACGCCGAGCATAAGCTGCACCGGCTCATAAACCGCTGCGTTGGGCTTGCCGACCCAGCGCGCCTCGCCACCTAACGCCTCATAGCGTTGCGTGAGTAACCCCGCACAAATCAACCGCAATGGCCCGCGCATAACCTCCAGATCTGGATTAGCGCAGATCATCTTGAGGTTATGGCGCCGGAAATCCTGCAGCAGACCTTCCCAGTCCGCCAGGTCTGTGGCGCCGCCCGAGTCGTCCGGGCCGGTATTCAACACAAAATCCGCATCTTGCGGGCGCGCCACCAGTTCCAGATCCAGATCCTGAAACACATTATGATCGCGGGCCGGGCCGAGATGGTAAACCCGCCGCCCCAGCGCCGCAAACCATGGGTCTGGCCGGTCGCGCAGCAGCAGATGCGTCGCCTCACCGCTGGTCATGATGCCGGTGTAGAGGTCGTCGCTAATCCCCATCGCCAGCAGACTGGCTTTCGCAACTGCTACACGTCGCGGCGCATTGGAGAGCATTACGGCCGATTTCCCCGCATCACGTAGGCGTCGCAGGCAGTCCGCAGCGCCCGGATACGGTTGTACGCCGTCGTGGATCACACCCCAAAGATCGAGAATGAAGCCGTCATAATCGGCCGCAAGGGCGGCCATTCCAGGGAAAAACTGCATGGTTAGGACCTCAGATCCGCGCCGATAGCGGCGGTCACATTCGGGAAGCCGGCGTCGTCCAGTGCGGCCAGCAATTCCCGCTTCAGCCGTGGGATCATCGCCGGTCCACCATAGGCGAAGCCGGAATATAACTGCACCAGACTGGCACCGGCGCGGATTTTGGCCAGCATGTCGACGCCCGAAGACACCCCCCCTGCCCCGATAAGCACCAAACGGCCGGCCGCAATTTCAGCCACGCGCCGCAGGACTGTCGTGGAGAGCATGAACAACGGTGCCCCGGACAGCCCGCCCGGTTGCGACATCTGTGGTGATTTCAGCCCTGGCGGCCGAGAGATGGTCGTGTTGGAGATAATGAGCCCATCGACACGCTCGGCGATGCAGGCCTCAACGATTGTGGCCAAGCCAGCATCCGCCAAATCAGGCGCCAGCTTAACCAGCAACGGCGGGCGGGCGGGGACCGCAGCATTAATGGCCTGCAAAATCGCCCGCAGCCGATCTTCGCCCTGCAAATCGCGCAGGCCCGGCGTATTGGGCGAGGAAACATTCACCACGACATAGTCGGCGTAGGGGGCAACTGCCTGCACCAATGCGGGATAATCCCGCAACGGTTCGGCACCTTCCTTGTTGATGCCGACATTTGCGCCAACCGGTACGCCATCTAATCGCCGCGCTTTAAGACGCGCCACATAGGCTTGCAGACCGGCGTTGTTGAACCCCATGCGGTTGATAACCGCCCTGTCCTCAGTCAACCGAAACAGCCGTGGACGAGGATTGCCGGCTTGAGGCCGCGGCGTGACAGTGCCAGTTTCAACAAAACCGAAGCCAATCGCCGATAGTCCCGCAATCGCGACCGCATTTTTATCAAACCCCGCCGCAAGGCCGAGTGGATTGTTGAACTGCTTGCCCAACGCGGTCACGTGCAGCCGCGGATCGTCAATCGTTCGGTCCCTTCCAGCCAGACCCAGTGCCAGCCCTTGCAGCGCGAGCATATGCGCGCGCTCCGGGTCCATCCAACGCAGAAGAGGCAGCAGGGTCGATGAAAGCAACATGGTCATATCGACTTCCTGCCGCAATCTCACCGGCTTGGAAAGGGCAGACGGGTTACGTCAACGGGGCCACCGTCACTTTTTTACCCACGCCGAGCGCGCGCGTCTGGCTGACGCAAACCATGCGACCGCCATCGCTGGCAGAAATCATCATCATATCGCCGATTGCCAGCATATCGCTCGCCGGGTCGAAGTAGCCGTCGCTGACAACATCAGCGAGCGATGCCGAGGCGGCCTTGTAGTGCCAAAGCGTGAAGCCTTGGGCGTAGGCGAGAACGGAGAGGCTGCGAATGATGACACCCATGGTGGAATTCCTTCGTCGGCGTGAAACAGAAAAAGGGCCGCTTCCGAATGGAAGCGGCCCTGTGGGAGACGCGTTGGCGAGAGATGGACGGAGTCCGCCCCCCGATGCCTTAAAGATTGCGGCAGACGGGGATGACTGTCAACGCTTTTTTTCCTATTTCAGAATATTTTTTCCTAAACAATAATACCCTTAATACGCAGCGGCCATTCAAGCCGATCCAACGCCTCACGCCATAGTTGGGCGTCTTCACGTTCGCTGGGATAGTTCGCATCCGGCACCCCTTGCCGCTCGCCCCAGACACGGAGAACGCGCGCATGCCGTAAGCCTATCCGTTGGTTGCGGTAAAGTTGATCCAGGCAACGCACAATATCGTCCGGATCGCACGGGCGCACTGGCCCCCAGCCCGATCGACGGGTCCCATCACGCCGAGCGGATAACGCCGCCATTGTCCAGTGCCAGGCTTGCTCAATGCTGCGGAACGGGACCGCACGCGGCACAGTAAAACCAACACTCCCGGTACGGCGGCGTTTCGCGGGGGAGACTGACAGGCAATGTGCGATCTGGGTCATGAGTATCATCCTCTTCAGCGATAGCATTACAAACAAAAAGAACAAATCACGAACATGAAAACATGTCCCTCAGATCGCTGCAATTCGAAAATGGCAATTTTTTCCTATTTAACTCCGCCAACTTTCCTGTAACGTAAAAATCACAGGCGCTACGCGGTTGCTAGATCGTGTCGGACCAGATCAACGAGGCGAGAATCGTATGAAACATAATGAGGTATGGCGTGCCCTTGATACGCTAGCCGAGGAACACGGCCTATCACCGTCCGGGCTGGCGAAGCGGGCGGGCCTCGACTCGACGACGTTTAATCCTTCGAAACGCACGATGCCGGACGGACGCGCCCGGTGGCCGAGCACGGAGAGTGTCGCCAAGGCGTTGGACGCCACCAACGTGACCATCGAGGCATTTGCAGCTTTGGTGAGCGGCGCGCGCGCGCTGCCGGGAAGCGGACGGGCGAATACTGCGCGACGCATCCCCCTCATCGGCTTGGCCCAAGCGGGTGGGGAGGGTTTTTTTGACGATGGCGGCTACCCCGTCGGCGGCGGCTGGGACGAAGTCAGCCTGCCGGAAGTTGGCGATCCGCATGCCTATGCACTCGAAATCAGCGGCGACTCGATGGAGCCAGTGTTTCGCGATGGAGACTTGGTCATCGTCTCCCCAGCCGCGCCGTTGCGCCGCGGCGACCGTGTGGTGGTGCGCACCACCGCCGGCGAGGTGATGGCGAAACAATTGGCGCGACGGTCCGCGCGCAGGATCGAGTTACGCAGCCTGAATCCCGCCCACCAGGACTATAACTTTGACCTCGCTGACGTGACTTGGGTCCATCGGATCATATGGGCGAGCCAGTAAGCGGCCTCAACGCATCAGAAGAGGCGCAGATTTAGCCATCGCGCCCATGCATTTGCATTCACGGGTTGTGCGGGTGCCATTGTCGTTTGCATCACAATCCAATGGCGCCCGTATAAAGCGGCGAATTCCAGCGTAATGTCCCGCATCTCCCCCTCAACAAGGCAGTACGACTGTCGGGCCAGCTGCGTGCCCGCATCCGTCAATATCTCTAACGTGAACTCAATAGGGGCTGACTGCTCCCCTGCATGCCAAATCTCACCGCTCAGCCGGGTGTGACCCGAGAGGTCAAGTGCGACGTGGGCACGAGCCGGGGGATGATCGCCAGGCGGGTTTGGATGCAGTTGGCAGCATGCGCCCGTAAAAACAAAAAAGCCCCAAGGTACCGGCGCGACATCTTGCACCATGATCGGGGTGAGCCCGGCATCTGGATTGATGACCCAGAGCGGTGTTGGACGGCTGATAATGTCGGCAGTCAACGGCGGGGTGCGCTCATAGAGGTGTTTGCGGCCATATTGAGCGTGGTGAAATCGACGGGGGTCGAAGCATGCAGCGACATAGTTACCGGCGCCCGGCATCAGGTCGTCATAGGTTTCAATCACCAGGGCATCCAGTGTGTTTAACCAGTCCGCCGTTGGGTCGGCAAAAATCTGCGCTTCAGCCCCCACGACGTCACATTTGATGAGATCCGCAGCCGCCCAATGCCTGTCCCGCAATAGTTGATTGATACCAAACGCAACAATCTGGTCCGTCGGGTGAGCGGGTTCTGCGATGAGTTGGGTACCGGCATCACCGCCGTGCCGCGATCGTGACGATAATGTCGCCGCGTGTCGCCATCCGGCAGCCTGACGGCAGGTGATCTGCCGATAGGGTAACGTGTTCAAAAGCAGAATACGGCAATTCTCGGCGATCGGCTCAACGCAAAAAATTTCTGCCTCAGGAAAGCGCATGGCGAAATAAATGGCCGCATATCCGGCATAAGCACCCAGATCCAAGATCCGCCTGGGCGCAACAGAAAAGTCGAAATTGTAGCTCTTATCTATGAGAACACTCAGTAGGTTCTCTAGATCCGTTGATCCGCACCGAAAATAAACCGGCGCACGATAACCAGGAAACAGGGCAAAACTCAGCCCGGTGTGACCGGCGGACAGATTTTTCAGGCAAGTGATATAGTCTGCACGCAACGCCGCGTCGTCCGGCGCAGCCTGCATTGCTCGTTCCAATACCATCTTGAGTTCAAGCTGGCTGATGGAACCGTTGCGGGGGTTCAACTCGATCACAGCAGGCTTTTGCCGCCCGCAACCAGGAATTGCAAATTAGCCCCTTTAGGTTGAATTACGTTGAATTGACGATAATTTGTTGTTACGAATTGGTGAAGGCTACAAGCGCATGCCGGTCACGCGTGCGGATCGTTTACAAGGCTACCAGAAGGAGGATGCCACACATGGCCGCCACAATTACACCGGAAAAATTGCTTGGGATTCTGCGCGATACCATCATCGGCGCAGTTCGTCGGGATGGTCCGGATTTGTCGGCACGCCAATTCGGCGTCTTCTTGATTAGCTATCTGGAAGAAGGCCCGCACACCGTGCGCGGACTGGCCGCCAGGTTGGAAGTCTCCAAGCCGGCCATTACCCGTTCACTGGACCGGTTAGCCGAGCTTGGTTTTGCCAAACGTGCGCCAGACCCCCGCGACCGCCGCTCGGTGTTGGTGACCCGAACACGCAAAGGCCAGGATTTTCTTGCCGATCTGCGTGGCAATATGACGGCGGCCTATAAGGCGAAGGGCACCTCGACCCGCGACGACAGCAAGGCCAGCTGACGCAGTTTCCTTGGTGCATCGGGGCGATGCACCAAGGAAATGATAACGCGGTTTAAGCGGACAGCGTGATCTGGTCGATTTCGGCGAGTTCTTCCGGGCTCATCACCCAGGTCCCAGCCTGGACGTTTTGCTCCAGCTGTTCCGGCTTGGTCGCACCGGCGATCACACTGCTCACGGGGCTTTGCGCCAGTAGCCAGCTGAACGCCAGTTCCAGCGCCGTATGACCACGCGCCTCGGCAAAGTCGATCAGACGCTCGCTGATCACCCAGTTCCGGTCGTTCAAGTAGCGATCCGCGAGACGCTGGGTTTGTGTCAGACGCGCGTCGGCGGGCATAGGAGCATTTCGCCGATATTTTCCCGTTAGCAAGCCGCTTGCCAGGGGGAAGTACGGCAATAGCCCCATCCCGTAGCTGCGCGCGGCGGGGATGATATCTTTCTCCGCGTCGCGCACAACGAGCGAATACTCATCCTGGCAGGAAACGAACGGATTGAGATTTGCGGTTTTGGCGGTCCATTGCGCTTCCACCATCGTCCAGGCCGGAAAGTTCGAGCAGCCAAGGTAACGCACCTTGCCGGCCCGCACCAAATCATCGAGCGCGCGTAACGTTTCCTCGATCGGGGTGCGGGGATCTTGTCGGTGCTGCTGATAGAGATCGATGTAGTCCGTCTTCAGGCGACGCAGGCTCGCCTCTACCGCCTCGACAATATAATTGCGAGATGCGCCCAGCTTGTCCGGATTATCGGTCATCGGCATCGCGTATTTGGTCGCCAGGACGATGTGCTTACGCATATCACCAAGCACTTCGCCCATCAGCGTTTCTGAACCGCCACGGTCGCCATAGACATCGGCCGTATCGAACAAAGTAATCCCAAGATCGAAGGCTTTATGGATGACCCGACGGGTCGCCTCTAGGTCGAGCCGGCCGCCAAAATTATTGCAACCGAGCCCAATCGTCGATACCCGCAGGCCGGACCGGCCTAGATTGCGGAACTCCATCTTTACTCTCCCCACGGCAATTGCATGGGGAGAGTGTTGCTGGTTCCGCACGCTGCGTCAAAAGCCGGATGTGAGGCAACTCAGAGTGCGAGAAAATGGGCGAGCGCAAAGCCGAGGACGGCCGCCAGACCGCGGCCCACCCAGAAACCCACCTTGGCCGCGCCGATGCCTTGCGCCAATTTCGTTGCCATTTCATCAATTTTGGCACCCATCACTCCAAGATGGGCATCAAATTTTCGCAGAGCTATTTCGACGCCTTCTGCCTTCACCTCCATTCGAGCTACCCTTTCGCGCAGGTCTGAGATGTTAGCCTGTAGCTGTTCGTCCCCCATCGCTGCCTCCGCGTACATTATTGCGAATACCACTTGGTTGAAGTCATCTTACGAAAGATTTTGGTTGAATTACCCCCCATCGAGAGCCCTCCATTCGTTGCGCCGAGGTCGATCGCTTGGCCACTGGGGGGATAAACCAAAAGCGCGACAGCGCCTTGGGCGTTCCGGATCACAATTTCTGCCCCCACGCCCGGATCGGGCAGCACGACACCGTTGCTCCCGTTCACCACGACTGAAACCTCGTTAAAGTCACACGTCAGTTGGGTCGCGGTTGCCTGCGACGTACCGGCGGAAGCGATGCCGGCACCGGTGAGATATCGGATATTGCCGGTCAAACTCGGACTAGAGCTGGCCACCAAGCCGGAGGTTGCTAGGGTGCCGCTGTTGAAGCTCAGGCCTGTGCCGATACTGGCCGCCGTGAAAACCGTGCCATCGGAGCGCACAAGGCCGGAGGTGGTTACTGCCGGACCCGTCGGGCGATTGATGAGGTCGGTATAGCTCCCAGACGTGGCGACGTTGGCCAAGCCGGACACATCCGCAGTGGTGAGGCTGACAGCGCCAGTGCGTCCGGCCACCGACAGCACCGACGATGCCGCACCCTGCCACTTCTCCCAGACCGTGCCATTGAATGCGATATGGTCGCCGAGATTCCACTGGGCAATCCCGTCAATGGCGGTCGTACCGGCGTTCGATACGGTGAAATAGTAGCCTTTGGTGCCAGCGCCGGATACGAGCACGGGCATGTTTGTAGCTGCATTCCAAACGCCTTGATAACTCAGCCCACCTTGAACCGCCGCCGGTAGGGCGGACATGGGCACCTTGCCGGTCGTATCCAGGCCGGCATAGCCGCTGGGCTGTCCCTTGTTGGATTGCGTTTCAACGCCACTGATGTCGGCGGCTGACAGGCTCCGGAATGCGGGGCTGCCTGCCGCTCCGCTCGGCCCCGCCAACACGGCCGATGCCGCGATAGTGCCTGTCAACGCCAGGCTACCCGCGGAAAGCCCACCTGCTACACTCGCGGTCCCGGTCGCGGTGATATTCGCGTGTTGATTTCCACCGAGACTTGACCCGGGATTTTCACTGAGAAGTGACCCGCCTTGAGGGGCATTTTCCCCTTGAGCCGGATGGGGTCAAGTCACTGCTTTGTCCTTTCGCGTTTGGCGGTCTTTGCGCTGGCCTTGAAGCGGAAGCTGTCGTTTCCGGTTTCCAGGATGTGGCAATGGTGCGTCAGCCGGTCGAGGAGCGCCGTGGTCATTTTGGCGTCACCGAAGACATCGGCCCACTCGGAGAAGCTGAGATTGGTGGTGATGACGACGCTGGTGCGCTCGTAGAGCTTGCTGAGCAGGTGGAACAGGAGGGCGCCGCCCGAGGCGCTGAACGGCAGGTATCCAAGTTCGTCGAGGATGACGAGATCGGAGCGGAGCAGGCGTTCGGCGAGTTGGCCAGACCTTCCGAGCCCTTTCTCCTGCTCGAGCGCGTTGACGAGTTCGACGGTGGAGAAGAAGCGGACTTTCCTGCGCAGGTGTTCAACGGCCTGGACGCCGATTGCGGTGGCAATGTGGGTCTTGCCGGTGCCCGGGCCGCCGATCAGGACGGCATTGTGGGCACCGTTCATGAAGTCTCCACGGTGCAGCTGGCGGACCAGGGCTTCGTTGACCTCGCTTGCGGCGAAGTCGAACCCCGCCAGGTCCTTGTAGGTCGGGAAGCGGGCGGCCTTGATCTGGTAGGCGATCGAGCGCACCTCGCGCTCGGCGGTCTCGGCCTTCAGCAGTTGTGAGAGGATGGGAACCGCGGCGTCGAAGGCCGGCGCGCCCTGTTCCATCAACTCGCCGACCGCCTGGGCCATGCCATGCATCTTGAGGCCGCGCAGCATGATCACGATGGCGGCGCTGGCCGGGTCATGACGCATGGCGCACCTCCTGGGCCTCGCGCAGGGCGTCATAGCGCTCGACATCGGCGCGTGGCTCTCGGCTCAAGGCCAGCGCCTGCGGCGTGGCGACCGGCGGGGTCGACGCCGGTTTGCCATCGACCAGGCGGTGCAACACATTGAGAATGTGGGTCTTGCTGGGAACGCCATCCTCAAGCGCCAGTTCGACGGCGGCCAGGACCGCCTGCTCATCGTGCTGCAGCACCAAAGCGAGAATCTCGACCATCTCGCGATCGCCGCCCGCGCGCTTGAGCAGATGGGACTGCAATTGCCGGAACGCCGCGGGCAATTCGACGAACGGGGCGCCATTGCGCAACGCGCCGGGCTTGCGCTGGATCACAGCGAGATAGTGACGCCAGTCATAGACCGTGCGGCCGGGCACATGGTGGGTCCGCTCGATGATCCTGCGGTGCTCGCAGAGG
>Ga0007801_10000109_pt1 | contig 23331 bp, 22 predicted proteins | sample CryBogmetaGMA2M_FD_60372 | JGI IMG/M metagenome (GOLD analysis project Ga0007801, IMG submission 60372) | Freshwater microbial communities from Crystal Bog, Wisconsin, USA - MA2M | ecosystem: Environmental > Aquatic > Freshwater > Lake | place: Crystal Bog, Wisconsin, USA | collected 2009-07-06
TTGTGCAGGGCGGAACGCTCCAATTCCGCCGCCTCGACGCCCAACTCCGCCGCCTTTTTCCGGTAGTAATCCTGCCCACCGCGAAACAGAGACATGCTTCCGACCAACTCGGGGCGGAAGTTTTCGACAAAGCCGGGTTGGTTGATGTTCATCGTCGGCTCGTAACGCCGTTGCGAGACGATGGCGGAGAAAGCCAAGGCTGGGTTGTTGGTGTAGCTGTAGCCAACCGCGCCGGTGAGCTTGGGGTAAAAAGCGGCGGCGGCCTCGGCGACCTGGGCCTCGGCCTGGCCGATGCGCTCTTGCGCGGCTTGGAGGTCGGGGTTGCGCTCGAAGGCCAAATCCAGCAGTTGGTCCAGGCCCAACGCGGCGGCTTTGGCGGAAACCGGACGGGGCCTTTCCGGCGTGGAGGGCGAGTCGGCGGCTTGTGCTTGTACTGTCACAGCCAATAATATAAGGGATGGTAAAAGGCGGTTCATGGGCGGCATCGAATTAATGTCTATTTATAGATAGCCATGCCTTTGACCGGCATCGTTGGGCATATTGATTTTATGTCTAACATATAAATTAACAATTGGCAAGGAAATATCTCTGAATAGTTGCCATTGTCCATTTCTAGCTGATGGATGAGGACATTTAATTAAGTATGCAGGTTTTTCGCCAAAAAATAGCCTATATACATATTTTTTTAATATATTTTTAATTGATTTAACCAATATTGAACTTGTAGTTAATTGTTGACAAAAATCCTCAATTTCCTTCAAATCGTCTTCTTTTACAGTTAAACCATGAGGTAACGAATCTACCCCTTCTGCATAAACAACATCAGGGTCAAGTATCTTAATTTCCTCCAAATGATAGGGTCTGCAAATTGTATAAATTTGTGTTGGTAGTTTATCGCTTGAATCATCGGTTGCAGAACATTTTGCGGCATTGGTCATGGCAAAATGCTTTAATACTTCTATACTATCAAGCTTGTAAGCTTGAAAAAGATCAAGAAGAATATCTACTGTTCCCTTCATATGTGGGTTTGCTATTTCATGTGTTACTGACTCAATTGTGAAAGTTCTATCTTCAATATTTTCGGAGCCACCGCCAGTATCTAAAGAGAGTACATGAATTTTAGCAATTTCCCCATATTTTGTTCCTAAGTGAGCCTCTGCTCCTCGGGTTAGTGGACGACCATTTGCTAAGCTGGAACACTCAGCTGAGTGGTTGCAATTAAAATTGTCACATGAAATATTGTTTTCTTGATAAAAACGTATCAGCCTATTTGATTTTTCTTCTCGCAATGTCTGGTTCATTTTTTCTGAGTAGTAGTTGGGATGATGTATGATATCCGTTTACCTGGTTAGCAAGTTACTTCAGCAAAGCCAAAAACGCCGTCATTCCGGCAGGGATCGCCGGAATCCAGATTGCAGGGATGCCCCCCTAAGCCCTTCCGTCCATGGATCCTAGATTCCGGCGATCCCTGCCGGAATGACGAAATAGCTGAAACATCTTGCTAACCTGGTCCGTTTATGGTTTGTCGTATGTTGAGACAAACTCCACTTGCCGGTAGATTTCTTCCATGTCCAAGCTAATATTCAAACTTTGCAAATCCAGCCGATCTTGCGAGTCGGTGAGTGTCCATCTGTCTATGGATTTGCGCTCATAAAAATCCAAATGTTTGCGGTTTTGATCGACCAATAGATAATATTGCAAGGATTCGATGCTGCGGTAGTGTTCAAATTTCCGCCCCCGGTCATAGGATTCCGTGGAATCTGACAAGACTTCCACTACTAGAACTGGATTTTCTACATAGTCCTTTTGGCGGATACCTTTTTCGCATAGCACCTGCACATCGGGATAACAGAATTTGTCATGGTCGCGGACATACAGCTTCATGTCTGCGCCATAAACCCGGCAGGGCTTGCCTCGCAGTGCACTGACCAATGCAGCACCGACATTCATGGAAATAAGGGCGTGGCTTTCCGCGCCACCCGCCATAGCGAAGACTTCGCCGGCATGGTATTCGTAGCGTTGGTCTTCGGATTGCTCCAGCGCAAAATACTCTTCGTGGGTCAGGCGGTTTGGCTTTAAGAAGGATGACATGGTATTGGCTTGTTCGGTCAGAAAAATGGGGTAGGCACATCATAATACTTGTTGCTCTTAACGTTGCGTCGTTGCGCCGTTGCGTGAGGAAAAAATCTTCCTCTAGGGCAAAACCAAGCCGTATTGCAAGGTAAAGAAAAAAAGAATGTTTCACGCAACGGCGCAACGACGCAACGAAAAAAAATAAATAGCGGCTTATGTCGATACATGTGGCGCACTACCTACCAAACCAAAGCCTTTATTTTGTCTTCAACCGCATGATGCCCAGGAACTTGAGCATAACCCTCTCATAGGTGTGTTCGCTGACGCCTTTGCGGACTTTGCGCATGAAATACCATTCATACATGATTTTTGCCCAATGCACCCAGCGTCCGCCCGAAGACCATTGCACATTGCGCGGCGGGATTTGCGGCATGGCTAAAAAGGCCACGCCCTTGTCGCCGAAGTCGGCCAGACATAGGGCGTTCCAGGTAGCCTCGTGGCTGGGTTCCTTGCCGTCCAGTTGTTCGCGTATGTTATGGGCGGTGGCAGTCACCATGGACTCGATCATGTAGCCAGTCTTCGGCGTACCGGTGGGGACCGGAGTCTGTTCCGAGGGCGGGATGGCGATGCAGACACCGACAGAATAGACGTTTTTATACGTCGGGTTGCGCTGGTGCTTGTCAACCAAGACAAAGCCACGCGGGTTGACTAGCTTGTCCACGCCAAACACGGCATCCACGCCTTTGAAGGCCGGTAGCATCATGCTGTGCTTGAACGGCAGTTCGTGTTTCTTCTTTTCCTGGCCGTTTTCATCCACCTCGGTGACGTACATCATGCCCATTTCGATCTTGTCCACCTTAGCATTGCAAATCCAGTTGATGTGCTTGTCGCGCAACTCGCTTTCCAGCAAGCCCTTGGTGTCGCCGACCCCGCCCAGGCCAAGGTGGCCGATGTAGGGTTCGGAGGTGACGTAGGTCATCTTCACCTTGTCGCGAATCTTCCGCTTGCGCAGGTCGGTCTCGGCGATGAACAGGTATTCGTAAGCAGGGCCAAAACAAGACGCGCCTTGCACAGCGCCGATGACGATGGGCCCTGGGTCTTGGACGAATTTGCCCCAGAACTCGCCGGATTCCCCGGCATGATCCACATGGCACACTGAATGGGTGTGGCCTTGCGGACCTAGCCCTGGGATTTCATCGAAGGCCAGCTTCGGGCCGGTGGCGATGACAAGGTAGTCATAATCGACCGTGTTGCCGTCCGCCAACTCCAACTGGTTGCTTTCTGGTTTGACCTTGTTGACTTTCTGTTGGATGAAGGTGATTCCTTTCTTTTTGAACACCGGGGTCAATTCGATCTTGACATCGCTAGGCTTGCGCCAGTTGACCGCGACCCAAGGGTTGGACGGCACGAAGTGGAACGTGGGGGTGTCGGCGACCACAACGACCTCGTCCCCCTTGCGGGCGATTTCCTTCATTTCAAAGGCCATGGGGATGCCGCCGATGCCGGCGCCGATGACGACAATTTTAGCCATATTGATTCTCCGTTACGTGGTAGTGAATAGTTATTATCGGACAGTGTGGAAGAAAAGCTAGATAAACTCCTTCACCCCAGCCTTCTTTAAGAAGAACTCCAATGGGCAGAACCGCGTAAACCCGCTTTGCAACAGGTTGGCACCGACGAAAACCGTGAACCAAAGCCAGTTCACGCTGTGGAACAGTGGACTGCCCTGCGCCCCCAGTGCCAAAGAAAGTAAGACGAAAGTACCGGCGACGATTCTGACGATGCGTTGGGTAGTCATGTTTTGGTTCCCCTTATGATCCTAAATCCGGCAGTTGTATTGATTGATTTTGAAGTGGACACGAGTTGCTTAATTTTTAGTATTAGCATATACGATGCCATATCAAAAAAACTCAGGGGCATTGTAACAACAGCTTGATATTAAGATAAAAAAATAACCTGATGGTTGGGTGTCGCCATTATTTGGCGACCCGCGTGTAACATCATTGCTTCATAACCTGAAACATTGAAACACAAATGAAACAGCTACGGCGAGAAACGGCATCCTAAGTGGATTGCCGAAAAGAAATCCTGTTTCCGCCTAGCGTGACGATTGAGGATTGACCTGGGTGATATCCAATAAAGAACATCCCATCCAAAGGCCAAGCTGGAGCCTGACGCTCCCGGAAGGAACGCCAAGCCCCAGCTTGGCTGGGTGATTTGAGGAGGAGTGGTTCGTGATTTTCGTGGACTATTCGATTCACTTCGGTTTTGGTAGTTTCATTATTTGAAATCAGCCTACCGGCACACCCGCCTCCCATTGACCCAGCCACAATGCCCCTGCCTATATCTCGGAGTGACGACCACTGGTCCGCGCGGTGCGACCACAACGGGGCGGCTTGGCGCAACGACCATTGGCCTTCCGGCGACCACCGCCCCATTTGGCCCTACGCAACCCGCGCGGTAAACACCCCGCGCACAGGCGACGGCTTGCGCGTCCCCCACGCAAGCCAGCATCAAAATCAACGCCCCCAAAACCGTCAAAATGGATTTCATACTATTTTCCTCTGTAGTTTAGACTATCGGCACGTTAAACCAACTAGCGAACTTGCCATTATTCTTACAGAATACCATATCAGCCCCCCGCTTTCTAAACCTAGGTCCGTAGATATACGGGCGGAACCATGGACGGGTTCCGCCGAATGTTATGGGTCGGTTGCCAGCATTCGGCGGATCACATCCCTGTATCCGCCCTACAACTCTTCACTTGAAAGAGCAACTTTCACGTGCAAAGGCGCAAAGAAAATCGCTCTTCTTTGCGCCTTTGCGAGCTTTGCGTGAGACTTCTTTTTCCTGTAACAATGGTATAACCCGTATTCCACGGAATATTTCGACTCGGGCGGACTTGTGTATAATGATGCTCGGCGAGCCCCCACCTTTAGGTAAACAAGGGTAACAGGGCGAATCCTTCCAGGAAGTAATTGCCTTTTTAGCCAAATCCATGAAATATAAGCCCTTCCCTATCGAGCAACCATTAGGCTTTAGCGGAAACCTTTGCAGAAGTCGCGCCGATGCTGAAACACAGGAAGGTTTCCGATAAAGTCTATTCACAAACAATTTAAACCCAGAACTAGCAAAAACAACATGACCGCATACCCACGCAGAGAACTGGAGGAAATGGTTGACCGCTGGCTTGCCGCTAACAAAAAAGCGGAACAAGAGGGCGATTGGATCAATAACTTGGGCGCAATGTACACGGAAGATGCCGAGTATAGTTGGAATATGGGCCCTAACCGGGAGTTCATTGCCAAAAATAGAAAGGAGATTGAGGAGTGGGCGCTGGGGGTACACATGGAGGGTTTTGAAAAGTGGCGCTACCCTTATGAAAAAATCCTGATTGACGAGCAGCAGGGGGAAGTCATTGGGATTTGGCTCCAGGTTGCCCCGGTTAAGCGCACAGATGGCAGCGAATATGAAGTGGCCGGTGTCGGGGGTTCGTGGTTCCGCTATGGCGGCGATTTCAAGTGGTGCTGGCAGCGGGATTTTTTTGATCTAGGCAATGTGAAGGCCATGTTCATGGAGTTGGCAGCCGACGGGCAATTGGATGCTTCGGTCAAGCAGCGGCTCGGAAAATTGGCAAAAGGGCAACAACTTCCCGGTGTCTATCCGTTGCATGCCGAACCTCCCTTTGCCAAAAAATGCCTAAGCTTGTTGGTCATGATACGTATTGCCCTGTTTGGGAAATAGTCCAAGAAGTCAAAATTAACAGACACATGCCAGCATAGGGCTGGACTTTTAGGGTTTTTTCCCGCACAATGACATTAGGTTTATTGTAGAGGGGCAGTTATCTGATTTTGGATTAATCCCGCAGAATCAAGCTGTTGCCAAAAAGCTACAACACAATTTTTTACATGAGTTAGGCCGCTCTGGGAGCCTCGGTTGCCACCCGCGCCTGCCCGTTCAACTATCAATCACTAAAAGCACACCTTGAGCCAAATACCTAAACAACTTCCCTTTGAGGGCAGGGGATGACAGAGTCCCTTGAACCCCAGGACAATGCGAAGGAATCATGCCTCCGCGCCTTCCGTCGGCTGCTATCTTTGCAGAAGGCCAGTGGCGATTGGGAAGGGGAAATGGTTTGGTGTTCGATGATTCTGGCGCAAGCGGTCATAGTGCGGTCAGTTTTGGGCCTGCCCTATGGTGAAACAGAGAAACCCCAGATTGTAAAACACTTTAAAGTAACGCAATTTGAGGATGGTTCGTGGGGGATGCACCCCGAATCGCCAGGTTATGTCTTCTTTACTACGCTGGCTTATATAGCCCTCAGACTGTTGGGTACACCAGCCGATTCGGCAATGCTCGCCAAGGCCCGCGGGTGGTTGAACGCGCAACCCGCAGGGGTGAAGGGCATTCCTACTTGGGGCAAGTTCTGGCTAGCCATGCTGGGTCTTTATGATTATAAAGGTTGCAACTCCCTGCCGCCGGAGATTTTTCTGCTGCCTGAAAGTTTGCCTTTCCATCCGCGCCGATATTACTGCCATACCAGACTTATTTACTTAGGCATTGCTTTCCTTTATGGAAAACGCTTTGTCGCGCAATTGCCGGGTTCGCTACGCGACGAATTGCGCGCTGAACTTTACCCCGAACCTTATGGCTTGATTGATTTTAGTCGCTATCGCCATACGATTTCGAGTAGCGATGTTTTCGTGCCGATCAGTCCGGTATTGCGGCTCGTCTACAACTTGCTTGGCGTTTACGAACGCTTTCATAGTGCTAGGCTTCGCGATAAGGGGCTAGCGACATGCTTGGAGAAAATCGTTTACGAACAACGCACGACGAACTATCAAGGCGTATCCCCGGTGAGTGGGCTGCTTAACTGTCTGGCCATTTTTGCCGAGAGCCCCTCACATCCCGACTTGGCACCGAGTATCGCAGCAATGGAGGCTTGGCGCTGGGAGGACGAAGCTGAAGGAATACGCTATGTCGGTGCACGTTCCAACACTTGGGATACTGCTTTTGTGGTTCAGGCACTGATGGAGGCACCGGACATCGCCGAAGGCACGCAAGAAGCACTCGACAAGGCTAACGGATTTCTCGACTGTACACAACTGACCGAAGAATTGCCAGATTACCAGAAAGCTTGGAGGGATCCGGCAGTGGGGGGCTGGTGCTTTTCCGACGGACAACATCGTTGGCCGGTCAGCGATTGCACAGCGGAAGCCTTGAGTGCCTTGCTTGATTTGTACAATTCACCAAAAATCAGGATTCAATCTCCCTTGGCTGATAAGCGTCTGGTGCTAGCCGTGGAATTCATCTTGTCTCGACAAAACAAGGATGGAGGCTTTGGGACTTACGAACGTCGGCGCGCCGGCAAACTTCTTGAAATGGTCAACCCTTCCGAGATGTTTGGCCAATGCATGACTGAACTGTCGTATGTCGAATGCACCGCCTCTGCACTCGCTGCCTTGAGCCATTACCGAAAGGCCTACCCCGATTTAGCCGATGGTCGTATTGATCAAGCATGTTCCAAGGCTGTGGCATTACTGCGTGACACTCAACTGGCGGACGGGTCGTATGCTGGGTTTTGGGGCATCAATTACACTTACGCCATTTTTCATGTTGCCAAGGCATTCAGAATGGCTGGAGTCCCTTGCTCGGACCCCTCGCTCCAATCCGCCGCCCGCTGGCTCATCGGCAAACAGCGCCAGGATGGTGGCTGGGGGGAACATTATACGAGTTGCCTCAAGGGCTGTTATGTCGAGCACGGGCAAAGCCAAACCGTCATGACAAGCTGGGCCTTGCTGGCCTTGCTGGATATTTTGCCCGTCGATCACCCGGCAATTAAGCGGGGATTTGAGTGGTTGACGGCACAACAACAAGAAAATGGCGATTGGCCGAGGCAATCCGTCAATGGTGTTTTCTTCGGTGCCGCAATGCTGGATTACCGCCTCTACCATATCTACTTTCCGGCGTGGGCGTTGGCTCGTTATATAAGACTGGGGAAAGGCAATGTGTTGGTATAGTCCTATAAACCGACTTAGTTTTAAAATCGAGCCGCTCTGGTTCGCCGGTTGAGTAGTTTTAGGCTTGGAGTTTTTTGAATTTATGTGTTTGTCAAATCATCGGGCTGTAGTCGGTGCAATCTGCCTACCCCAACTTTTGGAATTGGGTTATGAAAAACGATACGATTGATCGGGAAGTTGTGGATGTGTTGATTGCAGGTGGCAGCATTGCCGGTGCTGCCGCTGCCGCAGCACTGTCAAAATTGGGCTTAAGCATTTTGATTGTCGAACCCGGCCCTGCCCCTGGAAGACGCCTCGCCGGGGAACTCATCCACCCCCCTGGCATTGAAGGTCTTTGCGAACTGGGCTTATTGGACGAAAACGAGCCTCTGGGCTCGGCTGTAAGTGGATTTGCGATCTTTCCCGCGAACCAAGGCGAGGAATCCGATTGCATGATACTGCCCTATGGCGAATCGAAAGGTAAACTCCGTTGCGGGATGGCGATCGAGCATACTTTGTTAAAGGAGCATCTGCTGGACAGGGTTGCGACTTTCCCTGGGGTCAGCACCAGAATCGGCTCGCGGGTTACGGCAATGGAGGGCGACGGTCCTTTCGTTGCGGTGGTCAGTTCCGCAGACGGCGATACACGGGTTGAAGCACGCTTGATCCTCGGTGCCGACGGACCCATGTCACAAATGCGCAAAATGGTGGGCATTTCCCATGTGACTCAACGCTATTCAGGCATGATGGGCGCTGAAGTGGAAGAAAAACATCTACCCCATGCCGGTTATGGCAACATTTTCCTGAACCCTGTGGGTGTCGCCTATGCCTATGCCATTGGAGGAGGGCGGGCAAGAATCATGTTTGAGGTTCTCCGTGATGCCGACCCGAAAGAGTCGATCAGAACCCACTTAAGTTTTTTCCCTGACTCGTTAAGGGAAGCCGTCGAACAGAATTTGGATGAAAACAAACCCCTAGCGGCTGCGAACTACTGCATCATTCCAGAAGCCAGCGTCAAAAGCAATTTCGCCCTGGTAGGGGATGCTCGCGGCTGTTGCCACCCCTTGACGGCCTCTGGCATTACTGCCGCGGTCAAGGACGCTTTAATTCTTCGCGACTCGCTACTGGAAACGAAGCGCGGCGACCAGTTCAATTTTAATGCCGCCTTGAGGCGCTTCTCACGTATTTGCGGACGTTTGCAACTGACCCGCCGTACCTTGGCAGAGGAGCTTCGCGAGGCTTTCCTGTCCCAGACGCCGTCAGACTTGCTTCTCAACCAATGCATCTTTTCTTACTGGCGTAACAGCACGAATGGAAGGATGCGCTCCATGGAGTTGCTTTCCATGCTGGATAACAGCATTTTCTCGCTGGCTGTCCAATATGCATTGGTCGCTTTGCATGTATTTCGGCTATTTCCGCGCTGGGCCAAGGAAAAGAAATTATCCGCTTGGTTCATGGGGGTTTTCAAGCTTTTTTCCAAAAGTTTGGAGTTCCAGCACACTGCGCTGACGCAATGGTTGAAGGCTTAAGTAAACGCCGAATGGTTGGAAACGGGCAAGCATCCTGCATTATATAGGGTAGAATTCCACCTAGATAAATTTTTCTGATGTTAAAAACGTTGTATGCACGCTGAAATCATCGCCATAGGTAGCGAAATCCTCCTCGGCGAGATAATCGACACCAACTCCGCCGCCATCGCTAAAAAGCTGCAAACCATCGGCATGCCGCTTTTTTATACCTCCACCGTGGGCGATAACCTGGATCGGATGATTGCAGCCATACAACAAGGACTTGGCCGCTCGGATGTCGTCATCACCACCGGGGGCTTGGGTCCAACCGTGGATGATTTGACCCGCGAGGCCATGGCGCAGGCTACAGGCCGTGCGCTGATATTCGACGAAGTCTCTTTGGCGCAGATTGAGGATCGCTTCCTGCGCTGGCGGCGAACGATGACCGAGAACAACCGGCAACAGGCATTCCGTCCAGCAGGCTCCATTGCCATTGAAAATCCGGTCGGCACAGCACCTTCTTTCATCGTCGAACAAAACGGGCGAGTAGCCATAAGCCTGCCGGGGGTACCCAGCGAAATGGACTATTTGATGGACCACTCGGTACTGCCATTCTTACGGCAACGCTTTAATCTGACTGGCATTATCAAAAGCCGTGCATTGAAAGTATCGGGCATAGGCGAAAGCCAAGTCGATGCGCAAGTGGGCGATTTGGAAAAGCTGGAAAACCCGGCGGTGGGGCTGAATGCCCATTCTGGCATCATCGTCATTCGCATTACCGCAAGCGCCACCAACGAAGACGCAGCGGACAGCCTGATTGCCCCGGTGGAGGCCAGCATTCGCGAACGCTTAGGGGAACTAGTTTTCGGGTCCGACCAAGAAACCTTGGAAGGCGTGGTACTGGCCGAGTTGGCGCGACGGGGCGAGACTTTGGCAATACTGGAAAGCGGCACCGGTGGGCGCTTGGCAGGCAAACTAACCTTGTGCGAACACGGCAAGACCGCCTTCACTGTTGGAAAAACCATAGCCACGGCAATCACAACCGACCTTACCGAACTGGCCTTACAAACCACTATCGAGGCGCGTGCCGATTGGGGCTTGTCCTGTGTGGTCGATACCAATGGCAAGGAAACTCAACTGGGAGTCGGGCTATGGAATGCCAATATCAATGACCAATGGCGGCGCGGCTTTGGTGGCCACTCCGCCTTGGCGCCTGAATGGTCGGCCAACCTTGCTCTGGATGCCTTGAAAAGAGCACTATCAGCAACAGAGCTTAAATGAATGCTGTGATTTGCTTTTCTTGCCCTGCCACAGCCGAGACTTTATCTCCTTTTCTGCCTCCAGCCAGTCAATGAAGTCATATCCCGGCGCGAAACCGCGTTCTTTTGCACGGTAATAGGCAGCTTCGGCTATCATTTTTTCCACTAACATCCGACTGGCGCTGAACGCCGGCAGTGGGCTTGGAATCCAATTTTTGCTCAAACCGTACTTGACCAGTTCGAGCATACCCATCCCCGGAACGGATGCCAAGCCGATTTTGGCCGGTTCTGTTTCGGTAAAAGAGCCAAACAGCCGGTCCCAAAAAGAAAATACGGCACCATAATTATTGTCATGCTCCTTGCGCAAGGCTGAGTGATGCACACGATGCAAGGAGGGAATGATAAAAATCTTGGACAGCCACAACTCCGCCGAAAATCGGATATTGGCATGATGGAACATGATCATCAAAGTGATGATTGCCTCGTTGGCCAACACAACCGCCGATTGAACCCCCATTACCACGATGAATACCGATTTGACCACCGCCGTCAGAACGACCTCAACAAAATGCAGGCGGAATGCCGTGCTGACATTCATCGTCGGGTCGCTGTGATGCACTTTATGGAACATCCACAGGCAATCAAAAGTATGATTAAGCCGGTGCCAAAAATACAAGGCCAGGTCCAACGCAAGAAAAGACAGCACAGTCTTCAGCATCGGGTCAGGAACTTTATGCAGCAACCCCCAATGCCCAAGCTTCTCGGCAACCACAAAAAGCGCCGAAACCGACATCAACGACATTAAAGTATCGTTCATGATGAAAGTGCCTAGATTGCTAAAATAGGATTGCCGCGTCGTGCTGTTCGGGGCTTTTCGATAGCCGCCAAGGGTTTCAAGCGCAAACAACAAAGAAAAGACCAAAAGGATGGCAACACTGCGCAAATCACTGGCGTTTAGCCCCCGCCAAGCAGGGTCAACCAAGGATACAAGAGATTTATGGTCAAAATTCAGCATAGAGACTTATCCTCCTAATTCAAACATTACTTCCGTCTAACGACATTGGTAACTAATATAATGCTGTGACCGCTGATTTCAATGAAAAGTCTTTGCTTGAAATGTTTCTTATTATGAAACAATAAACGGTAATATTACCTTTATTTATAAAAATATATACAAATAAAAACCTGGTCTGTGTTACCCCCAAAGCCTCTCCTTCAAACCTGAACTACGTTCCGGCGCATTTTTGATAGCAGCGGACAAGATGTCTTGCCCACCCCAAATTTCAGCGCGACTTTTGGCGCGGGTGATGGCGGTGTATACCAAAGCGCGGCTCAACACCGGGGAGATAGTTTCAGGGAGCAACAAAACAGCCTCATCAAACTCAGACCCTTGGCTCTTATGGACGGTCATGGCATAGACAGGCTCATACTCAGGCAAACGGGCGGGGGCAATGCTGCGCAAAGCGCCCTCGCCATCCTCGAAGCAGACACGCAGTTCGCCATCCACCCTCAAACAGATGCCCACATCCCCGTTAAACACTCTAAGGCCATAATCATTACGCATCATAATCACGGGCCTGCCCACATACCAATGCTCGTATTGTGGAACTCGCAGGCGTTCGCGAATCAACGCCTCAAATGCACGATTGGTTGAAGACGCGCTAGATGGACCTGCATGATGGGCGGCAAGCACACGGAAGCGATTGAACGCCGCCATTGCTTCACTCCCTGCCTCACCGTACACCTTGTCGAAATAATCCTTATAACCTGCGTCCATTTTCTCCAACAAACCGGCCTCATCGAAATGCGCGCGCCATGCGATATCGGACCATCCCCCTGCCGACAATAATTCGAGCACCGCATCAGTATCTTCCGCATCGTTTACCCGCCGCGCCAACTCGCCGATGCCGCTACCGGACCCAAATCGATGGCTATGCTTCAACAAAGCGATACAACCCCGTCCGGCGCAGAGGTCGCCAAACACCGCACCTGCTTCAACGGCAGCCAGTTGGTCCTTGTCGCCCAGCATGATAAGCCTAGCCTTAGACGGCAGAGCATCCAACAGCTTGGATAGCAACGCCAAATCAATCATTGATGACTCGTCCACGACAACGACATCCACAGGCAGGGGGTTGTCCCGGTTATGGCGAAAATACACTGAATCCGGCTTGGAACCCAATAATCGGTGCAAGGTGGAGGCGGATTCCGGTATCGAGTTGACAATGGCTGCAGGTAAATCTAGTTTGTGCTTTTGTACCCGGATGGAATCTTGCATTCTGGCAGCGGCTTTGCCAGTGGGGGCGGCGAGAGCGATGCGCAATCCACCATTGGCTTGAGATTGTAGGGCGGCAAGGATTCGCACAACCGTGGTGGTCTTGCCAGTCCCAGGCCCCCCCGAAATGACGCAGAACCGGCGTTGCACGGCAATGGCAGCGGCGGCTTTTTGCCAGTCCGGGCATTGATCCCTATTATGGGCAAACAAACTATCCAAGTCGGACGCAAGGCGGACCAAGTCAATCTCACCGCAGACCTCCCCTGCCCTAGCCAAGAGGTTTTCCGCCACCTTTTTCTCATACCGCCAATAACGTGCAAGATAAAGCCTATCCCCCTCGACAATCAGCGGCTTGAATTCCCCCGGCTTGCCCACTACGGCACTGGAGAAAAGCGACTGTTTCCATGCCGAAAGTGGGGGCAGGCGTAAACTGGGACCAACTTCCCTACCGGACCAAGCATGCAAATCGAGGCAGACGTGACCCTCGCCCACCGCATGGCAGACCAGCCTTGCGGCCCATTCCACAGAGTAATCCATGTCGGGGTCGAACCGGCGCAGACAGGCCGCGAACTGACGGTCAAGCGGGGTTTCGGAAAGAATCATTACTGGCCAATTCCAAAACAATCAGCGTGGAACGATTTTCCGTCGCCGAGCGGTCAGTGAACGGATACGTTCAAATTATTGGTTAGCATGATTTATGAAAAGGCTATTTATTAAGCAGGGTATAGCCTTATGTACAGCGTTTTCATCTTTAACAATTAACTAAAAACGAAAACAAACATGCGCTTGATTTAAATAATGCCTTACACTACCCCACACGCCATCAAATAACTCTTAGATGTTGAAAACGCTGTAGGGGGGTTAGATTTTTTCCTTAATACGCGCCGCTTTTCCTGTCAGGTTGCGCAGGTAATACAGCTTTGCACGACGCACATCGCCCCGGCGTTTGACTACTATGTCTTGGATTTGGGGGCTATAAGTCTGGAAGACTCTTTCAACACCCTCGCCATGGGAAATTTTGCGTACCGTGAATGCGGAATGATAACCACGGTTACGCTTGGCGATTACAATGCCTTCATAGGCTTGTAAACGCTCACGGGTCCCTTCCTTTACCTTCACCTGTACAACAACAGTGTCGCCGGGAGAGAATTTAGGAATGGTTTTTTGGCTCACCCACTCTTTTTCGAGTTGTTGGATGATAGTGTCGGTCATGGATGCTTCCCCTTTACAATTTTCTGCTATTCAATTCGTTTTTAAATTCTTCCAGCAATTTTCCCTGCTCGGCATTGAGTGGATGGCAATCAAGCAAATCTGGCCTTCTAAGCCAAGTTCTTCCCAGTGACTGTTTCAACCGCCAACAGCGTATCGCTTCATGGTTGCCGCTTTGCAGTATATCTGGAACTTTCATGCCGAGCACTTCCTCAGGACGGGTATAATGCGGACAGTCCAATAATCCATTCATATGGGAATCTTGGAGGGCGGATTCATTGTCCCCCAACACACCAGGCAGCAAACGCACGACGGCATCGAACAGAACTAGCGCGGGCAGTTCGCCTCCACTGAGGACATAATCACCAATCGACCATTCTTCGTCTATCTCCGCCTCAATCAGGCGCTCATCCACTCCCTCGTACCGTCCAGCCACCAATATCAACCTAGGCAACTTGGCAAAGCGCCGTACCGCGTCTTGGTTCAATTTTTGGCCTTGGGGACTCAAATAAATAACCAATGATTCTTGATTGCAAGAATTTCGCGCTTGCCGTATGGCTTCGCGAAGGGGTTCCACTTTCATCACCATGCCTGGACCTCCCCCGTAAGGTCGGTCGTCTACAGTCCGATGCCGGTCATTGGTATAATCCCTAGGATTCCAAGTTTCCAATTCTACAAGGCCCAACTCCAAGGCTCTGCCAGTCACCCCCCAAGACACCGTCTCCTGTATCATTTCATGAAACAAGGTGACAATGTCAAAACGCATGATGGGGTGCTTCAAAAATCAGCGTCCCAATCAACCAGCATTTTCCCTTCGTCCAAGTTGATTTCCTTGACGAAAGTACCCATGACAAAAGGAATGAGCCGCTCACGCTCTGCTTTGGCAACGATCACGTCGTTAGCCCCTGTTGATAGCATTTGTTCTATGGTTCCGAGTCCCACTCCATCAAGATTGGTGACTTGCAAACCAATTAAATCAGCCCAGTAATACCCTGACTCAAGGCGTGGAAAGCTGTCCCTAGAAACCGAAATCTTAGACGACTTTAATTTTTGAGCCTTGTCCCTATCCTCAATGCCTTCCAAAAGGGCTATAACGTAGTTACCATGGGTACGCCCGGACAATACTTTGTATTCTTTAGTTCCATCCAAGTCTGTGAGCAACCAAGGGCCGTAGTCTAAGATATTTTGGATGGGATCAGTATGGGAAAATATTTTTACCCAACCTTTGATGCCAAAAGCACCGGCAATTTCTCCAACAATTATCAGTTGGCTCACACTATCTGCTATCGTTTTAGGTAGGCATTAAACAGTGACTTCTTGCTTGGCTGCTTCTTTGATTAGAGTGGAAACCCGGCTTGTCGCCTGGGCACCATTACCGAACCAATATTGGATGCGATCGCCATTCAAACGCAATCTCTCTTCTTTTCCACGGGCGATTGGGTTAAAAAAACCGACCCGCTCAATGTAGCTACCATCGCGCTTTGATCTGCTATCTGTAACCACCACATGATAAAAAGGCCGCTTCTTAGCACCGCCGCGCGCCAGACGAATAGTTACCATAGGTATTCCTCTATGCCCTAATTAAACTGATTGAAAAACCCGTAATTGTACAGGATAAATAAAAAAATAACAAACCTAGATAAAACCCGTCGCTGCCCCTATGACTTCTGTACACACAAAACTCACAATTAAGCGCAACAGCAGGAAGTATTTTGATCGGTTTGTAATTCAGGCATTTGGCGGAGAGAGAGGGATTCGAACCCTCGATGGGCTTTTGACCCATACTCCCTTAGCAGGGGAGCGCCTTCAGCCTCTCGGCCATCTCTCCAAAAACTTATCAATACGAACTTATACCAACTCACTCGCTAGGGCTTTCCACACTTGGCAATCCGTGTTGTTGTAGCTGCTGTTCTTTCTTGATTCGTTCGTAGATTTCCTCCCGATGAACAGAAACATCCTTTGGTGCATTTACACCGATACGCACTTGGTTACCCTTGACACCCAGCACGGTTACAGTCACGTCATCCCCTATCATCAGGGTCTCGCCTACTCTACGAGTCAAAATTAGCATAGCGTCTTCCTTCCATTCTTAATTACCACAATTAAAAAATCCCGGCTTAATCGCGTTAGCCAACCAAAGCTTCCCCATTTCTGCCGAGCAATGAATTATATCAGAACCAACGTATTAGAAAAAAGCTTTTTCTTGATTCAATCACTCTGTTCCAAGCCGAAAGCCTCATGCAAGGTACGGACTGCCAATTCCAAGTACTTTTCATCCACAACCACGGAGATTTTGATCTCCGAAGTGGATATCATACGAATGTTTACACCTTCCTTGGCAAGTGCATCGAACATCTTGCTGGCAATCCCGGCATGCGACCTCATGCCCACACCCACAATGGAAACCTTGACGATTTTATCATCTCCTTTGACATGCTTGGCACCCAATTCCTTGGTTGTGTTTTCCAATATCTCCATGGCCTTCTTGTAATCGCCACGGTTTACGGTAAAGGTGAAATCTGTGGTCTGATCCTCGGCCACATTTTGGACGATCATATCGATTTCAATGTTGGCATCGGCGATAGGCCCGAGTATCTTGGACGCTATGCCGGGACGGTCGGGGACACCTTGAACCGTCAGTTTTGCTTCGTCGCGGTTGAACGCGATACCGGAAATCAATGCTTTTTCCACGCCTACTTCCTCGTAACTAATCAAAGTGCCCGAGCCCTCTACAAAGCTCGAAACCACACGCAAAGGTACATTATATTTGCCCGCGAATTCCACCGAGCGGATTTGCAAAACCTTGGAACCAAGGCTTGCCATTTCCAGCATTTCCTCAAACGTTATGCGGTCTAGTTTTCGGGCGCGAGGCTCGACTCGCGGATCGGTGGTGTACACCCCGTCAACATCAGTATAAATTAGGCATTCGTCGGCCTTCAACACCGCAGCCAATGCCACCGCCGTGGTATCCGAGCCACCACGCCCCAAAGTTGTTATGTCGCCTTCCTCGGTGACACCCTGGAAACCAGCCACTACGACCACCTTGCCCTCGGCAAGATCGGCAATTATTTCATCCGTGTCAATATCCTCTATCCGGGCTTTGGTATGGGAGGCATCAGAAAGTATCCTAACCTGCCACCCGGTATAAGAGACTGCCGGACACCCCCTCTCTTGCAAGGCCATCGCCAAAAGGGCAATAGTCACCTGTTCCCCGGTGGAAAGCAAAACATCCATTTCGCGCGGATTTGGGCACTCCTGTACAGCCTGGGCCAACGCAACCAGTTTGTTGGTTTCGCCACTCATGGCAGACACCACGACCACCACATCATCGCCACGCTGTCGTTCTTTGTGTATCCGCTCGGCAACATTTTTGATGCGGCTGACGTCGCCTACAGAAGTTCCGCCATATTTATGAACGTAAAGAGCCATTTTCCCTCAATTCAAAATAAAATAAAGTCAAGCCAGCTTTTGCCTTACCCATTCGGGCACTTCGCGCAATGCGGCATCTAATTTGGCCGGGTCGTTCCCGCCGGCTTGGGCAAAATCAGGACGCCCCCCGCCTTTGCCACCCACCTGCATTGCCACCAAGTTGACCAAATCACCCGCCTTGATACGGGCTGTCTGGTCTTGGGTGACCCCGGCAGCCAAACTTATCTTGCCGTCTTTCACCGCCGCAACCAGTATCGCCGCGCTACCTAGTTTGTTTTTTAGTTGATCCACCAGATCGCGCAAAGACTTGGGGTCGGCATCGTCCAAGCGGGAAACCAGCAGTTTCAACCCGCCTATGTCCAGTGCTTGGGAAGCTAAATCGGAACCGGCGGCACTGGCTAATTTAGCTTGAAATTTTTCCAACTCCTTTTCGAGCTGACGGTTGCGGTCTAAAATCTGCTGGATTTTCTCATCCAAACCATCACGACCGGATTTTACCCGCTCGCCCACTGCCTGAATCAGCGATTCGGTGTGTTCGACCCACTCCACAGCGTTTGTGCCAGTGACCGCCTCCACGCGGCGAACCCCGGCTGCCACGCCAGTCTCGCTGACAATTTTGAAAAAACCGATGTCACCTGCCCGTTCCACATGAATGCCGCCGCAGAGTTCGGTGGAAAATTCGCCAATGCGCAAAACACGCACTTCCTCGCCATATTTTTCACCAAACAAGGCCATTGCCCCGACTTTCATCGCGTCATCCTTGGCCATGACTTGGGCTGAAACTTTGTTGTTTGCACGGATTTGTGCATTAACCAAACGTTCAACCTCACGAACTTGCTCAGCCGTCATCGGCTCGAAATGGGAGAAGTCAAAGCGCAGGCGCTCGGCGTTGACCAGCGATCCTTTCTGGGCGACATGCTCACCGACTATCTTGCGCAAAGCGGCATGAAGCAGATGAGTCGCGGAATGGTTAAGCGCGATGGATTTGCGACGCTCGCCATCGACTAGGGCTTCGCACTGGGAACCAGTCTCCAACTTTCCACTTATGAGCTTGCCCACATGCAGGATGATTTCGCCGCCCTGCTTGCGGGTGTCGGTGACGGTAAAGACCGAATCGCCGGCACGAATGCTGCCTTTATCCCCGACTTGTCCACCGGACTCGGCATAGAATGGAGTTCTCTCCAGCACCACTGCGCCTTCCTCGCCGGCTTCCAACCGCTCCACGCTTTCACCGCCTTTCAGCAAAGCCAGCACCTTAGTCTCTTCGCTCAGATGGGTGTAACCGGTGAATACGCAATGCGCGTCGAGTTCCACATCTTTGGAATAATCGGCAACGAATTGGCTGGCGGCTCGGGATTGCTTGCGCTGCCCTTGCATGGCATTTTCAAAGCCGGCCGTATCCACGCTAAGGTTCTGCTCGCGAGCAACGTCGGCGGTCAAGTCCAACGGAAAACCATAAGTATCGTAAAGCTGGAAGGCTGTATCGCCGGATATCATGTTACCTTGGAGTTCCTTGATGCAATGGTCCAGAATTTTCATGCCTTGGTCCAAAGTCTCGGCGAAACGCTCTTCTTCTTTCAGCAGCACCCGCACGATCATCGCTTGAGACTTGACCAGTTCCGGGTAGGCTTCACCCATCTCGTCGCACAAGGTTCCGACCAACTTGTGGAAGAAAGGATCGCGCAGCCCTAATTTGTAGCCATGCCGGATTGCGCGGCGGATGATGCGACGCAACACATAACCGCGCCCCTCGTTGGATGGTGTCACACCATCAACGATCAAGAACGAGCAAGAGCGTATATGGTCGGCGATGACACGCAACGAGCTATTGTTCAAATCCTTGCTGCCGGCCAATTCGGCGGCGGCGTTGACAAGGCTGCGGAACAGGTCGATCTCGTAATTGCTATGCACCTTCTGCATGACGGCGGCAAGGCGTTCCAGCCCCATGCCAGTGTCAACGGAGGGCTTGGGTAAAGGCGTCAATGTCCCGTCGGCGGAACGGTCATACTGCATGAACACCAAATTCCATATTTCGATGTACCGGTCACCCTCTTCGTTGGGGGAACCGGGGGGGCCACCTTCAATTTCCGGCCCATGATCGTAAAAAATCTCGCTGCAAGGGCCGCAAGGACCGGTGTCGCCCATCGCCCAGAAATTGTCTTTCGTGCCGATCCGGCTAAACCTTGCCGGGTCGATACCCACTTCCTTTAGCCATATGTCCGCTGCCTCGGTGTCTTGGTCGTAGACCGTGATCCAAAGCTTTTCGGGTGCCAGGCCCAAGGTACCTGTCAGAAACCCCCATGCATAGTGTATGGCATCGTGCTTGAAATAATCGCCAAAACTAAAATTGCCCAACATCTCGAAAAAGGTGTGGTGACGGGCCGTGTAACCGACATTCTCCAGATCGTTATGCTTGCCGCCTGCACGAACGCAACGCTGGGACGTGGCAGCCCGAACGTAAGGCCGATCTTCCCGCCCCAGGAAAACATCCTTAAATTGGACCATGCCCGCATTGGTAAATAACAGGGTCGGATCATTGGAAGGGATAAGCGGACTGCTCGCCACAATGGCATGGCCCCGCTCCTCGAAAAATTGCAGAAATATTGAACGCAACTCGGCGCTAGTCATGGAATATCTTGTCTTCTCGATTGCTTGCTAATCATCGCTCCGGCTAAATCGCCGCATAAAAGCTTGTATTCTGTCTTGCTCAAAGCCCCGCTGGCTCAAAAAACGAAACCGGGCGGCATAGTCTTTAGGCGTAGAGGGAAGTCCTTCGCCAAATTTTTTTCCATGGACTTTTTCCAACAACTCGTCCCAGTCGTATTCAGCCAGACATTGATTCAACTCGATGCCGCTGATGCCGTGCTGCCCCAATTCTAGGCGTATTTGCGCTAGGCCATGGCCCTTCATGTACCGGCTATGCACAAAGGCTTCAATGAAACGCGCATCACTTTGCAATCCTTGCTCTACTAACTCGCCTATAACTTGAGAAATTACAGCTTCATCAACATTCTTGGCTTGTAATTTATGGACCAGTTCAACACGGCTATGTTCCCGCTGGGATTGCCAATGCAAACAGGCATCCTTGGCTTCAGAGCACGTCATCAACTGGAATGGGGTCAGACTTTGCGGTCAGTTTGGCGACTAGCGGTTCGGCTCCACCAAATGCCTTTGCACGAATTTTTTTCTCTAAATCGTCGGCCACATCCGGGTGTTCCTTTAGAAAATTACGCACATTGTCCTTGCCCTGACCGATGCGGTCGCCGCTGTAGCTATACCAAGAGCCGGATTTCTGCATAAATTCAAGCTGTACGCCCAAATCCACCAATTCGCCTTCGCGCGAGATACCCTCGCCATAAAGCACCTCAAATTCGGCATTGCGGAAGGGGGGCGCAACCTTGTTTTTAACCACTTTGACCCGTGTTTCGTTGCCGGTGACCTCATCGCCATTCTTGATGGAGCCAGTCCGGCGAATGTCCAGGCGCACCGACGCGTAGAATTTTAACGCATTGCCACCTGTGGTGGTTTCCGGGCTGCCAAACATCACGCCAATCTTCATACGAATTTGGTTGATGAAAATCACCAAGGTATTGGAGCGTTTGATATTCGCGGTCAGCTTGCGCAAGGCCTGGGACATCAACCGGGCTTGCAGGCCGACATGCGAGTCGCCCATCTCGCCCTCAATCTCTGCCTTCGGTGTCAGTGCCGCCACCGAGTCGATCACCACCACATCGACACTACCGGAACGGACCAGCATGTCAGTGATTTCCAATGCCTGTTCGCCCGTGTCGGGCTGTGAAACCAACAAATCGTTCAAATCAACGCCGATCTTCTCAGCGTATTGTGGGTCCAGCGCGTGTTCGGCATCAATAAACGCACACACGCCGCCGAGTCTTTGGGCTTGGGCGATGACGGACAACGTGAGGGTTGTCTTGCCAGACGATTCAGGGCCGTAGATTTCGACCACACGCCCCCTAGGCAAGCCCCCGCAGCCGAGTGCGATGTCCAACGCCAATGAGCCGGTGGGAATGACTTCAATATCATGGGCACCGATATCGCCCATGCGCATCACCGAACCTTTGCCAAATTGCTTTTCGATTTGCGACAACGCCGCATTGAGCGCCTTTTTCTTATTCTCGTCCATCGTCTTGATTATTTGCCGTGTGCCTAGTGAACCACTTTACTAGACACTATTATTCCACAACTAGGGTTGTTGGGCATAGTTAAATCCCCCCTGCCTCCCTTTTTCGGCATTTGCCAGACTTTTTATGGCTTTCCTCTGGCGATAAACTCTCCAAAAGCCCGGCTGCCATCACCCGTGGGTATGGTGTTGACCACCTTCAATTCGGCGGCATCAACCACCGACACCGTATTGCCCATCCAGTTGGCGACGTAAACCTGCTTGCCATCCGGGTGTGTGCTGATGCCCTCCGGGTATTCCCCGACCTTGACCGTCGCAATGAATTTCAAGTCATTGCCATCAATCACAGACACCGAAGCATCGTACTGGTTGGTCACAAACAACCGGTTTTGCGCCTCGCCAACGGCATAGGGCCGGTCTCCAACGGGAACGTTTTTCAACAGTGTGAATGTCGCCAAATTCACCACCGACATATCATTGCTCTCTACATTGGCGGAGAAAAGCCGGGTTCCGTCTGCGGATAAATGAATGCCAAAAGGATGCTTGCCGACCGCCACCGTGCGCGTCACGGAGAAAGTTTTCAAGCTGATTTCCGACACGCTGTTGTCGTCACGGTTGGAGACATAGAGATGATGCCCATCGCGACTTACCGCCAAACCCGACGGAATATTGCCCACCGGGATGCGGCGGGTCACCGACTTGGCTTTGATATCCACCACGGCGATAGCGCGGTCAAACATATCCGCCGCAAAGGCGTATTGACCGTCCGTGCTTAACGCCACGCCCACGCCACCCGTCCCTATCGGTACTTTACCGATGAGCTTAAAGCCATGCCCGTCGATGATGGTCACATCTTTGCTGCCCGGACTGGCGACAACCACCGTCACTTCATCCTGGCTGACCGCAACCCCAGCCGGTTCGGAACCTGGCGGCAGAACCAAAGTATTGACCACTGTGCCTTTGGAAGTGTCTATCACCGAAACGCTGTTACCTTTCTGATTGGTGATGTAGGCAAAGGGTTCCGCCAACGCGGCTCTACTTGCCAAAAAGGCGGCAGCCAGTGCCGCCGCCCCCTTCGACAAAGCTGAATACCTGTTGAAACGCATGGTGCTTATTTCTTCTCAGCCAAAACTTTCAGGTTCGCCAGAGCGTCCTTGGACAAGGTCGTCATCGCCTCGATGGCGGCTTTCTCGTCCTGGCCCGGTGGCGGGTTGTTGGGGGTGAAGCAACGATAAGCAGCACTGGTCCATTCCACTTTGGAGCCTGCTCCTGCCGAAGTGATAGAGATGGTGGCGGAATAATTGTTGACCGGGAACACAGCACAATCGGGTTCTTCATCAACCCGGTACTTGATGGTATGGGTGGCCGCATCTTCTTCTTTCAACACTTCCTTAATCACGCCGCCCTTCTTCAAGGTCACTTCGCGTACCGAGCCTTTCTC
>Ga0007801_10000111_pt1 | contig 23230 bp, 19 predicted proteins | sample CryBogmetaGMA2M_FD_60372 | JGI IMG/M metagenome (GOLD analysis project Ga0007801, IMG submission 60372) | Freshwater microbial communities from Crystal Bog, Wisconsin, USA - MA2M | ecosystem: Environmental > Aquatic > Freshwater > Lake | place: Crystal Bog, Wisconsin, USA | collected 2009-07-06
CGCGCCCCCAACCGTTATCAATGGTTCTTTCCGCCGATTAAACTTCGCCCGTTATCCGCTAGGTCGAAACGGACAAAGCCTCGTCAATCTTCAGCAGCCACCAATGCGGCTGCGCGCTTCTCTGCCCGGCGGCGCAGCACCTCATAAATAACCGCGCAGATCACAGTTACGACGATCAGCAAAAGCGCCAATGCATTGATGGTAGGCGTAATACCAGAGCGGATTTTCGAGCCGACATACACCGTGAGCGTATCCGAATTGCCGCGTGTGAAGAGCGTGACGTTAAAATTCTCAACCGACTGGAAGAAAGCGATGATCGCCCCCGCGCCGATGGCGGGATAAAGATGGGGCACCAAGATCCGCCGAATAACCTGACCGTGGCTTGCCCCCAGATCAAGTGCCGCCTCTTCCAGGGCCGGATCAAAGCTTTGCAAGCGCGCGAGCACCAACAGCATGACATAGGCAGCCACAAAGGAAACCTGCCCTAAGACGGAGAGGTAAAGGCCAGCCGAAACACCGAAGCTGTTCCAAAAGAGTAGCGTTGAAATGCCAATAACGGCACCCGGCGTCAAAATCGGCGCAACCATAAAGCCGTACAGGAAGGAACGGACGTTTGGCTTAACGCTATTCAGCAAAATCGCCGCTGCTGTACCAATCGGAACCGATATAAAGACAACGGCGAGCGCTACCCATGTTGTGTTGCGAACCGAGCCCCACATCCGCTGGTCGTTCCACAAATCGATGAACCAGCGATCGGTGAGGCCAACCCAAGGATAAACCGAAGGAAAGCGCGTATTGTTCAAGCCAGCGCCGCCCATAATCGCCAAAGGCAACAGCATATAGGCAAGAAACAGGGCCAGGTAGACCCGCATGGCGATTTTGGCAAAAGTTTGGGACGTCATGATCAATCCCTCACTTCGCAATATCGACGAGGCGTACATTGAGCACGCGCATCACGAGACTGACAAACACAATACACAGCACCAAGAGCAAGAAGGCATAAGCAGAGCCCACGTTCCAATCGAGACCCTCAAACATCCATTGTTGGATGATTTCAGTAAACCACCGCGAATTGGTCGAAGCCAAGGTGGTGGGCACGACTACTGATCCCGCGCAAAGCATAAACACCATCACACAACCCGAGGCGATACCCGGCTTGGCATGCGGAATGATAACCCGCCAATGGGTTCGCCAGGTCGACGCGCCAAGATCCTCCGACGCTTCAATCTGGTTGGTATCGAGCGCTTGAATAGCGTTGTAGATCGGGAACAGCATGAACAGGATGTAGGCATACACCAAACCGATCACGACCGATTGAAAGCCCGATATCCAGCGGATGGGTTTATCAATCAGCCCGATACCGGTGAGAATAGCGTTCAATGGTCCTTGCATCGACAAAATAATGAACCAAGCAAAAGACCGCAAAATCTCACTCACCCAAAGCGGGATCAGCAGCACGAGAAAAAAGGTAGCCGTATCGGTCGGCTTTAACACCTTCGCAAGGATGTAGGCGAGCGGATAGGTCACCATCAGACAGATGATCGTGACCATGCTCGAATACAAAATCGTCAGGAAAAAGACGTTGATATGGATCGGGCTCTGAAAAAACGTGATGTAATTTTTGAGCGTGTAAACGTCGTTCGGCCCACCCAATTGATCAACCGGGAGATAGAGGCGAAACGAGAACTTGAAGAGCACCAAATTCGGGATCACGACCAGTGCCAACAGCCAAAAGGCTGTCATGGCCGCCATGATAACCGACAGGCTAATCCCATACCGACGAATGAGTTCCTGCATGTCCGTTACCCCTCAGTGCGCGCTTCGGGCGGTGGCCGCCTCGGACAAGATCATGCAGCTATCGGGGTTGAACACCATCTGGCAGCTCGTATGCGGGGCGGGTGGCGGCATCGACGGATCGTTTTGGACCTGAACCATATGCGTGTCGCCGCTTTGATCGCGCACGAACACATTCACAAAATTACCTTCAAAAGCAATTTCCGTTACCTCAACAGCAATCGAATTGACCGATGGGTCCGCTGACTGTTGGAGCGTACAAAATTCAGGGCGCACAAACAGCTTGGCTTGATCGCCCATTGCAACAGACGCGCCGAGCTTGGCGCGGAACGTTCCTTTAGCGGTTTCAAAACTCGCTACGCCCCCAGCAACGGACGCTACTCGGCCCGAAACAACATTGTTCTCGCCAACAAAGGAAGCAACGAACCCGTTCACCGGATTGTTATAAATTTCCTGCGGGGTAGCGACCTGCTGCAACACGCCTTGCGACATAACACCGACCCGATCCGACATCGCGAGCGCTTCGCCCTGATCGTGGGTGATGTAGATAAAGGTAACGCCTGTGCGCTTCTGGATGGCGCGTAACTCTGCCCGCATGTGCTGGCGCAATTTCAAATCAAGTGCTGAAAGCGGCTCATCCAGCAACATCACCTTCGGCTCAACTGCCAAAGCGCGCGCAATCGCCACGCGTTGCTTTTGGCCGCCCGAAAGCTGGCTAATGCGCTTGTCGGCTGAATCATGCAGGTCAACCAGTTGCAACAATTCTTCCGCCTTAGCCCGCCGCAATTCTTTTGAAACACCGCGGACTTCCAGCCCGAACGTGATGTTTTCCCATACTGGCATCAGCGGAAAAAGCGCCAAATTTTGAAAGATCAGCGCTGTGGGGCGGGAATTTGGGCGGATGCCCTTCATGTCCTTGCCACCAATTTTAACAGCACCCTGAGTCGGCTCCATAAAGCCTGAAATCAATCGAAGGATCGTCGTCTTGCCGCAGCCAGACGGGCCGAGGAAAGAGAAAAACTCACCCGGCTTGATCGTTACTTCAACATTGTTAACCGCGCGGAAGCTGCCGAAATCCATGCAGATTTGCGATAAATGAACGTCTTCACTCATTTTGAAACCAAGTTCTTTCTAAAGCCGCGCTGAGGTCGTCATAAAAAAGCGGCGGATCCTAAGACCCGCCGCTCGAAGATGATATTACTTATGCCGCAATGAACTTGTCGGCGTATTCAGCGCGCAGCTTCAAGAACGAGCTGGTCTGAACCGGCCACCACCAGAGCTTCGACAACGCGTCGCCTGGGAAGGAGTCATTGTAGAACTTCGAAACCGCTGCATCCATCTTCGCAGCAGCGCCCTTACCAACTGGGTTAGCCGCGAAAGCCGTTGCCCAGATGGCAGCGCCTTCAGCCGACGAAACCCAGTTACAGAAAGCATGCGCCTGTTCGACGTTCTTCGCATTCTTCATGAGCATATTGCCCTGGTTCCAAGCAAACGCGCCTTCCTTAGGAGCGATGTAGGAGAATGGACCTTCCTTGCCCATGTTGAAGCCGGTCGAATCCCACGTCAGACCAAGCACGCAACCATTGGTGCGGAAACCAGCCTGTGCCTCGTTTTCGCCCTTCCAGAACTGAGCGATGTTCTTCTTGCGCTTGATGGCTTCGGCAAGAATAACGTCCCAGATCTTCTTCATCTTGGCGTCGTCCTTATAGCCTTCCATGAATGGATGCGGGAGCTTGCCCTGTGCATCCATCACGCGGCCGAGGGCAGCGAGCGAGGAGTGAGCGCGAACGCAAACCTTACCTTCGAACTTTGGATCCCACAGGTCAGCAAGGCTGGCCGTGCCATAAACCATTGGGGCTTCCTTGGTATTGAAGGTCAACGCTTCCGTACCCCAGACGTCTGGGAGGAACAGGCGCTTGCCGTCGATGGTGGCCATTTCGCCAGCTTGACCGCTCACGAGACCAGCTTCGTATTGGTCCAGCTTAATCTTGTTCATGTCCCAAGCCTGAACGAGGCCGTTTTCGCTATAAGACTGCACACGGTCAACGGTAGGCTCGATCACGTCGATCGCGCCGGTCTGGATCGCAAGCTTGGCCTGAGCGAAAATCGTATCGTTGTCAGGCTGCTCGGTGAAGTTCATCTTAATACCGGTCGACTTCGTAAAGGCTGCAAATGCATCCTTGAAGTCATAGCCAGCCCAACCCATGTAATTCAGCTCGCCCGAAGAGGCGAGTACAGAGCTCGAAATAACGGCCGGGGCGACAACAGCGCCAAGACCAGCGGCGGCCGTGCCTTTCAGAAAGCTACGGCGGCTCAGTGAATTTGTTGACTTCATCACAGCTTTTTCTCCATCACTGTTTTTTAAATCTGCATTTCATGTGCCTATCTTCTAGGCAAATCGGCCGCTTTCCGCTCCTTGAACCCATCAACGAGCGATAAAACACGGATAGTGTAGCATCGAAGTTGCAGATGACAAACAGATGACATTCACCGTCACAATCTGGCCATATTCTTTTTGGCTGTCTGGTGCCAACTTTAACCTCAAAGCCCTTTATCCGCGCCTTTTGACCAATGCGGGTGCCAAAACGCACAAAATCTCGAACAGAACATTAGCGGCGTTCATGGCCGTTAACGTACCTACGTCGAAAGGTGGCGAGACTTCAACAACATCCGCGCCAATAAAATCGATTCCGGCCAACGAGCGGATCAGGCGTTGCGCTTCCACCATGGTGAGGCCGCCCGATTCCGGCGTTCCAGTTCCCGGTGCGTAGGCGGGATCCAACGAATCGACATCAAAAGATAAATAGGTCTTCCCGGAGCCTACGACGCGTTTGGCTTCCTCCGCTGCCCAAGCCCAGCCCTTATCCGTAAATTCTTCCATATAGACGACCCGCATGCCGCTATCGTGGCTGAACTTCCACATATCCTTGTGGTTGATTGAACCGCGGATACCGATTTGAATCACCCGCTTCGGATCCAAAAGTCCTTCCTCGACGGCGCGGGAAAAAGGGGCGCCGTGGTGAAATTTCGAGCCGAGATAATCGTCCCCGGTGTCGCAATGCGCATCGATATGCACCATGCCAACGGGCCCATCCTTGGCAATCGCGCGCAAAATCGGCAGCGAAATGGAATGATCTCCGCCGACTCCCAGTGTTGTGGTGCCTGCACTTTTTACCTTGGCGAAAAATTCTTCGATTTCTTTGTGCGCGCCCATCAGCTCATAAGGCGCTTCCAAGAAGGCATCACCGCAATCAGCAACTTTGACCAAATCAAACGGCGAAACACCACTTGCCTGATTGACGCGACGAACAAGGGTTGTTTGCTCACGAACTGCACGTGGTCCATGACGGGTACCCGTCCGGTTGGTCACGCCGCCGTCGAAAGGGACGCCAATCACGCCGATATCGACACCCTTTAGAGTGTCAACGATCGGGGTACGAAAAAACGTTGCAACGCCAGAATAGCGCGGGCGAAGCTGTGGCTCGGCCATTTCGGGATAGCGTTTCAAATCCTTGATCGTCATTCAGGCTTCACCCTTCTTATTTATTGAACAATAGCAGCGGTTTCACGTGCAATCATCACTTCTTCATTCGTCGGGAAAACGAAAACCCCCGGCCCTGTCGATCCGCTGATCCTTCGAGTTTTGTCCAAGTTCGCCGTCGCGTCGAGTGAAAAGCCAGCAAAACCTAGACCATTCACGACATCGGCGCGAAGCTCCACATCGTTCTCGCCAATGCCCGCGGTGAAAACAAGTCCATCAATGCCGCCAAGGGCAGCGATCATTGAGCCAATTTCGCGGATGATGCGGTAGCTCAACATATCCAGCGCCTCTCGCGCTTCGGCATGCGAGCTTGCAGCCTGCCGCAAGATGCGCATATCGCTCGAAATTCCTGAAACGCCGAGTAGGCCGGATTTTTGATAAAGCATCGTCTCGACCTCGGCCGCACTCATGCCTTCATCGCGCATCAGATAAAAGATAACAGCCGGATCAAGCAGTCCCACCCGCGTTCCCATCATCAACCCGTCAAGGGCCGAAAAACCCATCGTCGTTGCAACACTACGGCCGTTGAGCATGGCGCAAAGGCTTGAACCATTCCCCAGATGGGCAACAACGACCCGGCCCTTTGCGAGTTCCGGTTCAGTCCTTTTCAACTCATGGGCAATATACGCATATGAAATGCCGTGAAATCCGTAGCGTTTGACGCCTTTAGCCGTAAGCGCGCGCGGTATAGCAAAGGTGCGCGCTACATCGGGCATCGTCGCGTGGAAGGCCGTATCAAAACAGGCAACCTGGGGCATTTCGGGCGCAAGAATTGCCAGACTTTCGATAGCGGCGAGATTATGCGGCTGATGCAACGGTGCCAAAGGCACAAGTTTCCTTAATTCCGCAATCGTTGGCCTATCAATCCGTACGGAGGTCACGAAATCGCGACCACCATGCACTACACGATGTCCTGCCGCTTTGAGATTGCTAAGCCCGAATTGGTGATCAATCCAAGCAAGAATACGGCTCACCGCTTCTTGATGGGTTGAGTATTGGCTATCAGCTAGGGTTTCACTGACGGAAGACTCCCCATCGCTGCGCTTCGCGCTCCAACGCGGTACTTGGCCAATTCCTTCAAACACACCACGGGCAACGTCCTTTTCATCGCCCACCAATGATGTATCGATGAGAGCAAACTTTACACTCGACGACCCTGCATTCAGCACCAGAACGAGGCTCATTCCTTAAGCCCCCATGCCGCGCCAAGCCGCGGCAAGCGCTGCAATGCCGGGCTCGATCCGCTCAGCGGGGATGGATGAAAAACCAAGCCGCAAAAAGTTGTTTGGTGGGTGATCACCCATGAAGAAGATATCGCCCGTCTCCACCAACACACCCTTTTTTTGCGCCGCCGCAGCGAGCTTGGTTCCGTCAAGATCATCGGGGCCTTTTAGCCAACAGCTTGAAACACCCTCGCCCAGTAGAAACGAGAATTCCGGTAGATGCTTTTTCAATGCAGCATCAAGCTGTTGTGCCCGACTGCCAAGCGACACGCCGAGCCTCCGGATATGGGCCTTATAATGTCCCAGACCCAAAAATAAAGCAGCAGCGCGTTGATTGTTCGAAGGCGGGTGGCGCAACATCAAACGGCGCAACGCCCTAAGCTCCCGCACGACTTCAGCCGGCGCAATAATATATCCAAGCCGCAACCCGGGGGCCAACACTTTGGAAAGGCTTCCGACATAAAGCACGCGACCGGCTTGATCGAAGCTTTTTAGCGATGGCGTTTCGCGTGCATTGGGTAGAAATTCCGTTTCATAATCGTCCTCAATGATCACAATGTCGCGCTTAGAGGCGATTTCTAGCAATTCTTTGCGGCGTTCAACCGGCATGGTTACGGTCGTGGGGCACTGATGGCCGGGCGTTACATAGAGATAATTACACTCGCCTAGCCCTTCTGATAAAATGAGTCCGCCAGCATCGACCGGCAATCCAAGGACCTGATCGGTCATGATAGAAAAAATATTCCGGGCGTCGGGATAGCCGGGATCTTCAACCCCGACCTTCGAAGAACCGTTCATCAACAAGCGAGCCAGCAGATAGAGGGCCTGTTGCGCACCAATGGTAACAATAATTTCGTCAGGGCTCGCCCAAATGCCGCGACGTGGCAAAACGTGCAGCCTCAGTTGATCAATCAATTCGGGGTCGTCGCCGTCAACCAGATCACGGGCCCAATTATGGATTTCCAATACGCTTAACGCACCGCGCGCGCACTCGCGCCAGTCATTTGTTGGAAAAAGGCCCGGATCAAACTGTCCATACAGAAACGGATAGGGATAGCTAAGCCATTCCTTGTTCTTAACAATATTGCGGCGCGTCGAGGGACGCATAGTGAACCGGTCGGCCCAAACAGGAGCGTCTGGCTGCTCTGATCGCACGAAATGAGGCGCGGTCTCGCGATGCTCCGAACCGGCAATGCCTTTAACAAAATAGCCGCTGCGTTCGCGGGATTCGAGAAAACCTTCATCGACCAATTGCTGATAGGCCAGAACCACCGTGTTGCGCGCAACCCCCAATATAGCGGCCAAATCGCGGCTGGACGGCATTCGAGCCGCTGGAGGCAGCCGCCGCTCTTCAATCGCCGCGACAATCATCTGACGGATTTGAACCTGAAGCGAGCGTCCGCCATGCGAAAATTTTTGGAAGAGCGAGTCCCATATGACGGTCTCCTCGGACGGGGATACGGCCGACGCTTCCGTACGCAGCAGATTGGAGATACCGTGTTCCAAGTGAAACCAACCTTCTGGCTCTATGATTCTGGACCAAGCGGTCCAAACTGGTCCTAATCTGTCAGAAGTTTCGCCCTTTGAAAAGGATTGCACAATGGCCTCATCCGCACCGTCTTCCGCCTCGTCCATGGCCAACCATTGGATGCCCTTCTCGGCGAACCGTGATTTCAAGCAGGACCCCAAAATGTTCGCCCGCGCTGAGGGCGTTTGGTATTATGATCGCGAGGGAAACAAGATCCTCGATGGCTCATCCGGCCTCTTCACCACACCGGCTGGCCATAGCCGCCGTGAAATTGCCGAGGCTGTTTACAAACAGCTTTCCGAGCTTGATTTCACACCGAGCTTTTTGCGTGGCCACGATAAGAGCTTCGAGCTTGCCGAAAAAATTGCAGCCTTTATGCCGGAAGGACTCGATAAGATTTTCTTCGTGAACTCCGGTTCTGAAGCCGTCGATACCGCCATGAAAATGGCGCTGAACTACCACCGCATTCGGGGTCAGGGTAACAGGCAGATGTTCGTGTCCCGCGAGCGTGCCTATCATGGCGTGAATTTCGGTGGCGTCGCTTTGTCCGGCATGGTCAATAACCGCCGCGCTTTCGGCAGCGCTTTACCAAGCGCCGTTCATATGCGTCACACCCATATCCCAGAAAACAAATTTGTGATGGGCGAAGGCGATCATGGAGCCGATTTAGCGGAAGATTTGGCGCGCATCATCGCCAATTACGGCGGCGAGAACATTGCCGCTGTGTTTGTCGAGCCGATTGCAGGTTCAACAGGTACCTTGGTACCGCCAAAAGGCTATCTCAAGCGCCTTCGTGAGCTGTGCACGCAGCACGGTATTCTGCTCGTATTCGACGAAGTGATCACGGGCTTTGGCCGCACGGGTCGCTCCTTCGCAACCCACAGCTTCAATGTGAAGCCGGACTTGATCACCATGGCAAAGGCCATCACCAATGGTGCCCAGCCCATGGCCGCTGTTGCCGCAAGCCGCGAAATCCATGACACGATTGTTAGCGCCGCACCGGAAAACGTAACCGAATTCTTCCACGGCTACACCTGGTCGGCCCACCCTGCCGCCTGCGCGGCGTCGCTCGCAACGCTTAAAATCTATGAAGACGAGCGACTGTTTGAGCGTGCTGCCCAAATGTCGGCCTATTTCCTCGAAGGTCTGTTCTCTTTGAAGGACGTTCCGGTTGTAACCGATATTCGGGGCTACGGCATGATGGGCGGCGTCGATGTAGCACCGATGGGCGGTCCCGGACAGCGCGGCTATCAGTGGCAGAAGCGCATGTTCGAGTCAGGCCTCCATATCAAGACAACCGGTGATGCTGCCGTCGTCGCGCCGCCCTTCGTCATGGAGACCGGCCATATCGACCAGATGATCGATATCATGCGGACAACCTTGAAAGCGTTCTGATGGTTTAGACAAACAGCGAACAAAGCAAAAACCCTGCTGCGGCCGCCATTAAAAGCGTTGAGGCCCAGCCAGCAATACGGATGGCTGGGCCAATCTTGAATTGGCCCATCAAGGATTCACGACTGGCCATGATCATCATGGCAATCATGACCGGCACGGCGACAAAGCCGTTGAGCACCGCGGCCCAGAACAGCATCTTGATCGGATCAATGGTGGAAAAGCCCAGCGCTGCACCCATCAATGTTGCTGCAGCAATAACAGCATAAAATCCGCGCGCCCTAAGCGGTTGCAATTCAAGGCTCGAGCGCCATTGCATCGCTTCGGCCACCGCATAACCAGCCGAACCGGCCAAAACAGGCACGGCCAGTAATCCCGTGCCAATAATGCCCAGCGAAAAAAGCGCAAAGGTCAAAGGCCCTGCGAGCGGGCGCAGCGCTTCAGCGGCTTCAGCTGCCGTTGAAATGGTCGTGACACCGGCCTGATGCAACGTCGCGGCTGTCGTGATCATGATGCAAAAGGCGATGCCGTTCGAAAATGCCATCCCAACGCCGGTATCTATAGCCATCCGTTTGAGATGATGTCCGCTATCGACCATTTGATGGACAAGCGGCTGCTCTCGGGCAAGGTGCATGTCCTCGACCTCCTGCGCTGTCTGCCAAAAAAACACGTAAGGACTGATCGTCGTACCAAATACGGCAACAATTACCAGAAGGTAGTCCGTGGTTATCTCAAAGTGGGGCTGGACGAGTGCAAACAGGGCTTCATTCCACTCGATATGGATCGTGAGAACCGCTGCTACATAGACAAACAGAACCAAAGTCAGCCATTTAAGGATATGCGAATAACGGCGATAGGGGACAAAAACTTCTGCTATCGCACAGAACAAACCGAAGCTTAGCGCGTATATGGGTCCAGGTCCACCAAAGACCAACGTAATAGCTGAACCCATTGCCGCTAAATCAGCCGCGATATTAATCGTATTGGCAATTATAACAATTCCAACAAGCAGAATAACGATCCATTCTGGATAAATTAATCGTGCGTTTGATATGATACCTTTTCCTGTAACCCGACCTATTCTTGCTGCGACCAATTGAATTGCTACCATGAAAGGAAAAGTAAGAACAACAGACCATAGTTGATGAAATCCAAACTGTGCACCTGACTGCGAATACGTAGCAATACCAGAAGGATCGTCATCAGCTGCTCCGGCTATAACACCCGGACCAAGTAGCCGAAGCAAAGTTACTAAAGGCTTTTGTACAGGTATTTGTAGTTTAGGTTCTAAATCGTCGGCCATTTTGGAGATCCAATGCAACGTTATTCAATGATTGATAAGCGAGAAAATAGGTACCAAAATCACACAGCACGTAATATTTTTGCGAATTCGCTCATATAATGCGTCCGGAATAGATAATGATTGAGCCAAAAAGCCAAGAAACAACTGTCCAACGCATTCTCAATGCGGCAATCGCCGATGTAACCGTTCACGGGTTCGAACGCACAACGGTAGTATCCATCGCGCGGGCCGCGTCAATGACCCATGCCAATGTTTACCGACATTTTGAGTCAAAGACGGCATTATTTGATGCAATTACGCAAGCTTGGCTTAAACCTTTGGAAGCACGTCTAAGTGAAATCACAGACGCCCCGGATCCTGCCCGCGATAAGCTAGAACGCCTCATCTTCGCCCTCTTCCGAGCTTATCATGATCGATTAGACATGAGTCCGCAGCTTTTCGACCTCTTCGTCATGGCCTTTCGCGAAAACCGAACACCAGCTCGCCAACATCGCGCCAAAATTCGCACTTTGATTGATCGTGTTTTAGAGGAAGGAATGTCGACGGGTGCCTTTTCCATCCGTAACCGTGGTCAGGCCATGTCCCTCACCCTCGATTCGCTATACCGTTTTGTGCAGCCAGAAGTGATTTTTCTGGATAAAGAAATCCCGCGTAAAACCTTGGAATCGCGTTTAGTGATCACAACCTCCATGTTGATCAAAGCGCTGGGAAATTTGATTGTTTAATGTGAATTTTTAATTACAAATTTCTTTTTTTGTAATTTGTAATCATTTTTTTCATGCGATGAATGGAAATAGCAGATTTTAAGTAATAATTGTCATGTAATTGAAATCATTAGAATTTCTAAATAGCGGACACGTAATTTTGATGAAATTTCGCTGAAAATCGACATGCCGCGTCTTTTAGCTAACTTGAACGACGGACATAAGGACGATAAGCGCAACTGGAAAAGGCCGTCTTAAGACGAAGGCGGAACAACCGTTTGTATACGACAGAAGGGATTGTTTTTATGGCACGCAAGAAAATCGCACTGGTCGGCTCTGGCCAAATCGGCGGAACCCTCGCCCATCTCGCAGGTTTGAAGGAATTGGGTGACATTGTTTTGTTCGATATTGCCGATGGCGTGCCTCAAGGCAAAGGTCTCGACATAGCGGAATCATCGCCCGTCGATGGGTTTGACGCAGGCTACAAAGGCGCATCAAGTTACGAGGCAATCGCAGGCGCAGACGTCGTCATCGTCACCGCCGGTGTTCCCCGGAAGCCTGGCATGAGCCGTGACGACCTTTTAGGGATCAATCTCAAAGTAATGGAAGCCGTCGGAACCGGCATCAAGCAATATGCTCCAAAAGCGTTTGTGATCTGCATCACCAACCCACTCGATGCGATGGTTTGGGCTCTCCAGAAGTTCTCGGGCATCAGCCCAAAGAAAATTGTTGGAATGGCGGGCGTGTTGGATTCGGCGCGGTTTCGCTATTTTCTAGCCGAGGAATTCAAGGTTTCGGTGAAAGACGTCTCAGCAATGACTCTCGGTGGTCACGGTGATGATATGGTACCGATGGTGCGCTACTCGACGGTCGCCGGTATTCCGCTGCCGGATCTCGTCAAAATGAAATGGACGACGCAGGAGCGCTTAGACGCGATTGTCGAGCGCACTCGGAAAGGCGGTGGTGAAATCGTCAATTTGCTGAAGACCGGCTCGGCTTTCTACGCTCCAGCGGCCTCAGCGATCGCGATGGCGGAAAGCTATCTGAAGGATCAGAAGCGCGTTCTTCCCTGTGCCGCTTATCTGGCCAACGGCTATGGCGTTAAAGACATGTTTGTCGGCGTACCCATCGTCATTGGCGAAAAGGGCGTTGAGCGGATCGTGAAATTGCGGATGCGAGCAGACGAAAAAGAGGCCTTCGCCAAATCCGTCGCTTCCGTCCAAGGCCTCATAGAAGCGTGCAAGGTCATCAATCCAGCATTAGCGTAACATATCTATCGGTCATTTCGGCGCGCTGATTGTCAGGCTAACGACGGAATTGAACTCCCAATCTAAGGACCACCCATGAACATTCATGAATACCAAGCGAAGGCGGTTCTCAAAGAGTTCGGTGTATCCGTCTCGAACGGTCGAGCAATCCTGAACGCCTCTGATGCGGAAGAAGCCGCAAAGGCTTTGGGCGGGCCGTTATGGGTTGTTAAATCTCAAATCCATGCGGGTGGTCGTGGAAAGGGCAAGTTCAAAGAGGCCGCTGCAGGCGAAAAGGGTGGCGTGCGGTTGGCAAAATCAATCGACGAGGTAAAAACCTTCGCGGCCGAAATGCTCGGTAACACGCTGGTCACCATTCAAACGGGACCGCATGGCAAACAAGTAAACCGCCTTTATATCGAAGACGGCTCTGATATCGCGAAAGAATTTTACCTTTCGATGCTGGTTGATCGGGCAACAGCACGCATTGCCTTTGTTGTCTCAACCGAAGGCGGCATGAATATCGAAGATGTAGCTCATTCAACGCCTGAAAAAATCATTACTTTTTCGATCGATCCGGCGACGGGAATAATGCCGCACCACGGTCGCGCCGTAGCGAAAGCATTAAAGCTTACAGGCGATTTGGCAAAAGAAGCCGGTGTTCTGGTCGAACAACTTTACAATGCCTTTGTTGCCAAAGACATGGCGATGCTTGAAATCAATCCATTAATTGTTACGACCGACAATCATCTGCGTTGCTTAGACGCAAAAGTTTCGTTTGATTCAAACGCGCTTTACCGTCATCCGGAAATTATGGCCTTGCGCGATGAGACGGAAGAAGATGCGAAGGAAATTGAAGCATCGAAATACGATCTATCCTATATTGCACTCGACGGGACGATCGGCTGCATGGTGAACGGAGCTGGTCTTGCCATGGCCACCATGGACATTATCAAACTCTATGGCGAATTTCCAGCAAACTTCCTTGATGTCGGCGGCGGCGCGACGAAGGAAAAAGTAACCGCAGCATTTAAAATCATTACAGCCGACCCAAATGTCCAAGGTATTCTCGTGAACATCTTTGGTGGGATTATGAAATGCGACGTCATTGCCGAGGGTGTTATCGCGGCAGTGAAAGAAGTCGGCCTCACCGTTCCACTCGTCGTTCGGCTCGAAGGCACAAATGTGCAGCTCGGCAAGGACATTATTTCGAAATCAGGTCTTAACGTGATCGCCGCCGATGACCTCGACGACGCCGCCCAGAAGATCGTCAAGGCTGTGAGGGACGCACGCTAATGGCTATTCTTATCGATGCTAACACTAAAGTTTTGACTCAAGGCTTTACCGGCAAAACCGGAACGTTCCATTCCGAACAAGCTATCGCTTATGGCACCAAAATGGTTGGTGGCACATCACCCGGAAAAGGCGGTACGTCCCATCTTGGGTTGCCCGTATTTGACACAGTAGCTGAGGCACGTGATGCAACAGGGGCTGATGCTTCCGTTATCTATGTGCCACCGCCAGGTGCCGCGGACGCCATTTGCGAAGCCATTCAGGCGGATATTCCGCTTATTGTCTGCATCACCGAGGGAATTCCAGTTCTGGATATGGTTCGGGTAAAACGCGCGCTGTCAGGATCGAGGTCGCGTCTGATCGGGCCTAATTGTCCGGGTGTGATGACGGCAGGTACGTGCAAAATCGGCATCATGCCGGGCAACATCTTCAAGCCCGGCAATGTGGGGATCGTATCGCGCTCGGGAACTCTCACCTACGAGGCCGTTTTCCAAACGACGATGGAAGGCCTTGGTCAGACCACAGCTGTTGGAATCGGTGGCGATCCAGTTAAAGGGACCGAATTCATTGATATGTTGGAAATGTTTCTGGCCGATCCGAAAACACAATCAATTGTTATGATCGGTGAAATTGGTGGATCAGCTGAAGAAGAAGCGGCCCAATTCCTTATTGATGAGGCCAAACGAGGCCGCAAGAAGCCAATGGTTGGTTTCATTGCGGGTCGCACGGCGCCTCCTGGTCGCCGCATGGGTCATGCCGGTGCGATCATATCGGGTGGCAAAGGCGGCGCCGAAGATAAGATCGCCGCGATGGAAGCAGCCGGTATTCGAGTGTCGCCGTCGCCAGCGCGTCTTGGAAAGACACTGGTTGAAGTATTAAAGGGCTAAGACCTTAAGGAGTGGATCATGGGACGCCAGGATCAAAACGAAGCATTTCTCGAAACCTCGTTTCTCTACGGTGGAAACGCCGCCTATTTGGAGGAATTACAGGCACGATTCGAGAAAGATCCAGCGTCTCTTGATGCCGAATGGCGCGATTTCTTCGACGCACTAAAAGATGATCCGGCTGCCGTCCAAAAATTAGCAGACGGGGCTTCTTGGAAAAAGCCGAATTGGCCACTTACAGCCCGCGACGAGCTCGTGTCGGCGCTGGATGGCAATTGGGCCAATGTTGAAAAAATCGTTGGCGATAGACTTAAGGGAAAGGCCGAATCGGCCAGCGGAACCTTGTCGCAGGCCGATATCCAGCAGGCGACACGCGATTCGGTTCGCGCGCTCATGATGATCCGCGCCTATCGTATGCGTGGTCATCTTCACGCCAATCTCGATCCACTCAATCTCGAGCCACGGAAAGACCACGAGGAGCTTCATCCCTCCTCTTACGGCTTCACCGAGGCTGATTGGGACCGCAAAATCTTCATCGATTTCGTTCTAGGCCTCGAATACGCAACAATACGCGAAATGTTGGTTTTGCTTAGACGAACCTATTGCTCGACTATCGGATGGGAATTCCTGCACATTTCAAATCCGGCTGAAAAAAGTTGGATTCAAGCCCGTATTGAAGGTCCGGATAAAGAAATTGCCTTCACCCGTGAAGGAAAGCGTGCGATTCTCAATAAGCTTGTTGAGGCCGAAGGCTTCGAAAAATTCATCGACGTAAAATATACCGGCACCAAGCGCTTTGGTCTGGACGGCGGCGAATCCATGGTTCCGGCGCTGGAGCAAATTATCAAGCGCGGCGGCGCACTGGGCGTTCAGGATATTGTTTTAGGCATGGCCCATCGCGGGCGGCTCAATGTCTTGGCACAAGTGATGGGTAAACCGCACCGCGCCATTTTCCACGAATTCAAAGGTGGATCTTACGCGCCAGCTGATGTTGAAGGCTCAGGCGACGTAAAATACCATCTTGGCGCATCATCTGACCGTATGTTTGACGGCAATAATGTGCATTTGTCGCTCACCGCCAATCCTTCCCACCTCGAAATTGTCGATCCGGTCGTGCTCGGAAAAGTGCGCGCCAAGCAAGATCAGCTTGGCGATACCGCCGAGCGCGTAAAAGTGCTTCCGCTTTTGATTCATGGCGACGCTGCCTTCGCTGGGCAGGGCGTTGTTGCGGAATGTCTCGGGCTTTCGGGTCTGAAGGGCCACAGAACGGGTGGCTCAATCCATTTCATTATCAATAACCAAATCGGTTTCACGACCTATCCGCGCTATTCGCGCTCTTCACCGTACCCGTCTGATGTTGCGAAGATGATCGAAGCACCGATTTTCCACGTGAACGGAGACGATCCGGAGGCGGTTGTTTTTGCGGTTAAGGTAGCCGTCGAATTTCGGCAGCAATTCCATAAGCCAGTTGTCATCGATATGTTCTGTTATCGCCGCTTTGGCCATAACGAGGGTGACGAACCAAGCTTCACCCAACCGCTGATGTACAAAAAAATCCGTCAGCAGGCGACGACACTAGAAACCTATTCAAAAAAGCTGATTTCTGAAGGTGTCGTTACGGAAGGTGAAGTCGATAAGATGAAGGCGGACTGGCGTGCTCGGCTTGAGGCGGAGCATGAGGCTGGTCAAGCCTATAAGCCAAACAAAGCGGATTGGCTTGATGGGCGTTGGGCGGGTCTAAAAGCCGTTGCATCGACCCAAGATGATGCTCGGCGCGGCGAAACCGGTGCTCCACTGGCGCAGCTTAAGGAAATAGGCCGGAGGATCACCGATGTTCCAGAAGGCTTCAATGCTCATAAAACGATCCAACGTTTTCTGGATAACCGCCGTAAGGCGTTTGAAACGGGCGAAGGTATCGACTGGGCAACAGGTGAGTCGCTCGCATTTGCGCTGACGCTCGGCGACGGCAATCGCGTGCGCCTCTCCGGTCAGGACGTTGAGCGCGGTACATTTTCGCAACGCCACGTCGTACTCATCGATCAGGAAACCGAGCGTCGCTACAAGCCGTTGAACAATGTACGCGAAGGCCAGGGCAAATTTGAGGTCATCAATTCGATGCTCTCGGAAGAAGCGGTATTAGGATTCGAATATGGCTATTCGCTCTCTGAACCTAACGCTTTGACGCTTTGGGAAGCACAATTTGGTGATTTTGCCAATGGCGCTCAGGTCGTCTTTGACCAGTTTATCTCGTCTGGTGAGCGGAAATGGTTGCGTATGTCGGGCCTCGTTTGTCTGCTCCCGCACGGATATGAGGGGCAAGGACCGGAGCATTCATCCGCACGTCTTGAGCGTTTTCTGCAAATGTGCGCGGAAGACAACATGCAGGTCGCCAATTGCACGACGCCCGCGAATTATTTCCATATTTTGCGCCGTCAATTGAACCGGGACTTCCGCAAACCGCTGATCCTGATGACGCCTAAATCGCTTTTGCGTCACAAACGCGCCGTATCGCGTTTGGATGAAATGGCGGAAGGAACGACCTTCCACCGTATTCTTTGGGACGATGCGCAGTATCTGAAGGGTGAGAAAATAAAACTCGCAAAGGATAATAAGATCCGTCGCGTGGTTCTTTGCTCGGGGAAGGTCTATTTTGATCTGTATGAAGAACGCGAAAAGCGCGGCATCGATGATGTATACTTGCTGCGCGTTGAACAGCTCTACCCTTTCCCACTGAAGGCATTAATCACTGAGCTGTCCCGTTTCAAAAATGCAGATATTGTCTGGTGTCAGGAAGAGCCCAAAAACATGGGTTCTTGGAGCTTTGTAGAGCCTTATCTTGCTTGGGTGCTTGAACAAACCGGCTCAAAAGTGAAGCGCCCGCGTTATGCCGGTCGCCCTGCCTCAGCAGCCACAGCTACAGGGCTAATGTCGACCCATGTAGCCCAGCTCAACGCCTTCCTTGAAGAGGCCCTCGGGGCCTAAACCTATCGTCCGACGAGTAAAGGATCTAAAAGAATGGCCACTGAAATCCGCGTCCCGACCCTTGGTGAATCGGTAACAGAAGCAACCATCGGAAAATGGTTTAAGAAGATCGGCGACGTTGTCAAAGCGGACGAGCCCGTCCTTGAACTAGAAACTGACAAAGTTACGCTTGAGGTGAATGCACCTTCCGCGGGTATTCTTGCCGAAATTGTCGCGAAAGACGGCGATACCGTAGGTGTTGGTGCTCTACTCGGGTCTATTACTGTAGGTGCTGCTGCAGTAGCTTCCGCGCCCACAGCGGCACCTGCACCGATTCCAATAGCAATAACTCCTGCGGCCGCGGTTGCGACTGACAATGGACCAGCCGTTGCCCGACTTGCGGCAGAAAGCGCAATTAATCCAGCAAATATAATGGCTTCGGGCAAAGACGGTCGCGTTACCAAAGGCGATATGTTAGCCGCGATTGCAACGGGAGCAGCGCCCGCTACTGCCGCCCCGGTGGCTGTACGGGTGCCTTCATCCGCGGATGATTCGTCCAAAGAAGAGCGGGTTCGGATGACGAAGCTTCGTCAAACGATTGCTCGGCGGTTGAAGGATGCACAAAATACGGCTGCGATGCTGACGACCTTTAATGAGGTCGATATGACAGAGGTTATGGCGCTTCGTAATCGGTACAAGGATATCTTCGAAAAGAAACACGGCGCTAAGCTTGGCTTTATGAGCTTCTTCGTGAAGGCTTGCACCCAAGCCCTTAAGGAAATTCCGGCGGTTAATGCTGAGATTGATGGCATTGATCTTGTGTATAAGAATTATTACCATGTTGGTATTGCCGTTGGTACCGATAAGGGCCTCGTTGTACCTGTGATCAGGGATGCGAATACTCTCTCTCTGGCCGGCATCGAGAAGACCATTTCTGACTTTGGTAAGCGGGCTCGGGATGGTCAGCTGAAGATAGAAGAGATGCAGGGTGGTACCTTCACCATCACCAATGGCGGGATCTATGGATCGCTGATGTCGACCCCGATTTTGAATGCTCCGCAGTCCGGAATCTTGGGAATGCACAAGATTCAAGAACGTCCGGTAGCGATTGGTGGCAAGGTTGAGATACGTCCGATGATGTATTTGGCACTTTCTTATGATCACCGGATTGTAGACGGTAAGGAAGCCGTAACATTCCTCGTTCGCGTCAAAGAAGCGTTGGAAGATCCAGCACGTCTGGTTCTTGATCTTTAATCATTTAATCTTACTAAAAGCGGGATTGCCGGAGAAAAATATGTCGTATGATCTTGTGGTTATTGGTTCCGGACCCGGCGGTTATGTGTGTGCGATCCGTGCGGCGCAGCTTGGTTTGAAGACAGCAATCGTTGAAAAACGGGCCACTTTTGGCGGAACTTGCCTTAATATTGGGTGCATTCCGTCAAAAGCGATGCTGCATGCATCGGAAATGTTTGAGGTAGCCGGACACGGGTTTGAGGTACTCGGAATCAAGGTTGGAGTACCCAAACTCGATTTGCCAGCAATGATGAAACACAAGCAGGATACGGTTGACGCCAATGTGCAGGGCGTCGCCTTCCTGCTCAAGAAAAACAAGGTCGACAGCTTCATCGGGACGGGTTCGATCGCCGCCGTAGGCAAGGTGCTTGTTACCAAAGCGGATGGCTCGACCGAGACCATCGAGACAAAGCACATCGTCATCGCGACGGGCTCCGACTCCACCCCTCTCCCCGGCGTGACCGTTGACGAGAAGACGATCGTTTCATCCACCGGAGCCTTAGAACTTGGTAAGGTCCCGGGAAAGCTTCTGATCGTGGGCGCAGGAGTAATCGGATTGGAACTCGGCTCGGTCTGGAAGCGACTTGGCGCGGAGGTGACGGTGGTTGAATATCTCGATCGCATTCTGCCAGGTATGGATGACGAGATCGCCAAGCAGTTCCAGCGCATCCTTACCAAGCAGGGCTTTACGTTTCATCTCAGTAGCAAGGTTACCAAGGTTGAAACCGGGACATCCGGCAACACCGTCACAGTTGAGCCTGCAGCGGGTGGCGAAGCCAAAACCCTTCAAGCCGATATCGTGCTCGTGGCGATTGGCCGCCGCCCCTATACCGATGGCCTCGGCCTTGAAGGCGTTGGCGTGACGCTTGAGCGCGGTAAAGTCGTGATTGACGACCATTTCCAATCTTCGGTTCCAGGCATTTACGCGATTGGCGACGTGGTGCGTGGGCCGATGCTGGCCCACAAGGCCGAGGATGAGGGCGTGGCCTTGGCAGAAATTCTGGCCGGTCACGCGGGCCATGTGAATTACGGCATTATTCCGGGCGTTGTGTACACGGAGCCGGAAATTGCCACCCTCGGCAAAACCGAAGAAGAGCTGAAAGCCGCGGGTATTGCCTACACCGCGGGCAAATTTCCCTTCACCGCCAATGGCCGCGCACGCGCCATGCGGGCGACCGATGGATTCGTAAAAATTCTGGCCGACGCCACAACCGACCGCGTGCTCGGTTGCCACATCATCGGCAAAGGCGCGGGCGATTTGATCCATGAAGTCGCCGTGCTGATGGAATTTGGTGGCTCGTCGGAAGATTTAGCCCGCACCTGCCACGCGCACCCGACGATGTCCGAAGCCGTTAAAGAAGCGGCAATGGGGGTTGAGAAGCGGTCGATCCACATTTAAGAGCTCGTATCTTCTCATATTGAGCCATCCCTTATCCTCATGGTGAGCTGCACCAGAGGCGCGTTTCGAAGCACGGGTGCCACGGCTGCCGGTCCTTCGACTCGGACCTTTGGTCCGGCTCAGGATGAGGTGGGGGGCTAATTGCCTACGCGGTCCCTCAATCATTCCCTCATGCTGAGCCTCGCCAAAGGCGAGAGTCGAAGCACGGGCGGCGCTGACTGCGCCTTTTTCTGCACCACGCCCTTCGAGACGCAGCTTCGCCGCTCCTCAGGATGAGGTGGGGTTTAAAAAACCTCATGCTGAACCGCCGCATCGCGGCGTGTCGAAGCACGGCTGCCGATCCTTCGACTCGGACCTTTGGTCCGGCTCAGGATGAGGTAGGAGGGATAATTACCCACGCGGCCCCACACTCACCCTCATGCTGAGCCGCGCCAGAGGCGCGTGTCGAAGCACAGCCATCGGTCCTCACCCTGAGCTTGTCGAAGGGCACTATTCTACTGTCCGCTTCTTTCCATATCGCTTGGCCAATTCGGGCAGTGCCTCATAATCGCGACGAATAAGCGCTTCTTTTTTGGCACGCCTCCAGCCTTTGATTTGGCGCTCGGCCAAAATGGCATCGGTGATCTGGTCGTAATGTTCAGCAAAAACGAGTTCGACCGGGCGGCGTTTGTAGGTATACGCCGATGGGTATGTCCCCATTTGATGCTCGCTTAACCGTGCCTCGACATCGAGCTTGGTGAGGCCGACATAATAGCTGCCATCGGAACATTTAAGGATATAAACGCTGCACCCTTCATCCATCGCTTCACCTCTTTTTATGAAAGGCAGGATGAATCGTGAGCCACATTTTTTCTACTGACGTTTTTGACAGGATGCGGGGAGCTCCTAACCCCTCATGCTGAGCCGCGCCAGAGGCGAGAGTCGAAGCACGGCTTCTACTTGCGTCCAGCTTTACGCGGCAGCCGGTCCTTCGACACGCCGCTTTGCGGCGGCTCAGGACGAGGTGGTTGAGCTCTTGTTTACCCTCAAATCCGGCCGCCTTTCCCGTGTCAGCCTCTCCGCCTGCTCGCGCCGCCATTTGGCGATTTTGCCGTGATCGCCGGAGAGTAAGATTTCGGGAATGTCCCGGCCTTCCCACTCGCGGGGCTTGGTGTAGTGTGGGTATTCTAAAAGCCCGTTTTCGAAGCTTTCGTCTTCGCCCGATTCCACTTTGCCCATGACGCCGGGCAGCAACCGAACACACGCATCGAGCAATACGAGGGCGGCGGGTTCGCCCCCTGACAAAATATAATCGCCGATAGAGATCTCTTGGAGGTTGCGGCCTTCGATGACGCGTTCATCGACGCCTTCGAACCGTCCGCAGACGATGACAATGCCCGGGCCGGAGGCCCATTCGCGGACCAGTTCTTGCGTCAGGGGTTTACCGCGTGGGCTCATCAGCAGAAGCGGGCGTTGATCATGCGGCGTCACCGCTGCGTCAATTGCATTCGCCAAGACATCGGCGCGAAGCACCATACCAGCGCCGCCGCCTGCGGGTGAATCATCGACCGCGCGGTGTTTGCCCAAGCCATGGTCGCGAATATCGTGTGCGGTGAGCGACCAGCGCCCCGTTTTAAGCGCCTCGCCCGCCAGCGACAGGCCAAGCGAGCCGGGAAACATCTCGGGAAACAAGGTCAGCACATCGGCGCGAAAGCCGCTCATGCGCCGGGGTGCTCCTCACCCTCGATTTCATCGGGAAGAATGACGGTGAGTTTTTGTGCCCCAATATCCACCACCGGCACATTGGCTTTGGTAAAGGGCACCAACAACGAAGGGCCATCAACCGCAGGCGCAATATCTAAAATATCGCCAGCGCCGAAATCATGCACCGCGGTGACGGTACCAATCACGGTACCATCCGGCGCATGCGCCACAAGGCCGATCAGGTCGGCGTGATAGAATTCTTCCTCATCCGGCTCAGGCAATTGATCCCGCGGGACCCAGAGAGTCACATTGGTCAGGACTTCCGCCGCGTTACGATCGGAAACGCCTTCCAAGGCTACCACCAGCATATCGTCTTTGACGAGGCGGGCGGCTTTGAGGACAAAACGCCGCTGGCCGGTTTTATCCGTCAGCGGCTGATAGTCTTGAATGCCCAAAGGGTCGGCGGTGAAGGATTTGAGACGCATCTCCCCCTTCACGCCATGGGGCGCACCCAACACGCCAACCTCGACAAGTCCGGTAGTGGTCTTCTCGTTAGGTTGGCGCGCCATGGGGTGATCTTACTCGGCTGCTGGTTCGGCTGCTGGCTCTTCTGCAGCGGGTGCAGGAGCAGCGGCGGCTTCGGCAGCGGCTGCGGCGGCAGCCTTAGCAGCTTCAGCGGCGGCAACGACAGCGGCTGCTGCCTTTTCAACTTCAGCGGCGGCTGCATCGAGACGCTCCTGAGCCTTCTTCTTCGGCTTAGCCTTTTCTGGGTTGACGCGGGCCTTGCGGGTCCACAAGCCAGCGGCTTCCAAGAAACGCTCGACGCGGTCGGTCGGCCGCGCGCCTTTGGCGAGCCAGGCTTTCGCCTTGTCGTGATCGAAATTCACGCGCTCAGCCGAATCCTTCGGCTTCATCGGGTCGAAGGTGCCGAGCTTCTCGATGAAGCGGCCATCGCGTGCAAAGCGGCTATCGGCCACAACGATCG
>Ga0007801_10000112_pt1 | contig 23123 bp, 24 predicted proteins | sample CryBogmetaGMA2M_FD_60372 | JGI IMG/M metagenome (GOLD analysis project Ga0007801, IMG submission 60372) | Freshwater microbial communities from Crystal Bog, Wisconsin, USA - MA2M | ecosystem: Environmental > Aquatic > Freshwater > Lake | place: Crystal Bog, Wisconsin, USA | collected 2009-07-06
CCACCCCCCCTTTGAAAAAGGGGGGGTGGGGGGATTTGAAGAAATCTGGACCGGCGATTATATCTTTGAAAACGAGTGGCAATCCTTCCGCACCAAGAAAGACCGCTCACTGGAACTGAAAAGCGTCTACCAAGAAGTGTTACCCGGACGGCGTAAAATCGCGGTTAAAGTGGTGGATATTTTTGGCAATGACACGATGACAATTATTGAGGTGCACGTATGAAAATAGAAATTAAAAATCTAGGTGTATTAAAACAAGCTGAGTTCACTCTTGGCGATTTGACGATTATTTGTGGTGGAAATAACACAGGGAAAACCTATGTCACTTATTCGTTATATGGTTTTATATCATATTGGAGAGAATTAATAACTGTAGATATACATAAGAAATATATTGATCAGCTTCTTGCTGATGGTACAGTTAATATTGATATTCAAGAATATATTATAAAAATTCATGAGATTCTTGAAAAAGGTTGCGAAGCTTATAAAAAGAAATTGCCCATGGTGTTTGCCGTCTCGCCTGATAGATTTAAAGATACTGAATTTAAAGTAACAATTGATGACAAAGAAGTAAAATGCAAAAATAAATTCAACAGAAGCATTAGAGCTAGCAATGCAGAGATATTTACAATAACAAAAAAAAGTAATAGTATGGATTTGGTTGTAACATTGTTAGTGGAACGGGAAAATATTAAAATACCTCATCAAGTGATTACTCGAAGAATTGCAAGTGCCATGAAAGAGATTGTTTTTAGCTCTTTATTCCCAAACCCTTTCATAGCAAGTACTGAAAGAACTGGATCTGCTATTTTTCGCAAAGAATTGACTTTTGCCCGTAATCGCTTATTGCAGGAGATGAATGATGATGAAAAAAATATTGATCCGAAGGAGTTATTATCAAAAGTTTATCAAGATTATGCTTTACCAGTAAGAGAAAATGTTGATTTAGCATGTAATTTGCAGACGATTGCTAAAACTTCAAGTTTTTTAGTTGAAAATTATGCGGATATATTAGAAGACTTTGCTGTCATAATTGGCGGTAAATATTCAGTAACTCGTAATGACGAACTTTACTATACTCCAAAGGGAAAGCTAATTAAATTAACAATGGATGAAAGTTCCAGCGCAGTGCGCTCATTGCTGGATATTGGCTTTTATCTCAAACATATTGCCAAGCCCGGTGATTTGCTGATGGTGGATGAACCAGAATTAAATTTGCACCCGGAAAACCAATGCCGAGTCGCACGGTTGTTTGCCCGTTTAGTCAATATTGGCATTAAAGTTTTCATCACCACACATAGCGATTACATTGTTAAAGAACTCAATACATTGATAATGCTCAATCATGATAAACCCCATTTACGGCGTATTGCCGAACAAGAGGGTTACAAACAAGAAGAACTTATATCGTCCGACAAGATCAAAGTTTACATTGCAGAGGAAGCTATGGTTAAGCTTGATGGCGGGCAGAGGAAAACTCGTTGCCAGACACTTACTGCCGCTGATATTGACCCTTTTCTTGGCATAGAGGCACGCAGTTTCGATACGACTATCGCCAGAATGAACAGAATTCAAGAAGAAATTGTCTGGGGAGCAGAGTGAAATGTCCGACATACGAATACTCAAAGAGATGCTCAATGACACCGCTACGGTATCGTTGGAAGAATATCCGCTTGGAAGTAAAAAAAAGGTGGTTAAATTAATTGAGAAAGATTCCTCAGCTAATTATTCAATAACACTTTCTGGAATGCCAGATGATTCCGAAGTGATTATTATTAAGGCAGATATGTTTTCATCTCCGAATGCGGTATTTAATGGTTCAAAAGGTGAATGCAAGCGAGCCGATTTTGTCATCATCATTCATCTTGGCAATAAGAAAATCATCCTTTGCATTGAAATGAAAGCAAGGAGTTCTACAAGCTCGGAGCAGGAAATAATCCAGCAGCTTAAAGGTGCCCGGTGCTTTATCGCCTATTGCCAAGAAATAGGGAAAACGTTTTGGGAAGAAAGTGATTTCCTCAATGGCTATAGTGATCGTTACGTTTCTATCCGAAATATCGGCATTCCCAAAAAGACAACGCGAATGGACCCCAAAACAGGGATAAATGATCGCCCTGATAGAATGTTAAAAATTAATTCACCATATTATCTGCAATTAAATAACTTGATCGGCGGTCTCTAATGGCCTTGCATAAAGATTTCCCCTCCGACCCCTACGCCATCCTCGACCCTGCCCTTCGCTGGTTTCCGGCGGACGAAACCTTACGCACATCGAGCTTTGAAAAGCTGTTGCCGCCGTTAGTGCCTGAATTGCGCAAGAAAGTGCAAGCTTGGCGAGATGAAAACTATGCCAAAGCGACGGAAACTAGCAAAAGCTTGTTGAATTGGTGGTTCAAAACGCCGCACTTTCTTTCCCTCACCCCCAGCGCCTCTGCCGCAAGCGGGAGAGGGGAGAATATGGCAGAGTTTCAATATTACTTTGCCCAACGGGAAGCATTGGAAACCATCATCTACTTATACGATGTGGTGGGCGTGAAGGACAAATACGATCTGATGCGGTTTGACTGCACAGGGGTGGTGTCTTCCGGCCTGTTTGATGAGACCTGGCGGCGTTTTGTCATCAAAATGGCGACGGGGGCGGGCAAAACCAAGGTCATGAGTTTGGTGGTGGCTTGGAGTTTTTTCCACAAGCTCTACGAACCGGAGTCTGAACTGTCGCGGAATTTTCTCATCATTGCGCCTAATATTATTGTGCTGGATCGACTCTATCGGGACTTTAAGGGGCTGGACATTTTCTTTGCCGACCCGGTGGTGCCGGACAATGGCTTCGACGGGCAGAATTGGCGGGATGATTTTCAACTGACGGTGCATCTGCAAGATGATGTCCATATTACCCGGCCCATCGGCAATATCTTCCTGACGAATATCCACCGGGTTTATTCGGGCGAGGATATTCCGCCTTCGCCGGATGATGACGACACAATGGATTATTTCCTAGGGAAACGGCCAAGCGGGGCAACGACCGATTCAAAAGTGGATTTGGGCTTGATTGTGCGGGATATCGACGAACTGGCGGTATTGAACGATGAAGCCCACCATATCCATGACAGCCGCTTGGCTTGGTTCAAGTCCATTGAGGATATTCGCAACAGGCTCAAGCAGAAAGAGCGGAGCCTTGCCCTGCAAGTGGATGTGACCGCCACCCCGAAACATAACAACGGCGCGATTTTCGTCCAAACTGTGGCCGATTATCCGCTGGTGGAGGCTATTTACCAAAATGTCGTCAAACACCCGGTGTTGCCCGATGCGGCCAGCCGAGCCAAGCTAAAAGAACGGCAGAGTGCCAAATTTACCGAGAAATACGCCGATTATCTTGATCTAGGCGTGGTCGAGTGGAGCAAGGCTTATGCCGAGCATGAGAAGATGGGCAAAAAGGCCATTTTGTTCATCATGACCGACGACACAAAAAATTGCGATGATGTCAAAGCGTATTTGGAAGGCACCTATCAGGATTTGCAAGACAAGGTGCTGGTCATCCATACCAAGAACAACGGCGAAATTTCCGAAGCATCCTCGGGCAAGGCCAAAGAAGAATTGGAACGCTTGCGCAGGCTTGCCAATGAGATTGACAGGCTAGACAGCCCCTATAAAGTCATCGTCTCCGTGTTGATGTTGAAAGAAGGGTGGGATGTGCGCAATGTGACGACCATCGTGGGGCTGCGGGCTTATGTCGCATTGAGCAATATCCTGCCGGAACAAACTTTGGGCCGTGGCTTGCGAAAAATGTATTCCAGCGCTGTGACGGAATATGTCAGTGTGATTGGCACCGATGCGTTTATGGATTTTGTCGAGTCCATAAAGGCCGAAGGCGTGGTTTTGGAGCGCCAAGCGATGGGTGAGGGGAGCAAGCCAAAAGCCCCTCTGGTGATTGAAATCGATAAGGATGACACACAAAAGGACATTGACGCCTTGGATATTGAAATTCCGCTAATGACACCACGAATTTACCGGGAATATAAAAATCTCAGTGATTTGGATGTTGGGGCGTTAAACCATACAAAGATAGCCTATCAGTTGTTCAGCGAAGAGGAACAGCGTGAAATAGTTTTCAAGGACATCACCACAGGAGACATTACACATACCACCCTGCTAAACTCGGCAGGCATTGCCGATTACCGCAGTGTGATAGGCTATTTTGCCCAAACCATCATGAAGGACCTGCGTTTGGTGAGTGGCTATGATGCGCTTTACGGCAAAGTCAAAACCTTTATTCAGGAATATTTGTTTGACCAGCCCGTCAATCTTGACGACCCCAACATGCTACGGAACCTGTCTGAATTGGCAGCGACCAAAACGATGGTCGAAACCTTAAAACAGGCGATCAATGCCCTGACCATTATGGACAAGGGGGATGCTGAAATTCGGGACTCCATCAAACTTAGGCATACCCGGCCATTTATGACCAAAGATCAAGGCTACTTCATCCCGAAGAAAAGTATCTTTAATAAGATCGTCGGGGATAGCCATTTTGAACTGGTGTTTGCCCGGTTTCTTGAGGATTGCAGTGATGTGATTGCCTATGCCAAAAACTATCTCGCCGTGCATTTCAAGCTAGACTATGTGAATGCCGATGGCGACATTTCCAACTACTACCCCGATTTTTTGGTCAAGACATCCCTAAAGAAACTCTACATCGTCGAAACCAAAGGACTGGAAGACTTCGACATCCCCTTAAAAATGCAAAGGCTGCGGCAATGGTGTGAAGACATGAATAAAGCGCAAGCGGATGTGAGCTATGACTTTGTGTATGTGGACCAGGAAAGTTTAGCAAAATATAAGCTTAGGTCGTTTAAAGAGTTGCTCCAGACTTTCAGGGATTACAAAAACTAAATAAATCGATCACCCGCCCAGCGTTGGCGACGGCTTCAGCATAGGTCTGGCCAAGTCGATGTTGCCACCCTCCGGCTGATGCTCGATAGATGGCTTAAGGCTTGTTCCCATCTAATGTGACAACGGTATTATGAGACTTTTTTCCGCCTACCGCCATTGGCGTCCCACCCCGCTGGTCAAGGGTTCCTTCCTGCTCACCCTAGCGGCGTTGGTTGCGGTGGCTGTCCGGCCCGATTTCTGGCCTTGGGTTTTAGCAATCGTCACCGCCGACCATCTGGTCATGACGTTTGCCGGACTCTGGCCGCGTTGCAAGCTGTTGGGACCGAACTGGACTTCCTTGCCGCAAGCCTCCGCCGCCCAAGGGGAGATTGCCATCACCATCGACGATGGCCCTGACCCCGCCGTCACCCCCGCCGTCCTTGAACTGCTGGCCCAACATGGCGCGAAAGCCACTTTCTTTTGCGTTGGCGAGAAGGCGCGTCGCTACCCGGAGTTGTGCCGGGAAATCATCACACGAGGCCATGCCGTGGAAAATCATAGCATGTTCCACAGGCATCACTTTGCCCTATTGTTGCTAGGCGGATATTATGCTGAATTGGAATCCGCCCAACAGACGTTAGCTTCTGTTACTGGCATCCCCCCTGGATTTTTCCGCGCCCCGGCGGGCTTGCGCAACCCTTTGCTAGACCCAGCGCTGAACCGGCTCGGTCTGCAACTAGTCAGTTGGACTCGACGGGGCTTCGACACAGTGGAGAGGAATCCGCAGGTAGTGTTGGCGAAACTGCTAGATGGGCTGAAGGGCGGCGATATCCTGCTGCTGCACGACGGCAACGCCGCCCTGACGGACTTGGGAGTTCCCGTCATCCTCGAAGTGCTGCCGAACTTGCTGGATGCCGTCGCCGCCGCGAAGCTGCGGCCTGTCACCCTGCGCGAGGCGCAAAGCCGGCATAGGGCTGTGTAATATGAGTCACCAAGCCTTCGCAACAAAATCCTCGGCGTTGCGAATTTCCAAATGGTCTCCGCTTTGCCCTATCACGTACAAGCCTTTCCGATAGGCGTACTGGGCTACGCTGTCATCAATCACCATGGCAGCCACCGCCCCCAACACCCGTTTGTCTGCGTAGGAAGGCAATAATCTTTTCAATTTGGCCAATCGTTCCAAGTGCTCATTCACATCATCCACACTCAGTTTGCTTTTACATTCGATGCCCACTATCTCGACCTCGTTGACAACCAGCACATCAACCTCGCGGTAATGTGCAATCCGTCGGTGTGCAATTGCGACCTTGTCGTCAAAGGGAGCGACGGCGAGCGGAAAAATCCGGTCAGGGCCGTCACTGTCAACGGCTACCAACTTAAGGCGGGACTAAAGGCCGTTCGTGGTGAGCTTGTCGAACCATGAACGGCTTAACTGTCCACCCTTCGACTGCTCGACAGGCTCGCAGCTCAGGGCGAACGGTTAAACTTTGCGCCTGTCCCGCCTTAAGCTGATAGCCGCTAAACCGATAAGTGCGTCATACCGGCAGGGATTGCCGGTATCCAGAACACAGGGAGGTGAATCTAGTTTGCCCTCCATGGCTACTGGATACCGGCAATCCCTGCCGGTATGACGAATACGGCTAGGTGTTACAAATTAGCTGAACAATCTTGCTAATAAGGCAAAGTGAAGCTTGCCATCCCCTTCGACAAACTCCAAGCAGCTTGGACGCAGGATGCATTCAGAGCATCCTTGTCCCTACGGTTTACGCCTAGTGGGAAATTGCTGCCTACCAACGCGCGTAACATCAGTTACTTACGAACTATAGCACCAATTCATCCATTAAATGCGCCCCGGCACGGGCGGGATTGAGTTCTAGCCCCGCATCCAACGCCAACCGATGAAAATTCTCCGAGCGGTCGGAAATTGAAGAAGCGGCCAGCATCAGTTCCAGTTCCACCGTTGGCACTTGGCGCATGAAACGCCGGACCAATTCCGTGTCAACGCCGTCGCCGCCGAACTCCCCCAGTGCCAACGAACGCGAAAACCCGTAGAACTGCCGCAGGCGGTTCTCGCAGAGTTGGGCATGGCGGGTGCGGCGGGCCGGGTCTTTCAGTGATTCGCACACCGCCAGTGCCGTCATGGTTGCGTTGTAAAAAGCGTTCAGCACACCGTGTGAATAAATGGGATCGACAAAGGATGCCGCGTCACCGATGCAATAAAAATTATCCCCGCACAGTTTGGTGGAGTAATAAGAATAATCCGGCCTTTCGGAGAAGGAACCCTCCACATACTCGGCGTTGTCCAGTAGGCGGTCCAAGTAAGGGGCGCACCTTAAGGTGTCCAGGAAAAACCGCTCGCGCCCTGCCTTGTCCATGGCGCGGGCGCGGTCGGTATTGATGACCAAGCCCACGCTAGTAAGCTTGCGCAAGGCGATATGCCATATCCAACCGTCTTCAAAGGAGGTGACAAAGGTGACGGGGCGAACCTTGCCGATGTCTGCCGCTGGATAGCCGCGCCCGTCGGCACCGACGAAGCGGGAGTTTTTAAAATATCCCCACAAAGATAGGAACCTCATGCGCGAATCAACTAGCCGCCTGGACTTGAACTGTCCGGCGAGCAAGGCGGAAGGCCCACTGGCATCGACCACAAAGCGGCAGTTCAACTGCCCCTCGCAGGCATCATCCCCGCGCCGATCCACATAACGCACCCTCGGGGAATCTAAGCCTAGCTCGGCTTCGCGGACGGTAACCTGCTGAAAAACCCTTGCACCCAGGCTTTCGGCGTGATTCAGCAGCAACTCGTCGAAGATATCCCTTTCCACATGCAGGGCGGGCCGGGTGAAGCCAAACTCGGAGAAGGCGATGCGGTGAATCTTCCCATTCCAAACCGCGATGCCACCGGCCTTGGCGACGAAACCTTCCTTTTCGATCAGCGGTGAGGCACCGGTCTGGTCGGCGTACTTCCAAACATGCGGAATCAGGCTTTCGCCCACTTGGGGGCGGGGATGAGTGGCTTTTTCCAGCAGCACCACATCAACCCCCTGTTTAGCCAGCAAGGCCGCAACGCTGGAACCGGCGGGACCACCGCCGATGACGAGAACCTCGCATCGATCAGGGATCGCAGTGCCGTAGGATTTGCTAAGCTTGCGAGACGCATCAGTCGACAATGTTATCAACCTTGCCATTTTTAAAATGGACGATAAATTTGTTGAAACGGCTGGACCAATAAGTCCAATCGTTAGAATCCAGGTTCGGGGTTTCAATCTGTGGCGGATAGCCAATGGCCACCAGCACGGCTTTCCTGCCCATCCCTTTCTTCACTTGTCCGGCCAGGATGCTTTCCTGTTCGGCCACAGAAAACGTACTAAGATCAACTTTGCGCGGCCCGACGATTTTCTTAAATGCCGTTTGCATGTCTTCATTGGTGTGTTTTGGGACGTTTTCGATAGTCAGGGGCTGGCTGCTATCGGCCAGTTTAAGTTCGGCCACTTTACTGCCGATGGACACTAGAGAAACCCGTGTGTTGACAGGAATCAAAAACCCTTTGCGGTAATTAGTGGTGCGGAAATTGTCCTTCTCTTGGAGCAGGCTGAATTGGGTGTAGTAGGTCTGCCCGATCTGGATACCTGGTGGAAGATCGGAGGATTTGATCTGCCGGTTGCAAGCCCCTAGCAGAGATAGCAGGCAAAATAAGAAAAAAATACTCATTATTTTTGACATAGGCAGATTCCTTTTGTGAACGGTTACGGAAAAATAGATGCGCATTTACAGATACCGCCGTGAACGGTACATAAGATAATACATACATGAAAACCCCAGGAACAGCGCGACCGCTCCAGTGGCGATTTCCCCGCTCAACGGAATTAACACAAGCGAGGATGCCAACTCCGCCAGGATTAGCACGATCAAGGTTCTGACCACTAGCATCCTCGACATGCGCAAACAAACATACACGCCCAAAGGTGCTCCCACCACTACGATGGGGATGGCGGCAAGCCAGTATTCGCTCACCGGCGGGATGAACTGCCCCGCACTGGCGATCATGGCGAAGCCCGACCAGGAGGTCAACACCATCATCACGATGACCGTCGGTGTCGCGGCCTTCTCGCACATCCGAAACAACAGCACCAAGACCGAAAAAACGATGATTTCAAGCCCACTGCCCAACAACCCACTGACCAGCCCGCCGACCATGCCGAAGGCCAGCAAAATGCCTTTCTCCAAGCTGCCGAAGCGGGGCAAGCCATCATGGCGGTCACGGTTAGGGTCTTGGTTGTGCCACCACAGGGCCAAGGCAAAGCTGCACTGGACCACGGTGAACAATATCCGTACTGCGCTGGATGGCAACAGGGCGGAAAGTGAAAAGCCCACCGGCAGCATTGGCACCGAACCGAGGACGACCCAAGCCACGGCACGCCACTCGACGCGGATGCGCAACAAGAGGATAGTCAAAAAACCCGAACCCATGCCTATGCTTTGGGTGGCTAGGGAAAATAGCTTGGCCTGCGCGGGCGGGATGGCGAGCAGTTTGGTGAACACCGGAAAGGCCACAGCCCCCCCCGCCTCGCTGGTCGCACCGCCGATGAAAGACCCGAAGGCCATGGTGAGAGTAATCTGCCAATGCTTGGCCAACGCCCAAAATGGCGGATGGTCAGGCAGGAAACACCAACCCAGCCAAACCAAGGGAGGAATCAGTAAGACTAGGGTCCGGTTAATAGTCATTGTTTTTTCGGTAGTGTGATAGTGATCCAAAACTGGATACGGACTCCGTATCTGAAAACGCCGATCATCTTATTCTGGAAACCAATCGACACCAAGAATATCATCAGCTTTCCATGGGCATGATTCTGGAAACTGCTCGTACAAGAAGCCTGTTTCTTTCGTCGCTATATTCAATGCCTGGGCCCAAACACTGTCCCACCATTCGACATCTTGCAAATGGGGTTTTAAGCTCGGTGTGGCTTTTAGGCAATCAAGGACATCCTTCCGTTGCACCTTGATTGTTCGCCGCCAGCTATTGCCTTGGCGTTCAGGCTGGTGCTGCCATTTCAATAGGTGGGCTAAAAGCACAGCCATATGGCTCTTCAATTCACGCCTTTCACTTTTGCCCACGTCTTCGATCTCCTCGGCAATGTGTTCAATGTCCAGTTGGGAGAATAGCCCACTACGCAGGAGCCGCGCCTGTTCGTTCGCCCAAGCGATGATGTCGCCGTCGTAAGTGCTGGTTGCCATGGTTTTACACCCTGTTTTTATCGCGCTAAAAACCCTAAAAAGATTTAAAGGGTATCAAACTTAATTCCTAATCGCTTTAGAAACACCTCAGGGGAAGCGTAGCTCATTTCCCCTGTGGCGGCATCCACGGCCGCTTGGATGGTCTGTCCCTTAGCCAGCACTTCACCGGTCTCGGCTTCGGCTATGAAATACTTTATCTTCATCCGGTATTCCCACTCCACCAATTCCGCCGATACCCGGATGCATTGGCCGAACCTTGCGGGGCGGACAAAGCGCAATTGCAAATCGACGATGGGCCAAACGTAGCCGGTGGCCTTCATCGACATATAGCCATAGTCGATTTTGTCCAGCATCGCGCAACGGGCAATTTCGAGATATTTGCAAAAATGCCCGTGCCAGGCGATGCCCAGCAGGTCGATATCATGGAAAGGCACTATCAACTCCACTTCGGCGCGGATCATTGGCGTTTTGCCTTTATACTCACCTTGCCCACTTCTGTGTCGGCAATTCTGTTTACGACGAAGTTTGCCGTAACTTGAGGTTTGCCATCCCTGAGTGCTGGGTTATATTTCATCGTTTTGACTCAAACCGGGCATTGCCGCTTCTATGCCGGACGATAGATTCCAATACGGGTAAAAATTGAACCACTGGAACGGTGCCGCGCGGCAATGGGTTTCAAGCCGTTCGGCATAACGTCTCACCAGAGTTTCGAGCATCTGTCGGCGTTGCAGATCGGTGCGCGGGATGCGGATGGATTCGGCAAATGATTCCAGATGGATATGGAAGCGCCCGTCCGTTGGGTAACAAAACAGGGTATACACAGGGCAACGCAGAAGCGATGCGAGCAGGTAGGGGCCTTGAGGAAATTCTGCCTCCTTGCCGAGGAAACTCGTTCGCACCGTGCGGCTGCCTTGCACCGGAATCCGGTCGCCCACCAATACTATAAACTCCCCTTGCTCGATTTTTTCCTGCAAGGCGATGGCGATGGCGGGGTTCAACTCGGTGACCTGGATGAGTTTGATTGTAGCACTTCCCCCGCTGCCACCCAACAGGCGGTTGAACTTCTCGGCATGTTTCGTGTGTACCAAGATGTTGAGGCGGATGTGACCGCGTAGGTTGGCTATCGCTTGGCAGATTTCCAGGTTGCCGATATGCCCGCTGAGGATCATTGCCCCACGCTTTTGCTCCTGCAAGCCAAGCAACAGCTTGCGGTTGGGGAAACTGACTTGGCCGGGGTCGATGTTTCCCGTCCACACGATGATCTTATCCAGCAACGTCTCGCCAAAACTTAGGAAATGGCGGTAACTCTCCCACCCACTGCCACTTAGCCCCAATTCCGGGAAATGCTGGCCTAAGCGATGCAAATATTCCCGCGAGGCATCTCGGGCGATTCGTCCTGTAAGGAAATAATAACTGACGACCGGGTACAAGAACAGGCGGAACACCCAACGGCCAAAAATCCGGTAAACCCACACCAAGGCCCGTATGCCCCAGATCATGCTGGTTTCCTCCAAGGATGCCCAATGGCGGGCAGCGTTTTCTGGCTTCATTGTGTGTCTCGCCAGCAGTTTGGGCAAACGCGGCAACATGCCAAAGAACAAGCGTGCGTGGGTCAGGCTGATGCGCAGGTTATCTTCCCACCCCCGGAAATGGGACACGCCGTCTTGCGGATAACCCACCTTAGTCGGAATCGACACAATAGGCACACCCTGCCAATAAAGGCGGACTAGGATTTCCACATCGAAGGCCATGCGGTCTTCCAGTACAGTGGTTTGGATCAGCCTTACGCAGGTGTCGATAGGATAGACCCGGTAGCCGCACATGGAATCGCGGATGCGGAAAGACAGGGTGTTAATATGCACCCACACATGGGTTAGATAGCGGGCGTAATAGCGCAGCTTGGGGATGGATTCGTCGAATACCGGCTGGCCGATGACGACCGCCTGCGGGGTTTCACAGGCGGCGGCAAGGAACTTGTCCATATCGTCCAAGTCATGCTGGCCGTCGGCATCGATTTGCACAGCATGGGTATTACCCTGACTTTGGGCCACCAAAAGCCCAGCCTTTACCGCTCCACCCTTGCCCCGGTTGACATCCAGCCGTATGGCCTGCACCCAAGGGTATTGGCTGGACAAGCTGCGGATTATCTCTGCACAGGATTCCTTACTGCCATCGTCCACTAGGATGCAAGGCAGTTTGTAACGGGACAGTCGGCCCACAATTGCAGGCAAAGGCCCTTCATGATTGTAGACAGGAATGAGTATGCAAGGGTTAAAAGGCATCGCCATGGAAATAGATTCTTCCTGAGCTATATTCTGAGATTTCCGAACGGTAATGAAATTCTAATTTGCTAGCCACTTCCAAGTAACGCAAGCTAAGTTCCAGCCGCTGCCCCGGCAATAATAACTCTTTAAATTTGATAGCTTCCATGTGACTAAAGGAACGGCTAAGTCCTAAATATTGTTGGGCATAGTGTACCGCCCATTGGATTTGCACCACGCCGGGTACAACAGGCACTTCATCGAAGTGTCCGACAAAATAAGCAAGCCCTTCGGGTATGCGCATAGCCAGTACAATGCCATTGGACTCAGTTCTCTCTCCGAGTATTTCCGGAAACAAAACCAGAGGGTTGTCTCCCTGCATGGGACTAGTCACAATAGCTTGCCTTGATTTTGCGGCGGATGGTCATTTCTCCAGCCATCAACAGCCCCATCAATACATAGGACACGCAACCATTGTACAGGCTCCATAGCCAGCGGTCACCATACCAAACTGTGGCCAGAGAGATTGCGGCATTGGCAAGGAAAAATCCGCTCCAAACTTGTGTGACTTTACGAGTATAGGCAACTCCCTTGGGCGGCAGGTCAGGGTCTTCAAACCTCGCCAGCCGTTCCACAATCGTGGGGGGATGCATAAGGCTATAGGAAAAAACAACGAAAAACAACAGGCTGACGAATACCGGATAGGCTAATAACCAACGGGTTTCGTTGACCAGTGCGATAGCCAATAGGAACAACGCGCAGGCAGGAAACACCAGTGGCCAAACTCCGCCGGTCAAGGCTGTTGAATTAAGGCCTAAGCCATCTTGCAACACCGTTAAGCCCCTCTCCCCAAACCCTCTCCCCTCAGGGGAGAGGGGCTTTTCGCTTGGGTTGCGACTCAGTAGGCGCAACAGCAAAAGCCCAGCCAACGCCAAGGCCAAATACCGGGGTTGAAGATAATCCAGGGAAAACCACACCAAGAAAGGATAACTGACCGTCACCACCCAGATAATGCCATTAAGCATGGATGGTTAGTCCGTGTTGATTCGATAAATGGTGTCCACTACATCCTGTATGGTACGTGCGTTTTTGAAATCTTCCGGGTTCATGCGTTTGCCTGTGATGTCCCGCAGCCTGACCATCAAATCCACGGCATCTATGCTATCAATATCCAAATCCTGGCTCAAGTTTGCATTCAAGACGATATCCTCTGGCATTAGTTCGAACATTTCCGACATTAACTGCTGTAAGGTGGAGAATATTTCTTCTTGCGTTTTCATAGGGTATATTTTTTCTGTTGCGATATGACAAAGCTGGCCAGATTCTTGACCGAAGCGAAATAATTTACAAGTTCGGCGGAATCGGTCTCGATATGGATATGATATTTTTTTTTCAAGGCCACTCCGAGTTCCAATGCGTCAATGGAGTCAAGTCCTAGCCCTTCGCCAAACAAAGGGGCTTCTGATACAATCTCGGCTGAACTTATCCCTTCCAACTCTAAGGTGTCAATAATCAACTGCTTCAGTTCGGCTTCAAGGTTTTCCATGGTTTGCCTGCTGCTCAATGAAATACCGCTCCAATTGACGGGTTGCATTCCTTGTGGAGAGGGAGCGGATGGTGTTTCCTTCGGTCACGCCAACTTCAATATCGTCCCCCACATCTAGGCTTAAAATAAACTTCTTTTGGGGTATCTGATACCATTTTTCGTTCTTGGTCAACGTTGTTGGGGAGCAACCAATGTAGACCGGCAGAATCTTGGCCCTAGCCTGCAAGGCAATGGCGGCGGGACCGCGCCGGAACTTGATCGGTTTGCCGGGTGTGGTCCGCGTCCCTTCGGGAAATATGATGAGCGAACAACCCTCGCGCAATTCCTCCGCGCACCGTTCCACCAATGCCTCTGGCTCTTCCGCGTAAACATACCCGACGGCACTGATAGGAATGTGCATGAATGGGTTGACGACCAAGGCAGGCTTGACGATACAGGTGGCGTTGCGGATTTGCGAGATGAGAAATATCACATCCAACAGGGAAGGATGGTTGGCGATGACCAACCTGCCAGGGGTATTGAGCCGTTCGCCTCCATGAACTTCGTAATCCAGTATGCCGATAGTACGCATGAAGTCCATGTAAATTTGGCAAATCCGGTGCATCAAGGCTCTGGATTTCAGTTTTTTTTGGAGTCCTTTGCCGAGGAATTTCTCAATCAGGGGAAACAACACACCCCAAAACAACACGCCCACAACACCGAACAGGAAGAAGCTGATACCCGTGCCGAACAACCGCCAAAGGTAGTTGATGCGTTCAATCATCGTCCAAGCTCCATCGCCAAATTGACCGGTTGAGGCGGCAGAGCGAACTTCTTCGGTCATCTAGGATCGCTTGAACCATGCCTTGAGTACTGCCTTCCGCTGCAACCGGGCCGTTGATCGGGCTGCGCACCAGCCGCAACTGATGGCTAGGGTCGCCCGCATTGGCTAGGACCATGGCCAAAGCCCAGGTGGTCTCGGGTACGGCAATGTAAGCCCGGTAAGCTTGGGGCAAAGCTTGCCCGTACCAAACCACCAATACCCTGGGTGTTTCCAAAAGTATGCCGGCCGCCTCCAGGAAGGCAGTAAACATTCCCTCCGTTCCACCGGCCAAGGACACATAAGGCAGGAAACTTTCCATGTGGGAACTGGACAATCCCGCGATGGCATTATGCACACTCAGACTGAAGCGGCTGGGCGAGACATCCTCGCGCTCCGCCATCCCATGCAGCATCTCGAAATAATATTGGCTTTCGCCATGGCTAGAAAAAAACACCGAAGGCATGTCCCCGCTTTCTTGCCGACAACGCCAAGCCACGGCACTAGCCGCCCTAGCCAAAGGCGACAGCCTGCGTCTTTGCATCATGGGCAAAAAACCTACATCGGCACTGCCACCGTCACACGGCAAAACCTCTCCACCGGGCCAGTGGCCCTTTTGAGGGAGGGTTGCGGATTGCCATAGGCACCAGTGCTTGAGCGTGAAGCAGATGCGGGTTTCCTGAATACCGCTTTCTGAAGACTGTGTGCGTGACGATTCCATGGCATTCATCCTCAGATTTCCCAACGGCGGAAAACCAGTGAAGTGTTGATTCCGCCGAAGGCAAAGTTATTGCTCATGACGTATTCGGCATCAATATTGCGCCCACCATCCGTTATGTAATCAAGATCGGCGCAACGGGGGTCGAGATGTTCAAGGTTAAGCGTCGGGTGGAACCAGCCTTCCCGCATCATGTGGATGGCGACCATGGACTCCAAAGCCCCGCAGGCACCCAAGGTGTGACCGGTGTAACTTTTCAGGCTGCTGATGGGAGTCTTCGCACCGAAAACTGCCCGCGTGGAGTGGCTTTCGGCGATATCACCTTGCTCGGTGGCGGTGCCATGGGCGCTGACGTAAGCAATTCGACAGGATTCAAGTGCTGCATCTTGCAAAGCCAAGCGCATGACCACCTGCATGGTGTCAGCGTTGGGTTGGGTGATGTGGGAACCATCAGCGTTGGTGGCGAAGCCTGCCACCTCGGCATAAATCCGCGCACCCCGCTCCATGGCGCGGCCCAACTCCTCCAGTACCAAAGTGCAGCCACCCTCGCCGATCACCAGCCCGTCACGGTCTCTGTCAAAAGGCCTGGGGGTTAGGTTAGGTTCACTGTTGCGGGTGCTGGTGGCGTACAAGGCATCGAAGGTTGCGGCTTCTGTGGGGCAAAGTTCCTCAGCCCCGCCTGCCAACATCACATCCTGCAGGCCAAACTTGATGGCCTCATAGGCGAAACCAAGCCCCATGCTACCGGAAGTGCATGCGCTGGAGGAAGGGATGACACGCCCACGCACTTGGAAAAACAGGGCCACATTGGCCGCGCAAGTGTGTCCCATCATCTTGAGATAGGTTGTAGCGTTAAGATTGCCTATATCATAGTTGATCAGCATTCTGCCAAAATCGGCGATGGCCGTGGTCGAACCCACCGAAGAACCGTAGGCCACGCCGACACGCCCCCCACTGAGAACGGAGTCTCCGAGCAGACCGGCATCAGCCAAGGCCAATTCCGTGGCACGGGTCGCCAGCAACGAAACCCGTCCCATGCTGCGGGTGTTCTTGCGGGTATAATGGGCAGGCAGGCTGAAATTTTCCACCGGGCCACCCAACCGGGTCAGCAGGCCGTTATACCGTTCCCATTCAGGTAAATAGCGTATGCCAGAGCGGCGAGCCAGGAGCTTGGTGCGCATAGCGTCCCAATCATTGCCAATGGGGGAAAAGCCTGCCATGCCAGTAACCACCACGCGCCTAGTCAACACAACCCCCCGTTTACCGAAATGACTTGGCGGGTAATGTAGCTAGCGTCTTCTGACATCAGGAAGGCCACCAAGGCGGCAACCTCTTCTGGGGTTCCCAATCGCCTTGCGGGGATGGCCGAGACTGCGTCTTCCAAGGGCAGTCCTTCCAGCATGTCCGTGTCGATAAGGCCCGGTGCCACGCAATTCACCGTAATTTTACGTTTCGCCAATTCCACTGCCAGTGCCTTGGTGGCACCAATGATGCCAGCCTTGGCGGCACTGTAGTTGACTTGACCCCGATTGCCGATGAGCCCTGAGACCGATGACAGGGTGACGATGCGCCCCGGCTTGCGCCGCTGGATCATGGGCATGACGAGGGGACTGAGGACGTTGTAAAAGCCGTCCAAATTGCTGCGCAGAACTTGATCCCAATCTTCACCGCTTAGGGCTGGAAAGGCGTTGTCCCGTGAAAGGCCGGCGTTGCACACCACACCGTAATAAGCGTCATGGGCCTGTATATCCGCCCCAAGAATATCTTGGGCGGCACTTCTGTCGGCCAAGTCAAAGCTGAGGACACGGGATTGCCTGCCTAGGCTTAAGATATCATCCCGAACCTGCAAGGCTTCGGCCAGGCGGCTTCGGCAATGCACAACGATATCGTATCCATCACGAGCTAACCGCAAGGCAATAGCTTTACCGATACCACGGCTAGATCCTGTGACTAGGATGGTTTTTTGGTTCATCAATTCCTTTTCCAGCGAGAAATTTTTTATAATCCTGCGGCAACAGGACATTAAGCTTCGATACCGCTTGGATTTTATCACCTTCAATGGCACAATCAAAAACTGACATTTCATTGGCCGCCTCGATGATCTTTTTCGCCCGCACCCTTAAGCGTTTGCCATGGGGGAAGCAGCCGACAGAACATAGGTAATGGCGGGTACCCACCAAAAAACCCAATCCTATCTCCTCGCCCCGGCATTTCCTGTGATATCCAGAAAATGCGGCGATGGCCTGCGCCATGTATTCAATGCCAACCCAAGCAGGAACGGTATGGTCATGATTTGAAAACAAGCCATCGTCACGCACGGTGAGTTCGGCGACGATATGGTTTTCTCCAACCTCCACCACCCTGTCCAGCAACACCATGCCTTGGGACTGGGGCAGCAGCGCTGCGACAGAATAAGGAAAATCCACTGGATTGTCAGGGATGCCCGATAAGCAAGGACACATTGTTGCCACCGAATGCGAAAGAGTTGCTAAGGCAATTTTGTAGTGGCCTAGCCTTAAAGTTTTCCAGTGTGACAAAGCCAAGCCGCGCCATTTCGGGATCTGTCTCGCCATCCCATAGGTGCGGAGGCAGGCGTTTTCCCCTGTTCAAACCTGACAGGACAAGCCAGCACAAACCGGCTTCGATGGCCCCGGCCGCGCCTAGGCAATGACCGGTGACGGGCTTGCTTGAGCCGCAAGGTGTATCACTCCCGAACAACTGCGCGACTGCACGACTTTCCATGGCATCATTTTGCCAAGTCGCCGTGCCGTGGAGGTTGATGTAGTCCACCTGTCCTGGGGCCAAACTAGCATCTTGCAGGGCAGTTTGCATTGCGGCAATGGCACCAGCACCGTCGGGGCGTGGTGCGGAAATATGATAGGCATCGGAACTGGCCCCAACACCCAACAGGGCGATGGGCGATGGCTCGCGGCTCATCAGAAACAAGGCCGCACCCTCCCCGATGACGGTACCGTCGCGGTTCTTGCTGAAAGGATTGCAGCGGGTCTTGGTGACCGCGCCCAAGGCGGTGAAACCTTCCAAAGTAGTGCGGCACAAGGCATCCCCGCCACCTACGAGCACGGCATCGCAAACACCCAGCCGCAACAGGCGGCGAGCCGAGGCTAAGGCGTTGGCACTGGATGAGCAAGTGGTCGAAACCGTGAAAGCAGGGCCTTGAATACCCAAGTAACAAGCCAGAAACTCAGCCGCCCCGCCCAATTCCTGTTGCTTGTAATGGTAGGAAGCCGGCATTTGCCCCGTTGTCCGCAGGACATCCACCGCCCGCTCGCCTTCGGCAATGCCGGAAGTGCTGGTGCCAATGATCAAACCGACGCGCGCTGCGCCAAAATGCTCCATCGACTGCCTGACAGCAGGTTCGATCTGTGCGAGGGCCGAAAGCAAGAGGCGGTTGTTTCGGCAATCGTAGTGTTTAAGGCTGGGTGAAATGAGAGGAAGGCCAGTCTTCACGCTGAAGGCGGGAATGTCCGAATCCAGCCAAGCGACGGTGGCAGGTTGGACACACTGGCCGGAAAGCCATGCGGCCAACACCTCGTCCTTGCCTTCCCCTAAGGCGCAGACAATCCCTAACTCATTTAAAAACAAAATCTCGCCCCATGGAAAAAACGCAACACTTCCACACGACCGCCACGAATCCGATAGGGGATGATGTAGGGATGGTTGGGCATGATGAGTTCGCGGGTGCCGGGGATGCGGCCCACCCTGCCTAGATTGGGGTTGTCGATTAGTAAATCCGTCAGGCGGAAAGCTTCAGCCGCCATCGCCCGTGCAGCACTTGGATTGTCTTGGGCGATGTAGTCCGCCGCCTCGTCAAGGTTCGCCAACGCTTTGCGCAGCCACTTAACCCGCATCGTTCAGCCATTTGTCGCGCACCGCTTTCACCTCGGACTCGTCGGCGAAGTCACCTGCATCCGCCTCTTGGACAGCCTGCCGAATTTCGTCCACCTGCCAAGCTTCCCGTTGCAGATAGTCACGGATTGCCTCCACAGCCAGGAAAGATTTGTTGCGTCCGGTCGCCTCGGCCAAAGCGTCGAGTTGCTGTTTCATGTCGTCGGCGATTCTAAGGTTCAAGCTTGCCATTGGGAGTATCACTCCAAGTGTTTTACGTTGTGTTGCAGTGTAACACGCCATGCCGAATGCAGGTGGCTTTTGTCGAATAACTTTGGTATCTGTCAAAACATCACTTAATAACAAAGGTGGGCATACACCGGCAATGGCTTCAATTTTCTTGCCACAACGTTGCGTCATAGGATTGGCATCGTCCCAGGCAAATCCAGCGAGGATGGAGCAGATCATGGCTTTGACGCTAGCTAACTGGCGATCTTCGAAAATTAGCCGCTGTAAACGCCCATCGTACCATGCCTCCACATAGGCACGGAACACATCGATACCCCTTCGCAAGATTTCTTCATAACTGGCCTGCCAGTCCACCGGAAGACCGCACAATTGCCTATCCACAAGGGGAACAGCTAGGGATGCCGACTTCAAGGCAATCGTAACACCAGAGGAAAACACCGGATCAAGAAACTCGCCCGCATTGCCCAGTAAAACAAAGCCATCGCCATACAAGCGTTTGACATTGGCTGAATAACCGCCAATTCGGTTGGCCGGAGTGTCGAAACAGCTTTCTTTTAGCAAAGCTGCTAGTCTAGGTTCCTCCATCGCCAATTCCTGCAATATCTCAAGCGGGTGACCCGTGCGGGTCTCCAGAAAGCCCATAGGCATCACCACCCCCAAGGAACTTCGGCCGTTGCTGAACGGAATAAGCCAATACCATACCTCATGAAACTTGGGGTGGATGGCGATTAGTATCTTGTTGCGGTCATAACCCTCAATGGCGATTCTATCCTCAATGTGGGTGAACAGTGCTTGCCGCGGCGGCAGGGGGGAAGGTGTCTCCAAATTGAGAAGCCGGGGCAACACCCGTCCGAATCCGCTGGCATCCATAACCATGGATGCGGTCCAGTCCCTCCGCACACCGTTGGCATCGACACTGGTCAGGCGCGACTGGCCGGGGGTGTTGAAATCCGCCGCCACGATGCTGTGCCGGTAATGGATGGGTACACCGCAATCCTCGGCGGCTTCGGCCAATATCTGGTCGAACCGGGCGCGCGGAACCTGATAGGTAGTGGTCCAACCTGCAGTGAACTTCTGCGAAAAATCGAATTCCGTCAGTTTGCCTGCATGAGAAAAAGCCGCGCCATTTTTCAGTTGGAAGCTTTCCGCAGCCACCGGCCCTAACAGGTCGGCTTCCTCTAGGAATTCCATGCAATGGGGGAGGAGGCTTTCGCCTATGGAAAATCGCGGGAACTGTTCCTTTTCCAAGATGACTGCTTGGCGACCAAGTTTCTTCAGCATACGCGCGGCCATGCTTCCGGCAGGGCCAGCTCCAATGATCAATACATCCGCGTCCATTTTTTCAATTGCCTTCTTGTTCAGTTGCAGCGTTTTCAATATCTAAAATTACTAGGAATACTTCATTGTTGTGCTAATTGTGCAGTTTAATCAAAGATCTGAGTGGACACCTATTATTATATTCTGTTACTTTTAGAGTATAAAAACGCTGAGATGACGGCAAGCGCACATGGCGCGTGTGCTTGCTTAAAGTCAAAGACCCATCCTACAGAACCCGGTCCATGCAGGAAACCCAACCCACCGACAACACCCCTCACCCAATAGCCTTGGCAAACGAAGAACCTTTCGCCCTCCATGAGGGTAGGCTGGTAAGGCGTGGAAACTTATGGTCTGACGTAAGGGAACTGGCGGGACGGTTGCCTGACCGGCCCTATGTATTCAATTTGTGCGAAAACCGCTACTTGTTTTGCCTAGTCTTGTTAGCGGCGGCCAGCCGTGGGCAGAGCAGCCTGCTGCCTCCCTCCGGCCAAATAGCGGTGGTCAGGGAAATCATCCACGATTACCCCGGTGCTTACCTAGCCAGTGAAAGCCCCCCGCACTTGCCCGACTTGGAATGGTTTGCAGTGAAAGCACCAAGGTCTGGGGAGATCGCAACGGAAACCGGAATCGACTGGGATCACGCTACCCTAATCGCATTCACCTCGGGAAGCAGCGGAAAGCCCAAACCCTGCACCCATAGCTTGGCGACTTTCAGAATTTCAGCCGACATGGCGGTGCGCAGCCTAGGGCTTTGCCAACAACAGTGGCTAATGGTCTCGACTACCCCGCCACAACACATGTACGGCTTGGAAACCTCGGTGTTTTGGCCGTTGTTTTCCAGCCTAGTATTGCATGACGGCCGTCCCTTCTTTCCCGAAGACATCCGCCGTGCGGTGGAAACAGCCCCTTGGCCCTCCGTGTTGGCGACTACACCCACGCATTTGCGTTCCCTAGTCAAAGCCAATGGCCCATGGTCTAAACTCGTCGGCGTGCTATCCGCCACCGACGCATTATCTGAAAAGCTCGCATACGAAACGGACATCGCTCTAGGGCGGTCTCCACACGAAATCTATGGTAGCACGGAAACCCTTTCTTTTGCCAGCCGAGAACCTTTGCGTGAAAGCCTATGGCGACCCTACACAAATATCCGATTGGTCCAAGGCGAAACCGGACAAACCAGACTTGAATCACCCCATTTACAGGCACCAATTCTTCTACAAGACTGCTTCAAGGTCGAAGCGGATGGACAGTTCGCAATACTGGGCCGGCATTCCGATTTAATCAAGATTGGCGGCAAGCGGTCATCTCTGGCTGAATTGACCCGAAGGCTAAAAGATATAGCCGGTGTGGAAGACGGCTTTTTCTTCGTCCAGGAGGGGGAGCAAGGCGAAGCCCGCTTAGGCATAGTGGTGGTCAGTAGGCTGGATAAACAAAGCATACGAGAAGGATTACGGCCCTATGTGGACGAGGTTTTCCTGCCTCGGAAAATCCACTTCGTCGAGTGCCTGCCGCGTAACGAAGTAGGCAAGCTGACAAAATCCGAGATGGAAATGCTTTTGGCCGGTTTGGTCTGAATTTTAGCTGCTCATGAATAAGCCCGCCCTCCCTTATTGCTAAATAAAGCACTAAGCCTGCAATTTTATTTATAGGCAGATTTGAGACCCATGCTCCAATCTGCTACTCTCACCTCATTTTCACATCCGCTCATACTTGGCGGCAGCAGCCGGTATCCTCCTAATTTAAAGACACCTGAATCCGTGCTGACATCAGCGTAAGATATTGATATAATAGGCGTATTCATTCATTATTCATTCACCCGACCCGTATGCCAAGATTTGAACTTAAGCAATCGACGCGCCACATTACTTCCTATGCCGGCCTGATCTTGGTGGGGCAATGCCTTGAGGCGGCGAGGCTGGACTTGCTCGACAAAAAATTCCCCGTCCCTAAAGGTCAGATACCCACGTCCGACATCGTCAAAAGTTATATCGGGCTGCTGGCCTTGGGCAAAAGCGATTTCGAAGCGATTGAGGCGTTTAGGAAAGACCGCTTTTTCAGGCAGGCGCTGGGGATTGGCACAGTGCCTTCGAGTGCCTGGCTGCGCCAGCGAATGGAGATGCTGGCGGTGGCGCTGCGCGAGGAGACTGATGCCTACAGTGTGCGCCTGCTGCGGAACGCCGAAGCGCCGGTCACGGCGATGAACGGGTTTGTCTGCCTGGACTTCGACACCTTCGTGATGGACAACAGCGGCACGAAGAAGGAATGCGTGGACCGCACCTACCA
>Ga0007801_10000113_pt1 | contig 23064 bp, 17 predicted proteins | sample CryBogmetaGMA2M_FD_60372 | JGI IMG/M metagenome (GOLD analysis project Ga0007801, IMG submission 60372) | Freshwater microbial communities from Crystal Bog, Wisconsin, USA - MA2M | ecosystem: Environmental > Aquatic > Freshwater > Lake | place: Crystal Bog, Wisconsin, USA | collected 2009-07-06
AAACGTTACGGACGGGATTACAAATCCCGTCCGGCGGAGTGTAGGGCGGATACAGGGATGTGATCCGCCGAATGCTGACGACCGATCCATAGCATTCGGCGGAACCCGTCCATGGTTCCGGCCTTGGTAATGGCAGAAAAAACCTGCGAACAAACACCGACTCGGTTTTAAAAACCGAGTCGGTGTCACTGTTTGCGGCGAGGGCCACGCGCACAGCGAAAGCCGTTGAACCTGAACCGGAGCTCGGGCCCGTACCTGCCCCGGACCGCCGAGCGCAGGAACACGGGCCCGACGAAGAAGGAGCCGCCCCGCAGCACACGCGAAGAACCGTCCGCCAAGCCAACCGGGTCGGTTTGTTCAGCCTTGTCATAACCCTTGTACCAGTCCCAGCACCACTCCCAGACATTGCCATGCATATCAAACAAACCCCAATCATTCGGTTTTCGGGTGGCGACGGGATGGGGGTTGCCCCCTGAGTTTTTGTAGAACCAAGCATATTCGGCTAATTTGGCTTGATTATCGCCGAAATACCAGCGCGTGGTGGAACCGGCGCGGCAAGCGTATTCCCATTCGGCTTCGGTGGGCAGCCGGTAGCCGTCTGCATCGGGCTCCCATGTCACCTTGTCCCCGTCGATTTGGTAACAGGGTTTTAACCCATCGGCGGTTGACCAGCGGTTGCAAAATGCCACCGCGTCCAACCAACTGACTCCGTTCACGGGCCGTTCATCCGCCTTGCCTTCCGGCCAGCCGGGGTCTTTGCCCATGATGGCTAGGTAGCGTTTGCGGGTGACTGGGGTCCGCATCAGTTGGAACGGTGAGAGGTGTACGGTATGAACGGGACGCTCATTCTCTTTTTCATCACTACCCATCTCAAAGCTGCCGCCTGGGATGTTCACCCACAACGGATCGGGCACGGGCGGCGTTTTAGCTTCTGGCGTTTCGGGTTGCCGGGTTGGCTCGGGTTTGGGTGCTTCGGTGGGCTGGGGTGGTTGTTCCGGTTCGGACACGGAAACCGGCTCGCCGCTCCACGCGATGAACCCGGCTAACCCCAGCAGGCTGGCGAAGGCCACCGCGCCAAAAACCAGCGGCATTGATAGAACCGCTAGGGCCAGACCAACGCCCAGCGGCAAGCCCAAGGCTATCGCCAAGGGCTTGGGCATTCGGTCCAGTTGGTGCACCACTTGATTGGGTTCGGGTGACGGCATGGAAATTTCAGACATTCGGAGTGCAAGGCTTGCCTGATATTTTACGGAGCGGGCCGGGATTTGCAATCCCGGCCCGGACGTTTTGTGCGCATCCCGCAACTCCCACCACGATGGAAACGTCGCGGACGGGATGACATATCCCGTCCCGCCTCGGCGGACGGGATGACATATCCCGTTCCCGCCTCGGTGTTGTAACATGCGTAATATCAATTGACCCTATTGTCAGGAACCACCCATGCCGTCCATCCATATCCTCGCCGATGATCGGGAAAGCCAATCCATGGTCATCGAAGCACTCAGAGACCACGACGGGGTCGAGGTCACGGTGAGCCGACTTGAATTGGGCGATTATCTACTCGATAACCGGCTATTGTTCGAGCGTAAAACCATGCGTGATTTTGCCGCTTCGCTGCTAGATGGTCGATTGTTCGACCAAGGCATCCGGCTTGCCGCTTCTCCCCTGCACAAGGCGATAATACTGGAAGGCAACGCCCGCGATCTGGCAAGTTGTGGCATTGGGCGGGAGGCACTGCAAGGTGCGCTCATCACCCTGACGTTGTTTCTCGGCATTCCTTTGCTACGCGCCATCGACCCACAAGAGACCGCCAAGCTGATGCTGTATGCAGACCTCCAATTCGACCGCATTGCAGGTCATACCGCGCCTAAGCTATTCGCGGGCAAGCGGCCTAGGGGCAAGCGCAAAACCCAACAGCGGATACTGCAATCGCTTCCCGGCATAGGCCCAAGCACCGCCGAGAAATTGCTGGAACATTTCGGCAGCGTGGAAGCCGTACTCGCCGCCGACGGGCCAGCACTGCAAGGTGTCGCGGGCATAGGATTTGTCCGAGCCAAGTCGATTCGATGGGCGGTGGAGGAGAGTTGGCCGGTTTATCGGTCAAACCGGTAAAAATGACTTGTATCAAGGAGTCAAATAGACTATTAAAGAATTGACCAAAACTCTGGAGAAGCGAACAATGAACCGACCCGCCTTAAATCTGCCTACACTGTATGAACAATTAATGGATTTGCCGGAAAACATCACCGGTGAAATTATCGACGGCGAACTCTATACCCAGCCGCGTCCGGCAGGGAGGCATGGAGAAGCTGGCAGTGTGATGGGAATGCGCATTGGACCCCCGTTTAGATTTGGCGAGGGCGGACCCGGCGGCTGGTGGATTTTGAACGAACCGGAAATCCATTTCGTCCGCGACACCGTGGTGATCGTGCCGGATTTGGCCGGTTGGCGGCGCGAGCGCATGCCTAATATCCCGGAAGGCCACCGTTTTGAAATAGTGCCTGATTGGGTTTGCGAAATCCTCTCGCCGTCCACTAGCAAAAAAGACCGCGCCAAAAAGTTGCCGCTCTATGCCCGTTACGGCGTTGCCCACGCCTGGCTGGTCGATCCATTGGCGCAGACCTTGGAAGCCTTTTCGCTTCATGAAGGCCATTGGTTGCTGCTCGCCACCCTCACAGACGATGATCCGGTTAGCTTGGCCCCGTTTGATGCCATCACGTTTTCTCTGGCAGATTTGTGGGTGTGATGGCCTTGCTAGTCCAAAACCCTAAGGAAACTCAAAAAGTAAACCATAAGAAAAACTTTCAAGGCGTTGCCGCTTAGCAAGCGTCTTCTGTTTTATCTCAATGCCTAGAAAGTGAAAAAAAACTTGTATCACGGAAAGAAATAGACTATTAAGGTGGGTTATTGACTAACACAAACCTTAAGAAGGTGGCGAGCATGGGCGAACTTTTGGAAGCGGTGGTGATTGGCAGTGGCTTTGGCGGCGCGATCAGTTGCTGCCGCTTGGCGCAAAAATGGAAAAACAAGGTCTTACTGCTTGAACGTGGCAAGCGCTATCCGATGGGTTCGTTCCCACGCTCGCCCCATGACTTTGCCAGTAATTTCTGGAGTCCGCCAGGGGACCAAACCCGCCGCCCCAAACATATCGCCGAGCGTGATTTGCGCGGCATGTTCGACATGCGCACTTTTACCCGGATGGATGCCGTGGTCTGCGCTGGATTGGGTGGAGGCTCGTTGATTTATGCCAATGTTTTTCTGGAACCGCCGACTCAGACGTTTGAGCGTGGCTGGCCGAAGGGACTGGACAAGGCGTATTTGCAACCCTATTACGAGGTTGCCCGCTCGGTGCTGGGTGCGCGACCGGTGCCTTCTTGGACCAGCGAGCCGCATCGAAAAATCATCCGCACTGAGTTGTTTCAAGAGTTTGCCCACAATCAGGGGCGCGACTCGACCCTAGCCGACGGGACACACGGCTACCGGGTGCATTACCGCCATCTTGATGATGGACCCGCCTTCGTCGATACACGTCGTGTCGTGGTGTCGGCCGGCACCCTAGGCAGCAACGAACTGCTGCTGCGTTGCCGCGACAAGTACGGCACACTGCCGCGACTCAGTCAACGCCTAGGGCAACGCTTCTCCGGTAATGGCGATTTCTTGTCCTTCGTGGTAAATGGCAAAAAACGCGCCGATCCAAATTATGGGCCGGTCATCACTCAATACACCGACTACAACCTATTCAAGAACCACGATCCCGACCGGGCATTCATCCTTGAAGATGCCAGCTATCCGAATTTCGCAGCCTGGTTCGTGGAAGGTTTGCAGCCCAGCCTAAACATCCTTGGGGTTCTGAAGAAAATTTGGCGGGTCTTGTGTTCGATTTGGCGACATCTGGTGCAGACATTTGTCGATGGCAAATGGAGCGGTTCGGTCGGTGACCTTGCCCACCAATTACTAAGGGGCGATGAGAATTACCGCAGCATCGTGTTGTCGTGCATGGGGCTGGACAAGGGCGACGGTGTACTGACACTACGCGACGGCAATCTGGAACTTGATTGGCCACAGCAAACCAGTATGCCGCTGTATGATGGCATTATTGCGGTGGGCAAAAAGTTCAAGGCGTTCGTCCAGTCCTGCACCTTCTTCCCTCTGCCGACATGGCTTTGGCCGGTGCGCAATAATATTACCGTCCATTCCCTAGGCGGATGCATCCTCGCCGACAGCCCCGAGCAAGGCGTGGTCAGCGCGGCCGAGCATGACCGCGGCCAAGTTTTCGGCTACCAAGGCTTGTATGTGGCCGACGGCTCGCTGCTACCCAGTGCCGTGGGTGCCAACCCGGTTGCAACCATTTCTGCCCTTGCAGAATGGATTGCCGAAGGCATAACCGGTATCGCCCCAGACGACAGCCTGGGTGCTTGATGGCAAATTCTTGTTTGCTGGTTCCCAAGCTCCGGCTCTCGCCGTTATACACAATGGATCGAAGCCCGTCATTTCGGCATGGATGCCGAAATCCAGCGTCCAAGGAAGGCAAACTCTGGGACACAACAGATGCCCTTGTATCCACGGACGGGAAACTACGGTTTGGCAAGTCTATTGAATCAAGCACTTGCACAACCTGCTGATTACCGTCCTGGCCTGGATTTCGGCATCCATGCCGAAATGACGGATTTTCCGGCTTGGGAACCCTTATCTTGCAAGCTCCTGCATGGATGTTCTTTGGGAAGCAGGAGCTTCAAAAACCCCATTCCCAAGCAGGCGCTTGGGAACGAGCGACAAGAAAGTTATTTTTGACCCTATCTAATTAATAAATTTGGAGGTGTTATGACTGTGTCCCTGACTTTCAAAGAAACCATGGCTGGCCATTTCGCGCTAGGCGCGACTGATCCGACAGCAGGCGAGAAGCTTGGTAAAGAAAGTGGCTTTAGCTTGGCGATGCATGCCGAGGTCAGCCTAGTTGATCTGGACAAGTTTCTCGCCGATCCGCTACATCTTGGCGGCCTAAGCGGGACGATTGACTTCCCTCCCATGGGAACGAATATGGTGGCTCATTCCGGGGTGTTCAACTTGTTCAAGCCGGCCGACGATCCGAACTTGACCTATATGATTTACGAGTTAGGTTTCCAGCACGGCGGTCAGGATTATTACCTCGCGGGCCACAAAGACGTGCGAGACGACCCCGGCTTCGATTTATGGTCGGACACTACGACACTGTACACCACGTTGCACCAAGGCAAGGATAAAACTGGCCCTGTCGTCGGTGCGGGAATTTTAACCCTAGGCGTGATGCAATTGCTTGATTTATTGTCAACGGTCAAGACACCCGGTGCAGATGGCATTGAGGGCAAGGTAGCCGCCATCGCCAAATTCGGCTCGTTCTTCGCGGGCAAGCTTTGGGATAGCTATGTCGTAAATAAATTCGGCAAATTTCTCTATGACAAACTTTCCGACGATTCGCTGGATTACGATGTGCTGGTGATCGGTAGTGGCTTCGGCGGGGCGGTGACCGCCTGCCGTTTGGCGGAAAAAGGCATGAAGGTCTGCATCTTGGAGCGCGGACGGCGCTGGGAAGTGAAAGACTACCCTCGCGACCCCAAAGATGCCTGGTGGTGGTCAAACGAAAACCCTGCCGAACACAATGGCTGGATCGACATCCGCAGCTACCCCAACATGGCTGTCGCTCAATGCAGCGGCGTCGGCGGTGGCTCGCTGATTTATGCCAATATCTTTGTCGAAGCCAAACCATTCTCCTTCGAGTCTGGCTGGCCTAAGGAAATCACCTATGAGTCATTGCAGCCGTATTATGAAAAAACCGGCCAAATGCTGAACGTGCAAGCAGTGCCGGATAACCAATTGCCGCCAAAGACCAAGCTAATGAAAGAAGCCGCCGAACAAATCGGAGAGGGCCACCGCTTCCTCAAAATGCCCTTGGCGGTCAGTTTCGACCCGGATTTTAGCTACAGCCGCGAGGATGCCTTTGAAGACAAGCATTCCAAGCCATTTATCAATGCGTTCGGCCAGCAACAAGGCACCTGCGTACACTGCGGCAATTGCGACATCGGCTGTCAAGTCAAAGCCCGCAACACCTTAGACTTAAACTACATTCCCTTGGCCGAGCAACACGGTGCGGTAGTCAAACCCTTGCATTTAGTCAGCCGGATCACCCCATTGCACAGCGGCACTGGCTACCGGGTCGATTTTGACCGCATCGACATAGAAGGAAAGGCACTGATAGGGGGCCATTTAAACGCAAAAAAAGTCATCGTCGCAGCCGGCACAATGGGTACCAACGAATTATTGCTGCGCTGCCGCGACGAATATGGCAGCCTGCCCAACTTGAGTCCGATGCTGGGCGTAGGATGGAGTTCCAACGGCGATTTTTTAACCCCGGCGGTTTACAAGCGGTGCGATATCGACCCAACCCGTGGGCCGACCATCACCTGCTCGATAGACTACCTTGACGGTTCGTTTGAAGGCCAACGCTTCTGGGTACAGGATGGCGGCATCCCCAATTTGCTTAAAGATGCAATCGGTGGACTGGGTCAAGACCATTCGTTCGGCCATTTTTTCACTTCGTTAAATTCGTTGGTCAAGAATGACACCCCGTTATCTTCCGTGATGCCTTGGTTTGGGCAAGCAGTGGATGCCTCGAATGGCGTGTTCAAGCTGACGCGCAGTTGGATGCCGCCGTTCCGCCATGAAGTCAAGCTGGAATGGGACATTGAGGACTCCAAGGCGGCGGTCCAGGCTCTGGTCGACATGCATGTCAAGCTTTCCGAGGCAACCGGCGGGGAGCCGATGGTGCCGCCGACCTGGACTGTGTTGAAGAACCTTGTAACCCCGCATCCGTTGGGCGGCTGCCATATGGGCGAGAGTGGCGCCGATGGCGTGGTGGACCACAAAGGCGAAGTGTTCGGCTACCCCGGACTCTATGTCGCGGACGGTTCAATCATCCCCAAGGCCATCGGTCTGAATCCCTCGCGGACCATCGCGGCGTTGGCCGAACGCATCGCCGAACTGATCGAACCCTAGCCTTTAGGAGACTGCCATGCCCTTGATTGAACGCATTGTCCCTTTCACCGCCGGTGACGGAATGGGATTGAACTTGATCAATGTCCGCTCCGCGCAAACCCCGCCAACGCGTGACCCCGTCATCTTGGTGCATGGAGCCGGGGTGCGGGCGAATATCTTCCGCGCCCCCGGCCAAACCACTATAGTCGATGCCTTAGTCGAGGCCGGTTACGATGTTTGGCTGGAAAACTGGCGCGCCAGCATAGATTTTCAGCCGAACCCTTGGACGCTGGATCAGGCCGCGCTGCACGACCACCCTTATGCCGTGCGTAAAATCCTTGAAGAAACCGGGCGCGACAGCTTGAAGGCGGTGATACACTGCCAAGGCTCGACTAGCTTCATGATGTCAACGATAGCGGGCTTAGTGCCGCAGGTCACGACCATCGTCAGCAACGCGGTGTCGCTCCATACCGTGATACCGAAATGGTCTGCATTCAAGCTCGACTTCGTGGTCCCCATGGTAAAATTGTTGACGCCTTACTTCAATCCGCATTGGGGCGTGGACGCTCCAAGCTTGATCGCCAAGGCAATGACGCTATTGGTCAGACTGACACACCACGAATGCAATAACACTGTCTGCAAAATGGTCAGCTTCACCTACGGCGCCGGTTTCCCTGCCTTGTGGCGTCACGAGAACCTCACCGAGTCCACGCATGAATGGATCAAAGAAGAATTCGGCAACGTACCCTTGTGTTTCTTCCTCCAAATGGCCCGGTGTGTGCGGCGGGGCAACTTGATCGCAATCGGGGGCTTCCCCCAACTGCCCAATGACTTCGCCGCCAGCCCACCAAAAACGCAAGCGCGAATAGCATTCTTCTCCGGCGAAAAAAACCTCTGTTTCCTACCGGAAAGCCAACGCAATTCTTGGCATTATTTCGACCAGTTGCACCCCGGCTTCCACACCTTGCATGTATTGCCGGAATACAGCCACTTGGATATTTTCATGGGCAAGAACGCTGCCAAAGATGTGTTTCCACTGATGATCACCGAACTGTCAAAATAAACTTATTGGAGGATGAAATGGGTCAACCGAAGAGAATTCAAGCAACCGCCGGACAATATTCCCTGGTCGATACAATACCGTTTCAATTACCAGTGGCCTGTGCGCCTTCGCCGGTATTGATGGCCGTCTTTCCAATCAACGCCGACAAGGCCCGCAAGATATTGCCCGCCGAAGTTCACCCGCTTCGGCTGTTCGGCAAGGGCATGCTGGTCGTGACCGTCATCAATTATTTAGGCACGAATATCGGCACCTATGTCGAGTATAGTATTGGCATCGCCTGCACCCAAGGTCTGAAACCCCCACCGCCGTTGCTACCGCTGTTATTTTTGAATACCTTCGGCACCGGTCAGTATGTAGTCGAACTGCCCGTGTCCACAAAAATTTCGGTGAAAGGCGGCAAGGGCATCTGGGGAATGCCCAAGCATCAGGGCAATCTCGATTTCAAAATCGGTGAGTCCACTGTCAGCAGCCAATACGACCTAGACGGCAAGCTTGTCACCTATTTGGAAATTGCCAAGCCTAGGAGCACACCCATTCCCTTGCCCAATATCAGCGCGGTGAATTATTGTTCCTTCCGCGGCATGTTGATGAAATCCTATATCTATTTCAAAGGCCACGTAGGCTTTGGCCTGTCCAAATGGGCGAAGGCGAAGCTGGTGCTTGGCGACCATCCCCGCGCCGACGTGCTGAGGTCTTTGGAAATTGAAAACCAACCTTGGCTGAGTGCGTTCATCCCGCAAATCGTCGGCACATTGGACGACCATGTGGAATCTTGGTTCCTGCACCAAGATCAGCCGCCGACGACCCCGCCCGAGGGTTTTGAGAGTGTGATCGACCTGCCTCTGGATGAAACCTGGCCCCCGCCGCCGACCGCACCCGTGGCTGGCCAAACGTATGGCAACCTCAACCGTTAAGGAGCTAATGTGACATCTTCACCCACTGTCCACCTCGCCGCCCCGCAGGCACAAGGCCAACCGAAGCGGGCCTTGGTTTTGCCGGGTGGCGGATTGCGCCTGTCTTACCAAGCGGGTATCCTGGTCGCGCTGGAAGAAGCCGGACTGTCATTCCAATTCATGGACGGCACGTCCGGCGGCAGCTTAAACCTGTCAATGCTGCTGTCCGGGCTGTCGCCGGAGGAAACTTGCCAACGCTGGCGTAGCCTGAATCTCGCCGACACGGTGTCGTTCCTGCCCCTTAAGGAATACTTGCATGTAGACACTTTGGAGGGTGTCGGAGACGGCGACGGCTTTCGCAACAAAGTGCTACCCCACTTCGGCATTGACTTTGATCGCATCCATCAAGTTGACGCGGTTCTCGCCAACTACAACGTGCTGGATTACGGCAACAAAGCCGTCAAAACCATCCCACACCGCCTGATTGACGAAGACATGGTGATTGGCGGAATGTCCCTGCCCGGTGTCTTTCCACCGGTGCGCAAAGAAGGCAGCATCTACCTCGACACTGGCTTTGTCCAAGATGCCAACCTGCTCGAAGCAGTCAAGCACGGCGCGGAAGAAATTTGGGTGTTGTGGGGCTTGGGCAACACCGGCACCTACCGTGGCGGTGTGTTGAACTTGTATGTGCAGATGCTGGAAGTCAGCGCCAACGCCGCGCTGAATAATCAATTGGACACGATACGCGACTTGAATGCTCGCATTGAGCAAGGCGTGGGCCCCTACGGGCAAACCCGGCCCATCCAAGTTCGTGTGATCCGCCCCGACCATCCCCTCCCACTGGACCCGGATTTGTACTTGTGCAAAATCAACCATACCACTTTGATAGAAATGGGCTATGCCGACGGCAAGGCGTATTTGCGCCGTTTGGGCGAGTTGCCGGCGGAAATTCCGGCCAACCCCACACACATGCACGATCCCTTGCAGGGCATCCGTTTCCAGGCTCCGTTAGAAGGCAAGCTTGACTTGCTGGCCGACCAATCCAATGCGGCCCATGACATCCAGATCAACCTTACCGTGCATGTCAACGACGTGAACCGCTTTATCGCCGGCCCGGAACATGAAGCACGGGTTACTGGCCATTTAAGCGGTTCGATTTTCGGCTCGTTGAAGATGATCGAAGAGGGCCGATTCACCCTAGAATGTCTGACGGACAAAACCAGACGGATCGTCTACGCTTTAAGCTATAGCCAAGACGGACAACACTACAATTTGCTTGCCGAACAAGTGCTGCACGACGATCAAGGGTTGGATTTATGGAACGATCTATCGAACCTCAGCTTGAATCTATTTAAAGTCAACGCAGAAGTGTCCGAACTTGTCGCGAACGGTACGCTACGACTGCCCCTTGGTTCTATTAAAGACTGGATACAATCCTTCCATGTAACCGAAACGACTGGCCTGATGGAAAAACTCAGCGTCACAACCCGCTTCGCCCGATCAATCCTCGGCGGGGTGTATGACGCGCATATCTAAGGCGATTTTCAAGCTTGAAAAAACCATTTCCAAGCAGCAGCTTCACGCTGTAAGTTAAGATGCATTCAGCGTGAAATCAGCCTTTGTCGGAACGCCAAGCCCCAGCTTGGCAAGGTGATTTGGGGAGGAATTGTTCGTTTTTGCTTGTAGGCATACCCAACAATATCAGTCAGTAATTAACTAGGCGTAGTCAGTGACCGAATTTCCGCACAAACGGCCAACAGCATCTCCCCAAGGCTGGCAATATTCTCCGCTAGTTCGGCAGCACACACGCCATTATGAATCTGTTGCTCCAGTGTAAGGGCGTTCTGGCTCAACAGGGTCGCGCCCAGTGTGGCGGACAAGCCTTTTAGCGAATGGGCAATGCGTTCCGCCGTGGCACAGTCACCTGCATCAAGCGCGGCTTTCAGCTTATCGGCATCTAAACCATGCTGGTCGGCAAATTTGCCCAACATACGCTGATAGGCGGTTAGATTCCCGCCAAGATACTTCAGCCCGACATTCGTATCGATCTGGGTGGCGGATGCGGCATTGGCAGGCATCAAGGCCTCAAGTGGTGCTGATGAGTCAGTTGTTCTAGCAGTTTCGATTTCGGGCAACCATCGCGCCAGCGTGGCGTACAGATAATTCGCATCGACCGGCTTGGACACATGGCCGTCCATACCGGACTCAATGCAACGCTCGCGGTCCTCCAGGAACGCATTGGCGGTCATGCCGAGAATCGGGATGGACTTGCCCGTGTCCATTTCCCTGATCTTTCGCGTTGCCTCCAGCCCATCCATAACCGGCATCTGCATGTCCATGAAAATCAAGTCGTAGGCACTGGCCCGCATTTTTTCCAGTGCCTCGCCGCCGTGATTGGCAACCTCAACCACTAGTCCTACGCTTTCCAGCAGCCCCCGCGCCACCTCTTGGTTGATCTCGTTGTCTTCCACAAGCAAGATGTGCGCCCCGCTACGGATGTAAGCGCCACCTTCTGCTAGTGTCTCCAGTGGCAAGGCGGTGCCGCGTTTCAGGCGGGCGGTGAACCAGAATGTGCTACCCTGTCCGAGTGTGCTGTCGACACCGGTATCGCCGCCCATCAGACGAGCCAACTTTCTAGCAATGGACAGGCCCAAGCCAGTGCCGCCAAATTCCCGTGTAGTTGAATACTGTGCCTGTTCAAAGGCATCAAAAATGCGCGATTGATGTTCTGCGTCAACGCCTATGCCGGTGTCCCGCACCTCAAACCGCAATTCGACGGTTTCATCCCGTTCCTCCACCAATAAGGCGCACAGAGTAATGCCACCTTGCTTAGTGAACTTGATCGCATTAGCGAGATAGTTGATCAGAATCTGCCTAATGCGCAAAGGGTCGCCCAGCAGAGGCAAAGATATCAGGCGCGGATCGACTTCCTTGATCAAAAGTAAATCCTTGGCATGCGCAGGCTCGACCATAATGCAGTAAACATAGTCGATAATCGCATATAAATTAATTTCAATATCCTCCAAGCTGAGGCGTTCGGCTTCGATCTTGGACAGGTCAAGGATATCGTTAATGATGCCCAGTAGATGCTTGGCCGATATAGATACTTGGCTCAGCCTCTGTGCCTGGGTGGGCTCGGTTATTTCGCGTTGCAACAAATGGGTCAAGCCAAGGATGGCATTCATCGGTGTGCGGATTTCGTGGCTCATATTCGCCAAAAAGACGCTCTTGGCCTGGTTGGCAGCCACCGCTGCGGATCGGGCGATTTCCAGTTCGTCAGCAATTCGTTTGCGCTGAGTGATATCGATACAGGAACCGATATAGCCTGAGAAATTACCACTGCCGTCATAACGTGGCCTGCCGGAGTCGAGGATCCATCGATACTCTCCATCAAATCGACGCAGCCGGTAATCCATCTCGAACGCCTGTCGCGCATCGAAGGCTTTGACATAGGTAGCGAGGCAAGCCTGAAAATCCTCTGGATGGACACCGTCTGCCCAGCCGTTGCCTAACTCCTGTTCCATGGCGCGTCCGGTGAAATCCAGCCAAACTTGGTTGAACCAAGTATAAAGTTTGTCGGTGCCAGCGATCCAAATTAGCACGGGTGCGGCATCTGCCGCGACACGGAAACGGTTTTCCGTTTCTCTTAGCAGTGCTTCCATTTTCCTGCGTTCGGTAATATCTTCCCTAACGGCCAGGTAATGGGTGATTGCACCGTCGGCTTGGCGAACCGGGGAGATTAATGTTGAAACGACATATTCCTCGCCGTTCTTGCGCCTGTTGATGAACTCGCCTTTCCAAGCTTCTCCTCGGGCCAATGTGGACCACATATCCGTATAGGTTTCCTTAGGGGTCTTGCCGGATTTCAGTATGCGCGGATTTCTTCCGATCAACTCATGGCGACTATAGCCGGTAATCTGGACTGCCGCGTCGTTGACGTATTCAAGCTTCCCATCTAGGTCGGTGATTATAATTGAAGTGGGGCTTTGCTCCACCGCCATGGAAAGCTTACGCAAGGATTCCTCGCTTCCCGCCAGCGCTGCCGTGCGTTCCTCCACTAGTTGGCTGAGGATGCCCTCCCGACCTGTCTGCGCCATGACGAATGCGCCAACCGTCGTGGTCAGCAAAAGGCATTCAAACTGGATTAGCCAAGTAAGGTCAGTTCGATGAGAGGCAAAATATTCCTGCGTAGGTTTCACCTGAAACCGCCATTGCCGCCCCCCCATCGGGATGGAAAAACTGCTATCAAGAGAAAGCTTTTCTCCGAAACCCTTTTTTTGCCGGGTGACGGGGGCGGGTTCCTTCTGGTCGCTGGCAAAGAGCAGCTGCTCCCCCGCCGGGGCCGACTCGTCAACAAGCTGATAGAACAGGCCATCCCAATACCTGTCTTGGAGTGCCGCCGTGACAATATCCCCAAAGCGGAAAACCGCAAGCACATAGCCTAAAATATTTTTGCGGCGATCTTCCACACTGGCGAGGGGCTGGACTTTGGCATAAATCGGGATAAACGCGAGCATGCCATGCTGGTTTCCGCGTTCCTGGACTAGGGTAATCCGTCCGGTGACGGCAATATCCCCACTATCTCTAGCCCGGACAATGGCTTCCCGGCGTATCCCATCGGAATTCAAGTCATAACCCAATGCTTTTTCGTTTCCCCGGTAGGGTTCTATAAAGTTCACCGGTACATACTCAGGACGGTTCCCCGCCCGCACCTGCCGATTATTGGCATCACGCTCGTTAATCTGAAATCCGGGGTAAACCTCCTTTTGTACGCTGCTTTCGAATCTGTCCCGGTTAGCTGCAAGAAGGCGAGGACTCCATTCCAGCGCCTGAACTCCGTGGGAATCACCTAATAAATGCGCAACGAACGTATGAAATTCTTGCCTGTTCACCGCGGTTGACACTGAGAAAAAACTTTCCACTGAACGAAGCACATTGACATGCGCTTGGAGGGATTTCTCCAGTGCCCTGTGCAACTCGTTGGAATCTTGATAGAAATGGAATCTAAAACGCTCTATCTCCTTTTCTGCAACATAAGTGACTGCGGCAATTGTCAACGCAAAAACCAACAACATGGATAGGCTTATCGCCTTGCGCCTGTTACGCCAAACTTCGCCAGGGCGGAGTAACCAAGCCAAAACGAGCGGGGTGAAAACGATCACCCCTATGGCATCCCCCAACCACCAGGTACTCCAATTGGCAAAGAAATTGGCAACCGGAATTCGACCGCTAGCCACTAGAGCCGAGACCCCAATGGTAGAACCAACCAAGGTGCTTAAAAATCCGCCAAAGAGCAAGAACAGATAGATGTCTCTTTCCTTGACTAGGGGATTGGGGAAACCGGCAAAGCGGGTGATCAAAAACCTGCCTAGGACAGCTTGCAAACTCGCACCGACGGCGATGGTCAGTAAGAGAATCCATGCGTTGAGCGTTTCAGCAGCGGGGGTGTAAGCCAATGTAGCCGAAAGGTTGAACAGGAACGACCCAAGCAGAACCCCCGGCCAAGCCCGGTAACCACAGATTAAAATGCCTGCCAAAGCAATGCCCGACGGAGGCCAAACGGCTGTTGCATAGCCTGGGGGGAACGCCAATAAAGCACCGAACTTGCCGGTTACGATATAGGCAAGCGCAATAGTTAGGATTTGTAGTACCCATATTTTTAACGCCAATGGGTCTGCGCCCTGCCCCTTTGCAATTGGGGAATTTAATTTCGCTTTATCTCTCATACGGCAATAGTTAATCAGCTTTTCCTTGCGACTACCACCAACTCCTCCCCGGCGACTGGATCGGTCAATGACAGGCGATCTTCGCGACGGGCCAGCTTGGTCAAATCAGACGGCAATTCAATAGGCGTACCCAACCGGGCATTTTTCGAGATGCGCAAGCTAGAAGACCATAACCATTGGCTCACCGCGCCGGGCGGCTTGAACTCAATGCCGCTGAATCCAGTGCGTTCCAATGCCAGGCGCAAAGCCTTGGCCGAAAATAAAACCAGATGCCGTGGAGGCTCCAACCCGCGCCAGTCGGGGCCAAAATGCGAATGTCCGGGTGCGTCCATATTCGGCGTTGCCAACCAAAATAGCCCCCCCGGTTTAAGCAGGCGGTGAATCTCCTGCAACGCGGCAAGGGGGTCGTGCAAATGCTCGATGACTTGGCTCAGCGTCACCACATCATAGCTATCTGACTCCAAGCCTGTCTTGGGCAAAGACCCTTCGCGGATCGGAAGCCCCTTGCCGATGCCGGCTGCCACTGCTTGGGAATCAAATTCCAAGCCTTCCGCCGCATAGCCCAAGCTTAGAGCCCTGCGCACAAACGCGCCGCTTCCGCAACCTAAATCCATTAGTCTCGCCCCTTTGACAGGTTCTGGAAGATGACGCACATCCCGTTCGGCCAGGGCACGGGTTTGGGGAAAGTAACCCATCAGCCTAAAACCAAGCCGGTGGGAGGGCTTTAGTGCCAAACGGGGAAACCTGGCGTTTAGATAACCATTGCGCAACGTGACCAATCGCCTGCCGATGAAGGTTGACGAAGAGAGAAAAACCTCTTCTTGCGGGGCCGTGTGGGTGTAATACTCCGCGTAAGCCAATCCGATTGCCTGTGGGGTGGGGCGTGGATCAAGATAACCGCAGTGACAGGTGTCACAACGATAAAGTGTCCATGAGCCGGGTGCGCAGAAAAAAATACGGTCGGTCAACCCAAGGTGGACGGTGGAACGCTCCGTGCCACCGCAAACTGGGCAAGATGCCACTTTTTCCAGGCCATCGAAAGGCCATTCTGTGGGGTTGGGAAGGCTTGAGTTTTCCTGACCCCTGACTTGGATCGAATCGTTTCTGTTTTCGGATACCATCGTGATGTTCCTTGATGCTATGATAATACAGCTTAGTCTATCCCAAAACCTAGGATAAACCGATGGAATTTGTTTGGTCTGTTATCGGTATTTTGCTTTGCTTGGTTACTTTACCCGGCACTTTGGAACTAGCTCTCCTAACCTTGGGAGGAGCCATGCCGCGCCGTTCGCAAACGCCATTGACTTCTGGCCTTCAACCGTTAAAGATTTGCGTGGTGATACCCGCACACAACGAAGAAAAAAGCATAGGTGGCTGTGTGGCTTCTCTGTTTGACTGCGAAACAGCCGGACATGGCATTTCAGTCGTTGTCATCGCCGACAATTGCACTGATGCCACCGCCGAACAGTCTCGCTTGGCGGGCGCCCGCGTCCTCGAACGGCATGATGAAAACAAGCGCGGAAAAGGGTATGCCCTAGACTATGCGTTTTCCTTACTATTGCCAGAGAACCATGACGCATTTCTGATCGTCGATGCGGATACCGGGGTCGAAGCCAATTTCATCTTGGCTACCGCTAAATTGTTCGGGCAAGGGGCGGACGCGCTGCAATGCCGTTATCTAGCCAGCAACCCTGAGGATTCCATACGTTCGAGGCTGATGCATGTCGCTTGGCTGGCCTTTAACGTACTTAGGCTACGTGGACGGGATTACTGGGGGCTGTCCGTAGGCATCCTCGGGAATGGTTTCGGCTTGGCGAGGAAAACACTGGAACAAATCCCGTTCGATGCCGGTTCCATCGCCGAAGACTTGGAATACCACCTGCGCCTTGTCCGTACGGGGATGCGGGTCCACTTCTGCGAAGCCACCACGGTCTGGTCGGCGGTGCCTACCCATGGACGGGTGGCCGCCGGTCAAAGGGCGCGATGGGAAGGCGGACGGTTCAGAATGATTCGTGAACAGTCCCCTGCTTTGGCGTTGGAAGTGCTTAAGGGCAATTTACGGCTAGTGGAACCACTTCTAGAATTGCTCTTGCTCCCCTTGGCCTTTCATGTTTTTTTGTTGCTTTGCTTGCTGGCGATACCCAGCCCCTTAGCTCGGTTCACTGCCTTCCTCGGCTTGGCATTGGTCGGCTTGCATGTGGCGGTTGCGCTTTGGCTAGGCCGGGCCGGCTGGCGCGATTACCTTGCTCTATTTGCAGCACCTTTCTACATCGTGTGGAAACTGACTTTGGGGAGGCAATTGCTCAAATCGGCCAGTGCCGAGGCGGCCTGGGAACGTACTGATAGGACAGACCATGACCTGTGACATTTCGGTTCTAATCGTTTCATTTAACACCCGCGACCGGCTGAGGGAATGTCTGGCGGCCCTGCGAACCCAGACCGGGGAGGTTCGTTTCGAGACAGTGGTTTTGGACAACGCCTCGCATGATGGCTCGGCAGACATGGTACAGGCGGAATTTCCCGAGGCGATACTAGTCCGCAGTGATGTCAACCTAGGCTTTGGCAACGGCAATAACTTGGCTATGCAACATGCCCAAGGCCGCTATGTGGTACTGTTGAATTCAGACGCGATTGTACCCTACCCTACCCTTTCCTTGGCGCTCGCACACATGGAAGCTGAACCGACCGTCGGTATGGGAGGAGGCCGCTTGCTAGCTCCCGACGGGGGCTGGCAACCTTCGGCCCGCCGCTTTCCTTCACTGCTTGATGAGTTTCTTGTCCTTAGCGGCTTGGCCGCACGTTACCCACGCTCGCGTTTTTTTGGCCGTTTCGACCGCACATGGGCCGATCCTAGTGTGACAACGGATGTTGACTGGGTTCCCGGTGCCTTTGCCATAATCCGGCGAGGCTTGATCGATTCCATAGGCTTTTTCGACCCTCGTTTTTTCCTCTATTACGAGGAAGTGGATTTGTGCCGACGCATCAAAGCCGCCGGTTTTGCCGTCCGCTATTGGTCGGACCTAAAGATTTCCCATATCGGAGGCGAGTCATCCAAAACTCTCAAGGACATGAGTTTTACCTCGAAAGGTTCGCAGTTGACGCTTTGGCGCATCCGCAGCCAATTGCTGTTCTACCGCAAATGGCACGGCTTGCCATCGGCTTGGCTGGTGAAAAAACTTGAACAGGGCTGGCATGGGCTACGCGCTTTGCGTAACCGTGGGAGCGACCAAACCAAGGTGGACGAATCTCAAAACCTAATCCGGCTATGGAATCAGGCATGGCGCGACACCGATGGCGGTGCAATTTCCCCTCCCCAACCCTGGTGACCATCATGTTCGACAACTTACAGGAAGATTGGCAAATCTATGAACGCGACATCACCCGGCAAGGACTATGGGTAATGGCAGTTTACCGTTTTGGCCGCTGGCGTTACACTATCAAACGGGCGTGGTTGAGAGTCCCTTTATCCTTTCTATACAGGATATTAAAGCTATTTTCGCAAATTCTCACGGGCATTGACCTACCCTGTGAAGTGACCATCGGAAGACGATTGCAAATAGACCATTTCGGTGGCATCATCATCAGCGGTGACACGGTCTTGGGGGACGATGTGATTATCCGCAACGGGGTGACCATCGGTTTGAAGAGAACCGGCCAGCGGGGTGCGCCGGTCATCGGAAACCGAGTGGACATTGGGGCGGGCGCGAAAGTTCTGGGCGCGATATGCGTTGGTGACGATGTTGTCATTGGTGCCAACGCAGTGGTGATAACCGACGTGCCTCCCAACTCGCTGGCCGTAGGCGTACCCGCCCGCATCATCCCCCGCAAGCCAGAACCCGCCAACGACAAATCCTCATTATGAAAACCACCATACCCGGGCCCTTAGACCGGAAAACCAACACCTTATTGATTTGGTGGCGGATTTGGGTTGAAACTGCGGCAATCCCACTTTTGGAAGTGTTGCCTCGGTGCTTCGATATCATACTATCGCTCGTGCTTATCGTTGTCTTCTCGCCTGCCTTGGTCCTTAGGGCAATGCTGGCAAAATCGAAGGTTGGCAAAGTATTCGTCACATTGCAATTGATTGGGCGGTTCAGGATGCCTTTCAGTCGTCTTCGCTTTGCGGGCAATACTGTCGGTGCCGAACTTGCGGTATTATTCAACATACTGCGAGGCGACATGGCATTCGCCGGCCCTAGGCCCATGACTGAAGAAGAGGTGTTGCGCTTGACACCTGCACAAACCATTAGGCTCACCTTGCGTCCGGGGCTTTTTTCACCCTATGGATTGCGCCGCAAAGTCGGTATCGCCTACGACAGCGAAACCACAAGCGATATAGACTTTTATTACAGCGAAACGGTGCAAGGGAACGCGGGGCTAATAGCCCGATCCATGATTGGGGACTTATTGGCTGGCGGCAGTTTTCGGCCCACCCCACCGCTTCTGCATTTTTTTGGGATCGATATCACCAACACGACCATGGACGAAGCCGTTGGCTGGATGGTCAAGCGTGTAAAAGACAATAAGCCTGCCTTCGTGGCATTCGTGAACCCCGATTGCCTAAACATTGCCTGTCAGAATGACCAATATAGACAAGTCCTTTCTACCTTGGCAACGCGGGTGTTGCCCGATGGCATAGGCATTAACATTGGGTGTCGATTGCTTGGCGTATCGTTGATGGCCAATGTAAACGGCACCGATCTATTCCCCCGCTTATGCGAGAAGTCCGCAGCAGAAGGTGTGTCGTTGTTCCTGCTTGGGTCCAAGCCCGGCGTGGCCGAAGCGGTTTCCCTCAAGATGCGGGAGCGCTTTCCCGCTCTGTCGATTGCCGGGGTGCGAGATGGTTATTTCAAACAGGAAGAGAGCAGACAAATTGTGGAAGAAATCAATTCTTCAAAGGCTGATATTTTGCTTGTTGCCTTCGGCGCACCCAAGCAAGAACTATGGCTGGCGGAACACCATCACCAACTTAAAACCTGTGTATGTTTAGGAGTAGGCGGATTGTTCGATTTTTACTCTGGACGTTTGCCAAGGGCTCCGGTTTGGATGCGCGAGATTGGCTTAGAGTGGACTTGGCGGTTGTTGCAGGAACCCGGGCGAATGTGGCGACGTTATCTGATTGGTAATCCTTTATTTCTCTATCGGGTATGGAAGCAAAAAAGAATGGCAAACTCACTATGAATCATTCTAACAACCAAAAAAGCACCTCCAGCGGCAAAGGCGATAGCGAACAATTATTTGAGCGTTACGAACATATTAGGCAGATTGCCTTCCAAAATACCTTAAGATTACATTTCAAGCGTGCGGCATGGGTAACGGTAGTACATACCACTTTGTTGGCTAAACGACTGATCGACATCATAGCTTCTGTAATATTGCTAATGCTATTAAGTCCCGTGTTTTTAGCTTGCGCAATCGCCATCCGTAGGGATTCGCCCGGCCCTATTTTTTTTAAACAGACTCGAGTCGGGCATTGGGGAAAGCTTTTCCCCATGTGGAAGTTTCGCTCCATGTACATGGATGCCGAAGCCCGGAAAAAAGAGTTGGAGAAATTGAACGAGATGAATGGCGGTGTACTTTTCAAGATGAAAGAAGACCCACGAATAACCAAAGTGGGAAAGTTTATCCGCAAAGCTTCTATTGACGAACTCCCCCAATTGTGGAATGTCTTTGTAGGCGACATGTCTTTGGTCGGTCCCCGCCCTGCCCTTCCATCGGAAGTCAACCAATATTCGCTCGCCGAAAGGCGTCGTTTGGAGGTGGTTCCCGGGATTACCTGCATATGGCAAGTATCCGGCCGATCAGACATTCCTTTCGACAAACAAGTGGGCCTTGATGTGGAATATATCGAATCGCAATCTTTGTGGCTGGATTTTAAACTATTGTTTCTCACCATACCGGCTGTGTTGTTAGGCCGGGGAGCGTACTGATGCGAACCATCATTCTTGCAGACCGCCTAGGGCATGAACTGTTTCCCCTGACTGACAGAACCTGTCCCGCCCTGTTGCAGGTTGCGGGGAAATCCGTGCTGGAACATAACTTGGACATGCTGGCTAACGCAGGCATCAAGCGGGCCGTTATCTTAATTGGATCGTTTGCCGACCAAGTGCGCACACAGTTTGAATTCGGAAGGCGCTGGGGCATGGAACTCGATTATTGGCACACTCGCGGCGAGGAGAGCCCTAATGCCGTCTTGGCCCAACTTCCTAGGCAACAGAATGACGATGAGCTTCTAATAATTAGGGGGGACATGATTAGATCGCCTGGCATCATCGAATTCCTGAAGCAAGCCGCAAAGCGAGATTGCCCGGTTTTGCACGGCGTGTTCGATGGACAGGCTTCGGGACTGTGCCTGTGCCGGACCCGGCAAGCCGACTTGTCTCCCCTACACTGGCCTAGCTTGGCGCAAGGCTTGCCAATCCCATCCGAATCGAGTGTCGAGCTTCTTGATGCCAAGGTTTACCGATTAGAATCATTGGCCAATTTCCATCAGGCCAACCTTGATGCGGCTGCCGGGAGGGTTGCCGGCCTGACGATACCAGGACGACAAACTGCGCTTGGGCTAATACAAGGGAGAAACAGCAAGGTATCTTCGCGCAGCCTCAAAGTCGGCATTGCTTTCGTAGGCAGCGGCAGCGAGGTTCATTCAACGGTGGAGCTTAATCACGAAGTCGTCATCAGCGACCACGTGATTGTAGACCGATACGCAATATTGACGGATACCGTGGTGCTTCCCAACACCTATGTCGGGGAACTTGTCAATCTGAGCCATTCCATCGCACGGGGAAGCGACCTTATCCGAGTTGATATCGACACTCACATACACGTCACTGATGCCTTTTTGCTCGCCGACCTTAGGCAAACTACGCTGGGCAATAGCCTATCACCTATATTGAACAGACTTGGAGGGCTATTATTACTGGTATTTTCCCTGCCGCTCTGGCCACTGGCCGTGCTGGCATCGAGTCGTGAAAATAACTCGGGCAGACTATTGCATCCTCGTCAGTTGCGAGGCAATCGAATCGTGTTGACAGAATTTGGCGAACGATGCCGGACCGAATTCACCGCTTGGGAATGGACGACATCTAGGCCCTTGTTGCGTGCGTTGCCCAGAATATTGGCTGTGGTCAGCGGAGACTTGCGCTTGTTTGGCATCGAGCCTGTAACACGGCAACAGGCGGCCCAGCGCGCCGAGGAATGGGAACTTTTTACCGACGGTGCTCCGGCTGGCCTGATTGGCCCTACGCAGTTGCGCCATTCGAAAAACACTCCAGAGGAGGAGCGTTTGCTAACCGATGCGTATTATGTCGGTCAGCATGACCGAGGGAAAAACTGGATATACCTATGGGAAGGTCTTCTTTCCCTATTTAGCAGGCGACTTTGGAAGCCGGAGCTATAAAATGCCAACATGAAAATTTTGCTTGCCGATGATGAACCCGTAACCCGAATGATATATTCAAGGAATCTTAAGGCTTGTGGTTACGATGTGGTTACAGCTGAGGATGGAGAAGTGGCATGGAAATTATTGCAAACCGAACCATTTCAGCTTCTGATAAGCGACTGGGAAATGCCCGTTTTAAATGGGCTGGAGCTTTGCCAGAGAGTAAAGTCGGCCACCGGCTTACCCTACATTTATGTTCTACTACTCACTGCCAGAGATGATGAGAGTTCCTTAATCCAAGGATTGGATATTGGGGCGGACGATTATTTGGCAAAAACGTGTGATATTGAAGTTTTAAAAGCCCGTGTGCGGTCCGCCGGTCGGATAATCCACTTGACCGCCGAACTGGAAGCAAAAAACCAACACCTTAATGAAATCAACGAGCGTCTGGACAAAGCCTACTCGCATATCAAGCGCGACCTTGAATTGGCGGCTAAGGCTCAAATTGGCCTACTTCCCCCGCAAAATGCCGTAATCAATGGGGTTCGTTTTAATTGGCTTTTTTTACCTTCCACCTATGTCGGTGGAGACACTTTGAATTATTTCCGCATCAATGATTTTCAAATCGTATTTTATCAGTTGGATGTGGCCGGTCATGGCGTTGCCTCGGCATTGCATTCGTTTAGCCTCACTAGGATATTGTCTCCTGACTTAACCTTGGAGGTTCCTCATAAACATTCGACTTACCCGGATTCCCCCGGTTCTGAGTCGGTATATCATGCACATGACCGGCGACAGGAGCAAGACTCATTATTTGCCACACCCACTTCTTCGGCAAATATCGTAACAAAGTTGAACAAGAGATTTCAAAGCGGAGCCGACATGTCAGACTATTTTACGATGGCTTTCGGCCTTCTCGACACAAGGGAAAAGACTATTGATATTTGCTTGGCTGGTCACCAAAAGCCAATTTACATACCCTTCAACGGAGAG